>FLYN01000191.1_pt1 | contig 16276 bp, 13 predicted proteins | sample 1122621 | NCBI WGS metagenome assembly FLYN01 (sample SAMEA4346792, study PRJEB14843) | hot springs metagenome | biome: Terrestrial Biome; feature: Habitat; material: Sediment | place: India | collected 2012-06-12 | depth 1760 m
GCCACGCTCCCGCCGCCTCGCCACGCTCCCGCCGTCCCTGCCGGCCCCGCCGCCTCGCCACGCCCCCGCCGTCCCGCGCCGCACCACCATGTCGTGCCCCTCCTCTCCCCACTCCGTCACCACCTCACCGCCCTCACGCGGGCCGCGCCGGGTATGGGCCCGCCCCACCACTGCTACCGACCGGTACCTCGGCCGCGCTTGACACCCACATGCCCCATGCTATAATGCGCTCACCGTTGCCCTGTTGAGAGAGGTGACCTCGCCATGCGCCGCGCCGTCCACGTCCGTAATCTCATCGTTGCTCTCACGGCGGTCGTTGCGATCCTGCTGACGAGTAGCTTCCAATCTCCGGTAACTCTTGGTGCGAACGTATCGGCTGTCGGGCCACAGGCGCCCCTGCACCAGGCGGCAGACTTTTTTTGGGATCCACCTACGGCTACGATCAATGCCGCCCCAGGCGATACGGTCACGTTCAATTCTGCTCTTGACAACAACGGGCCGGCAGGAGAATTCGATATCACGGTGGTTGTCCCGTCGGGATGGCCAGCACCGGCGATCATCCCGGCGTCAACGGTCATTATTCCGGTCAATGGTAGCGTCGACTTCAGCTTTCTTATTACGGTCCCCAGCAACACAGCCAGCGGCAACTATGTTGTCTCGATTAACGCCACGCGACGGGCCACTGGTGCCAGGTCGGCGGCAGCCGTGACGATCAGGGTCGCTCCAGCAACCGCTACCCCAACACGAACCTCCACCCCTACGGCAACGGTCGGCCCCTCGCCGACCCCTCCTCCGGTCTGTCTGAACGGCCAGGAGCGAGATGATCCCGGGAACGATATGGGCAGCGCCAGGCTCATCCTCGTCGATGTCACCGAGCAGCATGGCATCTGTGTGATCGGGGATGAGGATTGGTTCAAATTCGGCGCGATCGGCGGCAAGGTTTATACCATCGATGTGCCGGAGATGGACGATGGGCTGGACCTGTCGATCGATCTCTACGACGATCAGGGCAACCGGCTCACCAGCAACGACGACTTCTTCAACCGCACGCCGCCCGACCCGAGCGACATCCGGCCGCGCATCCAGTCGTGGACGGCGCCGCGCGACGGGATCTACTTTTTCCGCATCCGCGACACGCTCAACCTGGGTGGCGGCGATCGCTCCTACACCGTGATCGTGATCTCCGAGAGCTATGGCCCCACGCCGATCACGATCCCCGAGATCTGCCGCGACCTGTACGAAGAGGATGGGCTGCCAGAGGAGGCCACCCTGATCACCTCGAACGAGGTCCAGCCGGCGCACGTCCTGTGCCCTGCCGGGGATGCGGATTGGGTTCGGTTCTTCGGCAAAGCCGGTAAGACCTACTATCTCTACACCGACACCCGGCCCTATCGCAACAACCCCGATATCAACCAGCAGACCGAGGCAGGCGCCGATACCGTGCTCTATCTGGCCGACCGCGACGGCGTCTCGATCATCGATTTCAACGACGACCTGGCAGGCGGCGGCTCGCTCGACTCCGAGATTCGCTTTACGCCAACGGTTGATGGCTTCTACTACGCTCAGGTCAAGAATGTCGGTGACATCGGCAACCAGTTCATCCGCTACGACCTGGTGCTGAAGCTGTGCGTGCCGGGCCAGGAGTGCGGCCGTTCGCCGATCACGCAGGTTGCCCCAACCGCGCCGCCAGTTGGAACGTCGACGCCGACGCCGACCGAGATTAGCTTCCTCGATGAGACGAGCGAGGCCGAGTTGACCGCCGAAGCGCAGACCGAAATCGCGCTCGACCAAACCGACACTGCCGAGGCCCTCACCGAGACTGCTGGAGGAGCGTCCTTCTCCCAGAGCACGCTCAAGCCCGGGCCGATGGTGAATGGTCCGCTCAAAGGCTTCGCCGATCCGGCGTTCGAGCGCGTCTGGCAGCGCACTGACCGACCGGTGGCCGAGCAGCGGGCGACGCGCGGCTGGATCTGGGGGCCGCGCGGCTTGATGGCCCGCACCGAGGGCTACCTCCAGTCGGCCAGCGGGCTGCGTCAGGTCCAATATTTCGATAAAGCCCGCATGGAGGTCAACAACCCGACCGGGGATCGTAACAGCAAGTGGTTCGTCACCACGGGCCTGCTGGTGGTCGAGCTGATCAGCGGCAGGACCCAGATCGGCGACCAGGAGTTCGTCCAGCATGCACCGGCCGATATCCCGATCGCTGGCGATCTGGACGATCCTAACGCGCCGACCTATGCCAGCTTCGCCAATGTTGTGGGCCAGGCGGCGGGCGACCGCAGCGGCCAGCTGGTCGCTGAAACGATCGATCGCGCCGGCCAGGTCGGGAGCTATGGTGGCTCTCAACGCCCGGAGACACGCCTGGTTCACTTTGTCCCTGAGACAGGGCACAATATCCCGCAGGTCTTCTGGGACTTCTTGAACGCCAACGGGATCATCTATGAGGGAGGGCGCTATCGCAACGGGGCGCTGGTAGATTGGGTCTTTACAATGGGCTATCCGATCAGCGAACCGTACTGGACGCGCATCCGTGTCGGCGGGGTCGAGCGCGATGTGCTGGTTCAGGCGTTCCAACGACGTGTGCTGACCTACACGCCAGATAACCCGCGTGGGTGGCAGGTCGAGATGGGGAACGTCGGCCGCCACTACTATCTGTGGCGCTACGGCGAAGAGTTGCCTTCCTGAGGGTGCAGCGGTGGCCTGCGACAGCATGGGTGCTGGTGCGCGACCTGTATATACCGGCACCCCAGCGTGACAGACGAAGGCATAAAAAAGCGCCCCTCCTGTTCAGGCGGGGCGCAATGCTGGTTTCTTGAACGTAGAATTACGGCTTGTCCAGGCCGCTGTTGATCGTGCTGAAGACCTCGCTGACCTTGCCACCGAGCAGCGTCAGGATACCGATGACGACGATGGCGATCAGCACGAGGATCAGCGCGTACTCCACCAGGCCCTGGCCGTCCTCTTTGGCGAAGAAGCTGCGAAGCATTGCCGTTGTTCCCCTTTCGTGGTAGAGTGTAGTAGTGCGATGTAGAAAATTTCTACAGCCATAGAATGCCATGCAGCGGATGGACTTGCAATGGGTTATTGGTCCCGCTCGCCAGGAGTACTGCAGGTGATCTTGCGGCGAGATCCTGGTACTATACGCCGCCAGCGCTGACGGGACTCGCCGATGCTGGTATACAGCCGGGGCTCGGACATCGAGTCGGTTTCGTTAACGATGCTATGGTCTGCGGAAGATGAATCGAAAAGGGGAGGGGCTTGGGGGGGTGGCGGCCCTCCTCCAAACCCCACCCACCGAATATTTTTCTGACAGACGTTAGCTTCCAGGACCCTCCTGTCTCCTCTACGGCGTGCCTTGATGGTGTGGCAAGCGCGCGAGCCGGATCAACGCAGCAGAGCCAAGGTGGATATCAGGCCGGGACAACATCTCCGCCGCTTGCGCGAAGATCCTCTGGATGCGGTCAACCGGATCGCGGGCGAGATCGGGCCGCGCCGGGCGACGTCGCTGGCCGAAGCTCAGGCAGCTGCCTATCTCGATGGGCGGCTGCGCCGGGCCGGGCTCCGTGTCTCTGCCGATCCGTTTCGGGCCCCAAGTTCGGTCGGAGTCGATGGGTTGGTCTTAGCGGCGCTGGCATTGGCTAGCGCCACCCTCTACTATTGGTTGCCACTGCCTTCGCTATCGCTGGCGCTCTGGAGCCTGGCGATCGCCGCCGTGGGGCTCGGGCAGGACGGTGTGCCGCTGTTGGCCCGGCGCCGCCCGAGCCAGAACGTGATCGCAACCCGCGCCACAGCGCAGCCGCGCTGGCGGGTAGTGCTGCTGGCGCCGCTCGACTCGCCCCTTCTGATGGGGCGGCTCGCACGGCTACTCGGCGATGATGTATGGCCGGTGCTTGGCCGCCTGGTGGCCTGCGTGCTCTTGACGCTGTTCGCATTGGCAGGGCTGCTGGATGTCGGGCGCGGATGGTGGTATGCGCAGTTTGTACCTGCGGCCTATCTGACGCTGGTAGCGATCGTTGATGTGTGGCTGCTGCGTGCGCCTGCCACGTCAGGCGCCATCAGCCATGCCGGGGCGCTTGCGGTGCTGCTGGCGAGCGCCGAGGAACTGAGCGGACTTCAGCAGACCGAGCTGTGGGCGGTAGCGCTCGGCGCGACCAGTTCCAGCGCCGGGATCGGCGATCTGCTGCGGCGCTATCCTTTCGACCGCGAGACGACGCTGTTCATCGGGCTCGAGGGGATCGGCCATGGCGTGCTGAGCTATGTGACGCGCGCGGGGCTGCTTGGGAGGCATGCTGCCGATCCATTGCTCGTGCAGATGGCGGCCGCTGCCGATGCCGACGATCCGCTGATCGATGCCGAGCCGCGCTCGTATGGCCGCGAGCGGACGATCGTGCAGCCGCTCCAGCGCAGCGGCCGGCGCGCGCTGTTGATCGCCTGCCTTGGCCCCGATGGGGCGATACCCTGCCAGGGGCACCGCAGCGATATGCCCGAGGTTGTCGATGCCCGCATCCTCGATCGCGCGACGCGCCTGGTGGTCGGGCTGGTGCGCCAGATCGACGCCACCGATGTCGACTAAGAGCTCCCGTTGCCCCCCACGCCCGGCCAGCCCAAGGCAAAACTTTATGCCCCTCCTGCGGTGCGCGTCTCGATCCCGGCCAGCGGCACGCCCTCCATCGTCTCCGCCATCAAATTGTCGACGACAGCCTTGAGATCGTTGGTCTCCCGGAAGATCGCCAGCTGGCGATCGGCGCTGGTGCCGTGCTCGGCGATCGTGAGGATGTACTCGACCTCCTTGCGGCTGCCGAGGTCGTCGACGACATCATCGACGAACGCAACGAACTCGTGCATGAGCGCGCGCGCGTCGACCTCGGCGCGCTTGCCGAAGTCGATCAGCTTGCCGTCGATCCCCCAGCGCTGGGCGCGCCATTTGTTCTCAGTGATCAGCGCGCGGCGATAGATGCGGAAGGTTGTGTTCTGCTCGAACATCGCATAGAGCTTGACGATCAACGCCTGCATCAGCGCGGCCAGTGCGATGCATTCATCCACACGGGTCGCGATGTCGCAGACGCGAAACTCCAGCGTGCCGAAGATCGGGTGTGGGCGCAGGTCCCACCAGATCTTCTTGCCATTGTCGATACAGTTGGTCTTGATCAGCAACGCGACGTAGTTCTCGAACTCGGCGTAGGAGGAGAACGAGGGCGGAATACCGGTGCGCGGAAAGTTCGAGAAGATCGCGCTCCGGTAGGATTTGAACCCGGTCTTGCGGCCCATCCAGAAGGGCGACGAGGTCGAAAGCGCCAGAATATGGGGCAGGAAGTAGCGGGCGACGTTCATCAGCTCGATAGCGACCTCGTTGTTGGGCATGCCGATGTGCACGTGCATGCCGAAGATCAACAAGCGCAGCGCCAGCTCCTGCATCTCCTCGACCACGCCTTTGTAGCGCTCGAACGGCGTGATCTCCTGCTGCATCCAGGATGAGAACGGGTGGGTGCCGGCGGCGACGATGCGCAGGTTGTGCTGGGCCGCGAGCGCGGCGATCGTGCCGCGCAGCCGGATGACCTCGGCGCGGGCCTCCTGGATCGTGCGGCAGGGCTGAGTGCCGACCTCGACGATGCTCTGGTGCATCTCGGGCTTGATCTGCTCGCGCAGGATCATGCGCCCACGGTCGAGGATCTGGGTGATGTACGAGCGTAGCTCGCGTGTCTCGGGATCGACGACCTGGTACTCCTCCTCGATGCCGATCGTGAAAGGGAAATCGGGCGACTTGGGATCGTAGACGCTCATCGGTGTGCCTTTCTAGTGAGTTAAGGGTTAAGGTGGCAAACGGTTACCAACAACGCACCTATGGCCGCTACGGGCATGGGGACGCAGGCAGGGATGCTGCTCCTTCGGCACGCTCAGGGCTATGGCTGCGCTCAGCATGACATGGCTCGTTGGAATACTAACCCTTACCTCACTCCTCAATGATAAAGGTGGGGACGGTCGAGCCGCCGCCCGCGGTCACGTTCAGGAGGGTCACGGTGGACAGGCGGGTGAGGCAGCCGCTGACCTCGGTGCCGAACAGGAACGGATCGCTGTCGACCAGCCGCCGGCCGATCTCCACGCGGCCATCGATCAGGGCCGGGTAGTCTTCGTAGGCGATCGCGACGCGCTCCTGGAGGACGTACGGGGATCGGAGCGCCTCCTGCAAGGCGCGCGCCCATTCGGCGGGGCTGGTCTCCCAGCCGATCACGATACCCTTGCCGCCGTACTCGTCGTTGGGTTTGAGCAACAGGCGCTCCTGGTTGGCGTGGGCGAACTCCAGCAAATCGATCGTTTCACCGGCATAGGTTGTGGCCCCTGGGCGGACCATGCGAGTCCACGGCACATGGCGGGCGATCGCGGCGCGTTCCTCGGCGGTGAAGTGATCCTGGAGCGCATCATCGGTGAGCAGCGCGAAGATCGCCTTCTTGTGCAGGAGCTTGGCGCGGAACGAGTTGACCAGGCAGATCTTGCCGGCGGCATAGGCCTGCACGAGCGGGTGCTCGAGCGCGTCGTCGCCGTAGCGTGTCAGAAACTCGCTGGTAAGCACACGCTTGTAGACCAGGTCGACCGGCACCTGAGCGCCGGCAACCCCAGCGTACAACGTGCCATCGTGGTAGGCCAGATCCTCGGGCGCGCAGATCACCGCCTCCAGGCCGTTGTCGTGAAAGTATTGTTGGAACAGCACGAACTCGGAATGCGTCGGCAGCCCTTTCCAGTCGACGATCGCGATCCGTGGTGAGCCGCTCCGACCGCCGGCGCGCCAGGCGGCGAGCAACGTCTCGAGCAGGCGGTGGCGGGAGGGCAGGGGGGTGACTGTGTAGCGCTCGGCGAAGCGGCGCATGGCCGGGAGCCGTAGAAACACCTCGGAGAGTACGTCCTCGTAGGCGATCGCCGCGGGGCTCTCGGCATTGTACTCGACGAACTGGAGCGAGCTACCGTCGAGGGTCAGAAAGGTGTCCATTCGCGAGTGGGCGCTCGGATCCTCGTAGCCAGGGTCGATCGCGATCAGCGCTTCTTCACCGGGCGTAAGCGCCAGGCCGGCGCGCAGCGCGGGGTCGTGGAGCATGGCCATAGCCAGGCGGCGCGCTGCTCCGGCGACCAGCCCACAGGCTTGTTGCAGCAGGCGGTACTGGGCAGCGCTCAGGAACCGCGGGCGCAGAACCGTCACGAGCGGACGGTCGCCGAAGAACAGATTATGGGCGCGCTGCTCCGCGTCCAGTTGGGCCTGCGTCGCACGGGCGGTCTCCAGGTCCAACAGTTGGTGATAATGGGCGATAGCTTCTGCGAGCATCCGAACCTCCTGAAGGGCGAGCGGGGGCATGCGCACGCGTTTTTGCGGCACAGCTCGTACTCGGATTAGCTGGAGGCCGCGATCGGTTGGGTGGCGCCTGTGGGCTGGGGGTTGATCAGGCGGCTCCAGTGGATCTCGTCCAGTTGCGAGCGACCGCTTTTGGCCCTGGCGATACAGAGATCGGCCATGGCCTTGACCACCCAGGTGAAGAACTTCTCCTTGAGCGACCAGTAGTCCATATCGGGGGCCGGGTTTGTGAAGTCGATCGCGTAGGGCACGCCGTCCTTGATCGCGAACTCGCAGGTGTTCATATCGTAGCCGAGGGCGCGGCAGAGCTTCAGCGCGTACTCGACCACCTGGTCGTGCTCCTGGGGCGTCAGGTAGCCAGGTTCGTCGAAGTAGCGGTGGGGGAAGGGCGCGTTGATGTCGAACTTGATCGGCATGATCTGTTCCTGGCCGATGCACAGACAGCGCACGTACTTATCCCAGGCGATATATTCCTGGAGCATCATGCACTCGGTGCCGGTTTCATTGTAGGCCGACCAGAGCTGCTCCATCGTTTCGAGCTTGTAGACCTTCTTGAAGCCGCCGCCGGAGTGGGGCTTGAGGATGACCGGGAAGCCGCCGACGTATTCGACGTGCTCCTCCCAGGGGATGCGCTCCTTCAGATTGCGCAGCGAGTCGGGATGGACGATCCCGTCGATGTAGGAGTGCGAGGGCAGCGCGACGGTGCGCGGGTGGGGGATCCCCAGGTAGGTGGCGATGCTGGCACCGGTGAACTTCTCATCGGCGCTCCACCAGAAAGGGTTGTTGATGACGATTGTCCCGCTCATCATCGCGGTCTTGAGGAACGTGCGGTAGTAGGGGATCTCGTGCGAGATCCGGTCGACGATCACATCGTACTCGCATTGTTCGGCCATGCGGGTACCCCCGAGCTTGACGAACTCGGCGATCACCCCTTCGTTGCGGCGGTTGACCTCCTCGATGAACGCGCCCGGCCATGTGTTCTCGCGGCCGACCAGGATGCCGATCTTCTTGGTCAAGGGGAACCTCCTTCGTCACAGCGAGTGTTCAGGTGCAATGACGCCGCGGACGGGATCCCATGGATCAGCCCAGATTTCTCCCTCTCTCTTGCTCCCCGTGGGGCTATGGCGGCAGCAGGAGGCTCATGCGCATAGGAACATGGGTGGTGATCCATGAACTCCCCAGTCTCATTCTGGGCCTAATCAGGTCCATTGATATAAATCTGGATCATCTGGCGCCAATATGGCCAGTCGTGGGCCCAGCCGTCCCACCAGCGCATGGCGTGCCAGATGCCCTTGCTCCAGAAGATCTCCGAGAGCTTTTGGTTGGTCCAGGCAGCCGCATCCTCGCGCCCGATCGCCATGATGATGTCCAGGCGGCGGATCTCCTGGGCCAGCTGGCCCTCTTGCAAGCCACCGATGAAATCGATCGGATTGTGGTAGTACACCTCCTCGTCGTAATAGCCGTTGAGGAAACGGCGCATATCGTAGTAGCCGGCGAGCCCGATGACGCGATTGAAGTGAGTGGGATGGCGGAGGGCGATCAGCATGGCGTGGCAGGCGCCGAACGAGCAGCCGTGCACCATGATGAAGGGGTTGCTGTTTTGAGCGCGGACGAACGGCAGCACCTCGTCGAGGATGTAGCGCTCGTATTGATCGTGGCGCCGAAGCCGGTCGCGCGGGTGGCACCAGCCGCAATACCAGCTCTCGGCGTCGACGCTATCGACGCATACCAGCTGGATCCAGCCCTGCTCGAGATGGTGGCCGAGCGCGGCCACCATGCCGCGGTCCTCATACTCGTAGAAGCGGCCCTGCGAGGTAGGGAAGACCACCACCGGCGCACCGGCGTGGCCAAAGAGCAGCAGCTCCATGGGACGGTTGAGCGATGGGCTGTCCCATCGATGGTACGCACGATGCATAGATGAGGCTCTTATCGGTTCAAAGATGCGTGGGATCGCTGTTATGATACGCGCGGGAGGGCAGGCTGTCAATAACAGGACTTCCGCAGTCGTTCTGGCGCCGGCGGGCCGAAGGAGGCCACGCCTGCGGCCTTCCTCCCCGGAGCCTGCCTCTACAGGGAAGGGGCGCACCACGCTGATCGCGGAACGCCTGTCAAGAACCGGGCATCTGTGACGATGTGGTTTGGCAGGCGAAGCTCTGCCCCTCTCACGCCGCACGTCCGAGCGTGATCTGCCCGGTCGGCCTTGAACCGGGGCGGGATGGGGCGGCTAAATGGTCAGAGGTGTCGCACCTGCCTCGCTCCGGCTGATGGAGGGGAGCGCAGAGCGGGCTGTCGCAGACGCCACCTGCGCAAGCGGGGCGTCGACCCATGGGGTACGGGCACTCCGGTGCAACTTTTCGGCGCAGGGGGCGTAGTATAGGGTGGAATGAATGAGCGGTATCTGCGCACCTGATCGTGCGCAAGAGCCACGAGCAGGCACATGCTCCGCAGCCGGGCTGCGGTGACACGCAGGCGGATGAGCACGCATGCTGCTTGGCGCTGTTAAGGAATCGCGAGATGGCAGAAGTACTTCGTTGTGAGCGCTGCGGCGGCGAAAGCCCGGCCGACGCGCGCTTCTGCATCGACTGCGGGGCGCCGCTGGTGCCCGCGGCGACGGGGCCGACTGCGCGACTGGCTGGGATGCGTTGCCCGAACTGCCAGACGATCAATCCAGAGAACGCGCGTTTCTGTGTTGTCTGTGGCCAGGGCCTGGTGGCCAGCACCGCCTCCCGGCCACGTCCGACCCCTGTGCGTCCGGTGCCCAGGCAGAGCTACCCGCGCGTGGATGCGCGCCCGGCGCCGATTCCGGTCAGGCCAGCGCCGCCGGCCCGGCCCGGTGCGGTGCACGGTCAGCATATGGGGATGCTGGTATTCCTGGCAGGGTTGCTGCTGCTGATCGCAATGCACCGGATCTGGCCGGGTATTCTGTTGCTGATCGGGATCAGCAGCCTGATCGGCCAGAGCAACCGCGGGCGGCCGGAAAAAGGGCTGGCGCATTTGATCTGGTGGGGTGGGCTGGCGCTCCTCTTCGCGACCGGCCTGTTCTGGCCTGGCATCCTGCTGCTGATTCTGCTCTGCGCGGCAGTCGGGAACTGGGCAGGGGCCGGCGGATGGCGCTATTGGTGATCGGGCAGGAGCGTGGCGTCCATCAATCGGCGCCTGCGGTCTCGGGGCCAACACTGCAGGGCGTTGGCCCACTTTTGTCGGCGCGGCTGGCCTGGATCCCGGCGGGACAGCGGCCCGCCGTTCCATAGCTTCTCTGCCCACATCACTTCCTATTGGCCTGGAGCACGTAGAGCAACGCCAGGGCGTAGGCGTCCTCGGCGGTAGCGGCATCGAAGTCGAGTTGGCGGGCGCCGCAGGCGATCTGGCAGCGATATCCTGTGAGCGTGCGCTCCAGACGCAGCGGCGCGTCTACGCCGATCCGGGTGGCGAGCGCCTCGCGCAGTTGTGTCTCGGTGGGCAGCCAGACGATATCGGCCACCATGATGTAGTCGAGCGCCCACTCGCTGGAGCCGTGAAAGGTGACGGCCGGCTGCCCTTTGAGCATCTGGACCAGTGCGGTGAACTGGCTGACCACGAAGATCTGGTTGTCCATCTGGCGGTCGGGGATCATGAAGTGGTCGTGCTCGGCCGGCGTCCATTCCAGCCCGGCCCGCTTGAGCTGTTGCGCGAGCTCGGTAGCGATCATTCTGGTGGAGCTCCTCTCTTAACGGTTGCATCCGCCAAGCGTCTTGACAAGGGAGAGACAAGGCTTTTGGGGGGTGCGCCTGCCACGCGCTCCCGTCATCCCATCCTGGCCCCTTCCCCTATGTTCAGGGGCGGAGGGATCTCCGCATCTCCCTCTCCGTGCTCCCACCATCATCCTTCCGCTCCCAGCGGGAGCGGGCAAGGGGGTGAGGGTCGAGGGCGCAGCAGAATGCAGCGCGCCGCGGCGCGAACGCATGGTCTGTCCGCACACTGGTTGAGCCTGGGGCCAAGGCGGGCCGTTTCTAACCAGACAGGCGAGCAGTCCGAAAGCTGTGCGGCCCTGGCGAATCCACACTTTGCTGGCCATCAAGGATACCATATAATAGCGAGCCATGCAGTTCCCACACGATGCATACACGCCCTACGGCTATCTCGACACACCGACGCACACGCGCAACCTGACCCCGCGTGGCGTACTGCGCTCGCATGGGGCGGGATTCCGCTGGCACTACCCGGCCTACGCCGGATCCTACGGCGGCCAGCGCGAGACCTACTGGGCCGGCTTCCGCCTCGCGATCGATGGTGCGCTTGAGCTGGCCAGCTTCGATCGTGCCTTCAGCCCGTATCATTCCAAAAATATCGTGACCTTCGATCTGATGCGTGGCAGTGCGTACGGCCAGGTCACGTACCATCTGGTTGGTGAGCATGCGCTGTGTGCGGTGTGCGAAGTCAGCGGCGCGCGGCGGATCTCCGTCCACATCGACTATACCCGCCTGCTGGCAGCAAGCGGTGCCTGGGGCGAGTCGGGGCTGGTCGGGCGGATCGAGGACGGCTGCCTGGTGGTGCAGGGATTCGAAGACGGTGATGCCTTCGTTGTGTGGACCTCACAGCCGCCCGACGATATCGGGATCACGACCGATGTGGCTGAGGCCGCGCATTGGGCCGCGGCGGCGGCGCCCGGCCTGCCAGATACGGGGTTCGTGCCGGTCGTCGGGGGGCGCGGCACCACCGTCGCGCTGTATGGTGTGCTCGGTTTCACAGCGCAGCAGGATCGCCATTTCGAGATCCTGTTGGCGCGGGGCAGGACGGTGCCCGAAGCACGCTGGCGGTTGGCAGAAGCCCGCCGCAGCGCCGCCGCCGAGCGCGCGCGCAAGGTCGCCGAGGACGACGCCTTCTGGGCGCGCGCCCCACAGCTCGAAGGAGATTGGCCGGCTCATTGGCGGCGTGGGCTGGTGTACGATCTCGAGACGCTGCGGATGATGGTGCGGCAGCCCATAGGGATCTATCGCCACGTCTGGGACGCCATGCAGATCCAGGCGCCACGGGTGGTGCTGGCCGAGGCGGCGATCGACGCGTTGTTGCTGGCGTATGCCGACCCGGAACTGGCTCAGGAGCTCATGCTGGGGGTCTTTCTCGACGCGCCGGAACCGAACGTGCCCTGCTCGCGCGAAGACGGCTCCTACAACATGGTCGCAGCGGATGGGAGCGTCTGTGGCACAGCGCCGCAATGGGGGTACCCCTGGCTGGTGCTGGCCTGGCTGGACGCGCTGCGCCCGGATCGCGCCTGGCTCGAACGGCTTTACCCGCGGTTGGCGGACTACCTGGACTGGTGGCTGGCCCATCGGCGCGACATCGACGGCTGGCTGGGCTATGCCTGTAGCTGGGAGTCGGGCCAGGATGATTCACCACGCTTCGGCGCGCAGCCGCTGGGCGGCGGGCACCCGGTCCGGCACGTGCGTCCGGTGGATCTGCACGCAGCGTTCGCGCACGCCGCCGGGACGATGGCGCGCTTCGCCGATGTGTTGGGCCGGCCTCAGGACCGCGCGAAGTGGGCAACGCTGGCGGCGGATTTCACGGCGCGCACCGGGCAGCTCTGGAACGGTACACGGTATGCGGATTTCGACGTCCGCGCCGGCCAGTTTACGGCGGTTGACGATGTGATGCTGCTGGCTCCGCTGGCGCTTGGCCTTGCTCCGGCCGATCGGTGCATTGCCCTGCGTGCGGCGATCCAGGCGATCGATCCAGCCGTGGTCACCTGGCCGATGTTCGCATGGACTGCGGTCGAGGCAGCACAGATGGCTGGACTGCATGCTCAGGCCGCAGCCCTGGCCGCGGCGGTGTGCGAGCGCGCCTACGGCTTCTGGGATACTCGCGAGGCACATCCCGAGCGCACGCTGCCGGGAGTTGCCTGCGAGTATTGGCCAACGAGCGGGCGCTGCGGCGGCGAGGGGTATGGTTGGGGTGCGTTGACGACCCACCTGGTGCTCCACACGCTGATGGGAATCACGCCCACGCGTGCGCAGCTGGTGATCCGCCCGAACCTGCCGCCGGCCTGGCGTGTGCCAGGGCGCCGCTATGGCGTGGGGCTGCATTGGCACGACCGGCCGATCGGCGTTACCATAGAGCCGTTGGATGCTGGGCACCTGATCCTACAAGTCAACAGCCGGCGCGCGAAGGTGGGTTGGGGCGAGGTGGCGACGTATCAGTGGAGCAGTTGAAGCATTGGGACGGAGGTCGTTGGGTGCCCCTCCCCGCATGTGAGGAGAGAGCTAGGGGGTGAGGGCCGCGCACGCAGCACGCTGCGGCGAACCATGGTACGAAATGGGTTCGTCCGCCCTTGAACCGCGCTGCGGGGCGGTGGAGCGGAGGGCGCAGGCGAGGGTCTGCTCCGCAAATAGCCCGCCTGTGCTCTGAGGGGCCCGTCCCGGTTGGCGCGCGGCCAGGGCTATGCTATAATGCCGCGCACACGTGAGCTCACCCAGTCAAGGAAGACACGGTCGCCCGGTTCGCTATGCGGTGTCCCTTTTGCCAGCACCCAGACAGCGATGTGATCGACACGCGCAAGCTCAACGGCGGCGAGACGATCCGCCGGCGGCGCAAGTGTGCATCCTGCGGCAAGCGCTTCACGACCTATGAGCGTGTCGAGTCGGTGAGCCTCACGGTGGTCAAGAAGAGTGGCGAGCGTGAGCCGTACGATCGCGAAAAACTGATGCGCGGCGTGCGCACGGCCTGCTACCGGCGCCCGGTCTCGGCGCAGCAGGTTGAAGGGCTGGCCAACGATGTCGAGGCGGCGCTCATGGCGCTGGATGAGCAGGAGGTGCCCTCCTCGACGATCGGCGACCTGGTGATGCAGCACCTGCGCGAACTGGACGAGGTGGCCTACATCCGCTTCGCCTCGGTCTATCGCTCGTTTGCCGATATCGGCAAGCTGCACGAAGCGGTCGAGGAACTGCTGGAGCGGGACTCCTGCAGTGGTTTGCGCGCCGAGTGAGTTGGATGGATCGTCGACCAATGGCCCACGGCGCCCTGTTCAGGCCGTTGGTCTTTTTATTGGCCTGGTGATCCAAGGAGTTACGACAGCTATGGGGGTTGAAGTGTCGGAGGAGGGCAAGCCACAGGTAGCTGAGGCCGTGCAACCCGATGATCCGGCACGCGGCCGCCAGGATGCGTCTGCCGCGCCAGCGCCGCGCCAAAGCACCATCGGGCAGCTGATCGAGAGCCTGCGCGCCGGGATCAGTGCCCTGGAGTGGCGGCCGGTGCTGCTGTTCGGAATCGGTGCCGGTCTGCTGATGCCGCTCTCCTACCTGCAGGCCAGCCTGCTGGCGTTTGTCGCCGGTCTGGTTCCAGTTGGCACGGGGCTGCTGCTGGGGCGGCGCGTCAAAGGGCACTACGGCCTGCACGGATTCGTGACCGGCCTGATCGGCGCGCTCATCGCATGGACGGTGCTGAGTGTGGTGATCTTTCTCACGCCGCTGGGCCGGGGGGCGATGGTAGGGCTGGGCAGCACTGCTAGCGCAGGTATCTCGCCGGTCGGGGTGTGGCTGCAGTTGGGTGGATTCACGGCTTTCTCGTTGATCACGTTCTGCACCTTCGGCGCGAGCATGGCCGGCCGCACCGAGGAGCGCAACCGCCAGATCCGGCAGGAGGTCGAGGCGCGCGGTGGGCGCCTGGAGCGCCCCGGGGCGATCCGCACCCCCGAGGATATCCGTGGGCTCTCGCTGCCGCAGTTCGGCTCGTACGTCAGCAACCTGTTCAAGAAAAATGGCTTCCAGTTTAAGGATTATCGCTTCATCGACAAAGACAAGCACCTCGATATCTGGATGGAATACAACGACGAGCCCTGGCATCTGCGCTTGAGCGTGGCCGATAAGGTGACGCCTGGCACGGTCGAGGGGTTGCTCCAGGAGCTCAAGCGCGAAGGCTGCCGCAAGGGGGTGGTGCTGACGTCGACGGAGTTTACGCCCGGCGCGATAAAGTCGGCCAAGGGGCGACCGGTCGTGTTGATCGACGGGCAAACGCTGTACGAGATCGCGGAGAAGTAGGGAGCAACCAGGGCGGGGTAGGGTGCAGCAAGTGCCAGCAGCGGCGAGCCGGGCGTCCGCCCATCGACTGTGTTGGCTGGAGGATGCGATCGTGCAGGAGCTGGTGACGACCCATGGACCATGATAGGGTAACGGTATGCAGATCAGCCTGAACGATAAGGTGGCTGTGGTGACCGGCGCATCGCGCGGGATCGGGCGTGCGATCGCCACCACGCTGGCAGCGGCGGGTGCGGCGGTGGTGGTGAACTACAAAAGCAATCAGGCCGCCGCCGAGGAGGTCGTGCGTGCGATCGTGGCGGCCGATGGTCAGGCGCTGGCCGTCCAGGCCGATGTTGGTATGCCCGCGGAGGTCGAGCACCTGTTCAAGACGGCGTTGGATCGCTATGGTCGGCTCGATATTCTGGTGAACAATGCCGGCATCACCCGGGACGTATTGCTGCTGCGAATGAAGGAGGAAGACTTCGACGCCGTGCTGGACACGAACCTGCGCGGCGTGTACCTGTGCACTCGGGCAGCGCTGCGACCGATGACCAGGGCCCGCAGCGGGCGAATCATCAACATCACCTCGGTGATCGGGCTGATGGGCAACGCCGGGCAGGCCAACTACGCGGCAGCGAAAGCCGGTATCATCGGCTTTACCAAGGCGGTCGCGCGCGAGATGGGCGCCCGCAATATCACCGTCAACGCCGTCGCGCCGGGCTATATCGAGACCGAGTTGACCGGCAAGTTGAGCGATCAGATCCGCGCCGCGATCCTGGAGAACATCCCGCTCGGCCGGCTCGGCACCCCGCAGGATGTGGCGAACCTCGTTTGCTTCCTGGCTTCGGATGCTGCCGCCTACATCACCGGACAGACGCTGACCGTGGACGGGGGGATGGTGATGCATTAATCATCCCGCACGCCCGGCGGCTGCAGCCGCGGGCTCGTG
>FLYN01002782.1_pt1 | contig 16258 bp, 8 predicted proteins | sample 1122621 | NCBI WGS metagenome assembly FLYN01 (sample SAMEA4346792, study PRJEB14843) | hot springs metagenome | biome: Terrestrial Biome; feature: Habitat; material: Sediment | place: India | collected 2012-06-12 | depth 1760 m
TATGCTTGTCATCGGCAGTCTGATCGCTACCGTACTGATGCTGCTCACGCCGCTGGATGCCAGCAATTTCCAGACCAATCTTCCCATCAGCGAGCAATACCGCGAAATCATGCCCAGAGGCGCGCCAGTTCGCCTAACTACTCCCTTCTTCAATATCTACGGCCTGGTCACCCTGGTTGGCGGCGCAATCTATTCAGCATATCTATTCTGGCGTAAGCGGGTGCTGCCGAATCGCGTGCTCGGCAACGTGCTGATAGCTATCGGCGCGCTTTCCATTGGTTTTGCCAGTTCACTGACCCGGCTGGGATATGGTGAATACCTCTACCTGGGTGAACTGCTGGCAGCAATCTTGATGTATGGCGGCTTTCTGATAGCAGCAGCGCCGCAGCCAGTGAGCGAGCAAGCAACAGCAGTCAGCGCAATGTAAATCGAGGAAATGCTTTGTGAGTGAGAGATGATCCGTACCGCATCCTCACAAGATTGATGATGGCCTTACAGACTCTTTGACTCAGGGGCGATTTGATCGAAGGGATGTAATCGCTCGGCGACTGCGCCGCGAACGGCTTCGACGGCGCGCAGGGCTTCCATCCGCTCGTCGGCCGGAAGGTTGAGCGCGTTAAACTCGTCTTCATCGAGCAAGAGCACCGTCGCGCCAGGGGTGACGAACACATCCAACTGCAAATCTTCGGCGCTGACCTCGCGCTCTGTAATGACTGCCGGGCGGGTGATGTTACAGTACCAGCCCTTGAGCTGGCCCGTGTCCACGTCCTCGACCTGGAAGATGTTGTACCAGCGGTCGTTAAAGAACCACTCGGTAAACACATCCCCCTGCCGCAGGACGACAACCCCCAGGTCAACATCGGGGCGCTCAAAGGGCGCGCGCAGGCACACCCAGTAATCGCCGCGATCTACGATTTCGCCTTCATAACTGAGAACCAGATTGCCAGCGTGGTCATACTTATGTACCGTAATATCGTTCATGACACTCATCGTTCTCCTCAGCGCTTTTCACGATACTCATCCCTCATACCTTCACTACGCTCGCCCCAGGGTGTGCACGACCAGCAGCAGCCCCGCGCGCAGCCAGACGCGGGCGGTGTCGGCTTCCATGACGTTGCTGACGCCGCGCGCCGGGCCAAACAGCAGGGGTTCATCACACAGCGGATAGTATAGATTCTCGGTTCGCACTCCCTGGGCTGCGCCGCCGAGCGGAATGAGCGAAACGGTATCGCCTTTCGCGCCGGCGATAAGCGCTTCGCCGGGGTAGAGCAGCCAGGTCTCCTGTTTCCCCGCGACCATTCGCACGTCGCAGCCCTTGAGCACGGGCAGCGCCAGCAGGTAAACGTTGCTGATCGTCTGGTCGAGACGGTCTCCGACCCCGCCAATGATGCGTACCCAGGTGACGCCGCGCGCTACGACCCACTGGAGCGCCAGTTCCAGGTCGGTCTCAGCCTTCTCTTCGGGATAGCGGTGGATGTCCGCGCCCTGTCGTTCGAGGTCGGCCAGTTCACCCGCGCTGAGCGAATCCATGTCTCCAATCACTGCGTTCACGGGCAGGCCGAAGTGCTGCGCGAGGCGCGCGCCGCCGTCGGCTGCCACGACCAGCGCGCCCATCCCAGCAGCCAGCGCGCGCCGCAAGAACGGCCCATCATTGATGTCTCCATTGGCAAAGATCAGGGCTTGATGAGTCACAGGTTCAACGAGTGCGGCGTTTCCAGCGCTCTTGCTTATCGCTTTCCATCTTGCTCACATCGGCGATGTCCAGAAATTCGTTAGTGATCCGCAAGAAGCTCTCATTTTCCAGCATCGGGAAGTGGCGCACACTGCGCAACAGCACAGGGCGCAGCGAGTCTTCCCGATCCTTGGTCAGGTAATTCCAGACGTTTTCGTTGGGCTGCTGGATAAGCTGATCGTCCATGCCGTGCATGATGACCATGGGCATCGGCAGCAGGCGTATCCTGTCCAGCATCCGGCCTGAATCGAAGTCAGTGATGCTCTGCTTGATGGCGGCAGCGTCAATCTTGGCAAGGTCAACGCTCAGCTTTTCATACTCCGGCTCGGTACGCCTGAAGCACTTCGCCAGCAGATTTTCCAACGCAGCATCCAGCATCTCGGTCAGCGGGTTGTGCCGCGCATCTTTGCGCTCGTTCAGGTCGGGCAGCGGGAGAGGGGGCTTGAGCAGCGTCGGGTCAGTTGGCTTGGGCGGCTCCGTATATGACGTGCGGGCGCGTGCAGCTTCCTGCAAGGCGGCGCGCATCGCCGTGCCGGCGTTCATAATCGTCGCTTCCGGGGCTAAGGGCTTAACGGCGTCGCCGGAAGGCGGCTGGGGTTTGTTGTCGGTCAGCGGCACGAGGCGACCAGCCGGAATGCGCGTGTCCAGCCCGCCGGGGTCGAACAGCGGCGCGCTGACCAGCAGCATGCGCGGCACTTTGTCGCCATACAGGCGGGCGAACTCGCTGGCGACCAGCGCTCCCAGGCCATGCCCGATGAAGGCGGCCTTCGGCAGCCCCAGCTCGCGCATGAAGTCGAAAACAAGCTGCACCTGATGGTCAAGCGTGTACTTCTGCGGGTTCTTGCCCGAATCGCCGAAGCCGCGCAAGTCCAGCGCGTACACGCGGTACTTGGTCTGCAACTGCTGCATGGTGGGCACCCAGTAGCGCCACGAACCCAGCCAGCCATGCAGCAAAATCACGGGGCGGCCTCGCCCCAGCACTTCGTAATGGATCAGATCACCGCCGATTGTGATGGCGCTCATAGCTGCATTTTGCCTGTGTGTGTGTAGGGGGACATTTATCCCACGCCATTTTGCTTCAAGATTTCCGAGACGCGGCGGGCCAAGTCTTCGGGTGCGAACGGCTTGAGAATGTAATCCACCGCGCCTGCCTCAATGCCGGTCTGCACTTCCTCGTCCTGCCCTTTGGCCGACAGAAACACCACCGGGATGTTTTTAATTTCGTCTATTTGCTTCATCTGGCGGCAGGCTTCGTAGCCGGTCATCTTGGGCATTCGAACGTCCATCATAATCAAGTCTGGCTTCACCTTGGGGGCGAGTTCCAACGCTTCGGCTCCATTCGCCGCTTGCGTGACCTGATGCCCGGCGTAGACCAGCGTGAAGTTAATCAATTCACGGATGTCGCGCTCATCTTCCGCTACCAGAATATGCGCCATGTTCCTCGGCTTCTCCATTCACATGCTTGCTGAACAAAGGGCTTAAGCCCCTTGTTCGACCCACTATTTCGGCGCCGGCTGGTCGAGAGGCAGGGCGATAAAGAACGTCGTCCCCTTGCCCAACTCGGACTCAAACCAGATGTCGCCGTTGTGCATCTCCACCAGCTTCTTGACAATCGGCAGCCCCAGCCCCGTACCGGGCACGTCCATGACCAGCGCATGTTCTTCATAGCGCTCGAAGCGATCCCACACGCGCGGCTTGAACTCGTCGGGGATGCCGATGCCGCTGTCCTTTACCGTAACCAGGACGCGCTGCTGGTCAGGCTGTGACCGGGCTTCAATGTCTATGGTACCACCGGGGTAGGTGTAATTGTAAGCATTGTCAATCACGTTAGTCATGATCTGCGTGACCTTATGCAGATCGGCCTTAATAGGCGGCAAACCTGGCTCGACGGTAAGCGATACGGTCATGTGCTTGCGGTCATGCTCCGGCTGCGCCTGGAGGTTCATCAGGACGCTCTCCAGCACCTTATCCAATTCGACCAGTTCCAGATTCAGGTTTTCGCCGGCATCCAGCTTGGAGATATTGAGCAGGTCATTGACCAGGATACTCAGGCGGTCGGCGTTGGTCTTGATGGTGCGCAGGAAGCGCTCCTGCATCTCTGACACCGGCCCCGCCGCGCCCAGCAGCAGCAGGTCGGCGTAGCCTTTGATGCTGGTCATGGGCGTGCGCAGCTCGTGCGACACGTTGGAGACAAATTCGCTTTTGATGCGGTCTACCTCGACATCTTTGGTGATGTCGCGGAATACCGAGACCGTTCCCAGAAAGCTCTCGCCAATATGGACGGGCGACAGGTGCACGCTGACGAAGCGCCGGCCCAGGTCGAGCCGCTCAGCCAGGAATTCGCCCGTCTGGGTTTTTTCGGGGTTCTGCGCCCACTCGTTGATGGCGCGCGACCACACCGCCGCCGAGCCGCCGTACAGCCCGCTCAGGTTAGAGAGCTTCTGGCCGAGCACGTGATCGCGCGGCAGCTCCAGAATGCGTTCGGCAGCGCTGTTGAACAGCACCACCACGCCGTCCGCGTCCGCCAGCATCACGCCGTCGGCAATACTTTCCAGAATAGCCGAGCTTTTCTCGGCCTGCTCCTGCTCGCTGCGCAGCAGCATCCCCAGTTTCTCGGCCTGATCGCGGATCAGATGATAGAGATCGGCGTTGTTGATGGCCGCCGCGACCTGATTGGCTGCCGCCACCACCAGCCTCACCTGGGGTTCGGAGAAGACGTTCTTCTTCGTACTGAGGAGGACAAGCACGCCCAGCACATCATCGTTGGTTTCCAACAACACGGCCAGCGCGCTCTTCCAGCCCTTCGCGTCGGGCGCTTGCGCGTTCCAGTAGTCGGCCTTACGCAAATCAGGCACGACCAGCGCCGGTTCGCTGGTCTCCTGGTGAATGAGCCAGCTCGCCAGCCCTTCCGCCGGATGGGACGGCTTCTCGTCGCCATCCAACGCCGGGTCAGGGGGGAAGCGCAGGGAAGCGCGGTTGAAGAGCCGGTCCGTCATCGGGTCTACCAGCAAGACGACGCCCTCTTCGGCGTTGACGGCGCTCGCCACCATTTCCAGCGCGCGCTTGAGCACGCGGTTCATGTCCAGCGTTCGCGCCAGTTCCGCCGTGATCTGGTACAGCGTCTCAATGCGGTCGCGCTCTTGCTGAAGTTCGCGCGTCCGCTCCTCGACCAGCCTATTCAAGTCGTCGGCGAAGCTGCGGATGCGCTCGAATGAGCGCGCGTTCTGGATGGCCGCCGCCAGCTGCGTCGCCACCGTCGTGAGAATGCGCTGATCGTTCATGCCGAAGGCGCGGGCGCGCTGCGTGTCGCGCACCGCCAGCACACCCAGCACCTGACCGCTGGCGACCAGCGGCACGCCGAGGAAGCTTTTCGCGTCGCCTTCGCCGTTGGAGATGCCCAGGTTGCGCCGCTCCTCGTCGGGCGTCCAGTTGCCCGTACCCAGCGGCAGCGAGCTGCGATAGCGGATGATAAACGATACTTCGTCGGTATTCAGCTTGCGCGGCGGGATTTCATACGTCTGGCCGTTCTTCACTGCCAGTGGGAAGCTGATTTCCTCGGTTTCAGCGTCGTAGAGCGCCAGGTACAACCCCTCCGCGCCCGTGACCGAGGGCACCTGGTCGCGCACGACGCGAATTATACGGTCAATGTCAATCGTGGACGAGATCGCCTGGCTGATCTCGTTGATAGCGAACGACTCTTCCAAATGCTGTGCGGTTTCCGTGGAGAGCCGGGCGTTCTGGATGGCAATCGCCGCCTGCGCGCCGAGCGCCTGCGCCAATCGAATGTCCTGGTGCGTGAACGTGCGGCGGATAGACTGCATCTCCACCTGGATGAGGCCGATGGACTGGTCGCGCACTACCAGCGGCACGATCATGCGCGCGCTGTCGTTATTGCGGGCCAGTTCCTCGACTTCGTCAGGATAGATCTCGGCATCCGCCCAGGTAATAACGACGACTTCCCGCTCGCGCAGGGCATGTAATTTGGCCGGGTGCTCGCTCAGGTTATAGCGCGTGCCTTCCGGAGTGATGCGGTCCGGGTCGCCTCGGCGGTTGATGTCAATCTGAACCTCGACGACGTTCTCCACATCATCCCACATCATGATGGCGCAGTCGTCCATGTCCAGCGCGTGCAGCATGAGTTCGACCACGCTGCGGAACACCTCGTTCAAGTTGAGGCTGAGCGAGGTGGCCTGCGCCGCTTCCAGCAGCGTTTCCAGCTCGCGCGTGCGGACAAGAGTCTGTTCCAGCAGGCTCGTGTTCTGCACGCTGATCGCCGCCTGGTTGGCGATGATCTGCGCCAGCTCAATCTGGTCAGCGGCGAAGCTGTGCGGCCCGGTATAATGCTCCATCTCAAATGCGCCGATGGTCTGTCCACCCACGCTCATCGGGATAAGCACGTAGGCGGTCACACCGCGCGGTTGAAGTTCCTTCCAGATGGGGTCTTCGGCGGCCAGCTGGCGGGCTGTGTCCTCGTAGATGAGCGGCATGGCCGTGCGGCGGACGTGCTGGTACGTCGGACTCTTGAGCAGGCGTATCACTTCTTCGGGCGGGGCGTCGCCGCGCGGGAATTCCACAACCACGCGCCCGATATTGACATCGCGCTCGATCATGACCGCGCGCGATTTCTGCGTCGCCAGAATTTGAGCGATTTCGCGCAGCGCGATTTCCAGGATGTTCTCGCTGTCCAGCGACTGCGCCAGCGCCACCGACACGCGGTTGAGCAGGCTCAAGCGCTGGGTGCGCTTCTGCGTCTCGGCAAACAGGTCGGCGTTGGTCAGCGCAACAGCGACCTGATTGGCGAACGCAAAGGCCGCTTGCTGCGCCTGTTCGTTGTAAAAGCGGGGTTCGGCTTTGGTCAGGCAGATCATGCCGTTGACGTAGCCCTGGTTGACCAGCGGTACGCCCAGCCAGCTTTGCGCGCCGGTCTCGCCGGGCAGCGGGTCAATACCCAGGAGATGGTCAATCACGAACACCTGCTTGGTTTCGACCACCTGGCGCAGCCGTTCGTGCGAGTTGATTTGAATGGGCGTCGTGGGTGTGGCGAGGTCGGCGTCCTTATAGCCGCGCCCGCCCTCGAACATGAGCGTGTCGCCCTTGCGCGTCCACAGCGTCATGGTATCGTAGGCAATCACGCGCTCCATCTCGCCCAGCGCCAGCGACATCACCGCCTGCCGGTCCAGCGAGGCCGTAATGCGGCTGGAGACTTCGGTCAACGCGGCCAATTGGTTGGCGCGGGTTTCCAGGTCCTGCTCCAGCCGGGCGCGCTCGGTGACATCCTCGACCAGCAGCACCGCGCCGCGAACGGCGTCGGCGTCGCGCAGCGGGTATGAGTAGAAGTTGCGGACGACGGGAATATCGTTCGCGTCTACCGTGCGCTGTCCAATTTTCTCACGCGGCACGCCTTTATCCAGCACCAGCCGCAGATCTTCGGACAGCGTATCGGCTAAGTCAGGCCGGTAGGAGAACAAATCCTGCCGCAGCGCGCTGTCATTCCACCCATAGTGGCGGCGCATGAAATCGTTGAAGGACAGGATGCGCCCGGAGCGATCCAGCACGACAATACCCTGCTGGATCGATTCGACAACCGACTCGTTGAAGACTTGCAGGTTGACGGCGCGGTTGAACAGGCGCGCGTTTTGAATCGCTACCGCCGACAGGTGGGCCATACGCTTGAGCAGCGGGCGAAACTCGTTGAAGCCGAAGGCTTTTTCCAGATCGCTGCCCAGGTGCACCGCGCCGATGGATTCACCGCCCGCCACCAGGGGCAGGATGAGCGTCGTCCGCTCGCCGGCCTGCCGCCACGCTCGCAGGTCTTCGTACCGCTCAACTGCGCTGTCGCCGGTGTAGTAGAGGTAATCCTGCCTGTCGGCAAAAGTGCGTCCCAGCGCGGTGTCGTGCAGGTGCAGCCGGTGCTCGTTGCTGACCGTCAGCGAGCTGCTGGCATTCACGGATACTTTGACGACATCGAAGCCTTCGTTGGTCGCGTCCAGCAGCACGACGGTCATCTGCATGAACGGCACGAGCCGCAGCGCGCCGCGCGCCATCGCTTCGACGACCGCATTCACGTCGAGGTTGCTGGCAATCGTCTCCATCATTTCGTTGAGACGCGCTTCCTGTTCGGCGCTGTGGACGCTCGCTAGGTAGAGCCGCGTGTTCTCAATCGTGCGCGCCGCCTGGTGTGCGAAGATTTCCAGAATCTCAATCGTGCTGCGATCCGGACGGCGATTGTCTTCCGGCCTGTCCAGGCAGATCACGCCCAGCAGGTTGCCGCCCGCGCCGATGATCTGCACCAGGAGCAAATCGCCGTCGTGCCAGTCCTCTTTCCCCCTGGTGGAGGAGGCCAGCAGACGGCTGGTTTCGGTAGCGGTGCTGAGCGCCGCCAGGTCATCCCGATGCCACTCCATGACACGCTCGATGGGGAAGAAATAGGATTCGCTGGTGCGGAACTCCGGCTTGAGCAGCGCTTGAAGGCTGCTCAACGACATGACGTTGGCCTTGCTGCGCTCGAACTCGTCCAGCGGCAGCCCGGCCTGCGTCACTCGCCGCAGCACACCGGCGTCGTCGTCCACCAGCGCCACCACCACCACATCAAAGCCGACGCTTTGCTGGATGCTGTCGGCGACTGCTTCCAGCATCGTCACCTGATCTACGTTGCTCTGGAGCACGTGGCCGAGTTCAAAAATCTGGTTCAACTGCTCGACGCGCCGGCGCATCTTGTTGCTGCGATCCAGCTGCTCCTGGTAGCGCATAGCGTTGCCATAACCCAGCGACGCTTTGGCCGCCAGCGTCATCAAGAACGCCGCCGCCCGCTCGTCAAAGCGATTGGGCGCGCTGTGGTACAGATGGATAACCCCGACGACTTCGTCGGCATAGAGAATCGCCGCCGCCACCGCCGAACGTGCCTGCGCTGGCGAAGGCTTCAGATGGCTGTGCTCGTAATCCGCCACCAGAACCGTTTCCGCCCGCCGCCTGATCGCTTCGTGCTCTACACCGGCCAGCTGCGTCATGGTTTTCTGGTCGCCAAGCCGCCAGATCATTTCCGGTTGGTCGGCGTTAATCCACTGCGACTGCGGGCGCAGGATGGCGACGGTGCCCGCGTCTGCGCCGGTGGCCTGCGCCGCTTCCTCACGGATCACGTCGAGAATGCGATTTAAGTCCAGCGTCAGCGTCAGTTCGTTGCTGACGCGCGAAATCGCGTCAAGCTCCTGCACGCGGCGGTTGAGATTCTGGCCGGTGGATTCGTAGAGCAGCAGGCGGTCAATGGTCGCGGCGATTTGTGCGGCCACCGCAGTCATCAGCCGTTTGTCGTCGTCGCCATAGGGCTTCTCGCGGTTGGCGATGCCCAATTCCCCCAAACTGCGCTCGCCGACCAGAAGCGGCACGAGCAGCAGGCGCGTGATATTCATCTTCTGCACGAGCGCCGGATAGCTGTCCTGCGCGCGCTGATCTTGGAGCGCGTCGTTGCTCACGAAGGGCTGCTGCGCCCCGGCAACATCCTTGCCGGAAATATCCTGAATAATCGGCTCGTGCAGCTCAACGCCGTATATCCAGCGCGGGTAAGTAATCAGGCTGTTTGCCTGCTGGTCTATGACGTTGACGAAGACGAGCGGGCTGCCCGTCAGTTTGGCGATCTCGGCAAGCACCGGCGTGAACGGCTCTTCGGTGGTAAGCGTCGAGCCGGCCAGCTCAGCCACGCGGCGCAGGCTGTCGGCCTCCTGCGCGCGCCGCTGCATCTCGCGGTACAGGCGCGCGTTCTCGATGATGGCGGCGGCCTGGGTCGCAAACACCAGCAGCAGGCGCGCATCTTTGTCGGTAAAGTCGTCGCCGTTGACCTTGTTGGAGACCTGGACGACGCCCAGGCGGCGGCCTCCCACCGACAGCACCGCCATCAGCGTTTTCTGGACGCCCGCCACTTCTGCCAGATCGCCCAGCCCCGCCGCGACCACCAGGGCATCCGTCCGCACGTTGTTGGTAAACCAGTAGTTCTCGTCGTTCCAGATGTCCCACATCGGGCTGCCGGGCTTCAGCGGAATGGTGTATGCGTTGACAATAGCCTCGTCCACGCCGTAAAACGGCGGCTGCGCGATCAGGCGATGGTCGGTTTCGTCATACAGCAGAATGCCGCACATCTGGATTTCCATCAGCGTGGCTATGCGCTCGGTGATGGTCGAGTAGAAGGCGCTCTCGTGGCTGAGCGCGCCAATGGCTCGCGTAATCTCCTGCAAGCCGAAGAATTCACTATCCCGGCGCTGCTCGCGCTGGTACAGGCGCAGGTTTTCGACGACGACGGCAGCCTGCGACACCAGCACGCGCAAATCCTGGATGTCCTGCGAGGTGAATCCGCCCGCCGTCCGCTTGTTGCTGACCTGGACAATGCCAATGCGCCTGTCGCCAATCTGCATCGGGACGAGCGCCGCGTTATAGACGCCGGCGGCGCTGACCAGCGTTTGCAAGCCCATCGCCTCCACCAGCGGCTCGTCGGCAATGTCATTTGATACCCAGTAGGGCTGGTTCTCCCAGATGTCAAGCTGCGGGCTTCCGGGCGGCAGCGGGATCACGTAGCTGGAAACGACGTGATCGGGCAGGCCGAAGAAGGGCAGTTCCGGCACGAGCGCGCGCCGGTTCTCGTCGTAAACCAGAATGCCGCACATGTCGGCAGACATCAGAACGGCAATCCGCTCGTTGAGCAGGGAATAGACGCTGCGCGCGTCCGTCATGCTTTCCTGCTGCGAGACCTGCTGCAAGCTGGACATATCGCTGATGCGCCGCGCCTGCTTGGAGTAGAGTTCGGCGTTGTAGATGGAAATCGCCACCTGCTTGCTGACCGCCTGCAACAGCGCCAGGTCAGCCCGTGTGAAGTGGCCGCCCTTCGCCCGTGACAGCTCGAACGTGCCGACAAAGCGCTCTCCCAGCGCCAGCGGCACGCCGACATAGCTCTGGTAGAAGTTGTTCAGCTTGGGTTGAATAGCGGTTTCGCTGCGCGTGTCGGTGACCAGCACCGGCTTGCGGTGGCGGGCAATCCAGCCCGTGATGCCCTCGCCCAGCGCGTAGCGCCCGCCGGATTCGGAGAGCGCCAGCAGGTAGTTCATGTCGCCCACCCACCCACGTGGGTAGAGCACCTGCTCCGACGGCTCCCACAGACAGATTTCGCCGGCATCGGCAGGGACGGCTTTCATGATGATGGCGAGAAGCGCCTGGAGCACCTGCTCAACGCTCAGACTGGCGTTGACGGTTTCGCCGATTTCGTTGATGACCGCCATTGCCATATTCAAATCCAGCACGTCGGCGTGATGCGTGTTGGCGGTCAGCTCGCGCATGACCACCACCGTTCGCATTTCAGCGCCGGTGGGGATGCGATGCGACGAGGCTTCGACCCACCGGCTGCCGAGCTGGAACGACGACTGCCCTTCGCCGGCAAACAGTTCGAGGAAGTTGTCGGCGGGCTGCGCCATCTGAGCGATGTATTCCAGGTTGGGTTCGCCACCGTTCAGGTCGAGCCAGCGGCGCGCGCGCTCGTTGACATACACCAGCTGGCCGTGACCCCTGGACACCAGCACCGCGTCATCGCTGGAAGCCAGCGGCACCTCCTGCTGAATCTGCTGTTCGACTTGTGGGGCAAGGCCAAGCTGCTGTCGCTGGCGCGTCCAGAAATACAGCCACAATAAGATGACCAGTCCACCCAGGAATAGAATAATCGGCAGGCCCATCGCAAAACCTGACTACTCAGACGGCTTACCAGGAGGTGAGAATCTGCGGCCCGCTGTCCTCTCCGGTCAGCCCACGCCGGCGATCTTCGGCGGCCAGTTCCGTGATTTCTCGAATGTCAGAGAACTGATGAGTCGCAGTTGAGACCGCGCCGACTGACAGTGTCATCAGCGCTTCCTGTCGCTCGCCGTTCACTGTATCAGGCACGAGAATATAGCCGCGCTCGCGGTCAATAAACGAATAGTGCTGCTTCACTTCCTCGTTGAACCGTGCGACGAGGCGCTCTTTGAACATATCGGGGTCGGCGGCGTGGGTGATCGCCACAAAGTTGTCGCGCCCCGGATGCCCCATGAAGTCGTCGGGCGTGCCCATCTCGTCCACCACCTCGCCCATCAGCAGCGCCATGAAGCGCAGCACTTCATCACCGGCCACGAACCCGTAGACTTCGGTAAACGGGTCAAACTGGTTGATCTTGATGTCCATGTAGGTCCAGGGTTTTTCGGTGTGCATCAGGCTGCGCAGGTGATCTTCGATCAGGCGGCCTGTCGGCAGCCCGGACTTCGAGTCAATGTGCGCCTGACGGTTAGCAGCGGCGATGGCGTTCTGCACGCGCAGCTTGAGTTCTTCGATGTCGAAGGGCTTTGTAATATAGTCGTCCGCGCCCAATTCCAGGCCGGCAATCTTGTCGCTGCGCTCATCTTTCTGGGTGAGGAAGATGATCGGGATATGGCTGGTGCGCGTGGTGGTGCGCAGTTCCCGGCACACGTCGTACCCGTTCATGTCAGGCAGCATGATGTCCAGAATAATCAGGTGGGGCAGCTGCTTGCGCGTCATCGCCAGAGCTTCGCTGCCGCGCGGCGCGACCTGAACTTCGTACTGCTGCCCGCTGAAATAAATGCTCAGCATCCTCGAAATATCGCCGTCGTCTTCGACGACCAGAATTCGGCCTTTGCTCATGCGGTCTATGCCCCTTAAGTCACTCTGCGACAGAGTGTCATACGTTAATTCTCAAAGAACTATACTGCTGAAGCTCGTATCGCGCCAGCAGCGAGCGAGATTGGGTTGCTGGACTTCGAATGCGCTTATCTTGTAGTATACGTTAGATTCGAAATTTCAGCTGACCAGAAATGTTGAGAGGTGTGGTATACCACATCAATTTGACACAGGAATTATTTTTTATAAAATATAACATTCAATACCCTTATTGGGAGTGAAAGGGGGTAGATTGCCGAAAACATGAAGGGAATGGACTCTTGTTTTGCTTCGTCAGCCCTATGGAGAGGACGTTATGACTAAAAACTTGCTTGTGGTTACCGTACTTCTGGTTTTTCTTTTCGGCGTGTTCGGCGTTTCGTCGGCTCAGGACAAGCCCTTTGAAGGTGTCGTGCTGGACGTGCTGACCTTCACAGGCCCGCAAATCGCCGAGCCGCTCCAGCGCCGCGCGCCCGACTTCGCGGAATTGACCGGCGCACAGGTGAACGTCGTCACCGTGCCGTTCTCCGATCTGTACCAGACGATCCTCACCGACCAGGCCACCGGCACGAACAGCTACGATGCCTTCGTCTTTGCGCCGCAGTGGATGGTGGACTATATCGGCCCCGGCTATCTGGAAGACCTGACGCCCTACGTTGAAAACGACCCGGATATTCAATGGGAAGACATCGCGCCGTTCTTCCGCAACTTCAGCGCCACCTACGGCGGCAGAATTTACACCATTCCGCTGGACGGCGACTTTCACATGGTCTATTACCGCATTGACGTGCTGGAAGAGGCCGGATTAGAGCCGCCGAGGACGTGGGATGACTATCTGGCGGTTGCCGAGGCAACACACGGCATGGATATGAACGGTGACGGCGAGGGCGACTACGGCTCGTGCATCTCCAAGAAGCGCGGCGCGCAGGCCTACTGGTGGATTACCTCCATCGCCGGCGGCGCGCTGCAAACCCAGGGCACGTCGGAAGGCGCATTCTTCAACACCGAAGACTTCACTCCGCTGGTGAACAATCAAGGTTTCATCCGTGCGCTGGAAATCTATCAAGCCACCAACCAGTTTGGCCCACCCGACGAGCTGAACTGGGACGTAGGCAACAGCCGCTCGGCGTTTACCGCCGGGCAATGCGCGCTCACCCTGGACTGGGGCGACATCGGCTCGCTGGCGGTAGACCCCGAAACCTCGGTGGTGCAGGATAAGGTCGGCTCAATTATCACCCCCGGCTGGACGAGTGTGGTTGACCGCGCCACCGGCGAACTGGTGGAGTGCGATGCAACGCGCTGCCCGCACGCCATTGACGGCGTGAACTATGCGCCATTCGCAGCCTTTGGCGGTTGGTCTGGCGGCGTCAGCGCGGCGATTGACCAGCAGGCGAAGGACGCGGCTTACGCCTTCTTCTCCTACATGAGCCAGCCGGCTCAGGCCAACGAGGACGTGACCATCGGACGCACAGGCTTCAATCCCTACCGCATTTCGCAGTTCGAAGAACTGGAACCCTGGCTGCAAGCCGGATTCAGCGAGGCGGCTGCCGAAGATTACCTGGGCGCGATTGAGGCCAGCCTCAACAACCCGAACATGATCCTCGACCTGCGCATCCCGCAGAACCAGCGCTACCAGCAGGTTGTTCTGGACACCGTGCTGAGCCAGTTCCTCGCCGGCGAGTTCACAGCCGAGGAGGCCGCGCAGGAAGTCTACAACCAGTGGGAAGAACTCACCGAAGAGATCGGGCGCGATGCGCAGCGCGAGGCCTATCTGGGGACGCTGGGCATCAGCACAACAGAATAGCAATCGGGAATTACGATGGCGTAGGGGCGCATGGCCGTGCGCCCCTATCGTTCCATCGAGATATGAATATACTCATGTTCATAACCGCTACTTACAATGCCTCCATTTGAGTCAAATCCCTTGTAGGCAGGAGACAAAGGATGAGCACAGCCGAGAAGCCCACCCCGCTGGTGATACCCTACCGCCAAACCGAAAACGTGCGCCAGCGACTCCTCCGCTGGTGGGACGAGTCGCCCCGGCTGGTCTTGCTCCTGCCCGCCATCGTCATTATCCTGCTTCTCTCTATCTTTCCCCTGATCGCGTCGCTGTTGCTATCGTTCTCCCGTGTGAATCTGGTGCGAGGCGGCTTTGAAATTCAAATCGTCGGGTTGAGGAACTACGAGAAGCTGTTGCTCGGCAGCGAGCAGCGGCACGTTCTCGGCAAGTTCGGGGAACTGACGCCGCTGGCCTGGGGCATCGGCCTGGCGTTCACCGCGTTAATGCTCGCCTGGCTGGACGGCTATATCGTCCGCCGAAAGGTCAAGCCTGTCGGGTTAATTTTGCGCATCCTGGGCGCCGTCTTCGCCTCCGGCCTCGTCTGGCTTACGGTCAGCACGTTGAGCACCGGAGGGCTTCCAGGGACGACTGTCGTCACGCTTATTTTTGTGATGGTCGGCGTCTCCATGCAATACACTATCGGGTTGATGCTGGCGCTGCTGGTCACGCAAAATCTCCCTGGCAAGCGTTTCTTCCGCGTGGTCTTTCTGCTGCCGATGATGATTACGCCTGTCGGCATCGGATTCCTGTTTCGCATGATGACCGACACGCTGCAAGGGCCGTTCTCGCCGATCTGGAAAGCGGTAGGGCTGGTGGATTTTTCCCTGACCAGCACCGCCGACGGCGCGCGTCTGGCCGTCCTGATCGGCGACATCTGGCAGTGGACGCCGTTCATGTTCATTATTCTGCTGGCCGCGCTGGAAGGCGTCTCGCGCGAACAAATCGAAGCGGCGCTGGTGGACGGCGCGAACCGCTGGCAAACGTTCCGCTACATCGTCCTGCCGGAAATTGCGCCCGTCAGCCTGACGGTCATCCTCATTCGCATGATCGAGGCGTTCAAGATTATTGACCTGCCGCGCATTCTCACCGGCGGCGGGCCGGGGACAGCCACCGAGTCGCTCACCTTACACGCTTACAACGAATGGCGTGCGCCTAATCTCGGCGGGTCGGCGGCGTTGAGCTACATCCTGCTCGTCATCGTCACCTTTGTCGCAGTGATGTTCGTCAACGTCGTCCGGCAGTGGATTCTGGAGAAGTTGTGATGATTGCCCGCCTGTTTAGAACCTCGTCGCCGTTCAAGCTGTCGCCCGGCTGGATGCTCATCTCTTACGTCATCCTGGGCATCTGGACGTTTGTCGTCCTGTTTCCGCTGTACTGGCTGCTCATCACGGCTTTTAAGCTGCCGATTGATGTCAGTTCTGGCCCGAAATTCCTGCCCTTCGTGGACTACCAGCCGTCCATGCACGCCTGGGAAGAACTGCTTGGCCCGGCGGCGGGGAATTTCGTCACCCGGCCTTATGCCAACACGATCATCGTCGGCACGATCAGCGCGCTGGCGGCGCTGCTGCTTGGCTCGTGCGCGGCTTATGCCCTGACGCGCTTCGAGTACCATCCCAGGAAGGGGCTGATCGGGGCATTTATCGGCTGCGTGATTCTGGTTGGCCTGATCTGGAGCGCCGGCGTGCCGGGGGAGATAGCGGTGGTGGCCGGGATTGCCGTCTATATCCTGCTGTCACAGACGATTGGGCGCAGGTTCAAAGGCGCGCTGGGCAACAACGACATTGCCTTCTGGTTGATTTCCCAACGGATGCTGCCGCCGGTGGCCGTGATTATCCCCATCTACATGCTGTTCCAGTGGCGTGGGATGCTCAACACCCATGCCGCGTTGATTATCGCCTACTGCGCGGCGAATCTACCCATCGTCATCTGGTTCATGCGCGATTATTTCCAGACCATCCCGTTTGAACTGGAAGAAAGCGCCTTTATTGACGGCGCTTCGCGTTATCAGG
>FLYN01039048.1_pt2 | contig 16257 bp, 16 predicted proteins | sample 1122621 | NCBI WGS metagenome assembly FLYN01 (sample SAMEA4346792, study PRJEB14843) | hot springs metagenome | biome: Terrestrial Biome; feature: Habitat; material: Sediment | place: India | collected 2012-06-12 | depth 1760 m
TGCGGCGCCTATCTTAAGCGGTGGTGGGGAAGGCGAATTTCCCACTGGCGCGCCCGGCTTGTTCTCTCTACGTTCACCTTTGTTACGTTCACTGTACGGCCGCGATACAGAAGCGGCATGAGCCCACGTTTCTTATGAATCGCAACTCCGACCGGAATTTGCAAGACCGCCGCGTGATCGCCATTCGCGGCGCGCGCGAGCACAACCTCAAAAACATCGACGTCGAGATCCCGCGCGACAAGCTCGTGGTGTTCACCGGCCTGTCGGGCTCGGGAAAATCGTCGCTCGCGTTCGACACGATCTATGCGGAAGGGCAGCGGCGATACGTGGAGTCGCTCTCGGCCTATGCGCGGCAGTTTCTGGAGATGATGCAGAAGCCGGACGTGGACCAGATCGACGGGCTGTCGCCGGCGATTTCGATCGAGCAAAAGACCACATCGCGCAATCCGCGCTCCACCGTGGGCACGGTGACCGAAATTTACGACTACATGCGGCTGTTGTGGGCGCGCGTGGGCGTGCCCTATTCGCCGGCCACGGGGCTGCCGATCGAAAGCCAGACGGTGTCGCAGATGGTGGATCGCGTGATGGCGTTGCCCGAGGGCACGCGGCTCTATGTCCTGGCGCCGGTGGTGCGGGGCCGCAAGGGCGAGTACCGCAAGGAGCTCGCCGAGTTCATGAAGAAGGGCTATCAGCGCGTCAAAGTGGACGGCACCTTCTACGAAATCGGCAACGTGCCGGCGCTGGACAAGAAATTCAATCATGACATCGACGTGGTGGTGGACCGCGTCGTGGTACGACCGGACATTGCCACGCGGCTTGCGGATTCCTTCGAGCAGGCGTTGAAGCTCGCCGACGGGCTGGCCGTGGTGGAGTTCGCAGATGCGCCCTCATCCTTCGAGACGCGCGCTGCGCGCGCTCCTCAGAATGAGGGCGCAAAGGCCCCTCGCCTCGACGAGGCCCGAAGGACCGTCTCAAAGGACGAGGGGCATGGAAAGAAAATCGCCAAGATTCATGCGCAGCAGAGCGGGCCGGAACGGATCGTTTTCTCGGAAAAATTCGCCTGCCCAGTGTCGGGTTTTACAATTCCTGAGATCGAGCCGCGGCTGTTCTCGTTCAACAATCCGTATGGTGCGTGTCCGGCGTGCGGAGGCCTCGGCGTCGAGCAGAAGATCGACGCGGATCTTGTGATTCCGGACAAGGAGCGCACGTTGCGCGGCGGCGCCATTGCGCCATGGGCAAAATCTTCCTCGCCGTACTACACCCAGACGCTGTTGGCGCTCGGCAAGCACTATCGGTTCAGCCTCGACACCAAGTGGAAGGATTTGCCGAAGAAGGTGCAGGAAGCAATCCTCTACGGTTCGGGCGAAGATACGATTCGTTTCGAATACGACGACGGGTTGCGTTCCTACGAGACAAAAAAGACGTTTGAGGGCGTCATCACCAATCTGGAGCGCAGGTTCCGCGAAACTGAGAGCGATTGGGCGCGCGAGGAGATCGCCAAATATTTTACCGACATCCCCTGTGCCGCCTGCAAAGGCTATCGGCTCAAACCCGAGGCGTTGTGCGTAAAGGTAGGCGGCAAGCACATCGGCGAGGTGGCGGAGCTTTCGGTCAAGCGCGCGGAGCAGTGGTTCGCCGAGCTGCCGGCACAGCTTTCCAAGAAGCAGAACGAAATTGCGGGCCGGGTGCTGAAGGAAATCCGCGAGCGGCTGAAATTTCTGGTGGATGTGGGACTTGAATACCTCACGCTGTCGCGCGCCTCGGGCACGCTGTCCGGCGGCGAGAGCCAGCGCATCCGGCTCGCCTCGCAGATCGGCTCGGGGCTCACCGGCGTGCTCTACGTGCTCGACGAGCCCTCGATCGGGCTGCATCAGCGCGACAACGCGCGGCTGCTTGAGACGCTCAAGCGGCTGCGCGACCTCGGCAACACGGTAATCGTGGTGGAGCACGACGAGGATGCAATCCGCAACGCCGACTTCGTGCTCGACATCGGGCCCGGCGCGGGCATCCACGGCGGCGAAATCGTGGCGGCCGGCACGGTTGCGGACCTGATCGCGGAGCCAAGATCGCTCACCGGCAAATATCTGTCGGGCGAACTCGTGATCCCGACGCCGGAGCGGCGCCCACGCAACTCGATCCGCACGCTCAAACTCGTCGGTGCGCGCGGAAACAACCTGAAGAACATCACCGTCGAGATTCCGCTCGGGCTGTTCACCTGCGTGACCGGCGTATCCGGCGGCGGCAAATCTACGCTGCTCGTGGATACGCTGTACAAGGCCATTGCCCGCAAGCTCAACGGCGCCTCCGAGGCCCCTGCCCCGCACGACCGCATCGAGGGCCTGGAGCATCTCGACAAGGTGATCGACATCGACCAGTCGCCGATCGGCCGCACGCCGCGCTCAAATCCGGCCACCTACACCGGCGCATTCACGCCGATCCGCGAATGGTTTGCGGGATTGCCAGAGGCAAAAGCGCGCGGCTACGAGCCGGGCCGGTTCTCGTTCAACGTCAAGGGCGGGCGTTGCGAGGCGTGCCAGGGCGACGGCGTGATCAAGATCGAAATGCATTTTCTGCCGGACGTGTACGTCACCTGCGACGTCTGCAAGGGCAAGCGCTACAACCGCGAGACGCTGGAGGTGCTGTTCAAGGGCAAGTCGATCGCCGACGTGCTCGACATGACCGTGGACGAGGCGCTGGAATTTTTCAAAGCCGTGCCGCGGGTGCGCGACGTGCTTCAGCTGTTGCAGCGCGTGGGGCTCGGCTACATCCACGTGGGGCAGCAGGCGACCACGCTGTCGGGCGGCGAGGCGCAGCGGGTGAAGCTCGCCAAGGAACTGTCCAAGCGGGCGACCGGCCGCACGTTATATATCCTCGACGAGCCGACCACAGGCCTGCACTTTCACGACGTGGCCAAGTTGTTGGACGTGCTGCACGAATTGGTGGAGGCCGGCAATACAGTGGTGGTGATCGAGCACAATCTCGAAGTCATCAAGACCGCGGACTGGATCATCGATCTGGGTCCCGAAGGCGGCGACGGCGGGGGCGAGGTCGTGGCGGCCGGCACGCCGGAGGATGTGGCCAAAGTGCGCGCGAGCTATACCGGGAAGTTCCTCGCGCAGGTGCTGGCGCGGCGGGTGAACAAGCCGAAGAAGCGCGTGGAGGCGGCGGAGTAAATTTTCCTTCTCACCGCTTGCGGGGAGAAGGTGGCGAGCAAGCGTAGGGTGGGCTACGGCGCGAAGCGTCGAGCCCACGGGTTGATCGGCAAATGGTGGGCTACGCTTCGCTCAGCCCACCCTACGGTAAGTGGCGGGCGCGCCGGAGCGGGAAGAGGTGATTAAATTTCTTCTCCCCGCGCGCAAGCGTAGCGGCCGTAACCTGCTTTGGGCGGAGCGCAAATCGAGAACAGTCTTCCCACAGACCGGCCGTTTTGGTTCTGCCAATGCGGGCTATAACTGGCCACGACTTTTGGGGGAAACCGGAATGCCTGACTTTGCGCAAGCCTTCGACCTAAGCAACGAATTCAACATTCTGCGCATTACCTGCGGGCTGTTTTTGGTTCCGCATTTCATCCTGAAGGCCAAAGACATTCCGGCCACGGTCGAGGTCTATCGCGCTTGGCGGCTCCATCCGCCGAAGGCGTGGATCTATAGCGGCCTGACCATCGAGGCGGTTTGCGCCATGGGGCTCGTGTTCGCCATCTACACCCGCTATGTGGCCGCCCTCGCCAGCGTGTTCCTGCTGGTCGCCGCGTGGGCGTGCTGGCGCCACAGCGGCGGCAAATGGATTTGGAATTTCGGCGGCGCCGAATATCCGCTGTTCTGGTCGATCTGCTGCCTCGTCGTCGCCATGCACGGCTGACGGCCGCCGCCGGCGGCCCGCAGCACCAACGCGCACCGGAACCGACGGCGCCCGAAGTCGTCCCTGGGCCGCTCCCGCTATTTCATGTGCGGCAGCCACACGGTTTCGGCGGCGTCGGTATTGGGCACGCCGATGTAGCAGAAGACGAGCGAGGCCTCCTCGGTGTCGGAGGCGTTGGAAATGACGTGAATGGTGCCGGCCGGGATATAAACGAAATCGCCACCTTCCAGAATCACCTCGCGGCGCTCGCTGCCGTCGCTGCGCGCGTACCAGCACCTGATCTTGCCGTAGAGGATGTACCAGCACACGTCGTTCTTGGCGTGGTAGTGGGTCGGGTTCGGCCCTGCGCCCGGCACTAAAATGGTGCGGCCCATGGTAGCGTTAGCCACGTCGCCCACGGTCTGGTCTGAAATGCCGAAACCGATGCGCAGCGGCGGCTCGTAGGTGGTGTCGGTGCCGATCTGCTTCTGGCGCACGACGATCAGCTTTTGCTTCTCAAGCGGGTGCATGCCGGTATTTCCCAGTTTTCAGTACCTGAAGTCTGCCGCGCCGCCTGCGGCAAAATCAACGGCCGGTCCATTGCGGGGTGCGTTTTTCGATGAAGGCGCGCACACCGGAGCGAAAGTCTTCGCTGCCGTAGCAAGCGCGCACGAAGTCGTCACCGTCGGGGAGGTTTGCGAGTTGCAGACGGCGCATGGCCTCCTTCGTCACGCGCATGGTCACGGGGGCGTTGGCGATGAGCCGCTCGCAGATGTCCGCAACGCGCCGGTCGAGCTGCTCGGGCGCGACCACGTCGAGCAGGAAGCCGGCGGCAAGCGCCTCCTCGGCCGACAGGTTTTCGGCCAAGAGCAGCACGCGTTTCGCGCGCGAGACGCCCAGCGCCGCAACCAGGCGCGCGTAGTTTGCCATTGAGAGGCAGTTCCCCAGCGTGCGGGCGATGGGGACACCGAGCTTCGAGCCGGGGGTGGCGATGCGCAGGTCGCAGCAGGCGGCAATGGCCAGGCCGCCGCCGACCGCAAAACCTTCGATCACCGCGAGCGTGGGCATGGGCAGCGCTTCGAGCCCGCCCAGAATCTGCTCCATCTTGGCCTCATAGGCGAGGCCGTCCTCGGCGGAGCTAAAATTCTGGAACTGGGCAATGTCGGTCCCGGCAACAAAAGCCTTGCCGCCGGTGCCACGCAGCACGACCACGCGCACGGTCGCATCGTTGCGCAGATCGGCGCAGGCCGCGGCCAGGCCCTCGTACATGGCCCAGGTCATGGCATTGCGCGCTTCCGGCCGGTCGAACAGGATGGTCGCAATCGCGCCCTGCCGGGTCAGGCGCACTTTACCGTCGTTCATCGGTTCGGCTCTCCCTCATTCACTGTTTGCCGCACTATAGCGGCGATTATTCGGGGCACGCAGCTTCCATTTGGCATGCCGGGCCTGGACAGCTCCGGTTTCGCGCCGCAGTTTATCGGACCAAGACCGCGCTTGCGGAACATTGGGGGTGACATGACCGAGGGCAAAGCAGCGACACTGATCGCCGTCGACGATCCGCACGACGAAATCGCAATCATCAAGCAGCGGATCAATGACATTGTTGCGGGGCAGCATAGATCCTCGATGTGGTACCGCAACCCGAGCTTCATCACTTCCCTTGCCGCCATCTTCATCTCGGTAACGACCACCGCGGTGTCATGGTATCGCACATACCAGCAAGACATCACTTCGTTGCAAGGTCAGCTCGCCGCCACGCTCCAGCAGGCCAATGCCCTTCAGTTGCAGGCCATCGATCTTGCGGCAAAATATAAGGACGATCAGCCGAGCCTGTTACGCGCCGCAACCACTTTCAACGCGCAAAACCTGATTCTCGCCAAGCAGGCTTATACCCTCGCCCGCTCGCTCGGCAGCGCGGCATCGCCGGTCAATCTCACCACCATCGCGCACGCGCTAATGCAATCGAACGAAGTGACGCTCGCCGAAGACTTGTTACGACAAGCGGTGTTGCGCGCCGAGAACTCGGTGGAATACGGCGCGGCGCTGCGGGTGCTCGGCCAGCTCCAGTACTACAACGGACAAACGGGCGAGGCTGAGACGACTTTCAGAAAAGCGCTCGATACATTCAAGGTATTCCCGAAGGAGGCGAGGAGCGCGGACTATGTGAACTATCACCAAGCGTATACGTACTATTATTGGGGACAGGCGCTCATCGTGCGCGACTGCCGTGCGGCAAAAGAACGACTGGCGATGAGCGCGCAACTCTTGGACCGGCTTTCTTTGCCCGGGCAGCAGCAGGCCGGCTCCACAATCGCCGAAGTGCGGCGCGTCATGCAGATGTTGGCCAACTGCAGTTGATTGGCGCGGTTTTGCGGGTAGATTCGGAAATGTCCCGTCAACGAAAGCTGCGGCACAACAAAAGGGAGGAGAGCGACGCCCTCCTCCCTGATGCAATGTACGGTCGATCAACCGACGGTGTCCTTGACGCACTTGTTGGTATGGCTCTTCGCCGCCGCACCCTTGAGCTTCTGGGCCTTGGTTTCGGCTGTACACTTGACCCTGGCATCCTTCGTGCATTTGGCGATGAAGCTTTTCAGCGCGGCGCCGCGCAGATTCTTGTCGGCGGCGTCGGATTTGCAGGTCGCATTCGCGCCCGTGGCCACGAGCGCAAGAGCCGCGGCCAGTAGGATCTTCTTCACAGTCATTACCTCCTTGAGTTAACCAGGTGCAGGGCGGGATCGCCGTGCGCTTCCGAGCCAAGCAGCGGCCGGTCGCGTGGCGACTCAGTGCACCTTCGCCGGCGAATCTAACCGAAGATGCTGAATGGTTGCTGAACGGAGCGGTCCCGATGTTGCCTTCATTTAGCACGATTCGCGCCCTGCCCGCCCTGTGACCTGTGCACGCCGTCGCGACGTTGCAACGATTTGTCTACGTATTTGAACCATATTTGTGCGGACGGTTGCGGGGGGCGCGCAAGGGCACTGAAACAAAGGGGCGGTACAAATCAAAGCATGTGCATCTTTGGGGGTGTGCCATGCGGCTGTTGAGGATATTCAAATGGCGTCCGCCCGTGCGCATCGACGTGCGGCGTGCGGCCTTTACGTTGAGCGGGGTCACCGGGGCGCTCATGCTGGCGGTCATGTTCATGACGCGAGAGCCCCCCGAAAAATATCCGAAAATCGGCTTCGGCTGGGAATGGCGGGTGGGCACGATCGTAACGGTGCCGGTGGCTGGGGACGAATGCCGTCGCAGCCTGTTCGACAACGACACCGGCGCGATCTGGCCGACCAATCCGGTCTCCTGCGGCGAGGCTTTCGGGCTCGCCGAGAAAAGCACGCGGGCGACCGCCGAAGTCAGCCACGTGATGCTGATCAGCCAGACTTTTCGTCGCTAACCGGCCGAAGGCATGCGAGGCGCCCGTTTCCCGGCGGCAAGGCGCGGTCGATCCAAGCCTGCGCTTCGCCCCGCTTTGGCAGAGCGGGCGCGCATAAAATCGAGCAGTACGACGAGGAGACCCACCGCGAGCACCTGCCAGCCGGGCGCGATCATGTCGTAGTCGATGTCGAGGGAGGTCCGCAGCACCCGCCAGGGCGACACATTGTAAACAATGCCGAGCCCGATCGCTTCGCAGATGAACGTCAAGGCCGACATTCCGACCGCGAGCGCAAGCAGCATCCAGGTCGGAGGCTCCTCGCGGCGCTTACGCAGTGCAACCAACACCCGATAGCCGATCATCAAACCGAATAGGCCGGCGGCGAAGGTCGGCACCGAGACATCGGCTTTGTTCTGCTGGAAGAAATGGATCAGCGCCAGGCCGGCGATTACGTAAATCGCATGGTGCAGCCGCTGCCAGCGCTTCACACCGAGGCGGCGCACCATTCCATCGGTCGAGGTCGCAGCCAACGCTGTAAGCCCGAACAGGGCGATGAAGCCAATCGTCAGATAGACTCGGAAGATGATCTCTGTGGCCACGCGCTTGAGGTCGAAACTCAAATCGGCGACGAACAGCAGAATGTGCGCGGCGGCATAGACAAACGCGCCGACGCCGATCATGCGGCGTACGTCGGCTAAAAGAGGGAAGCGGGCGATGCGGCGCAGCGGCGTGATCGAAAGCGCGACCAGCAGAAAGATGATGGCCCAGAAGCCGGTGCGGTGCACCAGGTTGTCGAGCGGTCGCGCACCGTAGACGATGGCTTCGAAGTCGTGGATCGCCTTTGCCGCCGGAGCGACCAGCAAAGCCAGTGCGGCGATGCGCAGCGGCGAAAGGCGGTTTGCAGTATCGCGCCAGACTTTCAACGGATGTCGCATGCTTGCCCTCGCCTAGCATGACGTCCGGCCTGCCGCCAATGAAATGCTTCGGTCAGGCGGTCAACTGAATGCGAGCGCCGGCGGGTGCGAAAACCGGCAGTTCGTGCCGTTAAGCTCTTCTTTCCGGTTATGTCTCAGCAGCCGAGTCTTTCGGCCAGATCGTCGAGATCGTCGGCCGCAATATCGACCGGGACGGTAGGCGCGGTTTCGCCACGGCCCGGGCCGTGTTCATTCGGCCGTGAGACGTGGGCCGTGAGCAGGCCGCATTTCGCCGCATGGGCGAGGTCGCTGGAGTGAGCGGCCACCATCATGCATCGGTCCGGCGGGAGGTCGAGGGCGGCGCAGGCGACGAGGTAAACGCGAGGCTTCGGCTTGAAATCGGCGGCAAGCTCCGCGCCGAGAATCGCATCCCAGGGGAAATCGTTGCGGCGTGAGAGGGCCACCATGAGCGAAATATTGCCATTGGACACCGGAGCAAGCAGAAATTTTCGGCGTAGCCGCGCCAGGCCGCGCGTACAATCCGGCCAGGCGTCGAGGCGGTGCCAGGCCAAATTCAGGCGATCGACGGTGTCATCGGACAAGCCGACGACATTGAAGCGCGGCAGAATTTTTTCGAGATTTTGCCGATGCAGCACGTCGAGTTTGCAGAATGCGCGTTGTCCCAAGCGGACTTCTTCCATGGCAGGCTGATACTCAGCGCGCCAAGCGTCGGCAAAGGCGAACCAGTCGAGACGGTGGCCGAGAGGTTCAAGGATGTTTTGCGCCTCTCGCGCAATGCCTGCGCGCCAGTCAACAAGAGTGCCGAATATGTCAAAGAACAGTGCTGTCGGTGCCATGAACAACAAATTTTGCTCGCCTACGCGGCGGTGCGCGGCGCACAAATTTCGGTGCGCAGGGTGACCGGCTCCGGCAATTCGCCGCCGTGAGAAACCTCATAGCCGACCACGCGCAACGTGCCGTTCGCCGGACATATCTCGGCGGCAAGCCGGGTGAAATAGTTGAGTACGGGCGGCTGGACCCAGCCAAAACTGTCGCGGGCAAAATTCCCGTGCCAGCCGGCAAGTATGGCGCAGCGTTCCCGGCTGTTCGCAGCAGCCTGCTCGAAGGTAATGCTCAGTAGACGGCGGGTGCCGATGCGGGCTTCCCACTCCGCTGTGCTGTTGCGCCAATCATTGGCGGCGACGGTTTCATGGTCGCGCGTTTTTGCCTCGCGTTCGGTGCGCTCGATCACGCAATGCTCGCCTGGCGCACAACCGACCAAGGTGAATATTGCGGGCCGCGCCATCGGCATCTGCTCCAAAACGCGGCGTGCCTCGGCGTAGTCGCGGCAGGTCTCGAACACTCGACGTAGAAGCTGATCGGGCGGGATGTCGCGCACCCGCCGCACGGTCACAATCGCATTGGCAGCAAGGTCATAAAGCCGCAGCAGGCGGCCATGCCCGCGTCGGCGCATCGGCGCTTGGTTGATGGCGGCGGCAAAGCGTCCGGGCGCAAGCGCCGTGAGAACACCGACGTAACCCGGCCAACTGATGTTGTAGAATTCACCGGCCGGCCCGCGCATGTGGACGACATCGACGTAGCGGCCGAGACCGGGAAACGGCCAATCCAATGTGCGGGCAAGCCAGGGGGCGCCATCCTCGTTACGTGCAAGCGCCGTGCAGGTCCATTGGTAGGAATTGTTCAGGAACCAAATACCGGGAAAACCAAGCACGGATGCAATGGCGTCGATTTCCTCGACGTAGGGCGAGCCGGCCCGCTGCAACCATCGCCGAGCGACGACGTCCAGGATCGGCAGCAACGGCGGCATGAAGAACGGGAACCAGCCGAGCAACTCAGCGCGCAAGGCGCGGGCACGGACAGCAAATTCCTGCGCATGGCGTAATGCGCCGCCTTCGCGGACATCAATGATCGGAATGGCGTTGAGCTCGGACATACTTGTCTCGCAATGCGCTAGTCGAGAGCATCATAGCGAAGGCTCGTGGTCCTGCGGCGCCGACCAGCCGAGACCTGCCCCAAGGGCTCCAAAGGGGAACGTTTGCGGCCTTGTAAATGCCGAAGGTATGCACATATTGCATTGTTGCGACGCAACATAATCACTGGTTGCGGCGCGGTGACGACCCTATGTCCCAGACAAGGATCGCTCCAAAAGATCAAAGGGTTAATCATATGGTGCTCATTCAACTGATGCGCTTCTTGCGGCAGTGGCGCAGCTACAACGAGAGCTTGCGCGAGCTTGCAAACCTCGATGACCGGCAGCTTGCCGACATCGGCATCAGTCGCTCGGATATTCCGCGGGTGGCGTGGGAATACGCAGAGCGTGCCAGCGACTAAGCCGCTGTATTTCGACCTCAGAGGGGTTGAATTCGCGGCCGACCGGGTTTTGCCAATTCGTCGCGCGCCGCTCTGATACGGGCGGGCGCCGCCAAGCTGTTCCTTCGCCTTCATCTCGCGCCTTCATTTCGAACTCTCGGCGCGCTACAGGTGCGTCGACTTACGGCGATAGCGTCGACGTAAGGTCACGTCCCTATGGCGGCCATGAGGATGCAACCGGTTCATGTCATCGGCGGAGGGCTGGCCGGCTCGGAGGCGGCCTGGCAGATCGCGCGGCGTGGCGTGCCGGTGGTGCTGCACGAAATGCGGCCGGTGAGGAAAACTGCCGTACATAAGACGGACGGGCTTGCCGAGCTCGTCTGCTCCAATTCCTTCCGCTCAGACGACAGCGCCCATAATGCGGTCGGGCTGCTGCACGAAGAGATGCGGCGGCTCGACTCGCTCATCATGCGGGCGGCCGACCGCAATCAGGTGCCGGCGGGCGGGGCGCTCGCGGTGGATCGCGAGGGGTTCTCAACCGCGGTGACCGAGGCATTGGCGACGCAGCCGCTAATCGAAATCCGGCGCGAAGAAGTGACGATGCCGCCGGAAGACTGGGACAATGTGATCATCGCCACGGGTCCCCTCACCTCGCCGGCCCTGACAGACGCCATCCGCGCTCTCACCGGAGCCGAGGCGCTGGCGTTCTTCGATGCAATCGCGCCGATCGTCTACCGCGATAGCATCGACTTCAGCGTTGCCTGGTTTCAGTCGCGCTATGACAAGGCCGGACCCGGCGGCACCGGAACCGACTACATCAATTGTCCGCTTACGCGCGAGCAATACGACGCCTTCGTGTCGGCATTACTCGCCGGTGAGAAGATCTCGTTCCATGAATGGGAGGGAACCCCGTATTTCGACGGCTGTCTGCCGATCGAAGTCATGGCCGAGCGCGGACCGGAGACTTTGCGGCACGGGCCGATGAAGCCGTTCGGGCTCACCAATCCGCACCAGCCTAACGTGAAGCCCTATGCCGTGGTGCAACTGCGGCAGGACAATCGGCTTGGCACGCTGTTCAACATGGTCGGCTTCCAGACCAAGCTCAAACACGGCGAACAAGTGCGCATCTTCCGCATGATCCCCGGGCTGGAGCGGGCTGAATTCGCGCGGCTCGGCGGGCTGCACCGCAACACCTTCCTCAACTCGCCGCTGCTGCTCGATGCCTCGCTGCGGCTGAAATCCATGCCGCGGCTGCGGTTTGCCGGACAAATCACCGGCTGCGAGGGTTACGTGGAATCCGCCGCCATCGGGCTAATTGCCGGCCGTTGCGCGGCCGCCGAACGACGCGGTGAGCCGATCCCGCTTCCCCCGCCGACCACCGCGCATGGCGCGCTGCTCGCGCATATCACCGGCGGGCACATTGCGCGCATCGATGCAGGGCCGCCATCGTTTCAACCTATGAATATCAACTTCGGACTGTTTCCTCCCTTGGAAACCCCAGGGCAAAGCGAAGACGGCGAACGCTCGCGCGGAACCGCCAGGGGCATGGCCAAGAAGCGGGCGCTTGCGGCACGCGCGCTCGCCGACCTCGATGCCTGGAATTGCGGCTTCGCGCGTATCGCCGCGGAATGATCTACAGGACCCCCTTGAGCCCGGCGCGCGCTGCACGCCATAAGATCCACTGCCGCCGCCATTGGGCAAGCCGCACCACTTGGAACGGGCGGTAAAGACGACGCTCCATGCGCGCCAGCGTCGGTTTGACCAGGACAACTGGCAGAACAACAGCCCTAACGGGGTCCGGAGTATTGGTTGCAAGCCGCCGCGCAGCCGCAAGATGCGAGCGCGCATGCAGGCGCATCTCCGCCAGCGCCGCGCGCAACTCCATGGTGGGTGTGCCGGAATAGACATCGGCAGTGCGCGCGCGATGGCGATTGAGCACCTCCAACGGTACGTAAAGTTGGCCGCGCGAGGCATGAATTGCAAACGACGCGAGCAGGCCGCCGATGGCATAGGCGATGCCGGCGTGACGGAGGAATTCGGGAGCGCCGGGATCGCGACCGTCGGAGAGGATCCGTGCCGCAAGCTCCATGAGAGCCGAGGAAGTTCGCGCGGCATAAGCTTCGAGCGCGGCCATGTCCGGCATCGGCTCGTTGTAGAGATCGAAGAGCCGCGCCTCGATCAAATCAGCCAGCGTTCGCGGCGGTAGAGCGTACCGCACCACCACGTCACGCAAGGCGGCGGCCACAGGATGCGCCGCGACCTCGTCGCGGCCGCTCCCGGACAAGACATCGCACCACCATTGCAGGCGAACTTCTCCCGCCATGGCTTCGCGCGCCACCTCCCGCACGCGAGCGACTTCGAAGTTGAAGGCGTAGAGCGCAAAGAGCGCGCGACGATACTTGGCCGGCGCGAACAGAGTCGCGAGATAACGGTCCTTGTCGCCTGTGCGGACCAGTTCTTCGCAATGGAGAAAGGCATTCTGCATGGCGCTGCCTTTAGGCTGCCCTGCGACTATTCGACAGCGATCAGACCCGCGGCCACGCGCCGGCCCTCGCCCAACAAAATGTTATATGTGCTCACTGCGGTCCCAGTGCGCGCCACCTCCACAACAATGCGGGCAGCGGCAAAACGCGCTTGCAGTGCGACCGGCAAGGTCCACGACTTCACGCCTGCGCCGAGCAAGAAGATCGAAATCGTCTCCGCTTCATCGAAAACCTGCGCAAGCGAAGCTTCGGCGACCTGCTCAGCCGATGTCACCGGCCAGGCCCAGATGCCGCTCGGCAAACAGAGCAGCGAGCCGCGGTGCGACATGCCGGCAAAACGAAAACCGCCCTTGCCGTAGCCGTCGATCGGCACCGGCCGCGGGAAGTGGGGCTGTGCGGCCTGTTGAGGCACCCGTCAGCTTTTGACTCTGGCGGGCCGCGTCGCGCGCGGCTCGTCGGCAGCGACGGCATCTTCCGCCTCGGCGCGACCTTGCCCGACGCCCAAATATATCAGCATCGGCGAGGCAATGAAAATCGAGGTATAGGCGCCGACTAGCACGGCACCGAACGTCATCGCCGCGGTGAAGCTGAAGATGACCGGGCCGCCGAAAATCAACAACGACAGCAAGGCCAAGGTCACGGTGACGTGCGTGATGATCGATCGCGACAAGGTGGCGTTGACGGCGATGTTCAGCAGCTCATGCATGGGCATCCGCTTGTAACGGCGCAGCATTTCGCGAATCCGGTCGTAGATGACCACGGTATCGTTGAGCGAATATCCCAAAATGGTCAGCAGCGCCGCGATGCTGCTCAGGTCGAAATCGATCTGAGTCAACGCCATGAAGCCGATGGTCAACACGAGATCGTGGACGTTGGCGATCATGGCGCCCAGCGCGAATTGCCACTCGAAACGGAACCAAAGGTAGATCAGGATTCCGACGATCGCTGCGATCAAGCCGATGGTTCCGTAGGTTAGCAACTCGCCCGACACGCGCGGGCCGACCACTTCCGTCCGGCGATATTCGACCCCCTCACCGAGCGCGGCGCGCACCTTGGCGACCGCCTCCTGTTGCGCCGCCTCGCCGCCCGGCTGCTGCGCGATGCGGATCAGCACGTCGGTCGGCGCGCCGAATTGCTGAAGCTGCACGTCGCCGAGCCTCAACCCCTCCAGCGTCGCACGCATCTTGGCAAGGTCGGCGGGCCCGGTTTTCGACTGTACCTCGATGAGCGTGCCGCCCATAAAGTCGATCCCGTAATTGAGGCCGACGGTGAAAAAGGAGGCCAGCGCCAATACCGACATGACAGCCGAAAGCGGGAAGCTGATGCGCCGGAAACGCATGAAGTCGAACTTCGTGTCGTCCGGAACAATGCGCAGATGTGGATAGACCTGCATCCACAGGACGAATATCTGCGTACCATTGCTGCGATCGATGTGGAACAGGCGCACAGGCAACTCGATCAAATGTGAATGGTCTTGGGACGGAACCAGAAGTACCAGGCGGCGACCATCAGGCGCGTCAAGGTGAAGGCCGTGAACACCGTGGTGATGATGCCGATGCCGAGTGTCAGCGCAAAGCCGCGTACGGGGCCGGAGCCGATGAAAAACAGCACGGCGGCCGCGATGAAGGTGGTGATGTTGGAGTCAAGGATGGTCGCAAGCGCGAGCGAAAAGCCCTTGTCCAGGGAATTGATGGCATTGCGTCCGGCACGCACTTCCTCGCGCACGCGCTCGTAGATCAAAACATTGGAATCCACCGCCATGCCGACGGTGAGCACGATACCGGCGATGCCGGGCAATGTCAGGGTCGCGTTGAAGGCGGACAGGATGCCAAGAATCATCGCCACGTTGATCCCGACGGCAATGGTGGCGACGAGGCCGAACAGGCCGTATGTCGCGAGCATAAAGATCACCACCATGAGGGAGCCGATCCAGGAGGCGCGCACGCCCTTCTCGATGGAGTCCTGTCCGAGGCCGGGGCCGACAGTGCGCTCCTCAATGATGGTGAGCGGCGCCGGCAGGGCGCCGGCGCGCAAGAGAATGGCGAGGTTGTTGGCCGATTCCACGGTGAACTGACCGGAAATCTGGCCTGAGCCGCCCAGGATCGGCTCGCGGATCACCGGCGCCGATATCACCTTGTCGTCGAGGACGATGGCGAAGCGTCGGCCCACGTTCTCCTGGGTGACACGCGCGAACTTGCGGGCGCCGCTGTTGTTGAAGCGGAAATTGACGACGGGTTCGCCGGTGCGCTGATCGAAGGCGGGTTGCGCATCGATCAACTCCTCGCCGGAAACCATGACCGCCCGCTGGATGAGATAGGGGACGTTGGCTTCCTCCTTCTCGCCGTAGAGGATTTCGGACTCCGGCGGCGGTCGGGTTTGCAGCGCCTGCTGCGGCGTCATGCTTTCATCGACCAGGCGGAAGGTCAGTTTCGCAGTCTTGCCGAGAATCTCCTTGAGCCGCGTCGGGTCCTGCAGACCCGGGACCTGGACCAGAATGCGGTCGAGACCTTGGCGCTGGATGGTCGGCTCCACCGTACCCAGCTCGTTGACGCGCCGCTCCACGATCTGGATCGACTGCTCGACCGACTGCCGGATGCGCTCGACGATGGCGGGCTCGGTGACGGTGAGGCGGATCAGCCCGCCGCCGGCATCGACCACATCGACGCTGCGCTGGCCCGTGGCGCTCAGAATGCCGCCGAGCGGCTGGGACAGTTCGCGCAGTTTGGTCAGCGCCTGTGCGCGGTCCACCCGCTCGCCGAGACGAACCTCCACGGTATTGCCGCGAATGGTGGCGGTGGTCAGCGCCCAACGGTTGTCGCGGATCACGCGGCGGACGTCCTCGCGTAATGCCTCGACCTTCTCCTTGCGCACTGCGTTGGTGTCAACCTCAAGAAGGATGTGGGAGCCGCCCTGCAGATCGAGGCCGAGCACGATGTGCCGCTGCGCCCATTTCGGCCAGGATCGCAGCGTATCTTCAGAGAAAAAATTCGGGAATGCCGCCAGGCATACAACGAGCGTCATGAGCAGAATCGCCGTTGCTCTCCACCGCGAGATGTTCAGCATGTGCCTGGACCGTCTGCCGATCGTGCGATCAGCTCGACGCGCCCTCCTCTTTCACTGGCTCGCCCTTGGAGCGCACGTCGGCCACCATCGAGCGAAGCTGGCGAACGCGGATGTCGTCAGCGATCTCGACCTCGATCTGCTCGTCGTCGACCACTTTGGTGACCTTGCCGATCAAGCCGCCCGAGGTGATGACCGTGTCGCCACGACGCAGATTCTTGATCATCTCCTGGTGCTGTTTGACGCGCTTCTGCTGCGG
>FLYN01047919.1_pt1 | contig 16251 bp, 17 predicted proteins | sample 1122621 | NCBI WGS metagenome assembly FLYN01 (sample SAMEA4346792, study PRJEB14843) | hot springs metagenome | biome: Terrestrial Biome; feature: Habitat; material: Sediment | place: India | collected 2012-06-12 | depth 1760 m
CGACCATCAACGCCATTCCTATGCGCCGCCTGGGGACGCCGGAAGAGATTGCCCAATCGGTTCTGTGGCTGTGCTCGGATGCGTCATCCTTTGTCACCGGCCATGCCCTGGCCATAGACGGTGGGACAGTAGTTCAATAGCAACCACGAACAAATCCTCACAGTTGGCGAAACACAAGTCCTGATGAAAAAAAGAGACCGGTGGACACCGCCATCCGGCCTCTTGTTGAATACAGCTATCTTACTCAGGTTGACTCTCCAGCACAGGCGTGTCGCTCAAGTAGCGCTCGCCAAAGTCCATCAATGCCTGGATAATGTCCGACAGCGCCCGGCCTTTCTCCGTCAGGTCGTATTCCACGCGCGGTGGAATTTCAGCATAGGCGTGGCGGCTAATCAAGTTGGCCCTTTCCAGCACCTTCAAGCGGTGTGACAGTGTTTTCGGGCTGATGCTGCCCAACGACTCCTGAAGCTGTCCAAAGCGTTTTGGCCCGCTCAACAGGTCGCGCACGATTAGCAGCGTCCACATGTCGCCGATCAGCCGCGCCGTCCTGGCAACGGGACAGTCAGTATGATCTTCAGAGATGTGTAAACCGTTCATTTCGTTCATATCTCAATTATACACGAGTTGTGCGCACAAATGTACTCGATTTATCGAACTATACGCCTGATTCAGTCGAAAAAGAGGTGTGAGAACGGTTAGAAAATCGGTGTAATCATAGAATTGGAGGGTTCTCCTCGCTCAGTGGGAAACATCGTGTTTTATTGGTAGGGGCATAATGCCCGCCCCTACTTGACAATCTCGAATTTCTGCCCTATATTTAGTTAGACGGCTAAACAAAGGCGAGTTGTGGAACATAAATACGTACCTGAGACAATCGGTTTCTTATTGGGAAAAGTGTGCAGGGCGAACCGAGCGTTCGTGAGCGAGGCATTAACTGAAGTTGGTTTGTACGCAGGGCAGGAAATGTTCCTCCATCATTTGTGGGAACAGGAGGGTCTGACACAATCCCAGCTGGTCGAAAACCTGTGCGTTCAGCCCGCTACCGTCTCCAAAATGCTTGACCGGATGGAAAAGGGAGGGTTAGTTATACGCCGTCCTGATGTAGAAGACAGCCGGGTTTCGCGGGTGTTTTTGACCGAGGAAGGTAGAAAACTACAGAACGCCGTCGGAAGAGTGTGGGAGCAACAGGAGCAGCGCATCACGGCTGGTTTAAGCATGGAAGAACGTGTCTTGCTGCGCCGTCTTCTGCTCCATGTGCTTGAGAACCTGACAAAAGATACTTAGCTCTTTTTTTGAGGAGTTATTTAGCCGGCTAAATTCTCTAATTCTTTCGCTAGCTGCTGGTTGTTTGCCAGCGGCTATTCCAGGGGGTCAAAATCATGGATAAAACAAGGAAAATCATACTTGTGACCGGTGCAACCGGACAGCAGGGCGGCGCAACCACACGCCATCTGTTGGCAAACGGCTGGCGAGTTCGAGCGCTTACCCGAGATCCCAACAAGCCGGCTGCCCAGGCCTTAAAAGCCGCCGGCGCGGAAATCGTTCAAGGGGACAACGAAGACCGCGCCTCACTTGATGCAGCCGTACAAGGAGTCTATGGTGTCTTTGCCGTGCAGAACTTCTGGGGAATTGGCGTCGAGGGCGAAGTGCGACAGGGCAAGCTCATCGCCGACGCGGCCAAAGCAGCCAACGTACAGCATTTCGTCTACACGTCTGTTGGCGGTGCAGAACGCAACACGGGAATCCCACACTTCGAGAGCAAATGGCAGATTGAGCAGCATATACGCTCGCTAGGTCTTCCCGCGACTATCCTCCGTCCTGTTGCTTTCATGGAGAACTATAACTGGAGTCGCAGCGCGATTCTAAACGGCACGTTCTTGAGTATGGGACTACGCCCTGACACTGTCTGGCAGATCATTGCCGTGGACGATATCGGCGCGTTCGCCGCGCTGGCCTTCGAGCAGCCAGAGGAATACATCGGCAAGGCCATCGAGATTGCGGGCGATGCGCTCACTGAGCCACAGGCTGCCGCGATTTTCAGCAAAGTCATTGGCCGTCCAGTACAGGTCGCGCCAATGCCCACCGATCCGAACCAGCCGCCCGACCCTGAGCTGGTAAAAATGGTAGAGTGGGCAAACGTCGAGGGTTACAAAGCGGACATCTCTGCGCTCCGCAAGCTCTATCCACCGCTCAAGACACTCGAAACGTGGCTGCGAGAGAACGGGTGGGAGAACGCACAACCTGAGGCACAGGGCGAAACGCTGCAGTGGAGTAGATAATGTCTCATTGAGCGCTTTCATCCCCTTCCTACCTCCCCGAACTCGGATTGCGGTGCGCCTGGAAGGGGGTGGAAGCTATTTCGCAAAGCATGATAATTAAAGAAAATGAACCATACCGATCACGTTAACCTGCTCCGAAACGGCATTCCTGCAAAAGGCGGCATCTGGGCTGACCTGGGTTCAGGGGCGGGTGCTTTTACGCTGGCGCTGGCCGAACTGGTGGGCCCTGAGGCTGCTCTGTACTCGATAGACCGCGATAGCCGCGCGCTCAACGAGCAGGAAAAGGCGATGCGCGCCCGCTTTCCTGACACAACGACCAACTATGTCAACGCGGATTTCACGCGCCCGCTGGCTTTACCGCTGCTCGATGGAGTGGTGATGGCGAACTCGTTGCACTTCTATCGTGACAAAGAACCGATTCTCCAACTGGTGCGCGGCTATCTCAAGCCCGGCGGACGTTTGCTGCTGGTCGAGTACAACACCGATACCGGCAACCCCTGGGTGCCCTACCCGCTGTCGTATCCGACCTGGGAAGTACTCGCGCGTCGCAGCGGGTTCGGGCAAACACGCCTGCTGTTAACCCGGCCTAGCCGCTTTCTGGGTGAAATCTACAGCGCCATCAGCCTCCGGTAACAGATCGTTCTGGACTATTCCTGAAGACTCTCCTGCTTGACTATAACGTTACGTCATAGTCTATGGTGGGTGCGTATAAGCAGCAAAGGAGAGTTGAAAGATGTATTCACAACAATCGCCAGCTATGAATGTCCAGCGCTTTCGCCCGCTGGCAGAACTCGTGCCCGGGCACTGGCAGACTGGCTCCGTTGAAACCAAAGATGGCGTACACGTTCACTAACACACGAACCGGCGGCGAGAAGCCGGCTGTCCTGTTGCTGCATGGCGTTCAGGTCAATGGCTTGATGTGGCTGCGTACCGCTAAAAGGTTAGAAACCGCCTATGATGTCATCATGCCCGATTTCCGGGGGCACGGCCAAACAGGCAGCCTCGAAAAGGGAGTGTCGGCAGAAATTCTGGTCAGCGACCTGATTGCGCTGATCCACGCGCTCGGCCTGGATAAACCCTTTCTGGTCGGGCACTCGATGGGCGCGGACATTGCTGGCCGCCTGGCAGCCGCCTATCCGCTGCGCGGCGTGGTGCTGGTAGACCCGGCGCTGCAAAATTTTGGAGCAATAACCAGCGACGCGCCCTGGATGCAGCCCATTTTCGAAGCGATGCAGACGCTCAAGTCCCAGCCGCACGCGGAACGGATGGCTACAGGTCTGCGTCTGCTGCCTCCGGGTACGCCAGCGTGGGATGAGGCCGACTACGTCAGTTTCGTCGAAGGGATGGCGCAGTTTGATATGGGCGTTTATCGGCAAACTGCTGCGCTGGGTAGCCCACTCTTTGAGTCGCCCGATGTGATTGCCAAGATCAGCTGTCCTATACTGCTGCTTACCGCCCGCTCGATGATGCCATGGGCGAACATCGAAACTGGCCTTGCCGCGTTCAAGAACAACTGGCGTCAAGGTGAGCATATTCACTTTGAAGATAGCGGCCATTTCATCCCGTTCGACCAGTTTGATCGCTTTATGGAGGTGCTGACTCGCTTTCTAAGCGAAGGCCAATAGGTTCGCGTGAAAACGGGTAGGGTGACCTGGCGCATCGCCCTACCGCGCATTAATCGCCCGCCTTATGTTCTTCATAGAATTTGTTCCACTGCTCGCGGAACTCCCGCTCCAGTGTGACCGTGTTTTCGGAAGTCGCGGGAATAGCGAGCGCTTCGGCGGGCGCAAGGTCTTCCAGCGCCTTCTGCACGAAGAACACCATCTCGCCTGCCTGGAGCATGGCATTGAGCCGGTGTCCCAGCCAGGATAGCCCAAACAGCAGTACAATCGCCGCCGCAATAACCGGGCGCGGCCAGCGGGCAAAGATGATAATCGAGCTGATGAAGGTCGGGACAAGAAATACTTGCAGCAGGTACGGTACAGTGATGCGGGCGCGAAGCAGAATGCGTGTCATGTCGCCCGCTGGCGAAAACGTGCCTGAGAGCACCGCCGTGAAGGCTGTCCGTCCGCGCCGCCAGGGAACGCGGCTGTTACTGGTAAGCTGGAAGCCTTCTCTGGAAGGCTGCAAGTAATAGCGCCGTCCCTCGGTGAACAGGTCGCGCAGATGCAGCCGTTCCTGGCTGGGACGGGCAGCCGTAGCAAGGGTCTGCAAGCACACAGCAGGTGACGCCTGCACTGTCAGCACCACCGCCGGGTGGACATACCACACACGATGCAGCAGGCGATGGATGAGGCGTCTCAACAGGCTTGGACGGCTGGCAGCCAAAACAAGTGCTCCACGATCACGCTACATCACAATTATAGTGTGTTGCTACGCGATGCGCTCCGCAACAACCACCGTCCGCTCCAAGTAAGCGTCCTGAAAGAAATCGTAGGCATCGCAGGTGATAAGCGTCAACTGGTCGTCCGGCGTGGGATACAGCACGCTCAAATCGTCGGGTGTGGTCGTCTGCACCGCGCGCACGACGTAGTGGCGCTCGTCGTCGCCCTGCTGCACGATGATCGGGTCGCCCACGCTGACTTCGCCAATGCGGGCGAACACCCCTCGGCGGCCATCAGCCATTTCGACGTGCCCGGCCAGCACCACGTTGCCCGGCTGGTCGAACCAGGCTGTTCCTTGCAAGTGCCCGGCGTTCGTTCCCAGATGCGTCACGTCCCAACTTGCGCCGTCCAGATAGGTTTCGATAATCGGAGCGTGAACGCCAACCGTTGGGATGAAAACGGCGGATCGTGCTGCTTCGGGCGTGGCAACGCTGGCGGCAGGTTGTGCTGGCGCGCTCGCGCTTATCTCGTCAGTGGGAATGGGAGTTGCAGCCGGGGCAGGAGCGATAGCTTGGATGGCTGCGCCCTGACTGTTATCGTGGGCAAAAAATACCAATCCCATCACAATTCCGAGTATGATTGTCTGTAAAATGCTGGATAGGGCACTGCTCTGTTTGCGATGATAAGCCATAGGACTGTCAATCACAATTTGTATTTTATCTTAACCAGTTTCTAACTTTTGACGGCGACGGAATGGTTTGCTTACGGTTATAAGTTGGTATGAGATTTCCAACCAATCGTGGTTCTCTAACCCATAGATCGCTGGCGCTGCTAACGGCGCAGCTTGGGACGGGTCTTGCATTCGTGAGCGGGGTGATACTTCTGCTCGCATTGGTCGCCAGCCGCGCCCTGCCCGACGGCGGCGCGATTGGGTTTCTTTCCTCTCAGGACGGCAACACGGACATCTACGTGCTGGACATCGTGCGTGGAACGCTGCACAACGTAACCGACAACGGCGCGGTGAACGGCAGCTTCGCCTTTTCACCGGATGGGACCAGGATCGCCTTCGAATCGAACAAAGATGGCAACACCGAGATATATATGATGAATGTGGAATGTCACAGCTTGTTCAGCGTGTGTGGCGGCATCCAGCAGCTAACGGATAACGAAACGGACAGCCGCCATCCGGTCTGGTCGCCGGACGGCAGGCAGATTGCCTATGTCTATGACGTGTCGCATGAAGACGGCGACAATGAGATATATGTGATGGACGTGGAGAGTGGTGACATCCGTAATTTGACCAATAACTCCGCTGACGATAACTGGCCCGCGTGGTCGCTGGATGGCAGCCAGGTGACATTCGTCTCGGATCGAGATGCGAATTCGGAAGTTTACCTGTCCAGTGGGGGCGACCTTCAGTCCTTTACGACCCCAGGCCGTATTGATGCTTGCCCCAGCTGGTCTCCCACACGGCCTCAGGTCGCGTTTGTATCGTATGGCGAGGGCGTCCCGGTTATACACGTGGGTGACATAGCAGAGAGACATCTGATTCCGGTAGCAACAGGAGCCAATTTCGTAACTTGTCCGGTCTGGTCGCCGGACGGCAATCGGATTGCGTTTGCGTCCGATCATGCTGCGGTCAGCGCGCTATACGTGGCCGATATTGCGGACGGCAGCTTAACCCAACTCGTCGTCAGCGAAGGAAACTGGAACGGAAGCCCTGCCTGGTCAAGCGACGCAGACTGGATCATTTTCGCAACACGACAGAATAACCAGTCCTCCATTCGTAGTATAGACATCCAGGGGAAAGCCGTTCGCAGTCTGGCTACCGTTGGCCGTTCCAGCGCACCCACATGGTGGCCCTAGCCCGGAGTGTAACGTATGATCTACGCGCCCACACGCCCGGTCAACGTGCTGCTTCCTGACTGCCAGCAGCCAATGACACCAATGGTTGCCAGAGCTGGCCTGGGGTTGTTCGGGCTGATTGTGTTGTTCAGCTTACTGGCCGTGTTGATAGGCGCGCTAACGGCCTCGTGCGGCAAGCCGATTGCCTTCCTGTCCATGCGCGAGGGCAACTGGGAAATCTATGCGATGGACCCGCGCGTGGCGATTGTCCACAATCTGACGCACAGCGAGACGGACGATTACTTCCCTGCCTGGTCGCGGGACGGGACGCGACTGGCTTTTCGCTCCGCGCGCGACGGCAACGAGGACATCTACGTGATGAGCAGCGACGGGCGCAGGCTGTGGAGACTGACCAACCATCTTGGCCGCGACCTCGACCCGGCGTGGTCGCCCGATGGGACGCGCATCGCCTTCGTCTCCTATCGAATCGGCGCGGGTGAGATTTTTGTGATGGACAGCCTGTGTGGTACTCCACTCGAAAGCTGCGGCAGTAATCTGCGCCAGATCACCCAGAACAGCAGCGAGGATTTGGAGCCAGACTGGTCGCCGGATGGCACACAAATCATCTTCTCCACATATCGCAACGGCAACAGCGAAATCTATGTCATGGATGTGAGTTGCGTTCGCTGGCTGGAAGATTGCGAGCGCAGCGCGCTGCGCCTGACGCATCACCCGGCGCAAGATCGCTTCCCAGCCTGGTCGCCCGATGGGAGGCAGATCGCCTTTGTATCCAATCGCACGGGCAACGATGAAATTTTTCTAATGGACGAGCAGGGGAACAACGTTCGCCAGCTTACGTTCACCGTCAGCTCAGACTGGCATCCAACCTGGTCAGAAGATGGGCGGGAGATTCTGTTCCAGTCCTACCGCGATGGCAACGCGGAAGTGTACGTGATGAACGCCGACGGCGCGCATCTGCGTCGCGTCACCCACACACGGACATCGGAATGGTATCCGATCTGGTGGCCGTAGGGCGAGCGCCTACAAAGCATCCATCTTGAAACGGCTTCTTTTTCCTACAATGAGGATAAACAGTCCTCAAGGTCGGTCTCTTGGTCATTCCTATCATCAGGCTCGCGGTTGTCCTGTTCAGCCTGTGTATTGCGCTGGCGACGCTGGCTGTCCTCATGGGCGCTGCCATTCCAGGCGACGAAATCGCGTTTGTCTCCGGGCGCACCGGCTCTTTTGAAATCTACGTGATGGATGTCAGCCGGGGCCAGGTGGAGAACCTGACCCATTTACAAGCCTTTACTCAGAATCCGGCGTGGTCGCCCGACGGGACACTGCTGGCGTTCGAGTCGGCGCAGGGTGGCGAGTTCGGCATCTGGGTGATAAACGCCAGCGGGCGCGACATGCGCCGGTTGATTCCGGGTCGAGCAGGCGAGCCGGCATGGTCGCCCGACGGGGCGTACATCGCCTTCTCGTCTGATCGAGACGGCTATTTTGACATCTACATCGCCAGCCTGGACGGAAGCCAAATCCGCCGGCTGACTTCTGACAAGGCCACCGACTTCAATCCCGCGTGGTCACCCGATGGGGCGCGCATCATCTTCCAGTCCACTCGCGGGCCAGATTACAGCTTCAGCATTTACAGCATGAACACCAACGGGGAGGAGATGCAGCTTCTGTCGGACAAGCACAGCATTGCGATTGACCCGGCGTGGTCGCCCGACGGGACGCGAATTGCGTTCCTGTCCACGCAGTCGGGTGGGAAGAGTTTGCATGTGATGGACGCCGATGGAGGCAACGTGCAGCCCCTTCTGGCCTCCACCAGCAGCTACGATGGCAGCCCGTCCTGGTCGCCGGATGGGACGCGCATTGCCTTCGACTCGGATCGCTTCGGCAATGGCTATGCCTATAGCTGGGGGATATACGTGATGAACGCCGACGGAAGCGACGTGCGGCTGCTGACCGAGGGCGTGCGGCCTGCCTGGAGGCCGCGAGTGGGATAGATATGCCACAGCCGATTTTCCCGCCGCCGTCAACATATTTTTTCCGGCGGGAATACGGGGAGTTGCCGCCGTTTGGGGAAAGTTTCCCGCCGAATCGCGGCGGATGATAATGAATTGAACCGCAGAGGCACTGAGGGCACAGAGAGGAAGTTAAAAGGGATGAGTCGCATACGACTAGTATAAGGGGTTTCTGCGAGATTGTGGTGAACATTTGTTCGAACATTTGGTAGCGGTTTTTAGAGACGCCGCAGGCTAAAAGCCCTGCGGCTAGGGGAAAAAGCCTGCTTCAGCAGGCTCGTTGGCCGGGGGACAGTGTGTTCATGGAGAGCAATTACGGCTTCAATTGAAAACCGTCCACGAAGTGCTCAAAATCCGTTGTCGGACATCCTCTACCATTTCGTGTCGTTCTATCCTCTGCTGCTACAATGTGGAAGTGGGAGAGGGTTGCGATGACGAGATGGATGGTAAGGGTTGGAGTGACTGCGGCGCTGGCGTGTACGGCGTTAGTTGGGCTGGTCGTGGTGACCGGCCAAGCGATCTTGAAGCGCAGCGAAATCGCCTTTGTCTCAGAAAGAAATGGGAACGCAGAAATCTATACGGTTGACCTCAACCATCGTCTGGAAATCAATCTCACGACAAACAGCGCGGACGATTACGGGCCGGTCTGGTCACCGGATGGCGCGCAGCTTGCCTTTGTTTCCACGCGCGACGGGAACAGCGACATTTACGTGCTGGACATGTCCAATCACGCGCTGCGTAATGTCAGCAACCACCCTGCCGAGGACAGGCTGCCGGTGTGGTCGCCGGATGGCCGTCAGATTGCCTTTGTCTCCAACCGGGATGGCAACGGCGAGATTTACGTGGTGGAGGTCAGCACGAATTGGGCGCGCAACATATCTCTGAACAGCGAGCGTGACGATTCTCCGGCATGGTCGCCCGATGGCAGCCGGATCGTGTTTGAATCGCATGGGTGCTGCGGCTCGCTCATTCTGGCGGCGGATTTGACACTGGGACAGGTGCATCCCTTGAGGGAGGCGGGCGAATCGCTCAGGCAGCCCCTCTGGTCGCCGGATGGGGAGCGGATTTTCTTTCTGAACGTGCGCGACGACGCCTCCAACGTTTTCCTGGATACTGTTGAGGTGGTTGTCGCCAACGCCGATGGGAGCGACCTGCGCCCCTTTCTGGACACCGGCGCGGACGAAAATTCGCTCGTGTGGTCGCCAGACGGGGAAACCTTAGCCCTCGCGCTTTTGCTTGAAGAAGGCAGCGAAATCTATCTGGCAGATCGAAACGGGAGGCAGGGACGCCTGTTACGTTACGGCTGCGAGGCGACAGGTGGGAAATGGACGGGCGCGCCGAGCTGGTCGCCCGACAGCGAGCAACTGACCTTTGAGTCCGGCTGCGGAGGCAGCAGCGAAATCTACGTCGTGGATACCAACGGCGGGAATCTCCACCGCCTGACCTATAATGCTGCTCGTGATTCGTCCCCGGTCTGGCGTCCGTGAGTCGCTGGAGGCTGGAAGCCTTCCGGCGAGGGTTTGGGGGTAAGCCCTCTGGAAGAGGGCTAAAAAGAACGATTGCTGCACTTATTGGTGAACGACCATTCTAGGTGGTTTGAGGGCTTGTGGATAACACCGTCGCCCAAGCGCCCGCGAAACGTCCAACTCCGAGCGCCCGTTCGCCGCTACAATGAAACTATCGCAAGCATTTACGAGAGATGACGATGCCCATAGCGAAACTCATCACGCGGCTGTGCCTGCTCGCATCGATCCTCCGCGCTGCGCTGGTTGGGGTAGCGGTGTGGGTCGGAAGAGGGATGGCAGATGGAGGAAAGATTGTTTTCCAAAGCTGGGAGTCAGTAATTTATTTGGCTGATGTAGACAGCGGCACATTGCACAACCTCACCCTCCATCAAAAAGTAGATGGCTTCCCCGTTCTCTCCCCTGATGGTCAAAGGATGGCCTTTATTTCCAGTCGTGCGGGTGTAGATGAGGTTTATGTAACCGAATTATTTACCGGAGTGAAGCAGCGTCTTGTGAACATAATCGGGTTTGCCGTAACGGGCACTGTGACCTGGTCGCCTGATGGCAGCCGACTTGCGTATGATGGGAATGGCGAGATCTGGGTCGTCGAAGTGAACAGTGGAGAAATACGCAATCTAACCAAACATCCATCCGGCGACCGGTATCCAGTTTGGTCACCAGATGGCAGCTATATTCTGTTTCAATCGGAACGTGATACTGGATATTGGCAAATTTACAGGATGGATTCCAATGGAAACAATCTGAAACGTCTCACCTATAGCAACTACTCGTGTGAACTTCCAGTGTGGTCGCCCGATGGGAGTCAAATCGCTTTTGAGCTATCTGCGAATATTTATACGATGGATGCACATGGCAGTAACTTACAGCGTCTAACCTATACCAACTATCCTGAGGCTAGTAGTTGGGGTGCAAGTTGGTCACCTGATGGTAACGAGATCATGTTCATAACACAGTACGGGAATCCTCCAGCCGGCTTTGAGCGTGATATTTATACAATAGATCTTAATACACGCGTTGTTCGCCGCCTCACACAGCATCCTGCCTCCGATGACAATCCTATATGGTTATCTGATGGACTCACAATAGCCTTTAGATCAGACAGAGATTACGCTTCCTCCGCCGTATACCTGATGAATAGCGATGGGGAAAATGTCCGTCATATCGTCTACGATGCGCCAACATTCACATGGTGGCCTTAAGGCACATGTCTTGAACTAACTGCCTGCCGCCCAACCCACGCTATAATATTCCCCAAACCTATCCCTCGATTCACGCCTTACTGGAAGGGTTTTTCGTATGGTACAGCAAGAACTCATAGACGAAACGACTCTGGCCAATATTCGCGCGGCGCGCACCGTCAACGGCATCCCGCCCGAACAGCACCGCGTCCCTTACCGCAACATCCGCCATCTGCTCTCCCTGCACGCAAAGGTCTCGCCGGAGAAGGTGTTCCTCATCCACTACGACGCCGAGGGGCAGCGTGAGGAATTCACCTACTACGACTTCAACGCGCGCGTGCATCAGGTCGCCAACTTCCTGCACGACGACCTGGGCGTGCGGCGCGGGGATCGGGTGGCGACCATCGCCTACAACCACAGCGACACCGTGCTCATTTACTTTGCCTGCTGGCTGATCGGCGCGGCGGTTGCCCCGCAGAACGTGGCCGAGGACGACGCACGTATTGCCTTTATCTTACGCAACAGCGAGGCAGTTGTCTGTCTGGTGCGCCACGACTACCTGGAACGCGCCGAGCGCATCATTCACGGCACGGACGAAGGATGGGGCGAGTCGAACATTCGCCAGATCGTGCAGGTGGGCGGCGAGCCGAACGAGAAGTATCTGCACTTCCAGACGGAAATCCAAAACCGCCCGGACACCTATTCGCCCGACGAGCAGCCGACGCTGGAAGACGAGGCGCTGCTGGTCTACACGAGCGGGACGACGGGCGCGCCCAAAGGCGTGGTGCTCACGCAGTATAACCTGTTGATTGACGCGCAGGGCATCGCGCAGTGGAACGCCATCACGGGCAACCAGCGGCTGATGTGCGTGCTGCCCATCCACCACGTCAACGGGACGGTGGTGACGCTGGTAACGCCGTTGTATGCCGGGGCTTCGGTTGTGCTCAACCGCGCGTATTCGTCGAGCACGTTCTGGGAGCGCATCGCCCGCGAGAAGGTGCACATCGTCAGCGTCGTGCCCACGCTGCTCCAGTTCTCGCTGGAATACGCCAGCAAGCAGGAGGCCGAAGGCAAGTCCATCTGGGGCGACGGGGTGAGCAAGTCTGACCTGATGGGCTTCCGCCACCTGATCTGCGGGGCGGGCACGCTGGCGATGGCGCTGGCGAAGGCGTTCGAGGAGCGCTTCAACGTTCCTATCCTGCACGGCTACGGGCTGAGCGAGACGACCTGTTATAGCTGTTTCCTGCCGATTGACCTGTCATGGGATGAGCACACGCGCTGGATGCTGGACTTCGGCTATCCGAGCATCGGCTGTCCGATTGAGCCGAACGAGATGGCGATCTTCGACGCGCAGGGGACGGGACAGCAGTTGGGGCCGGGGGAGCGGGGCGAGATTTGCATACGCGGGCACAACGTCATGAAGTATTACTTCAAGCGCCCGGATGCCAACGCCGAGACGTTCAAGTTCGGCTGGTTCAGGAGCGGGGATGAGGGGTTCTACGAGGTGGACGCGCAGGGGCGGCAGTTCTTCTTTATTACGGGGCGAATCAAGGAACTCATCAACCGGGGCGGGGTGAAGTTCAGCCCGTTCGACATTGAGGAAGTGTTACTGGAGATACCAGGAGTCAAAGTGGGGCTGGCGATAGCGTTCAAGAACGACTACTACGGCGAGGAGGTGGGCGCGTATGTGGTGTGCGAGGAGGGGGTGACGCTGAAGGCCGAGGACATCCTGGCGCACTGTCGGAAGCGGATGACGTTCGAGAAGAGTCCGAAGGTGGTGGTGTTTGGAACGGAAGTGCCTGTGACGGCGACCGGGAAGTACCAGCGGTTGAAGTTGCAGGACTTGTTCAAGGAATGGGAGAAGGCGCAGTTTCGGAAGTAACTCGATTGGCGGCGGTGTATTGTTGCTGCTGCTACTGCGCTGCGCAACTGCACAGGAGGTATGAGTAAAGCGATTGAGGTGTGACACGCAGGAGACCTTTCGCTGGCAGTTTCCATGGTGGTGGTTGCAAAGTACGTGATGCGGCCATACGCAGATTGTTGTCAATGATGAACCAATGGGTGACAAGGGAGTGAAAAATGTCCTCTTTGGAAAAAGAAAGCGTGCGACGCGTGCAGCGCCCTGTCCATTGACGCAATGTGAGGTAGAAGCGCCCCTGATGATTGGTCTGCCCACCGCCCTTAGGAATGGGATGATGTTGCTCAGGGGGGATGAAGGTGGGATAGACATTGAAATCATCGGTGTAAATCGGGCAGGCGCGATAGGCCGCAGGCAGCGCCTTCCACAGATGGCGGGCGGTGGTTTCCGGGCGGTCGCCAATGGCGTAGGCCACGATTTGGCGCGTGCGGCGACCCATCACTGTCCACAGCCAGCGCTTGAACAACTTCTCCCATACGCAACTCATGCACTCGTCCATTTCCAGCACATCGCCCGCTTGGGCAGGCAGCAGCGTGCTTCTCCACACGCCAAATATCCGTTGCCGTCCTCTCAGGCTCATGCGTTCCCGATAGGCGTTGAGAATGGTCGCTTTCAGTTGCGGTGAGTAGCGTTGTTTGGGTGTCAACACGCGACAGGCTCCACATTGCTTGCACAAATACTGCGCATTGCCGCATTTATTGTGTCCATTGCGTATGATATTGGGACTGCCGCATGACCGACACGAGTACCTGGTCGTCTCTTCGATCATGGGGCAGATTTTTATCCACTATCACCTACTTTGCAACCACCACCAGCGCAAGAAGGAGGCCAAGGAACTACTTCAGTGAGATGGAGACCGCCGAATGGTCTCCAATTAGCAGACGCGGCTGTCAGCGGTGGAATAGGCATTCTTGACCCGGTCACTAGGGAAACCGTGAGTTTAGCGCCGATTGGGGGAACTTCTCTCGATTGGAGTCCAGACGGCAGCAAACTGGTGAGCGGAAGCGGCTATGAGAATGAAGTGTATGTCGCCGATATGGCAGCCGGACAGCAGATTATGGTCCTAGAAGGACACATAGCTCCTATAACTACAGTGGACTGGAGTCCTGATGGGCAAAAGTTGGCGAGCGGCGGCGGTCTAGACGATCCAACCATCAGGGTGTGGGATGCAGTAACAGGACAGGATCTTCTACAAAGGCACACAGTTGCCGTTAGCGAAGTGAGGTGGAATCCAGACAGTAGCTTATTAGCGAGCGCCGGTGATGACGGCACAGTGCGAATATGAGATGCGACTACAGGAGAACAACTTGAGATATTTGAGTATCCAGGCCGCGTTTACGCCGTTGACTGGAGTCCCGACAGCAGCCGGATAGCCTATGCAGGAAATAGAAACGATGGACGAAATGCAAATGTAGAGATTGTCGAATTGTTTCCACAACTGACGGCGACAGTAATGCCTACCGACGAAAGCATTGTAGGCCAACTATCACCCAAGCGCCAGACAGTCCTTCCTCATCCCGCGCTATTATCCCCTTGACGATACCATAACTGCCATATATAAAAAAGCCACCATTGTAATTGGAGATAGCCTTACAGATGCCCGTTCTTCATCGTAACCAACGTTTTCCGCGTCGAGTTTATGGATTGGTGATCGTGCTGCTGCTCGCCGGCTTGTCTTTCCAGACGGCGCGTGGGGAGGAACTCGAATTCGACCCAACCGTGTGTGCACCTTACAACGACGGCGGCGAATTGGGCGAAGAATGTCTGGAAATGATCGAGGCGTTTCCCAGACCGCCGGTGGAGCAAATCCCGCAGGACGGCTTTACCCTGAGCTATTATAGCTTCTGGCGGGTGGGACCGGACCCTGTGCCGACGTTCGATGCGCCGAATGGCAACGTGAACGGCGAAATTCCGCACGGCTTTAATTTCGTCCGGGCGATTGACCTGAGCGTAGACGGCTGGCTGCAAATCGAAGGCGGCCAATGGCTGCGGCGTCAGGATGCAACCTACACTGAAGCCTCGTATTTTTCCGGCGTGGAGATCACCAACGACCTGGAATATCCGTTTGCGTGGGTGCTCGACCTGAGCCAGATTTATGTGTCGGAGTATCCGGGAGGCCCCTGGGAACAGAACACGGGACGGTGGCTGGAACGCTACGAGCTGGTCAACCTCTTTGCCGAGGCGATTGACGAAGAGGGCTGGCGCTGGTACATGATTGGCCCTAACCACTGGGTCGAGCAGCGGTTCGTGGCGAAGGCACAGCGCATCGAGCAACCTGAAGGGGTGAGCGGGCGCTGGGTGGCCGTTGATCTTTACGAGCAAACGCTGGTCGCATACGAAGACGACACACCCGTGTTTGCGACGCTGGTATCGTCCGGGTTGGAGGATTGGTCAACCAACGAGGGCTTGTTCACGGTATGGGCGAGGCTGCCCCGTGATCGCATGGCGGGGGCGACGGGTGCGCCGGATGCCTATGCACTGCAAAGCGTACCCTGGGTGATGTACTTCGACGGAAGCTACAGCCTGCATGGAACGTACTGGCACGATCTGTTCGGTTACCGGCAGAGTCACGGCTGCGTGAACCTGAGCATCAGCGATGCCAAGTACATCTTCGAATGGTTCAACGGGGCGGAGCCGGACGAGGACGGCGAGATCACGAATTACGTCTACGTGTGGAGTTCGGGCGAGTACGGCGTCACGGCGACGGGGATTTAAGGGATTTGAACAATGAGACACAGAGGGCGCAGAGAGTTAAAAGTGACTCGTCTGCTTTCCTCTGTGCCCTCTGCGCCCCTGCGGTTTAAAGCAAAAATCCCCTGGCTGACAGGGGATTTTTTTTGCGACTAGCCTAGCGCGTCGTAGCCTGGCCCGACGGCAAAGAAGTCGTAGTTCGGCTGGATGTCTTCGGTCAGGTCAACGACTTCGCCGCCGCTGGCCTCTTCCACCACCTTGGTGCTCCAGGGAATACGCTTCTGTCCGGCGGACATGGTGTAGGCCGAGGGCACTTCTTCCTCGATGAAAATGGCCTCGTAAGGGCATTCGGGGATGCACGCGCCACAGTCAATGCAGGTGTCCGGGTCAATGAAGTACCAGGGCCACTCGTTCTCCGGCTGGCCGGGGACAATGCACTCTACCGGACAGACTTCCACGC
>FLYN01006721.1_pt2 | contig 16147 bp, 12 predicted proteins | sample 1122621 | NCBI WGS metagenome assembly FLYN01 (sample SAMEA4346792, study PRJEB14843) | hot springs metagenome | biome: Terrestrial Biome; feature: Habitat; material: Sediment | place: India | collected 2012-06-12 | depth 1760 m
GCTCCACCATACCCCGGCAAACGAAACGAACCGGTGCGTGGCCTGGAGCGGGCTGGACCCGTTGCCCATTCCCTGGCATCGAATCCTCGCTCAGTCCACCCGCCTGGGCCGATACTGGATCGCCTCCGCCAGGTGCGCCGGGCCGATGGCATCCGCCCCCGCCAGGTCGGCGATCGTTCGCGCCAGCTTGAGCACGCGGTGATATGCCCGCGCCGAGAGCTGCAGTTGGCGCATGGCTGCCTGCATCAACCGCTGCCCCGCGCCGTCGAGCGGGCAAAAACGGCGCACCTCGGCCGGCCCCATGTCGGCGTTGGTGAGCATGCGCGTGCCCTGGAAGCGCTCGGTCTGACGCTGCCGCGCTGCTGCGACGCGCGCCCGGATGGCGCCGGATGGCTCGCCTGGGCGCTCGGACGCTAGCTTCTCGTAGTTGACACGCGGGACCTCAACATGGATGTCGATCCGATCGAGCAGCGGACCCGAGATGCGCCTCTGGTAGCGCGCGATCACGGCGGGCGAGCAGGTGCAATGTTTTTCCGTGTCTTGCCAGTATCCGCACGGGCAGGGATTCATCGCTGCGATCAGGATGAAGTTCGCCGGAAAGGTGATCGTCCCTGCCGCGCGGCTAATCGTCACGATTTTGTCCTCGAGCGGCTGCCGCAGCACCTCCAGGGTTTGCTGGCCGAACTCCGGCAGCTCGTCGAGGAACAACACCCCGCGATGAGCGCGCGTGATCTCGCCGGGGCGGATCCGCGAGCCCCCGCCCACCAGCCCGGCCTGCGAGATCGTATGGTGCGGGGCGCAGAACGGGCGCCAACGGATCAACGGCGTATCGCTGGGCAGCATGCCGCTGACCGAATAGATCTTGGTCACCTCGAGCGCCTCACTCATGCTCATCGGCGGCAGAATCGAGGGCATCGCGCGCGCCATCAGCGTCTTGCCCGACCCGGGCGAGCCGGACATCAGGAGATTATGGCCCCCGGCCGCAGCAACCTCCAGCGCGCGCTTGACATGTTCCTGGCCTTTGACATCCTGAAAGTCGACCGGATACACGACCTCCGCCGGGTCCGATCGCGCGCCGTCCAGGTAGGGGGCCAGCTCGCGCACGCCGGTCAGGTGCGCCGCCAGGTCGGCCAGCGTACGAACGGGGATGATCGTGACGCCATCGACCAGCGCAGCTTCGGGCGCGTCCTCGAACGGGACATACACCGTTTCGATCCCATAGTCCTTGGCGACGCCGACCATCGGCAGCACGCCGTCGGTGTGCCGCAACACGCCATCGAGCCCTAACTCACCAATGAACAATGCCCGATCGGTCGGGCCGTGGATCTGCTCCGAGGCCAGCAGGAGCCCGACGGCGATCGGCAGGTCGTAGGCCGGGCCGGCTTTGCGCAGGTCGGCAGGTGCCAGGTTTACGGTCAGCCGTTTCATCGGAAAGCTGGCGCCGGAGTTGCGCACGGCCGCCCGCACCCGCTCTTTTGACTCTTGCACCGCCGCATCCGGCAGCCCAACGATCTGGAAGCTTGGCAGCCCCTGGCTGATATCGACTTCGACCTCGACGAGCTGGCCTTCCAGGCCGACAACGGCGCAACTGTAAACTTTGGCAAGCACGATTGTTCCCTCGGCATGGCTGCACCGAACGTCGCCGTTCAGTGATGGTTACGTCAGGCGATAGTAGACCGCTCGTTTGTTCTACCGTGTGGCCAGGCGAAATGTTACGCACCTGACAGATGGCCGCATTCGCGCTATACTGTCTCCCAATCACTGCCGTCCGAATCGAGAAGGGCCGTCCGATGGACCTGAATGTTGTCCTGGTCTCCACTTACGAGATGGGTCGCCAGCCGTTTGGGCTGGCCTCGCCGGCTGCCTGGCTGCGCGCCGCCGGGGCGCGGGTGCAGTGCTTCGATCTGGCGGTCGAGCCGCTGCGCGAAGAAGCGATTCGCTCCGCCGATCTGGTCGCGTTCTACGTCCCGATGCACATGGCCACGCGCATGGCCGTGCGTGCGCTGGAGCAGGTCCGCTCGATCAACCCGGCAGCGCATTTGTGCTTCTTTGGGCTGTACGCTGCCGAAAACGAGCACTACCTGCGGCAGCTGGGTGTGCAAACGATCCTGGGCGGCGAGTTCGAGGCCGGCCTGGTCAGCCTGGCGCAGCGCCTGGCCGCCATGCCTGGTGCATCCACCGCACAGCCACAGTCGGAGCCGGTGATCTCGCTGGCGCGCCAGCAGTTCCTGGTGCCCGACCGCACGGGCTTGCCCCCGCTCGCGAAGTATGCGCATCTAGTGAGCAGCTCGGGGCAGCACGTGCCGGTCGGATACGTGGAGGCCAGCCGCGGCTGCAAGCACCACTGCCGCCACTGCCCGATCGTGCCGGTCTACAACGGGCGCTTCCGGATCGTGCAACGCGAGGTCGTGCTCGCGGATATCCGGCAGCAGGTCGCAGCGGGCGCCCGGCATATCACCTTCGGCGACCCCGATTTCTTCAACGGTATCGGCCACGCCATCCCGCTGGTCGTCGCGCTCCACGCGGAGCATCCCGATCTGACCTACGATGTGACGATCAAGGTCGAGCATCTGCTCAGGCACGCCGGGCACCTGGAAACGCTCAAGAAGACCGGCTGCCTGTTCATCACGTCGGCGGTCGAGTCGTTCGATGATCGAGTCCTGCGCCTCTTCGACAAGCGCCATACGGCAGCGGATTTCGTGGCGGCGCTGCGGCTTTGCCGCCAGGCTGGCCTGCTGCTGGTGCCGACGTTTGTGGCCTTTACGCCATGGACAACGCTGGAAGGGTATCGCTTCTTTCTGGAGCAGATCATCCACCTGGGGCTGGTAGAGCAGGTTGCGCCGATCCAGTATGCGATCCGCCTGCTGATCCCGCCGGGGTCAAAGCTCCTGGAGCTGCCAGAGGTGCGCGCGCTGATCGAGGGGTTGGACGAGCCGAATCTGTCTTATACCTGGCACAATCCCGACCCGCGGGTGGATGAACTGCAGCGCGATGTGCAGCGCCTGGTGCAGGCCGGCATGGCCCAACGCACACCCAGGCGCACGATCTTCCAGCAGATCTGGGAACGCGCGCAGCGCGATGCCGCCGGCGCAGCGGGCATCCCGCTTCCCCGGCTCCAGCTTCCCCCACCGCGCAGCATCCCCCACCTGACCGAGCCGTGGTACTGCTGAGCAGAGCCGACCGAGGAGCAGTTCGCTTCTCTCCAACTCTGAACAGCCGTTGCGCCGGGCGCGCGCTCATGATATGCTCATGCTATGAGTGCACCGTTGACTCATGCGACGACCCCAACTGCCGATCGCTGTGCGGCCTGCGGCGCGCCGCTGACGAGCGGTTACTTCTACCTGTACGGGCGCGCGGAGCGCTTTTGCCCGCAGTGCATCGCCACCCGCCCGCGCTGCGACGCCTGCTCGGCGCCGGTGGGCGACCGGCATTGGATCCTGCACGATGGGCGGGTGCTGTGCGCGCGCTGCCATGCCACTGCCGTCTACGACGCCGCTGTCGCGCGCGGGCTCTTCGAGGAAACAATCGGGGCGATCGGCGCCCACCTGAACCTGACGCTGCGCGTGGGCGTGGCGTTCCGCCTGGTGGACGCGCCGACGCTCGCCCGGGTGCGCGCGAGCGCCGAGGATGGGCACGCCGCCGAGGAGAAGACGCTCGGCCTCTACCAGCGGCAGGGGCATTTGCGGGCGATCTATGTGCTCTACGGGTTGCCGAAATTGACCTTCCGCACCGTCGTGGCGCACGAATACGCCCACGCCTGGCAGGGCGAGAAATGCCCCCTGCTCGACGACGACGGGCTGCGCGAGGGCTTCGCCGAGTGGGTCGCCTACCGGCACCTGCTCTACCTGGGGTGCACCAAGGCAGCGCAACGGATGCTCAGGTCGGCTCATCCCTATCGCCCATTGCTGGAGCGCGTCCTGGCGCTGGAGGAACGGGTCGGCCCGGCCGGCGTGGTCGAGCACATACTGGCGGCCGGGTGCGGGGCGCATGCACCCGGACCATAAACCACTACTGCGGCCGGCGCAGGATGTGTGAGCTGATAACTCCGGTATTCAGGCCGATCGTGTGCAGGCCGCCGAAGAAGCGCGCGTGCTCGATCTTGACGCAGCGGTCCATCACCACGTCTAGCCCGGCAGCCACTGCCCTGCGCGCTGCCTCCTGGTGAACAACGCCGAGCTGCATCCAGATCACCTTCGCTCCCACAGCGATCGCCTCATCCACGATCGGTGGCACATCGGCGGGGGTGCGAAAAATATCCACGATCTCGATGCTGCCGGGGCGCTCCTCGGCCAGCGCCGTCAGCGAGGGGTAGCTTTTGCGCCCCAAGACCTCGCGCTCGAGCGGGTTGACCGGGATGACATCGTACCCCTCGGCCAGCATGTAGATCGCCGCGAAGTGGCTGGGGCGATAAGGGTTTGCGCTCAGGCCGACCATCGCGATGTGGCGATAGCGGGTCAAAATCGCCAGGCGCTCGGCAGCCGTCGTGATGATATGCGCCATTACACCACCTTCTGTGCACGACTCAAAGCCTGATCCAGATCCCAGATCAGATCGTCGACGTCCTCCAGCCCGATCGAGAGCCGGATCATATCCGGGGTGACCCCACCTGCGCGCTGCTCCTCCTCGCTGAGCTGGGCGTGCGTGGTGCTGGCCGGGTGGATGACCAGCGATTTCGCGTCGCCGACGTTGGCCAGGTGGCTGAAGAGCTGCAGGCTCTCGATAAACGCTTTACCGGCCTCCAGCCCGCCCCGGATGCCGAAGGTGAAGATCGCGCCCGCGCCCAGCGGCAAATACTTCTGCGCCAGCTTGTGATAAGGGTTGCCGGGCAGCGAGGGGTAATTGACCCAGGTGACCGCCGGGTGTTCGGCCAGGAAGGCAGCGACGGCGCGGGCGTTGGCGACATGACGCTCCATGCGCACGCCCAGCGTCTCCAGCCCTTGCAAGAAGAGAAAGGCGTTGAAGGGGCTGAGGGCCGGGCCCATATCGCGCAGCGACTCGACGCGCGCTTTCATGATCCAGGCGAAGTCGCCGAATGTCTCGTAGAACCGGATGCCGTGGTAGCCCTTGCTCGGCTCGGTCAGGCCGGGGAACAGGCCGTTGTCCCACGGGAAGCGCCCGCTGTCGATGATCACGCCGCCGATGCTGGTGCCGTGCCCGCCGATGAATTTGGTGGCGCTGTGGACCACGATGTCGGCGCCCCATTCGATCGGGCGGCACAGGTAGGGCGTGGCGAAGGTGTTGTCGACGATCAGCGGGATGTTGTGCTCGTGGGCGATCTTCGCCACCGCCTCGATATCCAGCACGTCGATCCGCGGGTTGCCGATCGTCTCGCCGTAGAGCGCGCGCGTACGTGGCGTGATCGCGCGGCGAAAATTCTCGGGGTCCGAGGCATCCACGAACGTGGTGTGGATGCCCATCTTGCGGAACGAGATGTCGAACTGGGTGTAGGTGCCACCGTAGAGCGTCTTGCTGGCCACCAGCTCATCGCCTGCGCCCATCAGTGTGAAGATCGTGATGAACTGCGCCGCCTGGCCGCTCGCCGTCGCCAGCGCGCCAACGCCACCCTCGAGCGCGGCCATGCGCTCTTCGAAGGCTGCGGTGGTGGGGTTCATGATTCGCGTGTAGATATTGCCGAAGCGCTGTAGGGCGAACAGCGTGGCCGCGTGGTCGGTATCCTCGAAGACGTAGCTGGTGGTCTGGTAGATCGGCATCGCCCGCGCCCCGGTCGCCGGGTCGGGCCGCTGCCCGGCGTGGAGCGACAGGGTGTTGAAGCCAAATTTTCGATCCGGGAGCATGCGCGGTCCCTCCTGAGGCCGTGGCCGGCGGGCTGAGCGGGCGACGCGACCGCTGGCGGCAGCCTGGTCCTTGCGCTTCCGCGCTGCGCCCTTCGCCGGCTGATTCTGCTGTATCGTGGTGCTGTCCAGGCGACAAGGTAGCATACCCGCACAGGGATGTCAACAATCTCATCCTACCGATCACCCGATTCGGGTGATGCCGCTTCATTCCCCTGGCGCTATACTCCCTGATACAGACCGGCTATGGCCGAGCGCGTAGCACACCGCGCTCATTCGCGCTCTCAGAAGGAGATAGCATGAAGGAATCGCCGCAGATCGTAACCCCGATCAAAACCCATCCCCTCTACCGGGCTCCGCTTCCTGTGGATGCTGGGTCAGGCGCTGGGAGTGCCGGCGTTGCGCGCGCTGCACGCCGTGAACGCGCTGGCGTTGTTCTGGCTCACCGTGCACCTGGCGCGGGGCACATAGCGCCTGCTCCGGGCGCCGCGCCGCGCCCAAGCGATCAGCTAACGACGGACCGCCTTTCCATTGCTCAGGAGGAATCATGACTTCGACACACCTATCTGCAACCACGACTGCTCCAGCGTGGCGCGGCTTTCATCATATCGCCGTGGTGACGCCCGACCTGGATGCCACGATCGCGTTCTATCGGGACGTGCTCGGCATGCAGATCAGCGACATCGCCCCGGCGACCCAATGGAGCGGCCGGCATTGCTTCATCAAACCGGGCCTGACCGAGACGTGGGGCCTGCACGTCTTCGAACAGGCTGACGCGCAGCTCTTCCCGTATCCAGAGGGGATGCCACGCGGTGTCTTCGTCCCTGGCGCGCTCCAGCACATCGCCTTCGCATTGCCGAGTGAGGCGGAGGCGCTTGCACTCCGCGCACGGCTGGCTGCGTTCGACATACCCACGACCCCCATCAACGATGTGGGAACGGTGCGCAATATACTCTTCCGCGATAATAACGGGATCCTGCTCGAGGCAACCTGGCCGAAAACCGAGGCGAGGTGACCATGAACACACCCCAAACTGAGCAGAATCAGGCGCAAGCTCCCACCGCGAACCAGGCCGACGAGGCAGCCATCCGCGAGCTCTTCCACCACCTCCTCGACGATTGGGGACGGGGCGATGGATATGCCTATGGCTCCCGGTTCACCGAGGATGCCGACTACGTGGCCTTCGACGGATCGCACACTCGGGGGAGAGATCAGATCGCCGCCGCCCATCAGCAGCTCTTCGACCGCTGGCTGAAGGGAACACGCCTGGTCGGGCGCGTCGAGCAGATCCGATTCTTGAGCCCCGAGATCGCCCTGGTGCATGCGACCGGTGGCACGATCTTCCCTGGCGAGACGCAGCCTCGCCCGTCGCGCAATTCGATCCAGACCTTCGTCGCGACGAAGCACGAAGGTGGGTGGCGTTTCACGGCGTTCCACAATACCCGCATCCTGCGCCGCAGCCGGCTGCAGTGGATCCTGTATGGGATCGCTTCGCGGGTGCTTCGTCGCTAAAATCGGTGTGGCGCCCCCTTCACCTCAGGACGCCCGCGCCTCCCACTCCCTGCCTCCTTTCCCATCCCCGGGAGAGGAGGTATCACTCTTGCGTGCTGGTGCGGCGCGCGAAGCTCCCTGCACCAGCATGCCATCTGTCCTCCCTCTCACCCAAACGTGGGGAGGTGGGCGGGGCGCACTACACCGACCGCGGAAGTCGTGTAATATAAGGCGAGGGCGAAGAGGTGCCCCAGCGCCCCTTCTGCGCGGGGGCCGTGCACGGCTGACCGCGCAGGTGCAGGCGATCGGGCTGCAGCGGCACACAACCTCACATAGGGATGGAGGACGATTGATGGACCATACTCAGCCGATGCCATATCGTATCGAGCCTGTCACTGCCACGAACTGGTCCGATTTTGCCGCCTTGTTCGAGGCGCGCGGTGCCCCGCACTATTGCTGGTGCACCGTCTACCGTGTCCCTGGCCAGCCTCATTTGGCCAACCCCGAGAAAAAAGAGGCTATGGGTCGGCTGGTGCAGCAGAGCGTCCCGGTCGGTATTCTTGCCTATGATGGCGAGCAGCCGATGGGATGGTGTTCCGTCGCACCTCGCGAAACCTACCTGCGGCTCCAGCGGTCCCGCACCATGCCGCGCGTAACTCCGCTAGAGACCCCGACGTGGACCATTCTCTGCTTTTTCGTTGCCCGCCCCTATCGTGGCAAAGGGGTTGCTCACGCGCTGCTAGCTGGAGCGATCGCCTATGCCCGGTCCCAGGGCGCTCAGATCGTCGAAGCCTATCCCTTTGACACGGCGGGCACCTCCTCCACGCATCGCGGCCATTCATCCCTGTTCCGCAAGGCGGGTTTCCAGCGCGACGGCAGCCGTTGGTTTCTTGAGATCGAGGCCCTATGAGACAGGCAACCACTACATCCGCCCGCGCCCCCACGCTGTATCTTGCGCTGCTGCGCGGCATCAACGTCGGCGGCACCAAAACGATCGCGATGACCGATCTACGGGCCTGCTTTGAGGCCATGGGTTTTCCCGATGTCCAAACCTATATCCAGAGCGGGAACGTGTTATTCAGCGGCACCGGGCATAGCACCGAGCTGGAGGCCGCTATCGAGCGCACACTTGCCGCGCGGTTTGCCTATGACCTGCGGGTGGTGGTCATCACTCATGAGACGCTTGCCCGCATTGTGGGCGAAGCGCCGCCCGATTTTGGCAAGGCCCCCGACCAGTACCGCTACGATGTCGTTTTTCTCAAACAGCCGCTGACGCCTGCCGAAGCCCTGCAAGCAGTGGAGACACGCGACGGGGTCGATCGGGTGTATACGGGGCAGCATGGGCTCTACGTTCAGCGCCTGATCGCAAAGGCCACTCAAAGTCGCTTTCCCAGATTGGCGTCAAAGCCGGAATATCAATTCATGACCATCCGCAACTGGAATACGACGACCAAATTACTTACGCTCATGGACGCGTTGAGGCACGAACGGCGATGACCCGATGGGAGCCAGCACCTGATCCTGCGACTATGGACGGTCGGCGTTGGAGCCAGATGGTTCGCATGCGTGGAGCTGATGCCTGTCACCCCGTCGCCATGCTAGGGGTGCTTGGGGCAGAGCAGCTTGACGTGCCCGCGCAAAGCGCGTACGATATCCCGCAGCAAACTCTCTGAAACGGCGTGACCTGGAGGAGCAAGCCCCTCTACCACACGCAGAGGCAGGGGTAGGGCCGGCCCTGCAAGGAGTCGCACTATGCTTCCCTCGATCGCTATCCCCCCGGCTGAGTTCGCGGCACGCGCGGAGCGGCTGCGCGACCATCTTCATACGCTGGGCCTCAGCGGCGTGGTGCTGTTCGACAATTATTACATCCTGTACTTCACCGGCTTCGCCTTCATTCCTACCGAGCGCCCGATCGCCTTCGTGATGAACGCGCGCGGTGAAAAGGCGATCTTCGTCCCACGCCTCGAGCTCGAGCACGCGCAGGCCCAGACCGGCTTCGAGCGTGTTGATTATTATGTCGAGTATCCTTACGACCCGCACCCCATGGAGGTACTGAAGCGTACGCTCACCGAGCTAGAGATCGCCGGCGCGATCGGGGCAGATACCGACGGCTACCCGTGGATCCTGGGCTACCGCGGTCCCACGCTGACTGAGCTGACCGGCAGTCGTGTGGTGCGCGTCGGCGGGTTTATCGAAGACATGCTGATGATCAAGAGCCCGGCCGAGGTTGCGCTGATTCGCGAGAGCGCGAAGTGGGCCAACCTGGCGCACCGCCTGCTGCAGCGCTACACCCGGGTTGGCGCAACCGAGACCCAGGCGAGCCTGCGCGCGAGCCAGGAGGCGACGCTGGCGATGCTGGACACGCTTGGGCCGTTATACCGCGCGCAGAGCGCGTTCTGGGAGGGCGCGACAGCCGGCTACCGTGGGCAGATCGGGCGCAACGCGGCCATCCCGCACGCGCTGGCCGGCAACATCACGTTTCAGCCAGGCGATGTTTTGGTGACGGGTGCCGGTGCGCCGATGTGGGGCTACCACTCCGAGCTCGAACGAACCATGATCATCGGCCGGCCCTCCGACGAACAACGCCGCATGTTCGAGCACATGTGCCGGGCGCAGGAGGTGGCGCTCGCGGCGCTGCGGCCCGGCCGGACGTGCGCCGAGGTGGACCGGGCGGTGCGCAGGTACTACGAGGATAACGACCTGATGCAGTATTGGAAACACCACTCCGGCCACGCGATCGGATTGCGCTACCACGAAGGGCCGTTCCTGGACGTGGGCGATCCCACTGTGATCAGGCCGGGGATGGTTTTCACTGTCGAGCCCGGCCTCTACACACCGGCGCTCGGCGGTTTCCGCCATTCGGACACCGTGCTCGTCACCGCTGATGGGATCGAACTCCTGACTTACTACCCGCGCGATCTGGAGAGCCTGACACTACCGGTTGACTGACACGCCGGAGCAGCCTCGCCCGGCCTTCTACCGGCTGGCCCACGATCTGGGAAGACCGCAAGCCCGAAGGAGCAGCCCTTCGGTAAGCTCAGGGCAGGGCCTCGATCCCTGTACAGAAAGCGTACCAGGATCGCACCGACCACTGCCCGGCTGTGCCCCGTACCAGCAACCAAGGCCACGCTCGAGCATTGGCGGATCGAGCGCCTCGGCAAGCGCACCCAACGCCGCCAGGAGCTGCACACGGACCCCCGCCCAGCGCCATCAGCTGCGCGTCCAGGACCGACCCGGTCTGGCAGCCGCAGATAGCTCGCCCGTGCGTTCGAAGTGCGGATCGCGCCGGGCATCAGAGATGAGCAGCGGCTGCTCGGCACGCACGATCCAGCCCGCGATCCCACGATCGGCTGGAAGGCCCCGCTCGTACAGGTCTTGGTGGAAGCCCAATCCAACCCGGCGTACCTGGATAGTCCTGCGCGCCTGCCACAACAGACGGGCATTGAACTGCTCGTGGGTGATCGGCCCGGGATCGAGCAATAGCGGGCCGATCAACAGAACCGGACGGTCGAGCTGGAGGGTGTGATTGGGTGAGAGCCTTAGGATCGAACTCCTCCAGCACGCTGGCCAGACAGGTAAGCCGCTTTTTGCCTACTTATTGTTTCGATTTTGATCACTAACGACGGCATACAAAAGCACCACAACCGGTTAGACTCTTGCAGACAACCATAACTACCACGCCTTCCGCGCTTGCCCCCTGGCAGGGAGCTCTGGCGGGCGCACAGCCCTCCGAGCCTTGATTGGTGCGCCGCTGACGTGGCAAGGAGTGTTCTGGGCAGCAAAACCGCACCAACTGTCGCCAGCGCACCGGCAGGGAGCGGTGGCAAAGCCTTCTCACCCCGCCGCGCAGAAAGCCCTGGTGACGAGGAGTTTCCTGTGATATCACGAATCCACCGCTTCCTGGCATTCGACCATCGAGATAACGATCTGTGGCTGCGCAGACACGCGCTGATCATGCTCTCGGTGGGGATGCTGATCAGCGCGCTCTGCTTTATCCCGCTGCTCTGGATCTGGTTTAACAACCCGATCCTCACCATCATCACGGCCATCTGCGCGATCGTGTTTGTGCTGGTGTTCGCGCTCGCCCGGCGCGGCAGGCTGGCGCTGAGCCGTTTTATCTTTCTGGCCACCCTGCTCGGCGGCCCCTTCGCTGCGATGTTCAACGGCGAGATTCTGCTAGGGCCATTTTACCTGGTGATCCCGATTATGATGGCCAGCCTGATCTTGCGCCCGCGGGAGCTGGGGCTGGTGCTGGCGATCAGCCTCACCGGCTTCCTGGCGGCGCTGCTATGGTTGGTATACCATCCAGCCCCACAACTGCCCGACGCCCGCGTCCTGGTCGGCATCTTTCTGCTCCAGGGCATCACCGCGCTGATAGGATCGCTCGGCCGTCACGCGACGACGGCCGCCCTGCACAGCGCGCGGAGCGCACGCAAAGCTGCCGAGGACGCCGTCGCAGCCCTTGAACATACCAGGCAGCACCTCGAGCATCGGGTGGCCGAACGAACCATCGAACTGCAGGCAGCCCTCGACGCACTCAGGCAGCGCGAGTCTCACCTCGAGCGGGCATTGACGGAAGCGCACACCCTGGCGATCGAACTCGAGCAGCGCAATCGGGATCTGCAGGCCAGCCTGGCGGAACGCAAGCAGACCGAGGAAGCGCTGCGCCAGGCCGAGCAGCGCTATCGCGACTTATTCGAGGAAGCTCCGGTGATGTACGTCATCACGCGTGACCAGGGCGGCAAAGCCATCATCGCCGATTGCAACGGCGCCTTCGCGCGAACGCTCGGCTACGCGCGCTCCGCCCTGCTGAACCAACCGCTCGCCGACTTCTATACCCCTGCCTCACGCGAGCGGTTGCTGAAGGGCGGTTATCAGCAAGCGCTTGATGGCCAGTTCGCGGTTCAGGAGCGCGAGCTGGTAACCAGTGATGGACGAATCATTCCGACGCTTCTGCGCGCCCTGCCCGAAATGACCGCCAACGGCGAGGTCAGCGGTACGCGCGCGATGTTCATCGATATTACCGAGCGCAAACGCGCTGAAGCAGCGCTGGAAGAGGAGCGCGCGCTGCTGGCACGGCGGGTCGCCGAACGCACCGCCGACCTGAGCGCCGCCAACGCCGAACTGGCGCGCGCCGCGCGCCTCAAGGACGAATTCCTGGCCAGCATGAGCCACGAACTGCGCACACCACTCAACGCGATCCTGGGGTTGTCTGAGGCGCTCCAGGAGCATGTCTATGGCCCGCTCGATGCCCAACAGGCCAGGATCCTCCAGCATATCGAAGAGAGCGGCCGCCATCTGCTCGAATTGATCAACGACGTGCTCGATCTTGCCAAGATCGGTGCCGGCAAGATGGAGCTCGATCGCGAATCGATCGCGCTCGAACCGCTCTGCCAGGCCAGCCTGCGCCTCGTCGCGCAGACCGCCTACAAGAAACGTATCCGCATCGAGACCGCCTTCGATGCTATGGTTGGCACCATCCACGCCGACGCGCGGCGCCTCAAGCAGATCCTGGTCAACCTCTTGAGCAACGCGATCAAGTTTACGCCGCAAGGCGGCAGCGTCGGCCTGGAGGTGCGTGGCGATCCGGTGCAACAGGCGGTTCACCTGACCGTTTGGGATACCGGGATCGGCATCGCCGAAGAGGATCTGGCGCGCCTGCCTCAACCGTTCGTTCAGCTCGACGGGAAGTTGTCGCGCCGTTATGAGGGCACCGGCCTCGGTCTGGCGTTGGTTTATCGTATGGTCGAGTTGCATGGCGGCAGTATCAGCGTGGACAGCGCACTGGGCGTCGGGAGCCGGTTCACGGTGTCGCTGCCCTGGCAGGCACGGGGCATAGCTGTGGGAACCGCCGCCCCACCGGAACCGCCGACCGCGAATCTCCGGCAGGCGCTGATCATCGGAGACGCGCCGACCGCAACAGACCAGATCGTTCGCTACCTGGCAGAGGCGGGCGTGATCGCAGCGACCCACCCGGGTGGCGCCGGTGCTGTGGCGCGGGCCTTGGAGGTCCGGCCCGATGTGATCATCCTGGATCTGCTGCTGCCGGACATCTCCGGCTGGCATGTGCTGGCACAGTTGAAAGCCGATCCGGACATCGCCGCGATCCCAGTCGTGATCATCTCGGTTGTCGATGATCGCCCCCAGGGAATGGAAGCGGGCGCGGCCGCGTACCTGGTCAAGCCGTTCACACGCCAGGATGTGCTGCGCGTGCTGCAGCAGGTGGCCTCGCCAGCGCAGGGAGCACCAAAGCTGGCACCACCGCCCATGGAAACGCAGCCATGCATGGCTGCGCCGCTGATCCTGTTGGCCGAGGACAACGAGACCAATATCACCAGTCTCTCCGATTATTTATGTACCAAAGGCTACCAGGTGGCGGTTGCACGTAATGGCGCGGAGGCGATCGCCCGTGCGCGCGAGCTACGCCCCGCTTTGATTGTTATGGACATCCAGATGCCGCATATGGACGGCCTGGAGGCAACCAGGTGCATCCGGGCCGACAGCGAGTTGGGGGAGATTCCGATTATTGCGCTAACGGCGCTGGCGATGCCGGGCGATCGCGAGCGCTGCATCGCGGCGGGCGCCGACCACTATTTCAGCAAGCCGGTCAGCCTGAAGCGGCTGGCAGCGGTGATCGAAACGTATGTGCAGCCCACCAGCTAGCGCATGGCGGCGTATGTTCGCCGCTGGTTGCACGCGGGCATGCGCCCGCCAGGCGCAGGGCGCGCAGCGCAACACCTTGGGCTTTAGCGTACGAGCACACGCGGGCCATCATCGCTCCGGGGTTACGTGCCTGTCGATCGGTGACTGCCGGGTGCAATGCAGCGCGATTCGCGGCTCGATCGATTCAGGAGCCAGCCCCGCCAGCGTCCCGTTGCTCCGCCCACAAGTGAGCGTATTTCAAGCCCGTGCCGGTGTTGAACAGCACCACCGTCTCATCCGGCGCGATCCAACCGTCGTTGAGCAGGCGGACCTGGGCCGCCAGGCAGGCCGCCCCCTCTGGCGCGGGAAAGATGCCGGTGGTAGCACCCATCACGCTCGCGTACTCCAGCATCGCAGCGTCGCTGACGGCGACGGCGATGCCGTGGCTCTGGCGCAGCGCGCGCAGGATCAAGAAATCGCCGATCGCCGCCGGGACGCGCAGGCCGTCGGCGATCGTGCGGGCGTTGGGCCACGGTGCCGCGTGTTCACTGCCCTCCTGAAAGGCCTTCACGATCGGCGCGCAGCCGGTGCTCTGGACGCTGACCATGCGTGGCCGCCGGGCGTCGATCAGGCCCAACTGCTCCAGTTCGTCGAAGGCTTTCCACATACCGATCAGACCGGTGCCGCCGCCGGTGGGGTAGATGATCACGTCGGGCAGCGTCCAGTCCAATTGCTCGGCCAGCTCGTAGCCCATGGTCTTCTTGCCTTCGACGCGGTACGGCTCTTTGAGCGTGCTCAAATCGAACCAGCCGTATCGTGCAACGCCCTCGCGCACCCGCGCAGCGCAATCGGTGATCAGCCCGTCCACAAGCGTGACCTGCGCACCCAGCGCGGTGCACTCGGCTCGGAAGGCCAGCGGCACATCGGCAGGCATAAACACATGCGCAGGCCTTCCGGCCAGGGCGGCATAGGCGCACATGGCGCCGGCGGCGTTGCCGGCGCTGGGGATCGCCAGCGCTTCAGCGCCCAACTCGCAGGCCCGGCTGACCGCCACCGCGAGGCCACGGGCTTTGAAACTGCCGGTCGGATTGAGCGATTCGTCTTTGATGTAGGTGTTGGGGCAACCGATTCGTTCGCCCAGCCGCACCGCACGCACCAGCGGCGTCCAACCTTCGCCCAGGTTGAGGATCGCTGCAGCATCCTGCACCGGCAGAACCTCTTCGTAGCGCCACAGATCTGCCCGGCGCGTCGCCAGCGACTCGCGGGTCAGGGTCGCAGCCGCCTTCCGCAGATCGTAGCGCGCCAGCAGCGGCTTGCCGCAGGCCGGGCACAGGTTGTGCAACCGGTCCGGCGCATAGCGCACGCCGCAACCACTACACTCCAGGTGGGTCAGCGTTGATCGCGTCATCTGCTTCCTCGTTTCGCTACAGACTCATTGCGCGTCTGCTATCATAGCACCCAGGTGCCGTTCGTCTGGGGCCCAGTCCCTGGGGCCAATCCTTTTCGCATAGGCCCCGGCGTCTGGCGATCCAGGCTGGGTCCCCTCCCCCAGCCCCTTCCCAGGACCCTGCCTGGCCCCAGGGCGGAGTCAACGATTGGGCGCGGAGGAATAAAGAGTATCTGGTAGTTTGAACCGCAAGAATCGGATAGCGCTCGGCCATTATCCGCCGTATCATAGCAGGGGCGGCGCGGCGGAGGGCTTCGGGGCCTTGCCTCACGGCGCATTACACCCCGCCGACGCAAATGATACGGGAGGTATGACTTATGCATCAAGCGCTCATTCAGCTTCAGGAACCACCAACACTCAACGAAGACGCGTGCTGGCGGGCGGTGCTGGCGCGCGATCTCAGTTCCGATGGAGCATTCGTCTATGCGGTGCGTTCCACCGGCATCTACTGCCGGCCGTCGTGCCCAGCGCGGCGCCCGCGGCGCGAGCAGGTGATCTTCTTCGCCATGCCGGCGGCCGCCGAGCAGATGGGGTTCCGCCCCTGCCGGCGCTGCTGCCCCCAGCAAGCTGCCACCCCTGATCCGCAGGTGGAGCTGGTGCAACGCACCTGCCGCTATATCGAGGCCCATTCCAACGAGCCGCTGACCCTCGCAGGGCTCGGCGCACAGCTCCATCTCAGCCCCCATCATCTCCAGCGGACCTTCAAGCGCATCATGGGGATCACACCCCGCCAGTACGCCGAGGCCTGCCGACTGAACCAGCTCAAGGCCAAGCT
>FLYN01001703.1_pt1 | contig 16077 bp, 15 predicted proteins | sample 1122621 | NCBI WGS metagenome assembly FLYN01 (sample SAMEA4346792, study PRJEB14843) | hot springs metagenome | biome: Terrestrial Biome; feature: Habitat; material: Sediment | place: India | collected 2012-06-12 | depth 1760 m
TCGTGGGGTCGCGGCGGCCGCCGGCGCCCTCGCGCGGGCCGAACTCCGCGCCGTCCGCGCAGCCGTCGCGGTCGGTGTCCGTGAGGGCCGGGTCGGCGCCCAGGAGCGCTTCCATGAGGTCGTTCAGGCCGTCGCCATCGCTGTCGGGTGGGAGGGCGTTCGTGATCACGTCGGCGATGATGGCGTGTCCTGCGGCCGATGGGTGAATGCCGTCGGTATGGAGGAGCGGCGTCCGCTCCACGGGGAAATACGGACAGATGTCGGCCAGGGTGACGCCGTACAGCCCGGCTACGCTGCGGATCACGCCGTTGAGACCGGTCTGACAGTCGCCGTGGAGGATGTACACGGGCCCGTAGTAGGCCGGGAAGTAGGTCCAGAGCACCAGCGTGGTCTGCTGGTCGGCGGCCGCCTGCAAGGCGCTGACCATCTGGGAGAGGTTCTGGTGCAGCTTGATCGACGCCGCGGCGAGCAGGAGGTCGCAGGCGCGCGTGCCCGCCGTGTAGCAGAACTGGCCGTTGTTCGGGTCATGCAGCGCGAAGTAGTCGCCCATGCCGAACTGGAGGACCACGGCGACGGTCTCCTTCGGCTCGCTCAGGAGGTCCACCGCCTCGGCGAGCTGACTCTGCGTGCGGCCGCTGGGCCACGCGATCGCGGTGTTGAGCGCATCGTGCGACTGAGCGGACGGCTGCGCGAGGTTGATCAGGTCGGCGTCCAACCGCGCGGCGAGGATGGTCATCCACTGGTAGGGCCGGTCGATGCCCCAGCCGGTCGACTCAGAATCGCCGAGGACGATGACGCGCGGGCGCGCGTCTGTGTTCGACACACCCGGCGTGCCTTCGGGCGGCCGGCCGGCGGCGGTCGGCTCTGGGGCGACCGACGTGACGGTAGCGAGGCAGAGCGTCGCGAGCGCGATGGCGGCGGCGACGGTGAAACGGGGGCTGGGCACGAACCAGGCTCCTACATCGCCTTCGATTCTACGGCGTTGGAAGATGCGGTGCGAGGCGCGGTCGTTGGCTAGATGCAGGTATGGCCGAACTGGTTCACCAGGAACAAGATGTCGTTGATGGCGATGGCGCCATCCGGCGGGTTCAGGTCCCAGACATCGCTCCCGGGGTTCGGCGGGGAGCGATCGAACGCGGTGTGGTAACCGCTGGCCGGTGGCGGCGACAAGGGATCGATCCCGGCGTTGCCTGTCTGGCCGAAGCGGGCAACGGTGCGGAAGATGTCGCCTGCGGTGATGGCGCGGTCGCGGGCGTTGCTCGGGTCGGGCGTGTCGAAGAAGTCCCAGAAGAAGGCTGGATCGCGCAGGCCGCCGAACGCCGCCTGGGGTCCGGTCTCGCGGCTGTCGGCGCAGCCGTCGCGGTCGGTGTCCGGCGCCAGGTAGGTGATGCGGTCGCCGCCGAACTCAGCGATGTAGATCGTGCCGTCCGGCCCGGTGGTGACGTCCAGCGGCGCGCTGAGCCCCGTCGCGAGCGAGGTAGTGGAGGTGACGGAGGCGCCGTTGCCGGAGAGGGTTGCCCGGTAGACCCGGCCGGTCTGGAGCCCGGCGTACAGGAGATCGCCCTGCATGGCGCCGCCGAAGGCGCCGCTGGTGTACTCCGCCAACCCGTTGCACGAGCAGTGCCCGGGGAGGATGGAGATGGGGCCGCGGAAGTCCGCGCCGTCGCCTTCCTCGGGCGCGTGGTACGTGCACTGGCGCGCGTCAAACCGGCCGCGGTTGCGGTTCGGGTGGCCGTAGTAGTTGTTCTGCTCGATCAGGTTCAGCTCGTCCGAGGTGCTAACGCCCATGCCGCTGGTGGAGCAGGTCGCCGAGTGGTCGGGGCCGCTTGGCCCGTTGTCCGTGGCGTAGATGAAGCCGTTGCTGTGCACTACGAGGTCGTATGGGTTGCGCAGGCCGGGCGCGTAGACGCTCACGTCGCCGCCGGTCTGGTTGACGTTGTCGTCGTCATCGGGCGGGCCGGCCGGGCTGTAGGTAATCGTGCCGTTGAAGCCGGGGGCGCTAACGTCCGCGGTGAGGATCGCGGCGGAGAGGGGGGTCTCGTACCAGGGGCTGTCTCCGAAGATGCCGGCGTCCGTGGCGGACCCCTGAGCGATGAACAGGCGACCGGTCGCGTCGAAGGCGAGGCCGTTCGTGAGGTGGTTGTACGGTCGGGAGTTGGGCAGGCCGGTGATCACGTCCTGCCGCGTCCACGTTGGGCCGGTGAAGGTACTGACCACGCCTTCGAACCCGTTGGTCAGGGCAGTGTCGCGTCGCGATGCGTAGACCTTTACCGGCGACGCCGGCGCGGTTGGGTCGAAGGCGATGCCGAGGACGTCCTCCAGGTTGGAGGCGATGGTCTGCGTGCCGGTGACCGCTTTGGTCGCGGGGTTGAGCGTGTAGGCCATGATGCCGCCGTCCGCGCCGTCGCCGCCCGGCAGATAGGCGACGTAGAGCCGACCGTCTGGCCCGAAGGCGAGCGAGGTGGGCGAATCGAGCGTGAGGTTGAGTGTGCCGCGCACGAAGTTGGGCTGGATGACGCCCGCGGCGGCGCGCTCGGCCAGCCGCTCTTCCGGCGGCAGCGCGAAGGCTGCGAGGACGAGCAGGGTGAGGGTGACGATTCGGACGGCCGCCTCCCTGCGCCAGACGTGAGTCCAGAGCATACTGAGCCTATCTTACATACAGGGGAACGTGGGGGGAAGCGGCGCGTTACGGAGGGCTTAGGCAGTTATGGCCGAACTGGAGGACGACGAGCACGATATCGTTCACGGCAATGGCGCCGTCGGGTGGACCGAGGTTCCAGGCGTTCGGTCCGATGACGGTGCGGTCGTAGCGGGTGTGATAGGATCCCACAGCACTAGCGTCCGAGAGCGGATCGATGCTGGGATCGCCCATCTGCCCGAAGTGTAGGACAACGCGTAAGATATCGTTCACGGTTACAGCGCCCTCGAGGTGCGTGCCGGCGGCCGTGCCGCTTTCGGTGTCGGTATCGAAGAAGTCCCAGAAGTTTGTTGGATTGCGCTGGCCGCCGAGGCCCTGACCAGGGCCTATCTCCTCGCCGTCCGCACAGCCGTCTTTGTCGGTATCAGGGTCGAATGGATCGGTGAAGTGGACGCTGGTTTCAGCTTCATCCGCGAGGACGTCTCCATCTGAATCTATGGCTTCGAACGCACCGATATCACAGCGCTTGCCTTGTGGGCGGGCAACGCCGCGCTGATCAGTAGCTGGCGGGGGACAATTCTCGCTGCCTGTGTCGGCGGCAGGGCTTGTTAGCGACAAAAGTGCATGGGTTTTCGTTGGGCCGCCATTGTTGTCCAGCGGGCCCAGCATTGGGTCGACGTTTTGTACGTCTCCTGCTGCTAAGAACCTACACGAACCGTCGCTACTCAGGTTGTGGCCAACCGAAACGATGGCGCCTCTGCAATTGATGTCGGCATTGTGGGCAATGATGGTGTCTCTTACGGTGACCGTGCTGGGTGCTGAGAGATCGTTATAGATGCCACCTGGGACGCCAGCACCATAAGCAAGGTTATTAGTTATCGTGCTGTTGTTGATGGTGACTGGGCCAATATAGGTGGCGATGCCGGTACCTATGTTGCCGCTTAGTGTGCTGTTAGTCAGGTTGACCGTATGGAAATTGCCGATAGCGCCGCCGACGTTGCTGCTTACCGTGCTGTTGGTCAACGTCAGCGTACCGGTATTGAAGATGCCACCTCCTGCTTGGGTGGCGAAGTTATCACTGACTGTGCTGTCGATCAGTTGCACTGTACCACTGTTGCTGATGCCTGCGCCTATGGAGGCGCTATTCTCCGTAATCGTGGTGTTAATGATTGTCGCGGCACCGCTACCGTTCTCGAATCCGCCCCCGTAGCCGCCCGTCGTGTTGTTACTGATGGTCACATTCAGCAAGCTGATGTCGGTGCCGCTCCAACTGGTGATACCGGGGCCCATATTGTCACTAACCGTGCTGTCAGTCAGCGTGAGTCTCCCCTGCTGCACCCCGATTCCGGCGCGGGAACCCCTGCGGATCGTGACTGCGGACATTGTCAGGCTGACGTCGTCTACGATGTGGACTACGCTGTCGAGATAGGCAGCATCAACGATCGTCGTAGTCTGACTCTCACCGTTGATGATCAGGTCGCTCGTAATATCGAGATCGCCTGTGGCGTTGGCGTCCTCGCCCGCGCCGGGGATGCTGAGGGTGTAGCTGCCGGCGGGCACATTGATGGTATCAGTGCCGCTCCCTGCCTGACAGGCATCCACGGCGGTATCAGTGTTTGCAGATGTAATCGCTTCCCGCAGAGAGCAGTCACCGTCCGAGTTGAACTCGTCCCCGGTCGTCGTGACCACGATGCCTGCGGCGTTGACCTGCTCGGCGGAAGGCGACAACCCGAGAGGTAGGGCACAAAGCGCGAGAAGGAATACGCGGTACATTTGCCACCTTTGCCGGCGTTTGGCCAGCGGCGCCCCTATGGTAGCGGAGGTCCGTCGTTTGTCAAGCGCCGCGCCAAGCCGCCCGCCGCCTACTCCTCCTCGTCGTCCTCCGCCGGCGGGCCGCCCACGCCGACCGTGGCCAGCACGGGACGGCTGCCGGTGCCCTCCGCCGGGCCGACGACGCCCTGCGCCTCCAGCAAGTCCATCAGGCGCGCCGCGCGCGGGTAGCCGATGCGCAGCCGGCGCTGCAGCATTGAGGTGCTGATCCGCTGGTGCGCCTGCGCCAGCGCGAGCGCCTTGTCCAGCATCGGGTCGTCGCCGGTCGCGGAAATCTCCGTCGTGTGCGTCTTTGCCTCGTGCAGCAGGTGGTCGAACACTTCGCGATCCAGCTCCTGGAACCGCTCCTGGGTCCAGAAGTCCACCAGCCGCTCGATCTCCTGGTCGGAGACGTAGACGCCCTGGAGCCGGCGCGGCTTCGCGGCGTCTGTGGGCAGGTAGAGCATGTCGCCGCGGCCGAGCAGCTTCTCGGCGCCGGCGGTGTCCAGGATGGTGCGCGAGTCCACCTGGGAACTCATGGCGAAGGCGATGCGGGTGGGGAAGTTCGCCTTGATCAGGCCGGTCACCACGTCCACCGACGGGCGCTGCGTGGCGATGATCAGGTGGATGCCGGTGGCTCGCGCGAGCTGCGCCAGACGGCAGATCTGGCGCTCCACCTCATACGGTGCGGCCATCATCAGGTCGGCCAGCTCGTCGATGATCACTACCCAGTAGGGGAGCTTCGTTGGGCAGCGCGGGTGCTTGTTGTACGACTCGATGTTGCGCACCGCCAGCGAAGCGAAGCGTCGGTAGCGGCTCTCCATCTCGTAGATCACCGCCTGAAGCGTGCCGACCACCTGATCGACGTCCGTGATGATCGACGAAAACGCTAGATGCGGGATCGCGCCGAACGCCGAGAGCTCGACGCGCTTCGGGTCGATCATGACGAAGCGCACCTCCTCCGGCGAGGCGTGCATCAGGATGCAGGCGATGATGCTGTTGATGCAGACGCTCTTGCCGCTGCCGGTCGCGCCGGCGATCAGCAGGTGCGGCATCTTGGCGAGATCGGTGACGACGGGCTCGCCGGCGACGCTTTTGCCCAGCGCGAGCGCAAGCCGCGAGCGGAGCGACGCGCGCCGGAACTGCGCCGATTCGATCACGCTGCGCAGCGTGACCAGCGCCGCCGTGTGGTTCGGCACCTCGATGCCGACGAACGGCTTGCCGGGCACGGGCGATTCCATGCGCAGCGAGGGCGCGGCGAGCGCGAGGGCGAGGTCGTTCGCGAGTGAGGTGATCTGGTTCACCCGGACTCGGGTGCGAGAGACCTCCTCCGTGCGCACCTTCGGCTTGCCGTTGCGATCGAGCACCGGCCGGCCGGTGGAGTCGCGCTCGGTCACCTGACGGGTCTTGATCTCCCAGCCCGGCTCAAGGCCGAACTGGGTCACCGTCGGCCCCTCGTTCACCTGCACGACGCGCGCGTCCACGCCGAACGACGCCAGCGTCTCGACGATGAGGCGTGCGCGGGCTTCGTTGTCCGGCTGACCCTCTTGCTGGGCCACGTCCACCAGCACGTCGAGCGGCGGGAGCTGCCAGCCGTCGTGCGCCTTGCGTCGCCGTTTGGGCGCGATGGGCTCGAGCGCTTCGTCCTCCTCGATGCCGTCCGCGCTCAGGGGCAGGCGGCCCTGCTCGCCGATCTCGGCCGCGGGCTTCTCCCCGCCCTCTTCGTCGTCTTCGTACTCCTCGTCCTCGTCGTACGCTTCGTCTTCCTCCTCGTACGCTTCGTCCTCGTCGTACGCAGCTTCGTCCTCATCCTCCTCGAAGTCCTCGTCGGCCACTGCGGTCGCGTCGGCGCGCTGCGCCCACTCCACGCTATCCAGCGGGATCTTCTCGGCGCCCATCGGAGGTGGTCGGGTGGGGAAGATCAGCTCGCGCAGCGCCCGAGCGGAGGCAGCGGTCTTCTGCGGGAGCTGCCAGCTCCACACGGTGTGCGCGGCGGTGGCGATCGCGTCGGCAATGGCCGCCGCGCCCTCCGGCGTGGCGACGGTGAACGCCGCGGCGCCCACGAGGAGCCACACGACGATGCCCAGCGGGCTACCCGCGAAGAAGTGCCCGAGGTCGCCCCCCGCGGTGACGTCGTCGAGCTGGACGTTGCCCAGTTGCCAGTCGGGCCGGAAGAAGCCGAGCAGACCGATGACGAACGCGGCGGTCAGCAGGCCGACGACCCACGGTTTCCACCAGAGGAACAGCAGATCGAAGCGGCGGCGGAAGATGGTAAACCCAACGTACGCGACGAACGCGACGAGCGCGAAGACGAACAGCCCGAACAGCCGCACGATGTCGTCGCGCAGGTCCGAGGCGGCGCTGGTCGCGGGTACGAGCCAGGGAATGGCGATCAGCGCTAGCACCAAGAGCGCGACGCCGAGCGCCTCGAGGCGGAAAAGGAGGTCGCCCGCGGAGGAGAAGGCGGACGCGCCGCCGCGCCGGCGCCGGCCTACGCTCGGGCGGGAGCGGGATCGAGTACGAGATCGTGCAGCCACGGTCTCCTTACGTGCGACGCACGAGAACCCACCCCTGAGTTCCGGCGCCTAGTATACCAAGCGAACGCAAGTGCGGGTAGCGTTAGAGAGGTGTGTACGCAGGTGAGCAGTTAGTGACCTGAGAGGTCGAAGCTATCGGGCGCCGGCGCCGCCGAACTCCTGAGCCACCTGAGTGATTGTTTGAATCTGGGGGGCCACCCCCCAGACCCCCTCAGCGGAAACCCTGCCACCTGCACCCCCGTTGTACAACACTCTGCTAGCCTCACACCTCCACGCTCACCGGCAGCACCATGGGGCGGCGGCGGGTCTCGTCGTACAGGAACTGGGCGATGACGTCCTTGACCTTGGTGTGCACCATCCCCCACTCCGCGATGTGATCGGCGCCTTCGAGCGAGGCGAGCACCATCTCTTCCGTGCGCCGCAGCAGGTCCTCCGACTCCTCGATGTCCACAAAGCCGCGCGAGACCACCTCCGGCTTGCCCACGACCCGGCCTGTGTCCTTCTCGATCGCCAGGATCACTACCACCATGCCGTCCGTCGCCAGGTGGTGGCGGTCGCGCAGGATCGCGTGGTCGATGTCGCCCACGCCGAGGCCATCGACGTACACGTATTCGGCGGGCACCCGGCCGACGACGCGCGCGCCGCGCTCGTCCAGCTCCAGCACGTCGCCGTCCGTGAGGATGAAGACGCGGTCGTCTGGGATGCCCATGGTGCGCGCCAACTCCGCGTGGAGCGCCATGTGGCGGTATTCGCCGTGGATGGGCACGAAGTGCTCCGGCCGCACGAGCGACATGACGATCTTCAGCTCCTCTTGCGCCGCGTGGCCGCGCACGTGCACGTTCGCGATGCGGTTGTACAGCACGCGCGCGCCCTGCCGGAAGAGATTATCGACCGTGCGGTAAACGAGCGACTCGTTCCCGGGCACCGCGCTCGCCGAGAGCACCACGGTGTCGCCTTCGACGATGCTGATGTGCGGGTGATCGCGGTTCGCGATGCGGGTGAGGGCGGACGTGGGTTCGCCCTGGCTGCCCGTGGTGATCACGGCCAGCTTGCGGTGCGGGATCTTGTCTAGTTCCCGCACGTTCACCAGCATCCCTTTGGGCACGTTCAGGTACCCCATGTCGATCGCCATGTGGACGTTGTCCAGCATGCTCCGCCCGGTGATGAACACCCGGCGCCCGGTCGCCTCCGCGCCATCGATCACCTGCTGCACGCGCGCGATGAGCGAGGCGAATGTGGTGACGATCACGCGTCCGGGCGCCGAGGCCATGATCTGGTGCAGCGCCTCGCCGACGAGCTGCTCGGACGGTGTGTAGCCGGGCACCTCGGCGTAGGTGGAGTCGGAGAGCAGGAGCCGCACGCCCTCGTCGCCGAACTGGGCGAGGCGCGCCAGGTCGGTCGACTGCGCCATCACGGGGGTGTGGTCGAGCTTAAAGTCGCCCGTGTGCACGATAAGGCCGACGGGCGTGCGGATCGCCAGACCGGTGGAGTCGGGCACGCTGTGCGCTACGGTGAACGGCTCGACCTGGAAGGGCCCTTCCTGTACGGTCTTGCCCGGTTTGATCACGCGGATGTCTGCTTTCTTGTGGAGGCCGGCCTCTTTCAGCTTCACCTGCACGAGCCCCGCGGTGAGCGGCGAGCAGTACACCCGCGCGTTCGCTTGATGGAGGATGTAGGGCAGCGCGCCGATGTGGTCCTCGTGGCCGTGGGTGAGGAAGATCGCCTTGAAGCGCTCCGGTCGGTCGAGCACGTAGCTCATGTTCGGAATCACAAGGTCGATGCCGAGCATCTCCTCTTCGGGGAACATCAGCCCCGCGTCGACGGCGATGATCGTGTCGCCGTACTCGAAGAGCATCATGTTCTTGCCGATCTCCCCCAGCCCGCCCAGGGGGATGACGCGGAGGCGTTTGCGCCCTCCGGCTTGCTTTGACCTTCGTGTCATGTGGGTTCAGGCGGCGACGTTCAGCGCGTGCGCTGGGTGCAGCGATGAGTCGCCACCTGCGCTCCTTTCATCAAGTACTAGATGTCGGCGTCACTCCGGCGCCCACCGTCCACGTTTCACAAGAGCTGCATCTGCTTCGCTTCCGGCTCGACTGGGCGCGCGTCTTCCTTGAGCGCGGCCTCCAGGATCGCCGGCAGCCGTTTGAAGTCCTCCTGGATCGTCCGCCGCAGGCTGGCCTGGTGGAGCGCGGCCGCCGGGTGGTACATGGGTACTACCAGCACGCCGTTCACGCGCCGTGGCTGGCCGTGGATCTTACTGATCGACTGGCCGGGGAAGTAGCGGTTCATCGAGAACCGTCCGAGCGTCACGATGACCTTCGGCTTGATCGCCTCGAGCTGTTGCTCCAGCCAGGGCGCGCAGGCCTGGATCTCACCCGGCAAGGGATCGCGGTTGTTGGGCGGCCGACACTTGATCACGTTCCCGATGAACACGTCCTTTCGGTGGAGGCCGATGGAGGCGAGCAGCTCATCCAGGAACTTGCCCGCCGGCCCGACGAACGGCCGCGCCTGCTGGTCTTCGTGGAACCCGGGCCCCTCGCCGATGAAGACGATGTCTGCGTTCGGGTTCCCCTCGCCGGGCACGGCGTGGGTCCGGCCTTTCGCCAGCGCGCACCGCTGGCAGGCGGCGATCTGCCGTCCCAGGTCGTTCAGGATAGCGGCCGCGTCCTCCATTCGGCTAGCTCCCTCCCCGCATCGGCGGCTGCTCCCGTCCCAGGGACCCCAGGATCATCGTGGCCGCAAAGTAGAGTATCACGACGCCGAAGATGCGGCGCAGCGCGTCGCCGGGCAGCGCGTCCGCCACAAACGCCGCGGCGAAGGCCGCTAGCGCCGCCACCGGCGCCACCTGCACCAGCACCGGCACGTCCACGTTCCCCCGCCGCAGATGCGTCAGCCCGCCCACGATCCCCGCGCCGATGATGGCCGCGAGCGAGGCCCCCTGCGCCGCGTGCTGCGGCTCGTCGAGCAGGAGCACCATGCCCGGCACGTAGATCGCCCCGCCGCCGATACCCAAGAGCCCCCCGGCGAAGCCGCCCACGAAGCCCAGCAGCACGGCGACGATGATGTCAACCACAGCCTTACGTGACAAACATGCGCACGGCCACGCTCAGTAAGAAGATGCCGAAGACCAAACGCAGCATGCGCGGCGCGAGGCGCGACATGGTGACCGCCCCGAAGTACGCCCCGGTGGCGCCGCCCAGCGCGACCCACCCCGCCACCGACCAATCGACGTTGTCGCTCACCCAGTACCCCGCAAGTCCGGCCAGCGCGACGAAGACGACGATGGCGAGAGAGGTACCGTGCGCTCGGTGTTGTGAGAGCCCCACCAGGCCGGTGAGCAGGGGCACCATCACCGCTCCCCCTCCCACGCCGGTGAGACCGCTGAAGAAGCCGCCCGCGAGGCCCGTGACGAACGACCGCGACTGCCTTCGTTCCGAGTTCAGGTTGGGACTTCGCTCCTTCGCGCGCAGAATAGCACGCGCCCTACGGGCGATCAATCGAACGGAGCGCGTCGTCCGTTATGGCGAGCGCATCTGTAGGGGGGGCCGTCATGGCGATCTGGGGATAAGCGGGCTGCCTTCGACCAGCTTGGCCAGACCGATGCCCAGAAAGTACAGCACGATAATCGGCCCGGCCACGATCGCCTGGTTCACCGGGTCGATCGTGGGCGTCACGATCGCGGCGGCGACGAACGCGGCGATGATCGCGTAGCGCCACCAGCCCAGCAGGGTGCGCGCAGTGACCACGCCCACCTTCGCTAGCCCCATCACCAGCAGCGGTAACTCGAACACCAGGCCCATCACCAACATCAACCGCGTGACGAAGCCAATGTACTTCCTGATGCTGATCAGCGGCTCGCCGATGCCGCCCGGCGGGTTGAGCAAGAAGCCCAGGAACGGGCCGAGCTGCACGTAGTAGGCGAAGGCGCAGCCGGCCAGGAACGCGGCTGTCGCGCCGACGACGATGGGATACAGCCAGCGTCGCTCCTCACGCGTCAGCCCCGGCCCCACGAACGCCAGCGCCTGGTAGACGATCACCGGCATCGCGATCGCGATGCCGAGCAGCATGGAGACGCTCAGGTAGGTGGTCCAGCCCTCCAGTGGGTCGAAGAAGACCGTCTCGAAGTCCTCCAGCCGGTCTTCCGCGGGTTGCTTGAGGAAGGCGATGAACCAGCCGGTGAGCGGGTAGAAGGAGACCATCATGCCAATGATCAACGCGCCGGCCGAGACCATCAGGCGGTAGCGCAGCTCCTGGAGGTGCTCCAGGATGGTGAGCATGCGCGCCTCTTCTTCCTCGCGCGAGGGCTTGGGCGCAGGCTGGGCGGGGGGTGGCTTGACCGGAGGCTGGACGGCCATGGCGCTCAGCGGGGCGGCGGGATGGGTTTGGTGGCTTCACCGGCGGGGACGCCGTCTGGCCCCGCGGTGGCGGCGCGCGTCTCGCGGTCGATCTCTGCGAGGTCGCGCTCCAGCTCTGCGCTGTCCCGCTCCAGCCCCTGGCCGATCTCCTTCCACTCGCCCTTCATCTCCTCGTACTCAGTCTCCAGCTCCTTCACCGCTTCATCGAAGTCCTGACGGATGCGGTTAGAGTAGCGGCGGAGGTCACGCAGGAGGCGGGCGAGCTGGGCCGCCATCTCGGGCAGGCGGTTCGGCCCGACGACGATCATGATGATCACCAGGATCACCAAAAGCTCCAACGGGCCTACGCCGAAGAACTCCATCCCCTTGTCCCGTGGTGGCTCCAGAAAGCGAACCGCCGCGCGGCACCCCAGACCGTGGGCAGCGGCGCGGCGGCGGTGGAGCCGGTGTTAGTCTGCGTCGTCCTCGATGCCCAGGTCCTTCAGGTAGTCGACGGCGTCTTGCACCGTCACGATCTTCTCGGCGTCTTCGTCCGAGATCTCCAGCGTCCGGCCGTCCTTGCCGAACTCCTCTTCCATCGACATGATCAACTCGACCAAGTCGAGCGAGTCCGCATTGAGGTCGTCGACGAACGACGCGGTGGGCACGACCTGCTCTTCTTCCACGCCGAGCTGTTCGACGATGAGCGAGCGTACCCGTTCAAAGACCGTTGCCACCTGATCACCCCCTTCCTGCGATCGATGGGTTTTCCTGGCTCTCGCGCAGGCGCCGCTGGATGGTGCCCAGGACGCCGTTCACGAATCTGGCGGTGCTTTCGCTGCCGAAGCTCTTGGCCAGCTCCACCGCTTCGTTGATGGCGACGCGGTCAGGCGTTCCATTATCCCCAAGCATCTCCCGTATCGCAAGACGCAGGATGTTCCGGTCCACGGGCGGCAGTTGGTCCACCGGCCAGGCGGGCGCCGCGTCCGCGATCAGGGCGTCAATTTCATCTTGCTTGGCGCGCACGCCCTCGATCAAGTCCTCGGCGAAGGACGCCTGATCTTTGGCCAGCCGGTCGCGGGCGACGATGTGGCGGAGCGCGTCCCGGGCGGTGTGCTGGGAGCTGTCGCTCTCGTACAGCGCCTGGAGCGCGGCGACGCGCGCCTTGTGCCGGCCACCAGCGCCCATCAGTGCATCACCAGGCCGCCGTCCACCACCAGCACCTGCCCCGTCACGTAGGCTGCCTCCTCGGACGCCAGGTAGACCGCCGCGGGGGCTACGTCTTCGGGTCGCCCCGCCCGACCGAGCGGCACGATCTGGAGCACCGCCTGCTTCTGGTGATCGGTCAGGCCCGCCGTCATCTCCGTATCGACGAAGCCGGGGGCGATCGCGTTCGCCGTCACGTTGCGGGAGGCGACCTCCTTCGCCACGGACTTCGTGAAGCCGATCAGGCCGGCCTTGGCGGCGGCGTAGTTCGCCTGGCCGGGGTTGCCCACCATGCCGGCGATGCTGGCGATGTTGACGATGCGCCCCCAGCGCTGGCGGATCATCGGGCGGAGCGCGGCCTTGGTGCAGAGGAACGCGCCGCGCAGGTCGAGCTCGATCACGCGATCCCACGCCTCCTCAGACATCCGGAGGAGGAGTTCGTCCTCGGTCATGCCGGCGTTGTTCACCAGGATGTGCAGCCCGCCCAACGCCGTCTGCGTCTCATCGACCAGGCGCTTGGCGTGCTCCGGCAGGGCGACGTCGCCCTGGAGCGCGACGGCTTTGCCGCCGCAGCGCTCGACCTGCTGGACGACCTCGTTCGCGGCCGCTTCGTTGCGCACGTAGTTCACCGCCACGGCCGCGCCGTGTTCCGCGAGGGCGAGCGCAATCGCGCGGCCGATGCCGCGCGATCCACCCGTCACGAGCGCGACTTTCTCGCTGAGGTCGAACATGGCGCCTTCATGATGGGGGAGGGGGTAGGCCGCGTCAAGGCGGCGCGGGCGTGGGCGAGCTCACTCGCGCGCCTGCCACGTCGGAGACGTTCTGGACCGCCAGCCGCCGGTCGATCCGGCGCACCAGCCCGCTCAGCACCCTGCCTGGCCCGAACTCGATCACGCCGGCCGCGCCGTGCGCGCGCATCGTCTCCACGGAGCGTGTCCACTGCACCGGTCGGCACAACTGCTCCACCAGCTCAGCGCGGATGTCGGCCGCGCTCGAGATCGCGTTCCCGGTCGTGTTCGCGATCACCGGCACGGCGGCGTCGGCGATCGCGGCCTCGGCCACGGCGCGCTGCATGCCCTCGGCGGCCGACGCCATGTGCGAGGTGTGGAACGCGCCGCTTACCTTCAGCCGCACGCCGCGCTGAGCGCCTCGTTCCAGCGCGAGGGCCATGGCGGCGTCCACGGCCTCAGCCGTCCCGCCGATGACGGTCTGGCCCGGCGCGTTCAGGTTGCACACTTCGGCGCCGGTCTCCCGGCAGATCGCGGCGACGGCCTCCTCGTCGAGACCGAGCAGCGCAGCCATCGCGCCCGGCCGTTCGTCAGCGGCCTGCTGCATCAGCCGGCCGCGCTCGGCGACGAGGCGTAGTCCGTCCTCGAAGCCGATGGCCTTCGCGGCCGCCAGCGCGGTGTACTCGCCGAGGCTGTGGCCCGCGACACAGACCGGCGGCTCTTCGACCAGGCCGCCCAGCTCGCGCGCAGCTTCCAGGCAAGCGAGGCTGGCGGTGAAGATGGCGGGCTGGGCGTGCTGCGTCTCTTGGAGAATGTCCTCCGGGCCAGCAAAGCAGAGCGAGCTGATGGCGTAGCCAAGGACGGCGTCGGCCTGGTCGAAGAGGCGTCGGGCCGCGGGCGATCCTTCGTACAGGTCGCGTCCCATGCCGACCTGCTGGGCGCCCTGTCCGGGGAACACCCATGCGACGGGCATCGCGGGCATAGGCTAGTCGGCGGGCAGTTCGGGTGCCTTCACCACTATCGCCTCACGCCCCTTGTAGCTTCCGCAGTTGGGGCAGGCGTGGTGGGGGAGGCGCGGCGTGTGACAGCGGGGGCACTCGCTCAGCTTGGGGGCGCGCATGTGGAGGTGGCTGCGACGCTTGCCCAGGCGCGACTTGGGGGTCTTCTTCTTCGGTACGGCCACGAGGTCAGCTCCCTTCCGTCTGCTGGACCAGCTCGCGCAGCGCGCTCCAGCGCTCGTCCACCTCTTGCGGGCAGGAGCAGGCCCCTTCGTTCAGATCGCTGCCACAGCGCGGGCAGAGTCCCTGGCAATCGGACCGACAGAGCGGCTGCATGGGCAGCGTCAGCGTCCAGTATTGCCGCACGGCCTCCTCCAGGTCGAGCGTGTGCTGCTCGTCGATGCGGAACGCCTCCGGCTCTTCCGTTGCGGCCGCGTCCGTGGTCAAGAACTCTTCTTCGATCGTGATCTCGAGCGGCAGGTCAAGCGGTCGCAGGCAGCGGCTGCACGCCTCGGCGTGCTCCGCGCGGAGGTGCGCCGTGACCAGGACGCCGTTCTTGGTGCGCAGGAACGTCGCGTCGCCGGTGATCCGCTCGTGGGCGGGCGCGGCCTCGTCGACGAGCACGCGCTCGTCGATGGCGTACGCGCGCGTGGCGCCGATGGGCTCCTGGAGCAGGGTCGAGACGTTGTGCTGGAGGGACATGGGCACCTTCAGGATAGGCGCGGCGGCTCCTCGTCGTCAAACCGACCGCGTGTCCTCCTTTGACACCCTTTCCGGCTGACGCGTATGATCCGCAGTGGACTGCGGCCGCGCCATCCGAGGTCGCCGGTCGCAGCCGAACGTTGATCGCAGGGATCACATCGCTATCGCTGCCGGTCGCCGGTGCCTTCGCCCAGGCGGAGCTTGCTGAGGGTGGCCTTGGCGTGGGCTGGAGCATTGTCCTCCTGATTGTGAGCGTCAGCGCCTACGCGTTGGTGAACGCGGTTGAGATCGCGGTCGTCGGCGCCAACCGCGTCCGGATCCGCCATCTAGCGGAGCAAGGGAGCCATAGCGCGCAAGCCCTGGAGCGCATCCGCGCGCGTGAGGACCGCTTCTTCGCCACCATCGTCCTGCTGCAAAACCTCTCCGTCGTCGTCGCCTCCAGCATGGCCGGCCTGCTCGCCGTCGATCTGGCGGGCGGCTGGGGATTGATCTTCGGCACGATCGTCGTGACGGCCGGTATCGCGCTCTTCGGCGAAGTGGCGCCGAAGGTGCTGGCCGCGCGGGCGGCTGACGGGCTTTCGATCCTCGTCGCGCGGCCCGTGGAGGTGCTCACCGTGCTGCTGCGCCCCATCGCCGCCGCCTTTGCCGCCGCGCCAAACGTGCTCAGCCGGGTGCTCTTCGGCAGGACTGCGGAGGTCACGCCCACGGTCACCGAGGCGGAGCTGCGCATGTTGATCGACATCGCCGCCGCCGAGCGGGCGGTGGGGGAGGAAGAGGCGGAGCTGATGGAGCGCGTCTTCCACTTCTACGACCGCCGCGTCAACGAGATGATGATCCCGCGCACGGAGGTGGTCGCGCTGGAGACGGGCACGACGCTGGAGGAGTTCTCCCGCGTGTTCAACGAGACGCCCCACACGCGCTTCCCCGTCTACCGCGAGTCGATCGACAACATCGTCGGCATCGTCACCATCAAGGACGTGCTGCGGGCCATGGCGCCCGGGCGGGCGACCCCGGACACGCCCATCGACCAGCTTATGCGCCCCGCCTACTTCGTGCCGGAGACCAAGCTGGTGGGCGAACTCTTCGTCGAGATGCAGGACCGGCGCCACCACATGACCATCATCG
>FLYN01002277.1_pt1 | contig 15800 bp, 12 predicted proteins | sample 1122621 | NCBI WGS metagenome assembly FLYN01 (sample SAMEA4346792, study PRJEB14843) | hot springs metagenome | biome: Terrestrial Biome; feature: Habitat; material: Sediment | place: India | collected 2012-06-12 | depth 1760 m
TCGGCCGCCTGTGTCGCGCGCTGCCGCGGGCGGGCTTCGGGCTGGAAGCGCGCTACGGCATCCACACACTGGCGGCGATCGGGCTGAACCTGTTGAGCCGGCAGCTCGAGCGCTGGGGCCGGCCCGACCTGGGCGATCGCCTGCACGCCGCGGCGCGGCTGCGCTATTGTACCCACGGGCCACCAGCCGCGCTCGCGACCGTCGCGCTGCTGATCGCACGCAAGGAGCGCGGCTGATGCGCACCTATGCCGAACATACCGATCGCCCAGCACTCGACGTCGCTCCAGAACACCGCGTGCCCGCGGCGATCGACAACGCCGTGGCCCGGCTGGATGCCTGGCTCGAGACCATGCGCGGGCCGGGCGGCTACGGCGGCCCGGTGGCGCATTGGTGGCAGCAATGCCTGGTCTACACCGGCGCCGGGCTCGATTGGCGCTATGAAGGGATCATCGCCGCCTACCTGCAGCTCTGGGAGCGCACCGGCGCCGAGCGCTGGCTGGCGAAGGCGCGCCGCGCCGGCGACGACGTGGTGGCCGGACAACTGACCGATGGGCACTACGCCGCCTCGGCGTTCGAGCTCAACCCGGCGACCGCCGGGACGCCGCACGAGGCAGCCTGCGACGTCGGCCTGCTGCTGCTTGCGCGCACGCTGCGGGCGGCCGGGCTCCCGGATTGGCAGCGCTACGTCGCCTGCGCCCGCCACAACCTGCGTGCCTTCTACATCGAGCAGCTCTGGGATGCCGAAGCACAGTCGTTCAGGGATAGCCCCCTGGTGCCGTCGTTCGTGCCCAACAAGGCCGCGACGGCCTGTGAGGCGCTGTTTCTGCTGGCCGAAATCGATGGGGATGCTGAATGGGTCGAGCGCTACGCGCTCCCGACGCTCGACCGGATCGTCGAGCACCAGGCCCGTGGTGGGTTCTTCGACGGCGCGATCGCCCAGAACAGCTTCGGCGCCCGCCGAGTCGAGAAATATTTCCCGATCTACATCGCGCGCTGTGTGCCGGCGCTGCTGCGCGGCTACGAGTGGATGCACGCGGAGCGCTACGCCGACGCCGCGTTGCGGGCGATGCACTTTGTCGCGCGCTGGGCCGGCGAAGACGGCGCGCTGCCGACGGTGGTCTATCCCAACCGGCGGGTCAACTGCTGCCCGTCCTGGATCGCTCCATTGGGCGACGTGCTGCGCGCGTGTGATGCACTCCAGCCCTATGGGTTCGTTCACGATATGAGCGCGACGCGGCAGCGGCTGCTCGATGGGCAAGACGCGTCGGGCGGTATCCAGACTGCCCATGGCTTCGCGGCCCAGGCCGGGGGGCGGATCCCCGCTGCGCCGGACGTGCGCGATGTGCTGCACGTGGTCGGCTGGTGCGACAAGGCGTTTCGCTACCTGGCCGCGCGCGCCGGCCCCTGGCTGCCAGAAGGCGCAAGCGCTCCGTTCGAGGCCGCATGCACGTTCCAGGGGCGCATGCTGCGGCTGCGCGAGACACCGGAGATGCTCGAGATCACCGACCAGCACGAGGTCCGTTATCGCTGGCGCAAGGGTGCACCCTGGGCCGAGGTTGCAGCGCCCGAGTTCTGGCTCCGATAGCAGACGAGCATGCCATGCACAGAGCACAACCCACCACACCCCAAACGATGATCTGGTCGCTTGTACGACGTGCGCACGCGTCAGCAAATCGTAATCCAGGTAAGATCTTTCTCATCGGCCTGGCCGGCGTCGTTGCCTATAATTGGCGGCAGTGGCAGCGCGATAAGGCGCTGGCAGTCCGGCTGCGGAGCGCGCGGACACCGATCCCCAAGCTGTCGCGGATGCCGAAAGTGAGCGCGCTGGTGGCGGCCTGGAACGAGCACGAGCATATCGACGCGCACATCCGATCCTTTCTGGCGCTGACCTACCCGGACATTGAGCTGATCTTGTGCGCCGGCGGCGATGACGATACGCTGAAGCGAGCGCGACGCTACGCGAGCGAACGGGTGATCGTGTTGGAGCAGCACCCCGGCGAAGGCAAACAACGGGCACTGGCGCGCTGCCTCGAGCACGCATCTGGCGAGGTGATCTATCTGACCGACGCGGATTGTCTTTATGACGATGAGGCGCTTACACGCCTCCTGGCGGTGTTGATCAACGAGCGCGAAGTCGCAGTAACAGGCCGATTCGCTCCATTGCCAACTCAACGCACCCATCCGTTTATCTGCAACCAATGGGCGGTAGACACGTATGCTCGTGCTCGTAGTGGAGCGTACATTAGAGGCCTGATCGGCCGGAACGCTGCATTAACCCATACTGCACTTACAGAATCACAAGCGCTAGAGACTGTTGTCCCAATAGGCACCGACTATTATCTGGCCAAACGACTGATCGCCCAGGGTCACCGCATTCGATATGTGCACGAGAGCGTGGTAGCAACACACTACCACGCTCATATAAGCCCATACATACGCCAGCAGACACGTTGGATCAGGAACATCGTCGTGCACGGTCAGCGCTTCGGAGCCTATGATGAAGTTGCAGGCGCGATACGTAATTGTGGTGTCGGTGCTATGGCGCTCGGATTATCTATGTTCGGACCATTTCTGGGACCAATTGTACTGGCAATATGGCTTGTGGGGGTTGCTTTCGTCGGTGTGAATCGCATTCGCTACCTGAAATTCACGCAGGAGTGTGGCCAGCACATAGCATGGTCGGCATATATTACTGCACCTGTATATGCGATGCTCGATCTTTACACACTTGCCAGCACAGGGGTTGATATACTGTTTCGGAGGAATGATCGCTGGTGAGCTATGTTAAGGGTCGATCTGGTCATACGTTCCTATGAAGGCGAAATTAACGGCCTCTCGCGCTATGACCGTGCGTTGTATGTCGGATTAAGTGCGAGGCGAGATATCGATGTCACCATACAACCGATCAAACCGGCCCAGAATCGTCTATTTGATTGGATCCGGAGCATCAGTGGACTAGACATCGCAACATTCCTAGGAGTATATCCGCTGCGTCTTCCGCGCATGCGAGGTGATCTGGGGCACCTTACTACCAGCTCTCATGCGACCGCGCTATTGCGGAAACAACGTATCCCGATAGTTGTTACCGTGCATGATATCATCCACTTTACCTATCGGCGCGATCGGCGCTTGAGCACCTACCAGCACATCGTTCAACGCCTGGCCGATACGCTAGCGTTACGCAACCTGCGTTCTGCTGATATGATCCTCGCCAGCTCAGCGTTCACCAGGCAACAGTTGATTCACTATGCTGGACTAGAGCCGGATCGAATCTCAGTAGTGCCATTGGGGGTTGACTGTAGTCGATTCCGACCCTGTGAAGTACCCCCCGCTTTCTATGAGAAATACGGGTTAGACTCTAAAATCCCTTACGTACTGCATATCAGCAGCGAAGAGCCGCGCAAAAATATCGAAACGCTGCTTCGAGCCTGGGTCCATGTGCAGAAACAGCAACCTGATGCTATACTGCTCAAAGTAGGCCGTTGCCTCTATCCTGTAGAACGGATACGGCTATTGAAACTGATCGCAGACCTTGGCATCGGTGAGACGGTCCGCTTTATCGATCTCGTACCCGATCAGGATCTGCCACTATTTTACAATGCAGCCAGCGTCTTTGCCTTCCCTTCCCTGGCCGAGGGCTTTGGATTCCCGGTCTTAGAAGCCATGGCCTGTGGGCTTCCGGTCGTGTGCTCGACGGCTCCGGCCTTAACCGAGCTTACAGCGGGCATTGCACTTCAACACGATGCTCTAGACGTTGACATGCTTATCTCGCAGCTCCTTCAATCACTCAACGACGTAGAGTGGCGCGAGAAGGTTCGTGTTCTCGGCATAGAGCGAGCCTCCAATTTTATTTGGGATCGTACAATTGAGCAAACGTATCAATTATACCAAGAGGCTGTGAACCATCATAAATAACTTTTTCCTCGCAATATACTGATTATAACATCCGATATAAACACACAAATCATAAATACCGCCGCTCACAGATCCTCATTTTACCGCCGAAAGGAAGCATCGTATATGAGACACGACCATGTACAGATTGAACTCGTTGAGCACAACCCAAACACCAAGTATAGTGGTATCAGCCGCTATACTCGCGAGCTATACAAATATATCTCCCAGCGACTTCCGATTCGACTAACGACAAGTATCGATCCACCATTTAGTCGTTATCTATCCTTCTTCCATCACCTACCTCTAGGCGTTCGTGACCATAAACCAGGTAATATCGTTCACTTCACGCAGATAATGGGATGTTCTCAGTTACTGTGGCGTCGTCTCCATCCGGTGATCGTAACTGTCCATGATCTCGGCGTTTTGGTGTGCGATGAAGATGAGGACCTATTTAACTACTTTGATCGCCAAATTCTAAAATTACAATTCCACGGTCTGAAGTGCGCGGATTATTACGCTGTCAACTCCGATTATACTCGACAATGCCTGAACAATCTACTCGATATACCGGACACAAAGATCCACTTCGTGCAACTCGGCGTCGATACAGATCACTTTCGTCCCATACCAGATGCACGTATCCGGCTGATCGAAAGATATGATGTTACATTTTCAGCCAATGCGTTCTATATTCTATATGTAGGGAGCGAGTTACCGCGAAAGAACCTCAAGATGCTACTCAGAGCGATCAATGTGTTAAAAAACCGAGGATACGATATATGCCTGGTCAAGGTGGGCGGATCGGGCGGTATACGTTGGCGCATGCGCTTCCTGTCTGACATCCAACAGTTAGGATTATCGGGCGACGTTGTGATCACCGATACGGTTCCTGAGGATGATTTGCCGCTATTTTATAATGCGGTTGATCTGGCTATCTCGCCAACATTGCTAGAAGGTGGGTTCGCCTGGCTAGCAATGGAGGCCATGGCTTGTGGCACGCCAGTTATCGCAACAGATGCGGCGCTTATTCCCGCCGCAGCGGCAGAAGCATCGCTGGTAGTCGGACGACGCGATCTGGACGGGCTTGTTGCTGCTATTGCGCGCTGTATCGACGATACCGATCTCCGACGTCGGATGGGAGCGGCAGGACCCAAGGTTATTGCACCATTCACATGGCATGCCACCGCAGAGGCAATGATGCACGTGTATCAGGAGGCAATGGGATGAGCAGACGCACCGCAAGCATACCTCTCTATATTTTAGGCTCATCAGGCTATGCCCAAGAGGTTGCTACCTATGCGCGATTGGTAGCCCCAGAACGTGCAATCTATTTCGTCGATGATAGTGCCGTTGGCGCTAACTGCATCTCCGTAGCGACGTATACAAACTGTGTGCGCGAGAATCCGGGCGAGTCGATTCTTGGCTCAGGTCGATGTGAGATTCGGCGCAGAATGCGTGATCAGATTGTGCCACCGTTTGCATGTCTCATTTGTCCAACTGCGACGGTGCTCGGCTCGGTCGGACCAGGAACAGTGATAGCACCCGGCGCAGTGATAGCTCCGAACGCAGCGCTGGACTCTCATGTGCTGGTCAATTACAATGCCACTATCGGTCATGATTGCAAAATTGGCAGCCTGTCGGTGATCGGTCCCGGGGCAGCAATTGGCGGATGGTGTCGCCTCGCCGAGGCAGTCTACGTTGGAGCCGGAGCACTCATCCGTGAGAGGCTGCATATTGGCGAGAATGCTGTGATCGGGATGGGAGCAGTCGTAACAAAAGATGTACCAGGTGATACAATCGCGATCGGTGTCCCGGCCCGCTTTGTCTCCCGAGCAGAAGCTGGCGGAGCATGGCTCAAATAACTTACCCGAAAGGACCTACGATGACACGCGATGAGCAAATCCAGGCACCGCGCCAACCAACGGATGATGCCGAGCGGTTTCTTCCGGTAGCAGCTCCGGCTTTGATCGGAAACGAGAAGGCCTATGTCCTCGATTGTCTCGAGACCTCCTGGATCTCCTCGAACGGATCCTATATCAGCCGATTTGAAACGGCTTTTGCTGCTTTCTGCGGAGTCAAGCACGCGATTGCGGTGTGCAATGGCACCGCCGCCCTCCATGTAGCTCTTCTTGGCATGAAAGTCGGGGTCGGTGATGAGATCATCGTACCGACGCTCACATTCGTTGCTACTGCTAACGCCGTAGCGTACTGCGGCGCCAGGCCGGTGTTTGTTGACTGCGAGCCTGATACATGGAACATGGATGTTACGAGCATTGAGGAGCTTATTACGCCACGAACGAAGGGTATTATTGTTGTACATTTGTTTGGCCATCCCGTTGATATGGATGCTGTTTGGGAGATCGCCAATCGACACAATCTCTTCGTTATTGAGGATGCGGCTGAAGCGCACGGCGCTGAGTACAAAGGTCGCCGCGTCGGTCGGTTGGGGCATATAGCGACGTTTAGCTTCTACGGTAACAAGATCATCACGACCGGCGAGGGCGGCATGATCGTTACTGACGACGATATCCTTGCCAATACGATGCGCCAGATCAAAGGTCAAGGACAAGATCCGAATCGCCGCTACTGGTTTCCAATGCTCGGCTACAACTACCGTATGACCAACATTCAAGCTGCGATCGGCCTGGGCCAACTGGAACATATCGATTGGCATCTCGCACGGCGCCGTGAGATTGCAGGCTGGTATCGCGAAGAGCTGGAAGGTCGTAGCGGGCTGAGGTTGCAGATGGAGCAGCCATGGGCCAGGAGCGCCTACTGGATGAACAGCGTTGTTATCGGCGAGCGATCGCGTTTGTCCCGTGATGAAATCATAACCGCCCTGGAAAAGCGGGGCATCGAAACACGACCGTTCTTTTACCCAATGCATACCCTGCCGATGTATAGCGAGCTCGCAACTGGACGGGCATTTCCGGTCGCGGAATCCTGTGCCGCGCGCGGTATAAACCTGCCTTCATCGGCCGATCTAACGCGCGCGGATGTAGCGCGTGTGTCGCGCACCCTGCTCGAACTTATTGGTGATAATCGATGACGAACACTGTCGCTGATCCCACACCATCACGCACACATTGGGAGCGAGTATGGCAATCGTCAACCATTACCCGGCCCATTCATACCCACATGCTCGCTGCTATAGCCAGCGCTATGGATTTGAGCTCGGCCACAACGCTCGAGATCGGCTGCGGTTCGGCTGTCGATAGCGCGGAATTATCTGCGCTCGGAGCTAAAGCGTTTGCCTCCGATTTCTCCCGATACGCGCTCCAGCACGCCGCCATTCACAGCGAGCGACGTGGAACGGTTTTGCATTTGGCTGCCGGCGACACGCTCTATCTCCCTTACCGATCGGATACATTCGATGTCGTCTTTTCGCAGGGGTTGCTCGAACACTTTCCTGATCCTGTCCCCGCTCTGCTGGAGCAGATCCGGGTACTCCGCCCAGGTGGCATTCTGTGCGTCGATGTTCCCCAGACCTTTTCGCTCTTGACGCTCTACAAACGCTGGCACATGATGCGCGGCACCTGGTTCGCGGGCTGGGAAACTAACTTCACGCTCACTCAGCTGGAAGGATTGCTGCGGGCTCAGGGGATGGAAGTTGTTCATTCATATGGGTGGATGTACTTCCCTTCGATCGCCTATGGCGTTCGGAATCTGCATACGCTCAACGAACGCCATCACATACCGATCTGGCTCGGTACTCGTTCCAAACAGCTTATTGAGAAGTTCTGGACCTGGCTAGAGCGGCAGCGCTGGTATTATCGTTGGCTTGGCTGTGTTGGGGTCATCGGGCGCAAACCTGCTTATTAAGCTTACATGTACCATGCTCGTAGCAAGACACCACTTTTTCCAGGCCGTCTGGCACAAGTGTTGCGCTGCACTGCGCTGCTTTGGAAGAGCACGTATGCTTATCGTCGGTGGCACGAATATTCTTGTTTTTCCAATGTCAATCGCCACCTCAGTGCTGCTTGCCCGTCTACTTCCCAAGCCGGAGTATGGACTCCTGGTGTACTTCTACTCGGGAACTGGTCTGCTGCGGTTGCTCATCAACTTCGGCCTCGGTACGATTCTGAGCCGCGATGTGGCAGCAAGCTGGGATGAGGCTGAAAGGCTCAACGTGGTGGTTTATTCGCTCGGCCTTGTAAGGTTGTTAAGTATTCTGACGCTTGTGCCGATCTTATTGGTAATCTTCAGATTTGGTTCGATCGAATCCTTCGGATCTATGATCGTTGCCGCATTGTGCGCCTCGCTAGCCGATTTCGTATTCGCGATCGTAGCCGGATCGCGGCTGACTTGGCATATTAGTGCGATGACAGCATTTCAGCCAGCTATATATTTAGTTGCAGCACTTGGCTCAATCGCCGTTGGCCAGGTTAACGCCCATGCCATCATGTTGGTCTATGCGCTGTCGTTCCTGGCATTGGTCGTGCTCGGCGGTAGCCTGACTGCCGCAACCCATCGACTGCGTAGACCGGCCCGTGCCTACATGCAACTGAGCTATGTCAAGAGCTCGGTAGGTTACGCCGTACCAAGTTACCTCGCCTCACTGCTATCGCAGACATGGAGCACTACGGTCACCGGAGCGCTTGGTCTGGCAGGCCAGTTCGAGCAGTCGGCTGAGTTTGGGATCGCGCTCAGTATCGTCACCCTCTCGATGACGATCGGCGGGCCGACACTACTTACCGCGTTCTTCCCACAGGCGAGCTACTTGCACGGCTCCAAGCGCCATGCCGAACTGCTGGCCTATATTCGCCACATGTTGTCACTGTTTCTCAAGGGATTGATCTGGGTTGTGCTCTTGCTATCCTGCTTTGCCGATCTGCTTGTCGCAGTCTTTGGCGCGCAATACGCGGCGGCCGCACCATATATTGTCGCGTTGGCACCAGTCGCACTGGTGATGGGCATCCTGCCGCTCCTTACGCTCAGCCTGTTTGCGATCGGCCGTCCATGGCGCACGCTGCCTGGCCTGCTGGCCCAGCTCGGCACGCTGTTCGCTGTTCTGAGCGGCGGATCTATCCTCACAACCCAACGACTGACCGCAGCGGTCCTGCTATCGGCAACCATAGGTTTCATGGTGCAGATGGCAACCCTGGCCTTCACGCTTAAAACCGTGCCCATCAGCAAGAACGTGGCTGTGGCAATCCTCGTGGCTGTGTCGCTCGTGGTACTGCTTCGCATACTCAGCGTCTGTGGAATCCCTGAGGTAGGGCAGATACTGGTGGCACTGCTGGGCTCAGTCGTCTATGGCTTCGTTGCGCTTCGCCCACACGCCCGCTACCGACCGGTTGCTGTTAGCCTGAAGGACTACGATGACACTCGCGCTTAAGCAGACAGAGCTACGAAATGCGATCGCGCGCTTTTACGACACCTATCATAAATACCGCGATCGCCGGCCGAATGCCTGGATGCAGCAGGTCTATTGGCCTGCGTTCTACGGCAGCACCCTGGAGGTCGGTGGGGGGACGCTCCTGCCCCGCCGCACCGCTTATATGCTGGTCGATCTCTCGCGAGAGGCGGTGATGCGCGCCGTTGCCCATGGAGTGCCCGCACTGGTCGCCGACGGTGCCCGCCTACCCTTTGCGAGCCGTTCTTTCGAGAGTGTGGCCTGCTACGATGTGCTGGAGCACGTGGTCGAGCCGGTGGCTTTTCTCGCCGAGATGTGCCGTGTGGCGCGGCACCGAGTTATTATCGCCGGGCCGAATTATATCGGGCGCTATCCGGGTGGCATCAGCCGTTATCTACCGCTGCGCTTGTGGGCCTACCTCGAAGGGTCCGGTCGGGCCTGCCCACACCTGGACGAGCCGTATCTGGTCTTTGATTCAGGCTGGGCTCCAGATCGCGATGCCGTAAGTGCTCCTAACGCCGGCTGGGTTGCAAGACAACTTGAGCAGCACGGCTTGCGCGTTCGGCATGTGCGGAGTTGGGAGTACGACCATCACTGGCTCAATCTGGTTCCTGCAATTCGCTGCCTTGGCCCATTTATGTTTATCGTTGGGGAGCGCCCATGATTAATAGCCGAAAACGAGTAGGGCTGCTCATTGCCCTGGGAATTTGCTGCACCTCATTGTTGAGTGTTGCCAATGCGTCAGCACAGCAGGCCCCGGCCTCAGAAGTGGCTCAGGAGTCTGTTCTGCGCCAGGAAGACCTTGATGCTGATGGGCAGCCTGATCTTACAATCATTGCAGCGTCGTTTGCTACGCCCCAAGATCGGGTGTACGTGTACGATAACGGCCACAATATGCGGCGCGGCTCGGACTGGCACACTGTCACTGATTTTGAGGATGATACGTGGGTTTTCGATCGGTCAGGCGACGGAACGGCGCAATTGGTGGTCAGTTTCTTGCGCTCTGGAAGTACTGTAACAGCTTCGATCTTCGTCGATCAAAACGGCGATGAAGTTGTCAGTACGGTGGTGAGCGGATCGACAATACATGTCACCGAGTCAAAGTTCCCGGCCATACACGTGGAAGCTGATGGAGGCTGGTTTCTGCCGAATCAGCAGTTAAACTGGAATGTTCGATTTCGTAGCGATGGAGCCGTTGTGCATCTCCACACCTACGAATTAACAGAAGTATGGAACAGATATCTGAAGTTTGATGGTACACCAGATATCGAACTCGAGTTTAGAGACGTCGATCGCGACGGAATCCCGGAATACGGACTCTGGCGGTTACTGAACACTGCACTGAAATCCGATGGTGCGGTGCGCACATGGATCTGGTCGAATGAGGGCCGACATAGGCCGAGCACTCCGGACAATTTTGTTTTCTGGCCCTATATCACCGCATCCAACATCCAACCGGCGGTGGTTGACGATAAAGAACACATGCAAGGCCTCAGATACTTTGATGTACCTCCAAGAATTTCGATCAACTTCGATGCGGCCCAGGTTCGCTCGATTGCTTTTCAAGGCTACCCGATCGAACACGGATTTCACGTCAATACATTGATGTCTTTTGAAAAAAACAAAATCAACTACGCCGACTTCGAGAATATGCAGGCATACTACGATTTAGCTGCTGATCATGACGGCAATCCCGAACTACACATCCGCCATCGCTACTTTGAAGCAAACGACCCTTACAACTTCAAAATATCAACACCAACAACTATTGATGAGATTCGATGGTCGTGGAACCAATCCAATGGAGATGGCCTCAATTGGGATTACAAGCTTGGCCTGGCAGGTCGCCATACTATTGATACAGCCATACAGTTCCCTGATTTTGCATACAGGGCAGTGCCCTATGATGAGCTTCCTACCTGGGTATTATCACATGATTGGGATTATGCGACCTTCATCGCGCGAGAACAAGCTGTGTTTCAGAGCAGTGAGGGCATCTACACCTGGGGAGCAGTTGAGCAGCCGGCTAATGGCGATCCTGCAGCCCTTTCTCGCTACCTGGCCGGCGATATAATCGTTGATGTCGATCAGGCCTTCCAGATGGTCCCGGCAGGTTGGCGTGGCGATGTCGCACGTGAGTTGGGCAACCGACCTTTCCTCTATTTTTCCCCTGTCGATCGCGAGCTGCATCTGCTTCACGCGAGCTCTGGTGTCTGGAATATCGATGATCGCTCGTTCATCCACTATAACAACCTCGATGGCGATGCATATCTTGATCGTCTTATCTATACCCATCTCGCTACCGGAACTGCATACATGACCGAGACAAAGCAACTCGATATATCAAAGGATCATTTGATCTATATCGACGACACCAACGTCCTTGTTCGGCGTGCAACAGTCCAGCCGAGTCTCTTTGAGCTACAGCCCCCGATCAACCAGCAGCAGTGGATGGAGCTTGAGGCGAAACTCTCGCTTGCGCATCGGGCTTTCGCCCCCGGCGACTTCCAGGCCATGCTCGATCAGTTCACCGGCCCTACGCTGCGTATCTCCGGTGCGCGCCTGCGCGACTACCGGCCGCTCGGCGCGCGCGGCTTCCGCTTCGTGCTCGAGCTGTACCCCGGCTTCCAGGCCCAGGGCGACGACCTGCTCGGCGTGCGCGGGCTGCCGCCCGACACTTACGCTGTGTCCTACGATGGCGCCTTCCACGTCGCGCCGCTGACTCCGCCATCGCTCTTGGCAACGGTGAGCAGCGCGCCGCTCACCGCACTCGAACAGCACGCCATCGAAGTGCGGCTGGATAACGCCGGCCTCCAGGATGTGCCTGAGGCGACGCTGGAACTCTGGGCTGCGCAGCCGGGAAGTGAAGCTACCATGGTTGCAACGCACACTGTCTCGCTGCTGTCTCAGACACCGACGACGGTGCGCCTGCCGTGGGCGCCCCCACAGGCCGGTGCCTGGCGGCTGACGCCGCGCCTGCGCCTGCCCGATAGCACGATCTCCACCTTCGATCCCGTTGTGGTGTCCGTCCAGCCCGCCCCGGCTGCCAACACCGGCGCCCTGGCGGCGGCCAGCGCCTGGCCCGCAACTCTGCTCCTGGTCGCGATCGTGCTCGTGGCCTGCGCCGGGCTCGGAGCGTTGACCGTCTGGCGCGGCTGGCCCATGCTGCAACCGAGTGAGGGCGATGATGCATAGCACCCGCGCACATGGCCGGCGCGCGCCGGCTGCGCCCCTTTGGCTTGGGCCGCTGCTGTTCATGCTCACCGTTGGCCTGTATTTCGCGAGCCGCTACGCCGGGCGCTGGGCCGAGGCCGACACAGCCGCGTTCACGCAATATATCCGCCTGCTCCTCCAGACGGGCCGGCTGGCGCCCGCCGGTGCGCAGGTCTATCCGAACGGCTACGCCTACCAGGCGATCTCCGCCTTCGTCGTCGCCATAACTGGCCTCGACGTTGCTGCGCTCCAGCAACTGGTCTACCCGCTTGTGGCCGCCTTGATCGTGCTGCCGGCCTGGCTGCTCTACCGCGAGCTCACCGGCAGTGCACGCGGCGCGGCGCTGGCCACCATGCTGTTGCTCACACAACCTGAATTCCTGTTCGTAATCCTGCGCAGCTCGCACGAGAAGTTCACCCGCACGCTGTTGCTGCTCTGCCTCTACTTGCTGACCCGCAGCTTCAAGCTGCGCGATCGGCCCTGGGCGTTCGCGCTCCACATCGGGCTGTTCTATCTCTGCGCGTTCGGGCTGGTAGCCAGCAACAACCTGCTGGCCCACTCGTTCATTTTCGCGGTCGCCGTCGCGCTGGCGCTGGCCTGGTTGCTCGAACAGCGCCGTGGCGCCGCCCATAGCACCGCCCTGCTGCAACGGCTACCCTACGCCACACTGATTTGCCTGGGGCTGGACTACCTGTTCACCTTCTATGCCTATCCGCCAGCCCAGCACGACCTGCTGGTCCTGCGCAATATCTGGGAGCGGATCGCAGCACTGCTGCTGGACGTGCAGACCCGCTCGACCAATCCCTACATCCAGGTGGCCGAGGGCTGGGTCAGCCTGCCGGTCTATTTCACGGTCAGCCTGGCCAACTGGGTGATTTTGGCTACGTCGTTCGTGCTCTGGGCGCGCCAGGGGCTACGCTGGTTGCGCACGGGCCAGGCCCCATCCACACCCACCGCAGTATTGCTCTGGCTGTTCTACGCCTCCTTCGCGCTTCAGGGCGCGCTCACCATCGCCGTCGACGCCAGCGGGGCGCTCTCCAGCAATCTGCAACACCGTATCTTCCCCTCGTTCGCGATCGTGGCCGTCGGTGTGGTCGGCGCCGGGTTGAGCACCATTCGCCTGCCCGGCCGCGCCCGGCGCTATCGCTATGCGCTGGCTGGCGGTCTGGCCGGCCTGGCCGTGCTCGCAGCGTTCAAGGCCAGCAATGAGCCGATCTTGAGCAACAAATGGACGTTCTATCGCGACGGCGAGCTGGCCGCGATCGCCTGGAGCGATGCCCACCTGCGCGACACAACCATCTGGACGGAGTTCGACGAACGGTTGACCGTCGCGCTTCTGACCGCCCGGGGCGAGCTGCTCAACCGCTCGGGCACGACACCAAACGGCAACCGGTTCATCGGCACCAGCCGCATCCCCAACGTGCGCAATTATCTGATCACTACGCCAACCCGGCTGCGCTCAAGCCGTCTCGAGCAACCGTTGCCCGCCCCGGCCGACGCGTTGCATGTCTACGACAACGGCATGGCCGGGCTATATCACGCCCGCCCGCAGACGCCGTACCAGAAGTGAGGGCCAGCATGCGTCTGGGCTACCTGACCTACGGCCTCGACCGCGCACCGACCGGCATTGGCCGCTATGCCGTGGAGTTGCTACGCGCTCTGGCGGCCATTCCCGGCAGCCCCGAGATCGTGCTGCTCACCACCGAGCGCGAGGACCACTATGGTCTGTGGGGGCGATTCGAGCGCCATGCCCTGCCCGGCTGCCGCCTGCTGCCGGCCCTGCTCACGCTCGGCAACATCGCCCTCAGCTGGGCGGCCCGCCGCTACCGGCTGGACATCGTGCACGATCCCAACGGCATCGCGCCGTTCCTGGGGCCTGATGCAGGGGCGAAGCGTATTGTCACGATCCACGATGCGTTCGCCTATGTTTACCCGGAGGCCCACAACCGGCTGGACAACTGGCGCTATCGCTGGATGCTGCCGCGCGCGGTTCGAGCGGCTGATGCAGTGTTGACCGATAGTCAACATTCCTGCCGCGATCTTGCGCGCTATCTGGGTGTGTGCACCGACAATCTGTCTGCAATACCCCTGGGGATCGACGCTCGCTTTGCGCCGGTGCCCGACAGCGCCGTACGACGCATGGTCCTGGCTCACTACAACATCGACCGGCCCTACCTGCTCTATATTGGCGGGATCAACGCGCGCAAAAACATCGCGCGGCTGTTCAAGGCCTATGCCCACGTGCGCGCGTGCTGTCCCGAGGTCGCGCTGGTGATCGGCGGCAAGCGTCAATGGCAGACCGGCGAGATCGCGGCAGTGTTTCGGCAACTCCAGCTCGAAGAGCACGTTCTTTTTATTGGGTACGTTGCCGACGGTGACCTGCCGGCGCTCTACAGCGCCGCCGAGGTGTTTGTCTTTCCCTCGCTCTACGAGGGCTTCGGTCTGCCGCCGTTGGAAGCCATGGCCTGCGGGACGCCGGTGGTGACCTCGAACGCCTCCTCGCTACCAGAGGTCGTCGGCGACGCGGCGCTGACCGTGGATCCCTACGATGTCGCCGGGCTGGCCGCGGCGATCACCCGCGTGCTGACCGACGAGGCATTGCGGGCGGAGTTGCGGCGCCGTGGGCTGGCGCGGGCGGCGCAGTTTACGTGGGAGCGCGCCGCTCGCGCGACGCTGGTGGTTTACGAGCAGGTGCTGGGGGAGAGGAGCGAGACGGGAGATACTCGACGGGAGATAGCAGACGAGAAACGGGAGATGGGATGAGCTCACGAAGAGACGCGAACGTTGGAAGAGCGAACGTTGGCGTAGCGTGGTGGAGATGAGCGAGTCATACAGCAAGCTACCTGGCATCGGGGTCGAGCCGACAAACCAGACGCTGACACAGCTACAACACGTGCCCAAGGCCGGATCGTTCCGCGCCAGCTACGATCTCGTGCTGCTCACGGTGCTGGCGCTGCTCGGGCCGGTCCTGTTGGTGCTGCCGCTGCCGCTGCTGCGCGTGCCGCTCGGTCTGGTGCTGGTGTTGCTTGCGCCGGGCTACGCGCTGACGGCGGCCGCCTTCCCGCGACGCAGCGACCTCGACGGCATCGCGCGCGCGGCGCTCAGCTTCGGCTTGAGCGTGGCGGCGCTGCCGATCCTGGCGCTGATCCTCGACGCGTTGCCGTGGGGCATCCGCCCGTGGCCGATGGCGCTCGCGCTCGCGCTCTGGATTGTGCTCTGGTCTGGCCTCGCAGCGTTCCGCCGTTCGGCGCTGGCGCCCGCCGGCACGGCCTATGCGCCGCCATTGCCCGACCTGGCCGGCGGCTGGGCGCGCCTCGACCGGCGCACCCGCCGG
>FLYN01022460.1_pt2 | contig 15491 bp, 15 predicted proteins | sample 1122621 | NCBI WGS metagenome assembly FLYN01 (sample SAMEA4346792, study PRJEB14843) | hot springs metagenome | biome: Terrestrial Biome; feature: Habitat; material: Sediment | place: India | collected 2012-06-12 | depth 1760 m
CTGCGCTCGACAGCGGCGAAGATGCGGTGCTCTATGCGTCGGGGATGTCGGCGGTCACCTCGGTTCTGCTGTCAGTGCTGCCCAGCGGCGCGCACATCGTCATGACCGACGACTGTTATCGCCGCACGCGGCAGTTCTGTTTAACCTTCCTCAAGCGCTTCGGCATTGAAACCTCGGTTGTTCCGATGGGCGACTACGCAGCATTGGAAGCGGCCATCATCCCGAAAAAGACCCGCTTTATCATCTCCGAAAGCCCGACAAATCCGTATTTGCGAATCGCCGACCTGGAACAGATCGCCCGGCTCGGCAGAGAATATCGCGTGCTCACGCTAATAGACAGCACCTTTGCCACGCCGGTCAACCAGCGCCCGCTGGAATGGGGGATTGACTTGGTGGTGCACAGCGCTACCAAGTATCTCTCCGGCCATAACGATCTGCTGGCCGGCGTCGTCGTAGGCCGGGCAGATCGCATCAAGGCGCTGCGTGACGCGCGCGGCGTGTTAGGCGGCGTGGTAGACCCGCAGAACGCTTATTTGCTGGATCGCGGGATTAAGACGCTGGGGGTGCGGGTGGCGCAGCAGAACCGGACGGCGCTGGCAGCGGCGCAGTTCCTGGAGGCGCATCCTCGTATTGAGCGCGTCTGGTATCCGGGGCTGGCGTCGCACCCCGACCATTTGACAGCCGCAGCGCAGATGAGCGGATTCGGCGGCGTCGTCAGCTTTGAGGTGGCGGGCGACCTCAAGACGACCAGCAAATTCATTGATCGGCTGCGCATTCCGTATATTGCGCCGAGTCTGGGCGGGGTGGAAAGCCTGATCGAACAGCCGGCGTTGATGAGCTACTACGAGAAGAGTCCCGAAGAGCGATTGGAGCTGGGCATCAAGGACAATCTGGTGCGCTTCGCCGTCGGCATCGAGGACACCAACGACATTCTTAACGACCTTGACCAGGCGCTTGCGGGCATCTAAGCGTGCGTGGTCGCTTCGGACGCCAAAATTCGGTTGATTGCTTCTACCGACGGCTCGGCGTGGTGCAGCCTGTTCGGATAAGCCGCCTCGATGCCCGCCAGTTTACCCTCATGGTAGACGATTGTCGCATCCGGGTCTTTGAGGATATGTCCGGTGAGAATGCCGACGACGACTTCGTGGGGCTGGATAATCCTCTTTTCCACCAGCCTGCGCGCCCCGGCCAGCGAACATGCCGATGCCGGCTCGCAGCCGAGTCCCTGCCGGTCAATGAGCGCTTTGGCGTCCATGATTTCCTGGTCGCTCACCTGCTCGACGACCCCGTTTGTCCAGCGCAGCGCGCGAACCGCTTTGGCGTAGTTAACCGGGTTGCCGATTTTGATGGCGGTTGCAACCGTTTGGGCGCGGACTGGCTCGAACGAGTTGAAGCCGCGTTGAAAGCCACGATAGAGCGGATTCGCCCCTTCCGCCTGAATAATCGCCAAGCGGGGTATGCGATCAATCAGGCCAAGCTGGTGCAGTTCGTAGAGCGCTTTGCCGAAAGCAGAACTGTTGCCGAGATTGCCGCCAGGACAGACAATCCAATCGGGCGCTTTCCACCGAAGCTGCTGAATGGTCTCAAAGATAATGGTCTTCTGCCCTTCCAGGCGAAACGGGTTAATTGAATTCAATACATAGATGCCGAGGTGCGATGCCACTTCGCGCACCAGTTCCAGATTGCGGTCAAAGTCGGCAGCGATCTGAATGCACGTCGCGCCATAGGCGACTGCTTGCGCCAGCTTACCAAGCGCAATCTGCTGATCCTGGAAGAAGACAATGCCCTCCAAATCGCCGAAGGCGGCATAGGCGGCCAGTGAAGCTGACGTGTTGCCTGTCGAGGCGCAGGCTACGCGCTTCATACCGAGCACGTTGGCCTGCGTGACGCCGCCCGTCATCCCCCGGTCTTTGAACGATCCGGTAGGGTTTTCGCCCTCGTGCTTGAGATACAGCATCTCAACGCCGGCCCACTGTCCAAGCTTGGGGCTGAAATACAGGTTGGTGTTGCCTTCAGGACGGCTGAGGATGTACTGGTTGTCTACATCCGGGTACACAAGCTCTTTGTAGCGCCACACGCCGCTGTTATAAGGCGCTTCCAGTGTGCCGAGACGGCGATCAAAGGTCTCGCGGCTGACGGTCGTGCGCAGCGTTTCCAGGTCGTGCTGCACGTCGAGCAGGCCGCCGCAGGCATGGCAGTTGTAAATCGGGGCGTCTATGGGGTATTGTTGTCCACAATCCATGCACTGCAACCGGCTGAGCACAGCTACTCCTCATGTTCGTCGCGGGAAAACCAGCGTAAGGATAACACATTCATGGCGTTTACAGTAGCCGAAGCGTTCGCGCCTGCTACCGTCGCTAACCTGGGAGTCGGCTTCGACATCCTGGGGCTGGCGCTGCGTGAGCCAGGAGATATTGTGCGCGTGGAGCGAATGGCCGAACCCGGCGTCGTCATTACTCACGTCGAAGGGGATAGGGGGTTATTGCCCCGCGACCCGCTCAAAAATACGGCTGGTATTGCGGCCAACAGCGTTTTGAAAACGATTGGTGTATCCGAAGGCGTGAGCATCAGCCTCTATAAACATCTGCCGCTGGCGAGCGGTCTGGGGAGCAGCGCAGCCAGCGCAGTGGCAGCCGCCGTTGCCGTGAACGCGCTGTTTGGCGAGCCGCTGTCCCGCACCGAACTGCTCCCTGCCTGTCTGGACGGGGAAGCGGCGGTCAGCGGGTATCATGCCGATAATGTTGCGCCCTGTCTGTTCGGCGGTATCACGCTCGTCACCGGCACAAGCGCCGATCAGATTGTCCCTTTGCCTGTTCCAGAGGATATTTATCTGGCACTTGTGACCCCGGATGTGCCTGTGCCCACAGCGGAGGCGCGCGCAGTTCTACCCAGGCAGATTTCACTTCAGGACATGGTCGCCCAGACGGCGGCGGTGGCGCGGTTGGTGGATGCGATTCACCGGGGCGATGTGCATACGATGGCCGAGGCGATGGAGCAAGACCGTGTGGTAGAATCGGCCAGGTCACACCTGATGCCGATGCTGCGCGAAGTACGAGAGGCGGCGAAGAACAGCGGAGCGTTGAGCCTGGTGATTAGTGGGGCAGGGCCAACCTTATGCGCCGTGTGCGACCACGAGGAGACAGCGAGCACAGTTGCGCAGGCCATGAAATCCGTTTACGACAAGGGCGGGATTGCCAGTGTCGTGCGCAGCACACAGATTGCTGCTGAGGGCGCTCGTATTTTGCGGCTCAGTTGAAGTAACAGGGATATTCATCCCAGTTCGTTGACAGCATTTCGACTTCAATGTATAATTCAAGAAATTTAGATTGTTCTGAACGTCACAAATGGCAGCGAGGCAGACTCCTCATGATGATTCCAGAGGCGATGCAGGCGGTTGAGAACATCATGTATGAAGTGGTTAACAGTGACGTGACCATTCTGCATGATGCCAGCCGTCATATCCTGGAAGCCGGCGGCAAGCGCATCCGTCCACGCCTGGTTCTGCTTGGCTATGCAGCGCTTGGAGGCGCAGACATCGCCTACGCTGCGCCGGTAGCTGCTGCGATAGAACTGGTACATACGGCCAGCGTCGTACACGACGACATTAACGATCACGGGGTTGTTCGTCGTGGACGCCCTTCGGTGAACGCTATCTGGGGGCGAACTTTTGCGCTGCTCACCGGCGATTTTCTGTTCACCAAAGTCTACGAGCTAATGGCTCCATACAAGGATTTGAATGTCATCCTGGCGGAGGCCACCGTCGCCCTGGTCGAAGGCGAAACGCTCCAGGCCGCCGCTGTCAAGGAGGGTCAGTTCACGCGCGAGATTTACTACCAGATAATTGCGCGCAAGACGGCGGCGCTGTTCCGCGCTGCTGGACGCCTGGGGGCGAGTCTGGCGGGCGCATCAGCAGAAGCAGAAGAGGCATTAGGGCAGTTTGGCTTTAACATTGGCCTGGCTTTTCAAATCATTGACGATATTCTTGACCTGACTGCCGACGCCTCTCAATTGGGTAAGACCACCGGGCTTGATCTCACCCAGGGTAAAGGACTGGCGGTAGCCTACAGCAATGGACATGGGGTAGCAGTCGCAGAAGCGCTAGTTGACACTTCCGATCCGATGGCGACTATCAAACAAAAACTGCTCCAGGGCGACGCCATTGCCGAAGGCCAGAGGCACGCGCGACATCTGGTGGAATCGGCTATCACTGCGCTGGATATTCTGCCTCCCTCACTCCCTCGACAGGCACTGGTTGACCTTGCGCGTCAGGTGGTTGACCGCGATCATTAGGCGCTTTTTGAGACATTTGGTAGTCATGAATGGGCGGCCTTTGGTCGCTCTTTCATTTTCAGAACCTCACGCGCTGGATTTTTGCGCTACGCGGGGTTAGCATATCGGATATAAGGTATGCATACAGGAGAACATCCTTGATAAAAGTGGTTTCCGTCCAACAGATGCGGGAAATCGAAGCGGCGGCGGACGCTGCCGGTGTGAGTTATGACCAGATGATGCAGTCTGCCGGGCGCGCAACGGCAGATAGAGTGCTTGAGGTCCTGGCCGACAGGCCCGATGCGCGAGTGACTGTGCTAGTTGGCCCCGGCAATAACGGCGGCGATGGATTGGTGGCGGGGAGATTGATCGCGCAGGAGAGCGGCGCTCAAGTGCGTTTCTACCTGCTTAAGCCGCGTGAGGACACCGACCCCAACTTTGCGGCGGTGCGCGACGCCGGGCTACTGATCGCCAATGCGCAGGATGACCGGGACAAGCGCGTGCTGCGCAACATGGTTGCCAGCGCTGATGTCGTCATAGATTCGCTCTTTGGCATCGGCGTAAAACTGCCTTTGAAAGACGATGCAGCAAAAGTGCTGCGCAACGTGCGGCAAGCATTGGATGAACAGGCGGCGCTGCCCGGCAATCGTACCTCAATCACGCCCTCGGTGCCCGACCAGTTTCGTCCCTTGACCAGGCCCTACGTCATTGCCGTAGATTGCCCCAGTGGCCTGGACTGCGATACGGGCGAGCTGGACTCGAACGCCATTCAGGCCGATGAAACGGTAACGTTTATAGCGGCAAAACCGGGTCTGCTCACCTTTCCTGGAGCGGATGCCGTTGGCAAGCTCAGCGTCGCCCCGATTGGCGTGCCAGAAACCATTGAGCCGTTACAGAATGCACGCCGCGTGTTGGTAGATGCTGGGACGGTGCGCGACCTGCTGCCTGCGCGCCCGGCCAACGCCAACAAAGGCACCTTTGGCAAGGCGCTGGTGGTCGCCGGCTCCGTCAATTACAGCGGCGCTGCTGGCCTGGCGGCAAGCGCTGCTTACCGGGTAGGGGCTGGACTCGTAACGGTGGGCACGCCGCAGCCAGTGGCAGCGGTGCTGGCCGCGCAGCTTCTCGAACCGACCTGGCTGCTTCTGCCCCATGATCTTGGCGTTCTCTCTGAGGCTGCCGCTGAAGTCCTTCAGGAAGAAATCGGCAACTACCAGGCGCTTCTACTGGGGCCAGGCTGGGGGCGGGAAGACACCACGAAGTCGCTGCTTACAGCCTTGTTCGCTCAAAACGCAGCAGCGTCCAAGCGCGCCGCTCGCCGTAAGATCGGTTTCATGCCGACCACTGCTGTAGCTGAAACGGCGAATGAGACCGAAACCAGCCTCCCACCGGTGGTCATTGACGCCGATGGTCTGAATTTACTCAGCGAAGTCGAAAGCTGGTGGACGATGCTGCCAGCGCGCACCATCTTAACGCCCCATCCAGGGGAAATGGCGCGTCTGTCCAGGATGGATAAGGATGAAATCGAGCGAAGCCGCTGGGAGCTGGTCGTACAAAAGGCCGCCGAGTGGAACGTCATCCTGCTGCTTAAAGGCGCTCATACTCTCATCGCGGACCCTGATGGACGCATGGCCGTGCTGCCGTTCAAGACAGACGCTCTGGCAACTGCCGGAACAGGCGACGTGCTGGCAGGGGCTATTGCCGGGCTGCTGGCACAGGGATTAGAGGCATTTGATGCGGCGCTCGTTGGCGGCTACCTGCATGGATTAGCGGGACAGCAAGCCGCCGCCTGGCTGGGCAGTACGCGCAGCGTCGTTGCCGGCGACGTATTGGACGGGTTAGCTGAGGCGATAGCGCTGGTCGAAACGAGTTAGCGGTTTAACCCAAGCTGCTCCCGCCGGCGCTGTGCGGCGGCTTTGCCCTCGGCTATGCTTTCGGCGATGGGGTCTACCGGGGCGAAAGCTTGAAGCTTATTGCGGATATTCTGGCTTGCTTCCTGGAATTGCTGGCGGTTGATCGTTATAGTGGGCTTTGGAGCAAACAGCGCCCCAATCCCACCTGCCAGGAGGCCAATGACGAAGCCCCAACCCAATGCGGTACCGTCTAAACCTTTGGTTCCACGCTTACGTTTCATGCTGTTGCTCCCGGTGATTACGCCGGATGGCTCGCCGGATGCCGCCCAGCTCGCGCAAGAAAACGCCCAGACCGGCAAAGAAAGCGCTGGCCTTGATGACCGGCTCGGCCACGTTGTTTCCGACGAATTCGGCAGTGCCTTTCGCACTCCTGGCCGCCGCTTCGGCATTATCCAGGATAGGCCGGACTTCTGTCTGGAGCAGGTTGACCAACCGGGCGACCTGCATAATTAACACGGCAATGGCAACGATGATGAGAATTCCTTCTATGCCAATGATAATCACGACGACATCGCGCACGACCTGGAATCTAAATGACGTTTGCTCCGCGTCGGCAAACAGGGCAAAAGCCAGGCCAATGATAAAGATCAGGGCGAAGATGAGAATGAGAATCCCTGCCGCCCACTTTGCGATTCGAGTAACGCTCCAGCCATCGCCTTTTTCCTCCTGCGGCGGCTGTATGGCGGTGGTGGCGGTGGTTTGTGATAGCGTAGTTTGAGTCATGGGAAACCTTTAATGCGATGATTTCTTGCGATTGGAGGTCAATACATGGGCCACAAACAGGGCGATCATCGCCCCTAATGATGCAGAAACAATGCGCAATGTGCCGATATTCAGGATGTTGATCTCGAAGACAGCGCCCAGCAGGTGGCCCAGAACGAAGCCTACCCAGCCGGAGAGCAAGAACAAGGCGAGGCGGCGCGCGTCGCCGCCCATGATGAGGTGAAAGGTCGCACCATATAGGGTTGCCAGGATAAAGGCGAGGGTCGTGTTGGGGCCGGGCAAGCGTCCGTCCTCTGTACTATTGCTATCGAGTAAAGCAATCGTTACAATCCAGTTTCAGTGTAACACAAACCCGTTGTTTTAACAGGTGACCAAGAGTATATCCGCCTATTTCTTATGAATATCTTAGATCAGCGCATTCTCATTCAAGATGTCTCGCCTCAGGTGGTGTGGGCGCACATCAGTGACATCGCCCAGAACCCAACCTGGCAGGTGGATTGCCGCAGCGTCTCGTTTCTTTCCACCCGCCGCGCGGGGCCCGGCGTTCGCTGGCGATACACCAACGATCAAGGGCGCGAATGCGTGGTCGAAACCACTGCCTGGTATGAGGGGCTGGGATACGAGTATACCTTTGTGGATGGCGCTCCGTTTAAAACGAGCCGAGGCCGTATCCGCTTGCAGGAAATCCCAGAGGGTACCGTCGTTCAGTGGACGTTCAACTATGAAACGGCAGGGATGCTTGGTGGGGTCAAGAACACGGTTCGTTTAAAACGCCGCCTCGAAAGCACGATGGTTGACAGCTTGAAAACCCTGTGGCGCTACATCCATCAATCCAATGCCGGGCGCGCCACTCATGAACCGAAGTCGCTCATGCGCGATGCGCCGGATTACGAAGCGCGTGTGAAGTACCAGCCGCGCCATCCATCGGCGGTTATGATGGAGCAGGGGACTCCGGCAGTCATTCCCGAACCCCCTCTCTCTGAGGACGATACCCGTCCACGCGCTCCGGTCGTTCGTGACGAGCCGGTTGATGATGTGACGGAACCAGATTTTCTGTTGGATATGTCTGAGTCGCCCCGCCGGGCCGCTACGACTGAAACGCAGCCCAATCTGTCAGCCGTTGATTCTTCAGATGAACCTTCTGCAGTTCATGAATCCCCTGTTCCTCTCGGTGAAACTGAACCTAATTCTGCAACTGAGGCCGTTATCGAGCAGCCTGCCGTGACGACACGGGAAGAACTGGCAAAAATGGATACCTCGCAGATCAGTGTCTTTGACGTATTCGGGCTGCCCAAACCCAGTGAAACACAAGAGATGAAAGCTGTGTCCATTTCACAGGAAGAGGCGACCAAGACCACTCAATCAGCGATGTTAAGGGAGGAGGCGGCGACTGTCGAACTGCCCTATGAGGGAGGTAAACGGGAAGGGTATCGCAGTCTGGCGCGGCGCAAACTGGTAAAACTGCGTCGCCCGTGATAAAGCGAAAACGCCCGAAGCAGGGCGTTTTTTTAGGGTGGCTAGTGGGACTTGAACCCACGGCCTTCTGGGCCACAACCAGACGCTCTAACCAACTGAGCTATAGCCACCATCGGTTGAGGCATTATAGCATGACGTGTTTCGAATAGCTAGACCTTTTTCCGCGCGACAATCACCTGCGCCAGACTGCGGGGGCAGGCTTCTTGCAGCGCGACGGCTTCAAAACCGAAATCAGCAAAGAACGATCCTATATCGGTAGCTGCGCCATCGCGCTGCCCTGTGATGCGATAGAGCCACTCAATGCCCGTTTCGATGACCCCGCCGCTGGTCAACACGCCGTTCGGTACAATAATAAACTGCCCACCTTCCGTCAGAACGCGATGCACTTCGCGCAGCGTTTGCGGCGCAACAATAAAATCGGTTGGAAATGTGCTTACGACTGCTTCGAATGTCCCAGACGGAAACGGCAACTGCTGCGCTCTCCCACGCGCCAGACGGATAGCGCATTTCGCCTTTTTCAGCTTGGCCTTCGCAATTCGCCCCATGTAGGGTGAGAGGTCATAGCCATAGACTCGATATCCCGCATTGTTCAGATCAAGCTGCAAATTGCCTGTTCCATGTGCCAGTTCAAGCACAGGTGCGCCTGGTTGTACGTTCATGTGTTTGAGAGCAGCCCGCTGCCAGCAGCGCCACGCTCCCAGCGAGACGACATGGCTCACAAGGTCATAGGTGAACGCCATTTCGTTGTAGAGCAGCCGAAACCCGAAGCGCAGCAGACGCCACCATAGGCGCATCAGTCAACGCCCCAGCGCTTTGAGAACTACATCGGGGGTATCTGAGATAATCGCGTCCACGCCCAGTTCGTGGAGTTCCACTGCACGCGCCAGGTCATTGACCGTCCACGTATTCACTCGATAATGGTTGCCCTTCGACCAGCTCATGTAAGCCGGATCAATTAAGGCATGATGTGGATGGACAGCTTCAAAACGGAGAGCAAGCAGCCGATCTCTTTGCGCTTCTGTGAGGGCGTTGGAGTGCAGAAAACCAATAGCTACCTCCGGCAAAATCTGACGAAAGCGCTCCAAAATTGGTAGATCAAACGAGGATACAATGACCCGCTTTTCCATGTCATGTTGCATGATGCTGGCGGCTACCGCTTGCTCAAGCCCTTCGGTATCGGGCATTTCAACTTTGATTTCGACGTTGATGAACAGCTTCTTTCCAACGGCCTCGAACACCTCATCGAGCGTTGGAATGCGCACGGCGATAAATGCTTCACCAAACCAGCTACCCGCATCCAGTTCTTTCAGCTGTGCCAGCGTCATGTCTTTGACATGCCCTTTGCCGTTGGTGGTTGCATCTACGGTAAAGTCATGGACGACGACAACCGCTCGATCCTTCGAGAAATGCACGTCCAGTTCGATACCGTCCGCGCCCTGCTGTAAGGCGAGTTCAAAAGCAGGCAGGGTGTTCATCGGAGCATAAGCTTTTGCGCCGCGATGCCCGAAGACTAAGGTCCGTCCTTGATACATTTGATCGAGGGTGTTTTGCATAAAGCGCGTTTACCTGCTGCTCGACAAACAAAAAGCCCCTCAGCGTTGAACTGACGGGCGGAATAGTACAACAGACAGCTAACGAGGCGCAATCTGAATCTCGTTGTTCTGCACACGAACCTGGTAAGTTGGCACGTCTACCAGCGCGGGAGGCGCGAGAACTTTGCCCGTTCGGATGTCGAATTTTGCGCCGTGACGCGGGCACTCGATAACACAGTCAATCAGTTCGCCCTCTGCGAGTGGGCCGTCGTCGTGCGGACAAACGTCTTCAATGGCATAATACTTGCCGTCCACGTTGAAAATTGCAACCCAGTGACGGCCTAGCTCCACGACGATCCGATCACCGGGGGGAATATCTTCAGTTGTTGCGACAGTGATAAATTCAGTGGCAGCCATGTCAGTCTTCGTCCTCGTCCTGCGTGCGTTGCCATTCCACGCGACCATACGTGCCGACTTTGAGCACCTGAAGGGACAGCAGCGCACATTTCATGCGATTGGGGGACAGCGGAATGCCGAGTAATTCAAAGATGTCGTCTTTCGACAGGGTGCGGATTTCCTCCAGCGTTTTCCCTAAAATCTGCTCGCCAAGCATAGAGGCTGAAGCCTGGCTGATGGCGCAACCCTCGCCGTCCCAGGCCAGCGCGGTAATCCGGTTATGGTCGTCCAGGCGCAGCGTCAGGCGGAGACGATCTCCGCATAGAGGATTGCTTTCCTCGTGGTCAATGTCTGCCGGCTCAAGCACACCGGGAAAGCGCGGATTCTGCGCGTGGTCGAGAATATTCTCCCGGTACATGTCGTACATGCGGCGCTCCTACAAGGTGAACGCTTTCTTCGCTTTATACAACCCTTCAACAAGCGCGTCAACCTCCGACAGCATATTGTACAGATAGAAGCTGGCGCGAGCCGTTGCCGGGAGATGGAAGCGTTCGTGGAGCGGCATGGCGCAGTGGTGTCCAGCGCGGATGGCAATGCCCTCAGCGTCGAGCATTTGCGCAAGATCGTGAGGGTGGATGTTGGCGAAGGTGAAGGTAGCGACAGCGCCTTTCCTGGCGGCCTCTGGCCCGTATAGCGTCAATTCGGGTACTTCCGACAGCCGTTCCAGCGCATAGTCAATAATGATTTCTTCGTGCGCCCGGACTTTTTCCATGCCGAGTTCGGTCAGATAATCCACCGCGTACCCCAATCCGATGGCTGGTGCGATGTTGGGCGTTCCGGCCTCGAACTTATAAGGCAGCTCGTTCCACGTGCTGCCCTCCAGCCTCACCTGTGAGATCATATCACCGCCGCCCATCCAGGGGGGCATCGCTTCCAGCAAATCACGCTTGCCGTAGAGCACGCCCACACCGGTGGGGCCGCACATCTTATGCCCGCTGAAGGCGAGGAAATCTACGTCGAGCGCCTGCACGTCTACCGGCAGGTGAGGTACGCTCTGCGCGCCGTCTACCAGAATAAGCGCACCGGCTTCATGCGCCATGCGCGCCATCTTGGCGACAGGATTAATCGTCCCCATCACGTTGGACATATGCACCACCGTGACGAGCTTGACCGGCTCGTTACGGAGGAAGTCAGCATAAGCGTCCATATTGAGCGTGCCGTCGTCCAGCACCGGGATATAGCGCAGCGTAAAGCCTTTCTCTGCCGCAAGGATTTGCCAGGGCACGATGTTGGAGTGATGCTCCATCACGCTGGACAGCACCACGTCTCCGGGCTTCAAATTGGCGCGACCCCACGTTTGCGCGACCAGGTTGATGCTTTCTGTCGTGCCGCGCGTGAAGATGATCTCGCGCCTGCTGCTCGCGTTGATGAAACGGCGAAGCTTCTTGCGCGCTTCTTCGTAAGCCGCCGTCGCCTCCTCGCTGAGTTTGTGAACGCCCCGGTGCACATTGGCGTTGTAACGCCGGTAATAGTCGTTCAGCGCTTCAATCACCTTGAGCGGCTTCTGACTGGATGCGGCATTATCCAGGTAAATCAGCGGGACGCCAGCGTGATGTTCCTGGTGCAGAATAGGAAAGTCAGCGCGTACTGCGTCCACGTCGTAGGGTAAGGTTATGGTGCGGTCATTTGGCATTACGGTTTGCCTTTAATAAAAGGGGTGACGGATGCACCCCTCGTTCCTTTTATCTATACGCTGTCTCAGCCGACAATTTTGGCTTCGAGTTCGGCCTGCAAACGCTGGCGAACGCCTTCAAATGGAATCCGTTCCAGGAGTTCGTCAAAGAAGCCCTGGATGACCATCAGTTCGGCGTCAGGGCGTGGAATACCCCGGCTCATCAAGTAGAAAACATACACGTCGTCCAGCGTGCCAAACGTGGCCGCGTGCGTGCAGCGCACATCGTCGGCTTCGATTTCCAGCCCCGGAATCCCGTCCATACGCGCATCCTCGCTCAGGACAAGGTTGCGGCTGGCTTGGAAGCCGTCAATCTTCTGCATCTTGGGCAGCGCCTTAATCATGCCTTGCCAGACGGTACGGGCAGTATCCCTCGCCGCGCCCTTGAACAGCAAGTCAGAGACGGTGAGCGGGGCGTTGTGGTTCTGCTGTGTGTCGTGGTCGAAAAGCTGATCGTCGTCCGCGAAGAACATGCCAGAAACACGCGCATTCGCGCCCTGGCCGTCCAATTCAACTTCCAGGAACGCTTTTACCAGCTTGCCGCCCATCGTGCCGACAATCCAATCCAGGTTGGCGTCGCGCCCCACGCGCGCCCGCTGGTGGCTGAACTCGAATGTCTGGCGATTCCAGTCCTGAAGGCTGACGTAGCGCAGATTGGCGCCGTGCTCCAGCAACAGTTCCGTCGCGCCGATGTAAGCCGATTGGCTCTGTCCATCGGCAGAAGCGTAATCCACCAGCATGGTCGCCTGGGCGTTCTCCTCGACCACGACCAGAACATGCCCCAGACTCGCGCCGTCATGGGTGTTGTACATCACCACGTGTAGGGGCAGTTCGGCGACCTTGCTGCGCGGCACGTAAAGAAATACCCCATGTGTCCACAGAGCGGCATGAAGCGCCGCGAATTTGCCCTCGTGCGGAACAACCGCCCTCGTCATCAGATTGGGCCGGACGAGGTCGGGGTAGTCGCGGCAGGCGGTCAGGAGGTCGGTAAAAATGATGCCCTGCTGTGCGATTTCTTCCGGCAGTTCATAATGGACGACCTTACCATCTACAAATGCCAGCAGGCCGCCTTGATGCTCGCCGATGAGCGGCTCACGGTTGTAAGCCGGCACCGCTTCAAAGGTTGCGCCGTTGGGCGTAACCAGATTCCGAACTTCATCCCAGTGGATGTGACGATAATCCGTGCGCCGCCACGCCTCGTCACTCGTCGTCGGCATCGGCAGGTCTTCATACAGTTCCCAGGCCGCGAGACGGCTCTCCCGCAGCCAGAGGGGTTCATCGTTCCGTTCACTCAGCGCTCTGACATCCTCAATCGTGTAGTCAGGCGCAGCCAGGCGACGGCGTCTCACAACAGCCATTCAGTAAGCTCTCCTCATGTCATTCGTCAGGGTAGGGGCGCGCAGGAGCACGCCCCGCTATTGACTAACCAATTGACCCTTCAAGCTGGATTTGTATCAGGCGATTCATCTCCAGCGCGTATTCCATCGGCAGTTCTTTGACCAGCGGCTCGATGAAGCCGTTGACGATCATCGCATTGGCCTCGTCCTCATTTAGCCCTCGGCTCATCAGGTAAAACACCTGATCCTCGCCGATCTTGCTGACCGACGCCTCATGGCCCATCGTGACGTTCTTGGCATCGCATTCGATGGTGGGGTAGGTATCCGAGCGGCTCTCGTCATCCAGGAGCAGCGCATCGCAAACGACGTTGCTCTTGACGTTATCCGCGCCTTCGATGATCTTCAGCAGGCCGCGATAGGTGGCGCGACCACCGTCCTTGCTGATGGACTTGCTGATGATCTGGCTGGTTGTGTTGGGCGCGAGGTGCGTGATTTTCGCGCCGGCGTCCTGGTGCTGGCCTTTGCCGGCAAAGGCGATAGACAGCACCTCACCATGCGCGCCTTCGCCGGCGAGGATGACGGCGGGATACTTCATTGTGAGTTTACTTCCAAGATTCCCATCCACCCATTCCATCGTCGCGTTCTTGTGCGCGATGGCGCGCTTGGTCACGAGATTGTAGACGTTGGGCGACCAGTTCTGGATGGTCGTGTAGCGGCAGCGCCCCCGTTCCTTGACGATGATTTCAACGACAGCGCTGTGCAAACTATCGGAACTGTAGATAGGCGCGGTGCAGCCTTCCACGTAATGCACATACGCATCTCTGTCTACGATTATTAACGTCCGTTCAAACTGCCCCATGTTCTGTGCATTGATGCGGAAATAGGCCTGGAGCGGCATCTCCACATGCACACCCGGCGGGACGTAGATGAACGAGCCGCCTGACCAGACCGCGCTGTTAAGCGCCGCGAACTTGTTGTCGGACGCTGGGATAACGGTGCCAAAGTATTGCTTGACCAGATCAGGGTGCTCGCGCAGGCCGGAGTCCATGTCCATGAAGATGACGCCCTTGCTCTCCAGGTCCTTGCGGATGCTGTGGTAGACCACTTCGGACTCATACTGCGCCGTGACGCCTTGCAGAAATTTCTGCTCGGCTTCGGGAATACCCAGACGGTCAAATGTGCGCTTGATGTCCTCCGGCACTTCATCCCAGTTCTTACCCTGCCGGTCGGTGGCGCGGACGTAATAGTAGATGTCGTCGAAGTCAATGCCGCTCAAATCACCGCCCCAGGTCGGCATCGGCTTGCTGACGAAGATTTCGTAAGCCTTCAAGCGGAACTCGGTCATCCACGCCGGCTCGTTCTTCATTTTGCTGATCTGGCGCACGATGTCGGCGTTCAAACCCTTCTGGCTCTTGAACGCGTATTTCTCCGGGTCGTGGAAGCCGTACTTTTCCTCGTATGAGCTGCGCAGTTCTCTCAGCGCGGCTTCTTCCGGGGTGAGCTGCTTTTCACTCTGAATAGAATCAACCACGTTCGTTTCTCCTTACTGCTGCTCGGCGATGCTATACTTCTCGCGTATCCACTCGTAGCCCTGTTCTTCCAACCGCAGCGCCAGTTCAGCCCCGCCGCTCTCTACGATCTTGCCTTCATACATCACGTGGACAAATTCCGGCTTGATGTAGTTGAGAATGCGCTGGTAATGGGTGATGACCAGCACACCCATATCCGGGCCTTTTAAGGCGTTGACACCTTCAGCCACAATACGCAGCGCGTCAATGTCCAGGCCGGAATCGGTTTCGTCGAGAATGGCTATCTTGGGATTGAGCACCGCCATTTGCAGGATTTCCGCCCGCTTCTTTTCGCCGCCGCTAAAGCCTTCGTTCAGGTAGCGCCCCGCGAAGCTGTGATCCATATGGAGGAAATCCATTTTTTCTCTCATCAAGCGGCGAAATTCGGGGATGGAGATGCCCTTACTCTCAGGATCAACCGCTTTCATGCGAGCGTTAATCGCCTGACGCAGGAAGTTCGCCAGCGTGACGCCGGGAATAGACACCGGGTATTGGAATGCAAGGAACAGGCCAGCCCGGCTGCGCTCATCCGGCTCCATTTCCAATAA
>FLYN01000925.1_pt2 | contig 15471 bp, 18 predicted proteins | sample 1122621 | NCBI WGS metagenome assembly FLYN01 (sample SAMEA4346792, study PRJEB14843) | hot springs metagenome | biome: Terrestrial Biome; feature: Habitat; material: Sediment | place: India | collected 2012-06-12 | depth 1760 m
CCCTGGTTCCACTTGTCGGAGGTGACCTGCCCGTGCGCCGAGCTCTTCGCGCGTGGATCCACGACCCCTTGCGGCCGCTCGCGCGCGATCAGCTTCGCCTCGGCGTCGGGGTCGACGCCGCCCTGCCCGGAGGCCGAGCCGCCCGCCGGCCCGTCGGGCCCCTGCCGCGGCGATGCCCTCGCCAACCGCTCCGCCTCCTCGCGCTTGCGCTTCAGCGCGCGCCTCCACAGCGTGCGTGCACGTCGTCTCATGGGGTGGGCGTACCCGCTGGCTCGCCGCGCAACCGGCGGATCGACGCGCCGTCAGCGCCTGCCGTGTTCGCGTCAAGTGCCGCGCCCTGCCATGGCGCCTGATAGGACGGGCGCGTGAACCACGACGACCGAGCGGTCTTCGGACCATTCCACCGCCTTCACAACCGCGACACCCAGGACGCAGCGACGATGCGCGCGATTCTCACAAGCGGCGAGCTCTGGGGCAGACCCCCGCGCGGCTCCGACTTCCCCGCAGTCCAGGCGTACGCCGGCGCGCTACGGGAGGGGGACCTGGGGTTTGAGTTCTGGACCTTTGCCAAGCCCTTCAACGCCTTCGGGTCTGTCGTCTACTGGTACCTCCACAAGCGGACCGACGGCTTGGTATGGGGCGACGGCACCTGGGCTAAGATCGAAGTCCTGGTCGCCACCGTGCGACAGGAGCTCTGAGATGGCACGCACCCAGATCGAGCAGCTCTCAGCCAACACGCGGATTCCGCACTCCTGGCCCGTTGCGGTCATCGAGGCGAAGGCGCAGGATCTGTCGCCGCAGCTCAAATGGAGCACCGTGGACGACGACCTGGGCACCGCTTGGTTCGCGGTCCTCCGACTCTTGTCGACACGGTCGCTGTTCGCCCTCCACGCCTACAAGGCGGCGAGGGACATCGTCGTCTTCGGCGAAGAAGGATCCTCCAGGGCGGCGATTCTCGCGCTGACGGATGCGCTGGAGGTCGCGCACGAGCGGGTCAAGGATCCGCAAGGCAAGCCGCTTGCGACGGCTGCGACCGTGCGAGCGCGGACCGCGTCCACCAGGAAAGCCGCTCCCGGCGCCAAGGGGCGTGGAAGAGGCCGGAGACCTTCCGTTGGCGGACTCGCTCTGGTGCGCGGGGGAAAGGCGGCGCTGGCAAGTAGAGCAGCAGCGGCGCGAAGATCGCCAAGCAACGTCGCCAGAAGAGCAGCCACGGGCCGAAGATCGCCAAGCGCGGTCGCCAGAAGAGCACGCAGATCCGCTTCTGCGAGAGCAAGGGGATAGGAAGGCGGACGGCGACCGTCGTCGGGCCGGTACCGGTTCGGCGCCCGCGAGGCGTTGACCCCTCGGCCGGTCGACGGCGCCGCAAGGCGAGAGGCCCGGTACAGCACGAGTCCCAGGAGAGCCACCGCCCGGACTCGAACCGGGGACCCCTTCATTACGAGTGAAGGGGTCTGCCAGCATCTGACGGCGGCTCGGTACTGCGAAACGGCCCGGAAACCTAGCGCATTCGCCACTCGCCGAGCAAGCTCCGGCAACCCGAGATTTCCCGAGTCGATTTCCGTGGCGGCCCGCGTGACGGTCGACCCGGCCTCGCACCGTGTAGCCGCTGGATCCGTCGAGCGCCAGCGGCGACTTGGGCCAGGTTGCTCCTGCAGGGAAGCTCCGGCCCAAGCGTCTGTCTACGACGAACGGAGACGGCCGCGATGGCGCGTGAAGCGTTCGTGGAAGTCGACGTGCTCGTCGGGGGGTACCTCGGTCGTCCGCTCGTGCTCGATGAGGAACTCGACTCGTGCGTCATGGACGCCGAGCGGGGGCACCGGAGCGCCGGCCGGTCTGCACGGTTGTCCGCCGCGCGCTTGACACGTGGGGCAGAAGACCCTCCCGGCGCGGCGCGCGTCGGCGACCTGTTCGCGGGTAGCGAGCACTCGCCGACTCTAGCCGCCGCGTTCCGGCGGCGTAAGGGGCAACGCACCGAATTTTCGCCGACGATCCGGGAAGTACCGCCCGTCAGCCACATCGACTCTCGCGCGGTAGTTCGATCGGCGCTCAGCGTTCGAGCGCGATCACTTCATGTTGTCCCAGGGAGGGGCGTAACGTCGATCGCATCGGTAGCCGCGATCCGACGGCGCAGGCGCGGAATGCCGAGGCGGTTTGCCGAGCGTGTCGTGTGCCGCGCGGCGCTGGTCGTTGTGGAAGGTGGACGACGGATGGGCTGGCGCTCCTGGTGCCCCGAAGGAGTAGGCGATGAGCACCCAAGGCGGGGTGCCGCGATCAACGAGGTGGTCGCCTTCCTCGCGGCGGACATGTTCGAGATCGACGACGTGCGCGTCGAGTGGTGGATGGGCGGCAGGTGGGTCCTTGCGCCCCGTGCGACCTTCGAGGCGCGCGCCCGCGGTCGCGCGGCGCGCCAACGCCAGCAGGGAGCGCACGGGACGGTCATCCGCTTCCCCGCGCGCGGTGACGACGCCGCGGAGCAGCTGGGTCAAGACGGCGGCTGAGCGACTCGGCCGCTCCCGCCGTCGCTGAGCTGCTCGCTGACGACCATCAGCGTCGTTGTCCGTGAGCGTTTATGCGACAAACTCGGCGCCCAGGTGCTAGCCCGCGCTGCTACCACATCCATGTCTCCTCGCTGGTCGCGCGGAGGAGGAGTGGATGCAGACGGAGGATCTCGTTCGGCACCGGACGCTGATCGACCAGGCGCACGAATGCCGCCGTCGCGCCGGCGAGGCGATCGGGCCGGGTCATCCGCTGACGGCACAGGCGTTGCGCGCCTACGGCCGGTCCGGCTGGGCCGGCCCGGTCGTCACGCGCGAAACGGACAACGGCGACCCTGCGTGAGCCGGTGGACTCGAGGCACGCGATTGACCAGTGGAGCCCGGACGTGCGCGCGTGGAACATCGTCGGGCCCAAGTGGACGCTGCAGATCGTGCGGGAGCTGATGACCGGCCCCCGGCGACCTGCGGAGCTGCTGCGATCGCTGCCGGGGATCCCGCGAAACACGCTTCATGAGCGCCTATCCCGTCTTGTCGAACTCGACCTCGCGACCCGGTCTCGATACTCGCGGCATCCTGCTCGATTCGCGTACGAGCTGACCGCTGCCGGTTGGGCGCTCGCCCCTCCGCTCGCCGAGATCGCCCGCTGGGGCTATCGCAACTGCTGGACCGAGCCGGTCCACGGCGAGCTTGTCGACGTCGCTGCGATCCTGCGTCTTGCACGCGGCCTTCTCGTTGGGATGCCCGACGGACGCCTCTTGCTCAGCGTGACGCAGCCGACGCGGACCGTCCGTTTCCTTGTGGCGAGCGCAGGCGGCGACGTAGCGGTGACCGAGGTCGTGGACCGGCCGGCCCGGCTCGACGCCCGGGTCGCCGGTGGCGAGCGGGAGTGGATCGCGTCTCTAGCTCCCGGGCACCGCTTCGATGCGCTTAGCATTCTCGGCGACCGGGACCTGGCGCTCGCAATGCTCCGCTCTTTGATCGCGAGAAATCGCCCGAATTGACGAGTTGGCGCGTGCACACCAGGTCTCAAAAGTACGTTGCCGTTTCCTGACGGAGGCTCTCTGTCGCAGGCGGGCGAAGGGAGTCCGTGCGTCGCACACGGGCCAGGTGCCCCAGGCAGTGCAGGCCTGGGGCACGGGCCCCTGATCGCCTGCTCTCAACGCCCACCTACCTGAATGTACGTCGCGCTGACCGATGGCCCTCACAAGGGCACCTATGAACTCAGAGGAGCGGGACCAGTCGTGTTCGTCTCCAACGGCGACGGCACGATGGACATCTACGAGGAGAGCCGCAAGCGAGCGCGGGAATACGCTCATGCGGGCCGCCGTGGCGCATGGGTCGCGGCGCGAGCACCCCGGCACCTCGCGTGGCCGATCCGGAGAGGAGCGGAGCGCCGGTGACCCGCGTGGCGGTCCTGCGTCTTCCGATCCCGGAGGAGCTTTGGCAGCAGATCCTGTGGCTGTCCGCTCGGGCCGGCGTGGCTCCCGACGAATGGCTCTGTCGGGCCGCCATCGAGCAGGGCGGCTTGGATCGTGCGCGGCGGGAGCGCCTCGAGCGTGAGCTTGCTGCCACCGTCGCGCACGCCCGCAAAGACGGAACCGGCGATCTCGCGCCGGCATGGCTGCCAGGCGGCGTCGGGATGCTGCCCGTCGAGGCCGTCGCGCCCCTGCCGGCACGAGTGAGTCTCAAGAACTACCGCCGGCGCGGCCCACACGAGTCCGGGGGGTTCCGCGCCTCGGTCTATCTCGACGGCCGACGGATTGGCACCGTCTCCAACGACGGCTTCTCATCTCGCAACGACTACGAGTTCCTCGATCCGACGGATGGCAAGGAGTTTTTTGCCCACGCACGGTCGTGGGGTCATAGCAAGGGCGTCGAGACGCATCCCGACGCGGACCTGCTCGACGAGCTGTGTCTCGAGCTCGACGACCTTTCGGAGGCACGGAAGATGGTCCGCGGCGGCGCGATCGCAGTGATCGCGACGGAGTCGAGCCCGTGCTGGCTGCCCGACAACACGAGCATCGCACCGAATTACTACGAGGACCACGGACTTGTGTCTGTCGAGCCGGGAGAGACCCCCGAGGAGGTCGCCGCTCGTGAGTCCTGCACCCGCTGGCGCATCGTCGCCACGACTGACCCGTCCCAGCCCCGGACCAGCTGGCGCGCCCGTCCGAGGGGCCGTCGCGACCGCCGCGGCGCCTACTCGACGGCACGAGATCCGCAGACCGCGAGATGCTGCCCATGAACGACACGACTGCTCGCTCCCAACACTCCGATGACGTGGACGCTTTCTTGCGGGCCAAGGCACGAGAGATCGAAGAACGACTCAAGGCCCTCAGCCCTGTCGTAACGGAGTACCGACAGCTCCAAGCTGCACTGGCGGTCCTGACGACCCCGCCGCGCCGCCCCCGAGGCCGTCCTGAGACGCGCGTGTCGCAGACGTTCGACCTCGTGCGAGCGCAGCCGGGCATCACGATCCCTGAGATCGCCGGCCACATGGGCATCGAGCCGAACTACCTGTACCGCGTCCTGCCGCAGCTAGCCGTCCAGGGCAAGGTCCGCCGCGATGGCAAGGGCTGGCACCCGACGCAAACAGAATTCGAGACGTGACCAGTTCGCCGTACCGCCGTGTTGATGAGCACCGACCACCGGCCACAGGCGCCGCTACGGCGAGCACCCTGACAGACCTGCCGGCCCCAACCCCGACTCACGCCCCGTCGGCGGGCACGAAACGTTGCCAGTGCGCCACTGGCGCCTGACGTGCAGCTAACAGAGAGTGAACGATGAGGCCGATGAGCCGAAAGCGGATCGGGTACGAATCACGCTCCGGGGAGGTGCTCAGCGTGCCTCCGCAAACGCGGTGGAGCCGCTGGTCGCTGGAGTGCCGGGGAGTCCGAAGGACTGGCCGCGGCTTTTCGAGCTTCCGCGCCGCCCTCGACGAGCTCGCAGCCGTGATGGACCACGCACGGCTGGGCCTGCCCGCCAACGAGCTACGGAGAATCGGAGAACGGATGGACGCAGCTGACGCGGAGCGGGCCGCCGCTCGCGGCCGGTCTCGCCAGCGGCGGTCTCTGGTAGGCGTCGTACCCACGCCAAGAGGCAGGTCTTCGCGGGGAACGCGACGGCGCTGATCGCCAGCGGGGTGGCTGACCCGCACGCCGCGCGCACCCCTCCCTTATCGACGCCGGCGGCTCGTGTCGCCACCCCGCCGCAGCAGTCCTCGCGCGGCCTCCGGTCGATTAGCCAGCGTAGCGGTCGAACGCCGGCGACCGGCGCCCGTTAGGTTCCGAGCAGCACGCGCCGGCGCTTCATGTGAGCGGTCAGGTCAAGCGTCTTCGTGGTCGACGTACCCGGGGAGTTTCCAGACCTTCATCTTGAGCGGCGCACCTGGCGGACCTTGAACGTACGACGGGCACCACACCTGGACGACCATGCCGACGCCGGGTACGAAGACGAGGCGGTCCTGGTTGGCGAGCCAGATCGGCGTGTCCTCGCCGTGCAGCTTGTGGTGGCCGATGACCTCGTGTCGGTAGCGCAGCCGGCCGCCCTCGTCGTCGAGCGGGATCGTGCGCTTGGTGCGCCGATGCTCGATCGTCACGATGCCCGGAACGTGCAGGACGCCGTTGCGGTCGTGGCGTCTCATCTGCCGGTTGACCGACGCGGTGACGATGGTCACGTTGATCGACTCGAGCATCCGCAGCACGGCGAGCGTCCGATCCGCGAGCCAGACGCTCCGGGGCGCCTGTGCCTCAACCGCCCAGACGTGGAAGTCGTCGGGGACGCGCTGGCTGTTGAACAGCGGTTCTCCCCCGGGTCCGATCACCAACTCCTCGACCGGCGTGCGCGCGTCGGGCGCGGGCGTCCAGAGCGTCGGGAGCAGCGTGACGATCTGCTCGATGCGCCCCTGTGGGTGGCCGATCACTGGTGTGATCCGGACTCCAGGACCGACCTGCTCCACAAGCGCGGCGAGCAGGCGCGCGCGGCCGTCGGTGGCCTCGAACGCGAGCCCCGCGTAGTCGAAGTCGATCACGAAGCGATCGAAGGGAAGCCGTGCGTTTACGGCGTAGGCGTGGACGCCCGCGAGGTCGTCGGGCCACGGCGGCAACGTCTCAGCCTGCGGTGCAGGAACGATGATCGGCCGCACGCGCTCGGTCTCGAGGACGTCAAGCAGTCGCGTTGAGGCACGCGCGACGAGCCACGCACCGAGCAGCTCCCGAAGCTCGACGTCGGCCCCATGCTCCTCGGCGAGCTCTGGCAGCGTGAGCTCGCCGAACTCGCGATCGCGATCGCGAGATTCCGCCAGCCCCCGGATCGCGATCCGTAGCGCCGGGCACAGATGCCATGGCATCACCGCCTTGCGCTGGGACGCCGTGGTCGAATCGGTGGGCCGCATCGCGCCGCCAGTCTCGACGCTCTCGATACCTGGCGCGCTGCTCCAGGTCACGACCGGTAGGACGATGTCGGATCGAGGCGCGGGTGTTGCGACCACGCCGTTGTCGGCCGCGCTCGGGGCTGGAACCCACAGTGGAACGGCGTCGCAGCCGAGTGTCGGGATGTAGCGCCGGCGATCGGCGTAGGCGTCGAAGTGGCGTCCTCTGTTGTAGTAGACGAACCGGCCGCGGACATCGAAGCGGTGGCTCTCGAGCTGCGGGGAGGCGCACTCGTCGGCTGCGATGCGGGGGACTCCCTCGCGCACCTGCACGATGGACGGCACGGGACTCCTGGTGCGCGCAGCGAGCTTGGCGGCCCGACCGTGCAGCTGCTGTGGCCCGACGTCGACGTTGACGCTGCCGCACAGCTCCATCGCGGCCACGGCACGATCGACGATCGCCAACGCGAGCTGGAGCGGACCGAGCGTCTCTTCCTCGCTCGCTGGCGGTCTCCATGAGTGCGCCCGCAAGTCGGGCGCCGCCTCGAGCGACAGCGCCGTCACGCCCGCCGGCACGCTCCTAGGAGGTCTGGCCGTGAACCAGAGCGCCGCCGGCGCGGAGAGCTCGGCCGGCCCGCAGGAGTGGAGGGTGGCGAACGGGATAGCCACCAGCTCGCCTGCGCGCGGGCGGCCGAGCAAGCACCCTGCCCAGCGCGCGGCGATCGCGGTGCTGTCCGGAGCTTCCAGGCGCGTTCCGATTGGCAGCCAGTCTCGCTCGTCGCGCAGCAGGAGCAAGACGCTCTCGTACGGCAGCGGCACGCCCGTGATCGCTGCGAGCAGCTCGGTGCGTGAGTGCCAGTGCGGTAGCGCGTCGGCCAGCAGCGGGTCGATCACGAGCGGCTGCGCCGGAGCGAGGAGGTCGCGCGCGGCGGCGGTCGACGCGATCAGCCAGTCGAGCCATCTCGGGGGATCGGACACCGCGTCGAGCGCGACGATACGCGATGCGACCTCGACCTCGTCCCGGATCATCCGCACCGTCGGAGCCGACCCGAAGCCCTCTTTCGGCAGCGGCGAGAGCACCCGTCCTCGGGACGCGATCTCGCGCTCGGCGGCGCGCGAGAGAAGCCACTTCCGCGCGTCGATCTCCGGGCGTGCGCCCGCGTGGCTCACGCGGCGCGAGCTTCGACGCTGTTAGCTGCGATCCGCTCGAGGACGGAGGCGCGAGTCACGCCTCCGTCTGGATGGCGAGAGAGCTTCTGCTCCTCGCGCCAGCGGTAGACGGTGGGCTCGGAGACGTCCAGCATCCGGGCCGCGACGCGCGGGGAGACGGCCTCGCTTTCGTCTCGCCCGATCGAGCGGGCGACGACGCCACCGAGCGGGGTCTGCCACCACTCCGGGGGGGCCTCGCCATCGCCGTGCGCGAGCACGTAGAGGTCCATCACGAGCTCGGCGACCTCGTGGTCGCTGCCGTGGCGCAGCATCGCCGTCACCGCGCGTGCGCGATGCACGACCTGCTGCTCCAGGTGCGCCACGAGATCGGCCCCGCCGACGAGTGCGCCGAGCCGCGCCGCACGATCGAGCAGCAGGTCATACACCTGCTCTGAGAGATCGACCGCGCTCATTGGTCCGTCTCGCTTCTCGGCACGTCGCTCTCGTGCACGACGATCTCGGTCCCGTCCTCGATGGCGGGCGCCCAGCCCACGAGCGTTCCGTCCTCCTGCAGCAACACCGCGGCCTCGGCGGTGTCCGCCGGCCCGTAGGCCTCGTCGAGAATGTCCAAGCCGAGCAGCTGGATCTCACGCGCTGCACGAGCGTCGTCGATTTCAGCGTCGTAGCTCGGATCGTCGGGGTTCGGGAGCGGGACCAGCGGCCCGTGGGTCTGCACGAGATCATCGAGCGCGCGACGGGCGCGATGAACCCGGTCCTCGAGCTCGCTGCGCGTAGCGGCGTCGGCCTCCGCGGCCGCGCGCTTGCACTCCTCCTCGAGCATGCGGATCGCGCAGTCGAGCGTGTCGGCAGCCTGCTCCTCGGGGCCGCCGCAGATCTCATCGCCGGGCTGCACGTCGATTGCGCTCAGGTCGATCGTGACCTCGATCGGGCCGTTCCACTCGCCGCAGCCGTGCTGGAAGCTGTGCGAGCCCTTGCCGCAGGTGTGCTCGTCATCCCAGGTCGCGGGCCCGACATTGCCCCGGTCGATCGGCTGATCGCAGCGCGCGCAGGTGCGCGTGATCCGGCGCGCGAGACGGAGGTGGTCGCCGATCGGACAGACGGCGATGTGCGTGCGGTCGTCCGTGCGCTCGCTGGCGAGTCGGCGGACCTCGGCAAGAAATCGCTCGTCGGCGTCCCCGTCAGCGGCCGTCACCGTCGCTCCTCACGTGGCACTCCTGAGAGTCTAACACTCTCGTACGAGGGTCTAAGACTCTCACGGCTCTATGGTGCGCCCGTGGCCGCGGGGCCTGCTCTGCCGCTCCGCATTGGCGGAAACGCCGTCGGTCCGTCGACGGGAGCTCTGCAGCGCGGGACCGCTCCCTTCGGAGCGGGCGCCGGGGGTGCTCAGCGGCGCTGAGTCGGTCAAGCGCGCGCCGTGCAATGCGCCGAATCAGGACTGCTCCCCGGTGTCCTCCGCGGTGGCGGGAGTGCGCGACGCCCCGTGAGGTCCACGAGCCGCTCGCCCGGCGACGCGGTGCGCCATCCGCGGAAGCGCCCGTCTCCGTCTCGCGCTAGCGCGGCCAGGCTTCTGCAGCGGCCGGCTGCTCGTACAAGCTCGGGAGTCCGTGGCGTCGCAGCTCGTGCTCGAGCGTGCCGATCGCGCCCAGCAGCTCGTAGCGGTTCGCGAGCGTGCGGAAGAAGCCCGCCGCTCCCTCGGCGCGGGCCACGAAAAACAACAGGTCGTGGCGGTCGGGGAGCCGGCAGACGCGGTCGAGCTGCGCGGGTACGCGCTCCCTGACGGCGGCGAGGTCCGCCTCGAGGTTGAGGCCGATGAACGACCGCGCCCCGCCGATCTTCGCGATCAGCTCCGCGTCGGGCGGGGTCTGCGAGCTCTCTCGCAGGCAGTCGACGAGCAGGTTGATCAGTCTGGTCAGCGCGACGACGCCGGCGTTCGGATCCGTCGCCTTTCTCGGGTCCGGGTCCATCAGCTGGCGCATGTGCTCCGCGTACTCGGCGTCGACATCACGACTCGCGCCGCTCGCCGGTGCGCTCGGGCGCTCCGCAGCGGGGAGCCCCTCGAACTCCCGTCGTGTCTTGGGAACCGCCGGACGGAAGACGTAGCCCGGCTGCTCAGGCGTGCGAGGCGGGTCAGGATCGTCGGATGGCTGCATCACACGAGCGGGACGGTCGTCGGTCGGCCGCATGCCTCTCGCAGCCGCGTGGCTCAGGGGAACCCTATCGGCGCTCGTCGACGCCCGGTCGCCTCGAGAGCCGGTGCGCTGGACGAATCCCCGAGGACGGTTGTGGTCGCGGGCGGATGCCCGATAACCGGGGTTACCGAACCCCCGCCGCAGGCTGCGGCGGCGGCGGCGACGCGATCCCCAGGCGCCGCAACTCGGCGTCGATCTTGCACCCCGCCGCGTAGATCTCGGCGACCTCGACGAGCGTGTGGACGGCCCCCAGCGCCTTGTCGTCAATGCCGACGGCCTCGACGACGCTCGGCGCCAGCGCGGCCTCATAGGCGATCTCCAGCGCGGCAACGTCATGTCCACGCTGAGCGCTGCGCCAGCATGCGACGAGCTGCCACACCCCCGCGGACCCGTGAATCTCGGCCATCTGGCGGAGCGCCTCGGCTTGCCCCTCACGCTGAGCCCCCAGGGCGGCGCGCTGGTCATAAGTCATGGTGACGGCCAGCGTCTGCGCGTCGCGGATCGCGGTGTGCCCGTTGATGCTCAGCACCTCCTCGACGAACTCCAGCAGAACGGCACGGTCGTCGTCGCTGAGGGCGCGCAGGCGTTCAAGGAGTGTGTCCGGCTCCGCGTCCTCAATGGCGCGCAGGAAATCCCCTTCGGCGTCCACGCCGGACGCGACGGCCTGCAGGGCCTGGTCGAAGTAGTCGGGCGGGAGCCCCGGCGCGACTCGATGTGGTCCCGTCGTGCCGAGGAGGTTGGCGATCCAGGTGCCTTCGGTCTCGGTGATCGGGAATGCCACGGCGCCGCACCGTAGCGTCTGCGCCTCAGCACGGTCAACTCCTCGATCGGCCCGCTGGCTACTATGCGCCGCCCGATGACCGACGCGACAATGCCGCGCAGAGACGCTCTCGGGCTCGCGCTTAGACGCGCCCGCCGACGGCGCGGGCTGACGCAAATCGAGGTGTCCCAACGCACCGGACTCTCCGACAAGCTGATCAGTGAGATCGAACGCGGTCGCCGCGACGTGCGGTTCAGCACACTCGGGGTCCTGGTGGAAAACGGTCTCGCCTTAAGCCTCGCCGAGTTCTTCGCCAGCTACTACGAGCCCACGCGCAACGGGCTCCTGCTGCCGGATTAGGCTGCGGCGGTTGCGAGGACGGGAGCGACCTTCACATCCGTACGCGCGCTGCTCGTGCCCGAGGGGCTCTCGGACAGCCGACATCGCGCTCCGTCCAGCGTCGGCACACGGAGGACGACGACAGCACCGATTCGATCGCGAGCCGCCGCCCACACTGGCCTCGAGGAGTTAGGGAGATCTACTGGCAGGCGTCCCGTGCGTGAGCCGTGCGATCGGCGACCGCGTACTCAGCGCAGCCATTGCCGCACGGTTCTGCGTCTCCTCGGCGGCGGTTCCGAGCCGGGACCGATCAGGGGGAGTCCGGCGAGCTGTTTCATCGCGACATAGGAGGCCGCAGCGAGGGTATCGCGCGAGTGGTTAGCGCTTGCACCGAGAAGCTGCCGCGATCGCTCGCTGTCCGAGTAGCACCACGCCCAGTACATCCAGCGGACCGCAGCGTTGCGTTCTCCCGCCGCCATGACCTCGTTGAGAGGGGCCAAGTCGTCTTTGGCTATGAACGGGTCGGACGCAACTTGCTCATCTTCCAACGAGGACCAGAAGGCGTCAGCCTCGCGTTGCGATGACTCATCGGCGACCCGGGCCGCCGCAGCGAACTTCTCGGCCTCCGTGAAGATGAACAGGTCCGCGCTCTCTCTATGGATGCGGTAGTTCGGATCCAGAGCGCGTCTGCGGTCGATGACCTCTTTGACCGGCGCTGGAAGCGCCGCGTACTCGGCATCGAGCTGCTCGCGCTCGGCCGCGAAGCGTTCATACATCTGGCGCTCTCGCTCCACTTGCGCCATGACTCCGGGCATGAGGCCGGCAACCCTGTTCGCAGCCGCCTCGGCAACGTCCGCGGCGGAGTCGCGGACCAGACGCGGAAGCATGACGACGCCCAAGAGGATGCCGGCAATCGCGACGCCCAGGAGTATTACGATCAGCGACACGCCGCACAGGGACTTGTCGGCGGGGGGCGGTCACGCCGTCTGAACGCGGCGGCGATGCGGCGATGCTCGGGCACGAGACGCGCGCGTTCAGGATGATGAGCGCCCATCGCCGGGAGCATACGTCCGAAAACGGCGGATTACGGAACCTCGGCGGCGGAGGCCGGCGGCGGCGCCGCGATGCCCAGGCGCCGCAGCTCAGCGTCGATCCGGCACCCCCACGCATAGAGGTCGGCGACCTCGAGCAGCGTGTCGAGCACGTCCAGCGCCGCGTCGTCGCCGACGGCGTCCGCGACGCTCGGCGCCTGCGCTGCCTCATAGGCGATGCGCAGCGCGGCAACGTCCTGTTCGCGCTGGTTGCGGCGCCAGCGAGCGACGAGATGCCACTCGCCCACGCACGCGACGATCTCGTCCTTCGCCTGGAGCCTGGCGCAGAGGCCCGCACGCTCAGCCGCCAGGACGACGCGCTCCTCGGACGTCATGGTGAGGGCCAGCGTCTGCGCGTCGCGGATCCCGGTGTGCGCGTCGACGGTCAGCGTTCGCTCAACGACACTCAGCAGGCGGGCGCGGCCGTCGTCGCTCAGCGCACGCAGGCGCTCGACGAGGCTATCCACCTCCACGTCCTCCGCGCCGCGCACGACATCCCCCTGAGCATCCACGCCGGCCGCGACGGCCTGCGCGACCTGGTCGAAGTCGAGCGGCAGCGTCGGCGCCACCCGGAGTCCCCCACCCCCGGCAAGGAGACGCGCGATCCAGACGACCTCGGTCAGCGTGATCGTGACTGCCACGCGATGCACCCTAGAGCTCGCGAATCGGTCCGATCAACTTTGCGGTGCATACCGGGCCGCTCCCGCTGTCCGCATGAGCGGCGTGATCCGCACGCCGGGGCCCACGCGTTCGACGGGCGGGGCGAGCAGGCGCGCGGTGCCGCAGCCGCGCGGAAGCAGCGCTGGAACCGCCCGTAGGGTCTTAGGCTTCGTCCTTGCCGTGAAGTGGTTCGAACGCATGCCGTACCCAGTGGAGGTGGCGTTGAGCGCGGTGCTGATTCTGTGGCACCTCGTACGACTGCTGTTCGCCCTCCTGTGGCCGCGCCGCGCGCGCCGCAGGATCGCGGGACGCAACAACATCTTGCTGATCGCCGCAGACGTGATCCACGATCTTGACGAGGAACGTGCACGCCGCAGGACCAGGCGCGCGGCTGCGGCACGGTCGAGTGCCCAATAACGCAGATCACGGCCGAGTCGGCCGAAGGCGATGCCCGTGCGCCGCACCTGGGCATCGACGAGGCTAATGCGTGTCCGGGCAGCGCAGGCGCGTCGTCGCGGCTGCGTCGTCCCCGTTCTCGAGGGTCACCTCCGCGCGGAACGCCAGACCGCCTCTGGGGCAGCGGCTTGGAAGCGTGAGGCCGGCGGGGTGGTAGGCGCCCGCCCGGCGACGGGCGTGGCGGTAGTAGGTGATGCGCCGCGACCCGACGTCGAGCGCGAGATCGACGACGGCGACGGTCGCGAGGTCTCTGATCGACGGGATAGCCGGCATCTCGATGTTGAACGAGCCGCCGTACCGACGAGTCGGCGGACCCAAGTGGCCGCGGTAGACCAGCCGTGCGCCGAACGGACGCTGTCCGTCGACGACGGCCAGCAGCCCGATCGTCCCGTGCTCGATGGGCCCGGCGAGGAGCGTGAGCGTCGCGTACTCGGGAATGACCTGGCCTCTGCCCCGGCCGTCGACGAGTCGGACCTCGGCACGCGCGGTGCCATAGCCGAGGACGGAGTTGGGTGAGCAGCCCCCAAGCCCGCGGAACGTCACAAGAACCTCGACGAACTCGGCGGCCGGGCGTTCGCAGGATGCGCCGGCCAGCCCGCTCGAGAGCAGGTCGAGCCCCTTCGGGTAGAGGACGCGCAGCCTCGTGACCGGCGATGGGAGCCGTCTCGAGTCGATCGCCAGGCGGGCTCTGATCGCGGAGCTGCCGCCGAGGCGCGCACCTCGGTCGAGCGCTGCGGTGAGTCTCAAGCCCGACGAGGCGGACGCAACCGCCGTCCAGAGCGCAGCCACGAAGGCCGCGACGACGGCGGTCCGTCCAAGCGCCCGCACCTTCGGCCCCGCCGCCGTCAGTAGGTGATCGTGACCTTCGCGTCGACCGTGATGTTCCAGTTTCTGCGGTTCACGGTGCCCGTGAACGTCCCGCTGCCCGTGACGTCGTCGTAGCGACCGGAGCCCCCCTTGACAGCCATGTTCCCGTGGAAGCGGGCCACGGTGCCAAGCGAGTCCGGGAACCCGAGTGCCGTCACGGTGATGGAGCCGCCGCTGTACGGCTTGAAGGTGACGGTCCCCCTTGGCCGCGTGATGTCGCTGATGTTGAACCGGCCCGAGACCTTGCCATCCAACGTGCCCGTCGTCGTACCGCTCTCGCGCAGGATCCCGCCCTTCTTCTTGACGAGGTGCATCCGAGCGTGCTGGACCAGTCTGACCGTCTTGCGCTTGGCGGCGTGGGCGTCCGGTGCTGAGCTCGCTCCGCCAACGGATGCGAGCACTGCGGCCCCGGCGAAGACGATCGCGAGCACGATGAGCAGCTGAGTGCCGGTCGAACGGCGGTGAATCGGCGTCATCCCTCTCCTCCCGAGTTTCGCGAAGGCCGAAGCGTATACATCGCAGCGTCCTGAGCAAACGGACGTGTTCCCCGGGGAACCGTGCTCGAGCCTTGCCGAGGAGGGCGAGCGTCGATCGCGTCGTCACGCCATCGGCCGTGCTGGCACTCAGGAGTGCGCGCACCAGACCCCGGATACGAGATCGCGGAACACGACGACGTTGCGACCATCCGTGGTGACCACTTCCCAATATCGCCGACGGATCGGCACGGTGTCCCACCAGCGGTCCTCGACGAGCCAAGACTCGCGCACAGCCTGGACCTCTCGATCATTGACCGCGAGCGGACGGCCATCGGCGGCGTGAGCCTTGACGCGTGCACGACGTGGAGCTGCCAGGCGGCCGGCCCGCAACGGCTGAGACGCTCGGCGCTCTCGCACGACGGCGCGTGACGAGTCTCCCGCCTCGCGACGAGAAGATGCCGTCGACACTTCTACTCGAACGGCGTCATCAGAGCGCGGCGCTCTAGGACGCGCGAGTCGGGATCAACGAGAAGCACGCGCAGCGCGGCGTCGGGCCCCGCGGCGGCGCGCGCCTGCTCGACCGCCTCGCGCAGCCGCGC
>FLYN01026085.1_pt1 | contig 15450 bp, 14 predicted proteins | sample 1122621 | NCBI WGS metagenome assembly FLYN01 (sample SAMEA4346792, study PRJEB14843) | hot springs metagenome | biome: Terrestrial Biome; feature: Habitat; material: Sediment | place: India | collected 2012-06-12 | depth 1760 m
GGCCGGCCTGGCCCAGGCGCAGGCCAACCTCGACCGGCTGCGGGCCGGCCCCCAGCCAAGCGACCTGTCCCTGGCGCGCGCGCAGATGGCCGCCGCCCAGGCCGAGCTGGACCTGGCCCGGCTGGCACTGGAGGAGGCCACCCTGACGGCCCCCTTCGCCGGGACTGTCGCCGAGGTGAATCTGCAGGCCGGCGAGGCGCTCAGCCCGACCGCCGTGCCGATCGTGCTGGCCGACCTGTCCAGCTTTCACGTGGATGTCGCGGTCGATGAGATCGACGTTCCACGCCTGGCCGTCGGGCAGCCGGTGACGCTCACGCTCGATGCATTGCCGGGCCTGGCGCTGCCGGGCAAGGTTGAGGCGATCAGCCCGCTTGCCACTCCCCGCGCGGCGGTCACCTCCTACCAGGTGCGGATAACCACCACCGCGATCGACCCGCGGGTGCGCCCGGGGATGTCGGCGAACGCCGATATCGTCGTGGCACGTAAACCGAATGTGCTGCTGGTGCCGCGCCGGGCAGTGCGCAACGATCGCGGCCGGCTGGTGGTCGACCTGCCGCAGGATCCATCGATCTGTGCCTTGCCACGCGAGCAGCGCCCCCCGAATCCCGTACTGGTCCAGCGCGAGGTCACGACCGGCCTGAGCAACGAGCTGCTGATCGAGATCACTTCCGGGCTGGACGAGCGGACTTGCGTCTATGTCGAAGGGATCGATGCGCGCCTGCGTCTCTTCGAGGGCCCGCCTCGTAACCGCGACTGATGTATTCCAGTTGGCAGTTGGCTGTTCGCTGTTCTTTGTTCTCATCCCACACAATATGAGCATCCTCGAGTCGATCCGCATCGCGCTCACCAGCCTGCTCGCCAACAAGCTGCGGGCGGCTTTGACCATGCTGGGGATCATCATTGGCGTCGGCGCAGTGATCACGTTGCTGGCGCTGGGCGGCGCGATCCAGACCCTGGTGACCAACGAGCTCCAGGGGTTGGGCTCGAACCTGATCTTCCTGTTCGCAGGCACCAACGACCCCGAGCAGAACCGCCTGGTGCCGCCCGAGCTGACCAACGAGGATGTGGCGGCGATCGCCGACCCGCTGAATGTCCCCGCAGTAGCCGCGGTGGCAGCCAATTTCAGCCGCAGCGGCACGGTCATCTATGGCGGCGCCAGCCACGATGGCACGATCGCCGGCGTGACCGCCAACTATCCACAGGTGCGCAACGCGCGGGTCGAGCTCGGCGCCTTCTTCGACCAGAGCGCCGTGGAGGCGCGCTCGCGCGTGGTGGTGCTGGGCGCCAACGTACGCGAGGCGCTGTTCCGCGACGAGGACCCGATCGGGCGGCGTGTGCGGATCAACGGCATCGGCTTCGAGGTGATCGGCGTCATGGCGGCCAAGGGCGGCACCTTCGGCCCCAGCGAGGACGACCAGGTCTTCGTGCCGATCTCGACGGCGCAGACGCGCCTCTTCCCGCCGTCGCCCGGCACGGTCCGCCGGGTCGAGGTGAGCGTTGTGTACATCCAGGCGATCGACGAGCGCAGCATCGATCCGGCGATCGACCAGGTTACCGCGATGCTGCGCCAGCGCCACAACCTGACCTACCAGGACAACAACTTCACCATGGTCACCCAGGAGGACCTGGTGGCGTCGTTCGGGGCGATCACCGGCGCGCTGACCATGTTCCTGGGCGCGATCGCGGCGATCTCGTTGCTGGTAGGCGGGATCGGGATCATGAACATCATGCTGGTGAGCGTCACCGAGCGGACCCGCGAGATCGGGCTGCGCAAAGCGGTCGGCGCCCGGCGGCGCGACATCCGCACGCAGTTCCTGATCGAGGCGCTGGTGTTGAGCCTGAGCGGCGGGGGGCTCGGGATCGGGCTAGGGTTCGTGCTCTCGGCGATCGGGACGCTGCTGCTCCAGGGGCTGGCTGCGGGCGCACAGGCGCGCGTCCAGCTCGACGCGGTGCTGCTGGCAACGGTTACCTCGGTGGCTGTGGGGGTCGTCTTCGGCTGGTACCCGGCGATCCGCGCCGCGCGGCTGAACCCGATCGACGCACTGCGGTATGAATAGCGTCACCCGCCACGCTTCACCGCTGTTGCGCTCGTCTGGGCAATGGGGGTCAGGCTTGCGGCGATCCGCACAAGCTCATCCTTCGTCATCTGCCGCGAAACCGCCTTGAGCCGTATCGACGACTGTGTACACCGGACCGGCGTCGGCGTCAGTGCGCGCCTCCAGGACGGTGGGCGCACCGAAGCGCCCGGGTACAAACAGCGGTTGCTAGACTGCTACATCGGCCGGAAGTGAGTCCCGAACCTGTTTCCATGCCGCTTCAACGTTGCCAGGGGATGGCACCGGCTCCAGAACGCCCGTCGGGCGGGGTCGCTGCAGGAGCGCTGGCCTGGGAAGAAGCGGCAGGAGCAGCATCGCTCTCAACCTGTTGCCCGGTGCCTGCTCCCCCACACGCGCTCACGAAGAGGAGCATCCCCAACAGCAACAGCGCATAACCCGGGGATGGGGGTGTCATCGCACACCGCTACGGCAACGGCTCATCGCTGACCAGCGTGATGCCGTAGCTCATAGGGAACATCTGCACCAGGTGCTGGGCATCGACCTGGCGGCTGTCGTAGTCGATCACCACCTGCTGGTTGTAGGCTTCGGCGACAAGGTGGTGGACGAAGGGCTTTTGTTTCAGCCGATTATGGATGGCTGCGGCGCACGGGGGGCAGTCCATCTTCTCGATCAACAGCGTGGCGCGGCGCAGCGAGGCGGCTTCGATGGGGGCGACAGGTGCGACAACCGCGGTATCCTCCTGCCGGGCGGCCAGCGCCGGGGCGAGGTAGCCGAGCAGCCCGTAGGAAAGCACAAACGCGATCAGCATCAGCGCCGGTGCACGCCAGCGCGCGGCGGAGCGAAGCGCACAGGAACGCTCGCGCACCAGCGCGCGGGCGATGCCGCCCAACAACAGCGCAACCCCGGCGCCGAGCGCGAGGGTGCGATCGAACTGCAAGCCGAATAGAGCCGAGGAGGATCCCAGGCCTAGCAACACGGCAGCGCTCGGCCCGAGGCAGCAGATGCTCCCGACCAGGCCAGCCAGCAGGCCCCACGCGCTGGAGGCTACCGTTCGTGGTGCGTGTGTGGAGGGGTGATTCATCGGCGATCCTCCCGCGGTCAGACTCGCTTGACAACAAAGACGCTGAGCAAGAAAAGCTATCCTGCTCTTCGTTTGTCCGCTTCTCAGCTACAGCCGGCACCAAGATGCGGAAGCCGATGCCCTTCCTTCTGTTAAAGCGATGTTTTGTGTCTTGCAGCGAAACAAGCGATCCATCCGGGTTGGGAACCATTATACACCTACAACCGCTCCCAAGCCAGATCCCCGATCCTCATCGGTTGGTGTCGTTGCTCATCTTCCTGCGTTCCATCATTCCGCGTTCGCAGCTCTGAGCGCGCACACCACCTGCCAGTAGATGCCGACGCGCTGCGCCCGGAGCGGGCGCTTGTGCCCCAGGAGCCATTTCGCCCCCTCCAGCGCCAGCTCGACACTGTAGGCGCCCAGCAGAAACAGCCGAAGCATCGCGGCGAACCGCGCTCCATAGACCATGCGCGCGTAGCGCAACCGGCTGCGCTGAAACTGGATCAGCCGCCACACCGGAACCTGCTCGCTGCTCTTGCCCTCGTGATGGATCACCACGGCCTCCGGCACGTACACGATGTGTGTTGCGGATTGCCCGGTGTGTCTTGGTGCGCGTAGCGACGAGCTACCGCCGCGCTCCTCTGAGTCGCCCATAGCTGCACGATGTACGACGCGCGGTAGGTAATGCGCCGCCCCCTCGCCACCCGCCTCTTGCTTCCCCCCTACCCTCTCCTTCCGCCATTCCATCATTCCGTAGCTCGTCACGCCTATCCGCCGCTGCCATTCGAGCTCCTCGGAATACATCACGAAACCGGTGTCGAGCAGGCCAGCACGCTCGATCGCCGTCACACGCACCAGCAACGCTGCACCTACCAGCCAGTCCACTTCCTGCTCGACCTCATCGGGCGTATCGGCGCAACGATAGCGGCGCGCCCAGGGGTTGGTGGGCCAGCGCTGCTCCAGCGGCGTGCTCTCCCAAAAGAAAGTCCCCGGCGTCGGGAAGCGCCGACGCGAGGGCTGGGCACTGCCATCGGGGTAGCGCAACTGCGGCCCGGCCACCGCGACATCGGGGTGTGCTTCGAGATAGCGCACTAGCCGCGGGATGGCATCGCCGACTACCTCGGTGTCTGGGTTCAAGAGCAAGACGTAGTCTGGGAATGCAGAATGCGGATTGCAGATTGCAGATTGCGAGGTTGTCTCCTGTCTCTCGTCTCCCCTCTCCCCTCTCCCGTCTCCCCTCTCCCGTCTCCCCTCTCCCGTCTCTCGTCTCCCGTCTCCCCTCTCCCGTCTCTCGTCTCCCGTCTCCCCTCTTCCCTCTCCCGTCCGTCGGTTCTCGGTCCCTTCGCCTCGCTCAAGGGCAAGCCTCGGTTCTCGGTTCGCACTTCTCGTCCGATCCAGGATGACACGGAGGGCGAGGTTGGTGCCGCCCGCAAAGCCCAGGTTGCGCCCCGGCTCGAGGAGCTGGACTTCAGGATGCTCCGCGCGCACCATCGCCGCTGTCCCGTCGCTCGAAGCGTTGTCGACCACAACGACGGTGTAGTCGATGCCAGAGCCGGCAAGCGAGGCGTGGATCGATTCGAGGCAGCGGCGCAGCAAATCGCACGTGTTCCACGAGACGATGATCACGACGAGCCTGGTCATCAGTCCATTCCCTCCGGCCAGCTATCAGCCTCGCCCGGCCCAAACTCCTGGTAAGACCAGGTGTGGGCGATCGGCAACAGGTGCAGATCGAGCCGCGCCGAGCAGATATCGTTCAGCCATCCATCGAACCTGCCTGCTTCAAGCATGTCGACGAGCTCGTCGAGCTGGGCCAGAATGCAGGCGTGAAGGTCGGAAGCGACGATTCCGCGTTCAACAGCCGCTCCCAACTCGTCCTCATCGAGGATGGCGTAGTCGCGTCCGTCGGCGGTCACGAAGAGATCCAGGTACATATCCGTCTGATACCATGTGCCGCCGACGCACCGCGCGGGGGTAGCAAAATCGATCCGGTACAGGGTGCAGCGACCAGTTGCGTCAAACTGCTGCATGACGCGCATTGGGCGCCGTGGCCACAACCAGAGCCGTACCGCACGCATCGGCGGGCGCACGATCCTGACTATCGTTTGGCCACGCCGGCCGACCACCGGATCAACAAAATTCGGCCCGCCCCATACGTAATCGACAACATAGCCGACACAATCGCTTTGCTGCACAAGCGCCGGTCCGGACGAGACCACGATGCCAGCGGAGCCGTCGAGGTAGCGACGACGATACCGATACTCTAGCCGGATCACAGACGCTCCAATCCCTTCAGATGCACAACCTTGACCCATTCGAAATACGCCAGCGTTGCGCACAGGAACAGCCCCAGCGCGCCGTCGCGGTAGCCGCCGAGCTCGATGTAGCGGCGACGAAATTCGCGCAGCGGCGCACCGATGAAGGTACGCCAGCGTGCCCGCTGCCCGGCCAGGTAGAGCATCTGCGCCTCCTGAATCGCGTAGCTGGCCTGCTTGCGCCACAGCTCGTCCAACCGTTCGATGTTCACGTGAATCAGGTGGCCGGTGAGATAGCCGGCTGGGCCGTCCAACTCAGCGAACTCATGGACCAGCCGGGTTTCGTCATAGCGCGCCCGAGCGCGCCGCAGCAGCCGGAGCTGGTAGTCGGGATACCATCCGCCGCTGCGCAGCGTCCTGCCGAAGAACTGATTGTAGCGCGGAATCCAATAGCCCGCTGGTGACAGGGTGACATCCTTACAGAGTGACGAGGTGATCGCCTCTGATGCCACCTCATTATCTTGCCATCTGGTCATCTTGTCAGAGTTTGAGACAAGCTCCCGGATTTCGGTCTGAAGCTGCGGAGTGACCCGCTCGTCGGCATCGAGGAACAATACCCAATCGCCCGTGCAGAGCGTCAGCGCGCGGTTGCGCTGGGCCGGGAAGCCTCGCCACGGCTCGATGACCACGCGCGCCCCATAGGTACGACAGATCGTAGCCGTGCCATCGCGCGTCCTGCTGTCGAGCAAGACGAGGACCTCGCGCGCCAGATCTGCCACGCTCGCCAGCGCACCGCCGATATGGCGCTCCTCGTCCCTGGCGATGATCGCAACACTCAACATGTTCTATGGTCTGTATTCGGTATTCTGCATTATCAAGCCGTAGGCCCACAGCCGCGCCCGCAGCTCGTCGATCCCCAGCACGCCGCGGGCATAGTCGCGCCAGGCCAGCAAGGTGGCCCGTAGCATCCCCGCCCGCACGATCGCAGTGTGCGCAACCACGAAGCGTGGGCTATAATGCTTGCGAAAGAAACGTAGCCGGCTCTGGTAGAGCGTGACCAGCATCTGGTGGCGAAATTGACGCGTCGCCGCGCCGCCGACGTGCGTCACGCGCGCCGCCGGCACCTGCCAGATCGCCCAGCCCGCCCGCCGGATGCGATAACACCAGTCGACCTCTTCGGCATACATAAAGAACCCCTCGTCCAACAGCCCGACCTGCTCGACCACCGTGCGCCGGGCCATGATACAGGCGCCGAGCGGGTGATCGATCGGGAAGGGCGCGCACCCCGCACGCTCCTGCGGGTAGCGGCCATGCCACCACGAGCCGTACAATCGGCCGGGCAGGACCTCGCCGGGCGGAAACAGATCGAGCAGGGTCATGGTCAGGGTCGGAAAGCGGAACGCAGCCGGCTGGATCGATCCGTCTGGATTGAGCAGTCGCGGGCCGACAGCGCCGACGCGCGGGTGGGCTTCCAGGAACGCGGCCAGCACCTCCAACGCGCCGGGGTGAACGACGGTGTCGGGGTTCAGCAACAGCACATAATCGGGCGCCGGGCTTTGCGTCTTCGCATTGTATGCCGGCCCGAGAAACCGGCGCAATCCGAGGTTGGTTCCGGCTGCAAAACCGGCGTTGTTATCGAGCGCAATCAGCTCGGCCTCCGGGAACGCAGCGCGCACCATGGCCGCGCTGCCGTCGCGGGACGCCCCATCGACGACGACGATCCGCAACGGTAGCGTGCAGCCGCGCAGCGAATCCAGGCACGCGCGCAGGAGCTCGCGCGTGTTGTAGGAGACGACCACGACGCCGATGGTGGGGCCAGATGCGGGCATAGCGCGTAGGGTTATAGGAAGCACGGCTCTACGCCACCGAAGCGCTGCCCTTCGCGTGGAACAAAGCCGGCCCGCTCATCGTCTGAGCAGGTAGATACCTCCCAGCTTCATCGGGAAAGGAGCGGCTGCTATGGTGAACGAGCAGCACGAGCAACACGAACAGATCGGCAGCATCGCCGGGCTGGCGGCCGGCATGCTCACCGGCGCGCGCCTCGGCACGATCTGCATCCCCATCCCGATCGTCGGCACCTTCGCCGGGGCGTTGATCGGTGGCGTGCTCGGCAGCGAGGTCGGGCGGACCGTCGGCAGCGCCATCCTCGATGGTATCGACGCCTTTGCCGAGAGCCTGAGCCAGCCGCGCGGCCCGGCCACCACCGGCGGCGAGTCAGCCGGCGAGACGCCAGATGGCCCAACCGCATAGCGCGGCTCACGATCGGTCGAAGGGGGGGGAGCCGGCGCGCGCCATCGCCTCCAGCTCATCGAGCGCCGCCAGCGCAGCCGCATGAGCCGGCGGGTCGGCAGCAGCAAGGCCGCGCGCCTCGAACTCCTCCACATCGAGCCGCAACAGATGCCGCCGATCGGGCGAAACGAAGAGATCGAGCTCCAGATCCTCCGAGTCGATCACGTCGCTCTCGATCCGCGCCGGGCGCGCGATATTACAATACCATCCTTTCAACGCACCCGACGCGCTGCGCACCTCGAAGATCGTGAACCAGCGCTCGGTGTAATAATGCTCATAGAAGTGATCCCCCGGCTCGAACCGCACGTAGCCCAGGTCCAGCGCCGGCCAGTCCCAGCGCGCATGGACGAGGATGTGCCCTGGCTCGGCCAGCAGTACCTCGCCGCGGTACGTGACGATGGTGCCTTTGCCGGGCTTGATCAGCTGAATAGTGATGGGCTTCATGCACCTCTAAGCTCAATCTGTTTCCAATAGCGGTTCGCCCTACCACCACGGCGCAGCGCCATAGCCGTGGGGTCCACTGGGCTGCGTGCTGTGCCCTTGCCGGTTCAGCCAGCGGTCGTCTGCTGTGGGGTGGATTGCCTCTAAGCCACCAAGGCACAAAGACCAACGTACCTCAGCACCGCTCCTCGTGCCCTGGTGCCCTGGCGGTCATACGTAGCTGCGCCGGAGTAGGGTACGGATCGTGCGGCGCGTGCCGGCGCGAACCAGGCGGGAGAACAGCGACGCGAAGAACAGCGCGATCAGGCCAGGGAGCGAGAGCCGCGGGCGGACCATTGCCCGCAGCGTTTCGGGGTCGCGCAGCCGAAGCGGCGACGAGTCGCGCACCTCGAGCTTGACCGTGTCATGCCACTCCTGCTCCACCCAGAAAAGATCGGGCATGCTGCGCTGAAAGAAATAGTAGGCCGGGTTGTATTCGTACAGGTAATCGAACAACTCGCCGAACGGCTCACCTTCCTCCTTGGGGTACAACACCAGCGTATCGCCGACCTGGTTCACGTACCAGCGATGAAAAGACCAGTGAAACAATCGTTCGGCGATCTCGGATGGGCTTTGGATGTAACCGCCCTTGCTCACGCGCATCAGCTCGCGCGCGAACTGGAGCGGATCGTCCAGATGCTCAAGGATGTGGGAACAGATCGTGTAGGCGAACGCGCCATCGCGGAAGGGCAACTGATGCGCATCGGCCACCACCAGCGGTCGATCGATCACCAGATCGCCGCCGCGCTCGGTGTTCTCGCCGAGGAAACGGTCGCACAAAATATCTGAACGAGGATGCGGGTTGTCGCCGCTGCCGATCTCGAGAACCAGGCCGGTCTTGGGAGGGTTGAGCTTCTGCCGCATGGAAGGTGCGAAGTGCCGCGGAATGCTATACAAAGCACAAACAAGGAACTAGCGAGCTTCTTCTTCTTTTGGCATTCTGCATTTTGCCTTGTTAATTCAGATCGTCTCCCGAAAGACTATCGCGCAGGATATCGATATGCTCGAGCGCCAGCCCGGTACCGATCGCCACGCAGTTGGCCGGCTGATCGGCGACATAGCACGGCACGCCGGTGACCTCGGTGAGCAACTCATTGATCCGCCGCAGCATCGACCCACCGCCGGTCATCACCATACCTTTGTCGATGATATCCGATGATAGCTCGGGCGGAGTCTCGGCGAGCACGGCGCGCACCGCGTTGACCACCGCTTCGAGCGGCTCCTGGATCGCTTCGGTGATCTCGTTGGAGGTGACCTCGATCGTGCGCGGTAGGCCGGCGACCTGGTCGCGCCCGCGCACCTGCATCGCCAGCGGGCGCTCGAGCGGCAGCGCCGAGCCGATCTCGATCTTGATGCTCTCGGCGGTGCGTTCGCCGATCAGCACATTGTACTTGCGCTTGATATAGTTGGCGATCGCCTCGTCGAACTTATTGCCACCGACCCGCACCGATGTACTCACCACGATATCGTTCAGCGAGATCACCGCGACCTCGGTCGTACCGCCGCCGATATCGATGATCAGATTGCCCGATGGCTGGGCGGTGGGGATGTTCGCGCCGATGGCCGCGGCCAGCGGCTCGCGGATCAGATAGGCGTAGCGTGCCCCCGCCGAGAGCGCGGCATCGCGCACAGCACGCATCTCGACCGTTGTGACGCCGGCGGGGATGCAGATCATCACCTCGGGCTTGCTCAGGCGCCCGAAGCGGCTATTCGCCTTGCGGATGAAATAGGTCAGCATCGCCTCGGTGATGTCGTAATCGGCGATCACGCCATCGCGCAACGGTCGCACGACTTCGATGCTCTCCGGTTCGCGGCCAAGCATCGCCAGCGCGTCAGATCCGACAGCCTTGACGCGGTAATCCTTGGTTGAGAGCGCCACCACCGAGGGCTCCGAGAGCACGATTCCCCGGCCCTTGACATACACCAGCACGTTGGCCGTGCCAAGGTCGATCCCGATCTTCCGCGCCATAGCCCCTCCGATTGCAGATTGAATTATCCCTAGCTACAATCTGCAATCTCCACTCTGCAATCACTATTGTTGCCGCCGCGTCCGTTTGAGTTGTGCCACCTTGAGCCGGATCAGCGCTTTGCGCAGCTCGGCCTCAGCCCGCGCCATGTCCTCTTCGCTCTTGCGCTGCGCCAATCGCTCCTCGGCCCGCCGCCGCGCATCCTCGGCGCGCGCCTCGTCGATCTCGTCGGCCCGCTCCACTGTATCGGCCAGGATCGTGACGCGATTCGGCAGCACCTCCATAAAGCCGCCCGAGACCGCATACGGCGTGCTGACACCGTCCTTGATGATGTCCAACTCGCCGACATCGAGCACCGTCAGCAGCGGTGCGTGGCGCGGCAGGATGCCGACCCGCCCGTCTTTCGTCGGCGCGTTGACCTGGTCAACATCATCGGAGAGCACGACCCGCTCCGCCGTGACTATTTCGAGATGAATAGGCATCGCAACCTCTGAGATTGCAGATTGCAGGTTGCAGATTGCAGATTGCAGATTTGATCGAGTCTTTATCAATCTACAATCTACAATCACTTCCGGCTGGCTTCGTAGGCCTGGATCACATCGTCGATCGTGCCCTGCATGTAGAAATACTGCTCTGGGATATGATCGACCTCGCCGGCCAGCAAGCGCGCAAAGCTCTTGACCGTCTCTGCAACCGGCACATACTTGCCCGGACGGCCCGTAAACACTTCGGCCACGTGCATCGGCTGGCTGAGGAAGCGCTCGATCTTGCGCGCCCGCGCCACCGTCAGCTTGTCCTCGTCGGAGAGTTCCTCGACGCCCAGGATGGCAATAATGTCCTGCAAATCCTTGTAGCGCTGCAACACGCGCTGCACCTCGCGTGCCACCCGGTAGTGTTCCTCGCCGACGATGTTCGGGTCGAGGATGCGGCTGGTCGACGCCAGTGGGTCCACTGCAGGGTAGATGCCCTTCTCCGAGATGCTGCGCTCCAGCGCGATCGTCGCGTCGAGGTGCGCGAAGGTCGTCGCCGGTGCCGGGTCGGTGTAGTCGTCGGCCGGCACGTACACCGCCTGCATTGACGTGATCGAGCCCTTCTTGGTCGAGGTGATCCGCTCCTGCAGCTCGCCCATCTCGGTGCCCAGCGTCGGCTGATAGCCTACCTGGGAGGGCATGCGCCCGAGCAACGCCGAAACCTCCGATCCAGCCTGGACGAAGCGGAAGATATTATCGATGAATAACAGGATATCGCGCCCCTCGTCGCGGAAATACTCGGCCATCGTCAGCGCCGTCAGCCCGACCCGCAGACGCGCGCCCGGCGGCTCGTTCATCTGCCCGAAGACCATCACTGTCTTGTCGAGCACGGTGGTGTTCTCATCGATCCGCGCCTCGCGCATCTCACGGATCAGGTCGTTGCCCTCGCGCGAGCGCTCGCCCACGCCAGCGAAGACCGAATAGCCGGATTGCTCGCGGGCAATATTGGCGATCAACTCCTGGATGATCACCGTCTTGCCCACGCCGGCACCGCCGAAGATCCCGGTCTTGCCACCGCGCGTGAACGGCGCGATCAAATCGATCACCTTGATCCCGGTCTCGAACAACTGCGCCTGCGTGGACTGGTCTTCGAACGCCGGCGCCGGCTGATGGATCGGGCGGCGCTCCTCGGCCTCGACCGGCCGATCGCTATCGATCGGGTCGCCCAGCACGTTGAAGACCCGCCCGAGCGTCGCAGGGCCGACCGGCACGGCGATCGGCTGGCCGGTATCGATCACCCGCATCCCACGGCGCAGCCCATCGGTCGTGCTCATCGCCACGGCCTTGACCACGCCGCCACCGAGGTGCTGCTGGACTTCGGCCACCAGCCGCCCGCCGTTGCCATCGAGCGGGATCTCGAGCGCGTTATAGATCTCGGGGGTCCGCTCAGCCGGGAATTTAGCTTGGAGCACCACCCCGATGATATCTGTAATCTCTCCAGTCGCCCCAGCCATAGTCGCCTCCATGTTCCGCATCGCGCGCTTGTCGCTTTCCGTTTTACACGTTCCGCTTCCCGCCCTCACTACCTGACCTCAGCAAGCGCAGCCGCCCCCGATGCGATCTCCGAAACCTCTTTGGTGATGTTCGCCTGGCGAGTCTTATTGTAGGTCAGCGTCAGGTCGCGGGTCAACTCTTTGGCGTTGTCGGTCGCGTTGCGCATCGCCACCATCCGGGCGCTATGCTCGCTGGCGATCGACTCCAGGATCGCCTGGTAGAGCTGCACCTCGACGAAGCGCGGCAACAATTCGCGCAGCACCTCCTCGCGGCTCGGCTCGTAGGTATAATCGACCTGCCGCTCGGCCGGTTCGTTGGGCGGCTCGACCGGCAGCAGCCGTTTCAGCGCCGGGCGCTGCACCAGCGTGTTGACGAACTCGCTATAGATGACGTACACCTCGTCGTAGCGCCGCTCGCGGAAGCCATTGATCACGTTCGTCGCGATCCCGAGCGTATCGACCAGGCGCGGGTAGTCGCCGATCCTGGTGATCTCGGCCACCAGGTTCTGCCCCGTGCGCACCATGAAATCGCGCCCCTTCTTGCCAACTGCCAGCACTTCGATCTCGCGCCCGCGCGCGCGTTCGTCGAGGATGAAGCGCGCCGCGCGCCGCAGCACGTTCGAGATCATCGCCCCGGTCAGCCCTTTGTCCGGCGTGACCACCACCAGACCGATCGCCCGCACGTTCGGGCGCACCTCCAGCAGACTGCCCGGCGGCACCCCCACGATGCGCGAGGTCAGCTCGCCCATCACATCGAGCAAGCGGTCCGCATAGGGCCGGGTGGCTAGCACATTGCGCTGCGCACGCCGCATCTTCGACGCCGAGACCATCTCCATCGCCCGCGTGATCTGGGTCAGGTTCTTGACCGAACGAATGCGCCGGCGAATTTCGCGTGTGCTTGGCACATTACACCTCTTGGAAGAACCGAGAACCGAGGCTTGCCCTTGAGCCGAAGCCCTGAGCAGAGCGAAGGGAAGCGAAGGGACCGAGAACCGAGAACAAAGAACAGAGAACAGAGAACAAAATGAAATCACACTTGTCGCCCTTCACCCCTCGCCCTTTGTTCTGTGTCCTTTGTTCTTTGTTCTTTGTTCTTACTCAGAATAATCGCTCGTCTGCTTGAACTCCTTGATCGCGTTCTCCAGGGCGTTCTTGACCTCGTCCGAGGGGAAGCGACGATCGAGCCGGTTCTCGTAGATCAGCCGCCCGACCTCGGGATGCACGGTATGCAGGAACTGCCAGAAGTCCTGCCGCCACTGGCCGACCTTGCTCACCGGCACATCGTCCAGGTAGCCGTTGGTGGCGGCGTAGATGATCGCCACCTGGTCCTCGAGCGGGATCGGCTGGTACTGCGGCTGCTTGAGCACCTCCTGAAGCCGCAGGCCGCGATCGATCTGCGCCTTGGTCGCCGGGTCGAGGTCCGAGGCGAATTGGGCGAAAGCTTGCAGATCGCGGAACTGCGCCAGGTCGAGCTTCAGCTTCCCGGCCACCGCGCGCATCGCCCGCGTCTGCGCAGCAGTGCCGACGCGCGAGACCGACAGGCCGACGTTCAGCGCCGGGCGGATGCCGGCGTTGAACAGATCGGACTCCAGGTAGATCTGGCCGTCGGTGATCGAGATCACGTTGGTCGGGATGTAGGCCGACACATCGTTGGCCTGGGTTTCGATGATCGGCAGCGCCGTCAGCGACCCGCCGCCGTAATCCTCGTTGAGGCGCGCCGCACGCTCCAGCAGGCGCGAGTGCAAATAGAACACGTCGCCGGGGTAGGCCTCGCGGCCCGGCGGGCGCCGCAACAGCAGCGAGACTTGGCGATAGGCCTGGGCATGCTTGGACAGATCGTCGTAGACGATCAAGGCGTCCTTGACCAGCTTGCCGCCGATCTGCACGCCGTTCTCCATGATCTCCTCGCCCATCGCGCAGCCGGCATAGGGCGCGATGTACTGGAGCGCCGCCGGTTCGGAGGCCGAGGCGACGACGACGGTGGTGTAGTCCATCGCGCCATGCTGCTCCAGAACGCTCACGATCTGGGCCACCTGGGCGCGCTTCTGGCCGATCGCCACGTAGATACAGGCCAGCTCCTTGCCCTTCTGGTTGATGATCGTGTCGATCGCCAGCGCCGTCTTGCCGGTCTGGCGGTCGCCGATGATCAGCTCGCGCTGGCCGCGCCCGATCGGGATCATCGAGTCGATCGCGATGATTCCGGTCTGCACCGGGGTATCGACCGGCTGGCGCGTGATCACGCCCGGCGCGATCCGCTCGATCTGGCGCAGCTTGCTGGTGTTGATCGGGCCTTTGTCATCGATCGGTTGCCCCAACGCGTTGACCACCCGCCCGAGCAACTCCTGACCGACCGGCACCGAGATCACCCGCCCGGTCGAGCGGACCTGATCGCCCTCTTCGATGCTGAGATAATCACCCAGGATGATCGCGCTGACCGAATCGCGCTCAAGGTTCAGGGCGATGCCATAGACCGGCTCAGAGCGTCCGTCTTTGACTGGGAACTCCAGCAGCTCCGAAGCCATCGCCTGCTCGAGCCCCTCGATGCGCGCTACTCCATCACCAACCGATATCACCGTGCCGATGTTGACAACCTGCGGGCGCAAATCGACGCCCTGCTGGATGCTTTTCAGCAGGCGCTCATACAACTCTTGGGTTGCAACAGCCATTGCAGGTACCTCCTCAAATGGAGGCATTCGCCGACGAACGCCTCACCAAAGCAGCGAGCGAAAGTCGCAGATCCCGGTTCCTCTACGCTTGACGTAACGATACACTCGGGGCCGCCAATAATATAGCATGAAAAGAAACCGGCGGGCAAGGCTTCCCCAACCTGGAAGATCACCCGCCTGCCAATGCGCTGCTGGCTGGCACTTCGAATCGCGCCCCACGCTCGGGCATCTATCGATTGTGCTGGCGACGAGCGGCCTGCGGGTTTGCGGGAGCGCGGCCCCACCCTTTTTCATAAGCTCATCGCAGCGGCGCAGAGCTGGAAGCGGCTCGCTGCACCGCTGCGGCCCGCTAGCAGGCATGGGGCGTCGGATCAGAAAAGGATTTTGGCGCTAGCCCGCCAACATATTCCGCTGGATCGCGCTGAGGCGGGTACGTAAACTATTATCGAGCACCTGATCGCCGATCCGGATGATCAGGCCGCCGATCAGCGAAGGATCGACCCTGAAACGCACCTGGAGCTGATCGCCATACCGCGCGCGAAGCTCGCTGGTGATTCGCTCGCGCTGAGCCTCATCAAGCTCGATCGCGCTGACAACCTCGCCGTCGATCGTCTGCGCCCCAGCGTGGATGTAGCGTTCAAACGCGCGCACGATCG
>FLYN01002095.1_pt1 | contig 15338 bp, 12 predicted proteins | sample 1122621 | NCBI WGS metagenome assembly FLYN01 (sample SAMEA4346792, study PRJEB14843) | hot springs metagenome | biome: Terrestrial Biome; feature: Habitat; material: Sediment | place: India | collected 2012-06-12 | depth 1760 m
CGCCTGCGCCATGATCTCGTCGGTCACGCCCTTGATCTTGATGTCCATTTGCAGGGCGTTGATGCCGTTGACCGTTCCGGCCACCTTGAAATCCATGTCGCCGAGATGGTCTTCCAGGCCCTGAATGTCGGTCAGCACCGCCACCCTGTCACCCTCTTTGATGAGACCCATCGCAATACCGGCTACCGGGCGGGTGATCGGCACGCCCGCGTCCATCAGCGCCAGCGTGCTGCCGCACACGCTCGCCATCGAAGTGCTGCCGTTAGAACTGAGCACCTCGCTCACCAGGCGGATGGTGTAGGGGAACTGATCTTCAGGCGGGATCATGGAGCGCAGCGCCGTTTCCGCCAGCGCCCCGTGTCCAATTTCGCGCCGCCGGGGGCCGCGCAGGGGGGCTGTTTCGCCAGTGCTGAAAGGCGGAAAGTTGTAGTGGTGCAGGAAACGCTTGTTCTCTTCTGGCGCTAACCCTTCCATCTCCTGCGAATCGCGCGGTGTGCCCAGCGTGGCTATCGTCAACACCTGCGTCTGGCCGCGCTTGAACAGGCCAGACCCATGCACGCGCGGGATGATGCCTACCTCCGCCGACAGGGGGCGAATGGTTTTGTAGTCGCGTCCGTCGGGGCGAATGCCTTCTTCGATAATACGGCGGCGGACTTCTTCCTTAATGACCTGCTGGAAGGCTTCGCGCACGTCGCCAAGCTTGATGATGGCTTCGGGATCGGTAATCGTCCGGTTGAGGTCTTCGTACTCGGCGGTCAGTTTTTCGCGGATTTCGTCCAGCGCCTCGTTGCGGCCTTCTCGGTCGGTCTTCTCGATGATGACCTGTCGCACGGCGGCACGTGTCTTCTCCGACACCTCGGCGATCAGGTTTTCGTCCAGCACCGCCGATTCGTATGCTGACTTCGGCTTGCCGATCTGCTCGCGTATCTGCTTTTGAACCTGGATCACCGGCTGGATGGTCTGGTGCGCCAGTTTAAGCGCCTGGAGAACGGTTTCTTCCGCCACTTCTGTCGCGCCGCACTCGACCATGTTAATGGCGTCCTCGGTGCCGGCAACGCGCAGGTCAAGGGTGCTATCCTCCATCTGCGGGATGGTGGGGTTGACCACCAGCTCGCCGTTGATGAGGCCAATGCGGACGCCCGCGACTGGCCCGTTCCAGGGGATGTTGGAGATCATCAGCGCGGTGCTGGCGGCGATGATGCCCAGCATGTCCACGTGGTGTTCCTGGTCATGGCTGAAGGTAGTTAGAATAATCTGGACTTCGTTGCGCATGTCCTTGGGGAACAGAGGACGCAGAGGCCGGTCAACGACGCGCGCCACCAGAATCGCCTGTTCAGAGGGTCTACCCTCGCGCCGGAAATAGCTACCGGGAATACGCCCGGCGGCGTACAGTTTTTCCTCGTAATCCACACTCAAGGGGAAGAAATCTATGCCTTCGCGCGCGTGGGCGCTCATGGTGGCGGTGGCGAACACCATTGTATCGCCTTCCATGACAGTGACCGCCCCGCCTGCCTGTTCCGCGAACTTGCCCGCTTCGATGGTCAGCGTCGAGTCGCCAAGCTGAGCCGTAAAACGGTGAACCGTTCCATTACCGTTTGACATGTATCCTCCTTAATAGAATACACAAAGCCTGGCGGTCAGGGACTGGAAAGTGCTGCCAAAGCGCGCTGTTTAGCCTCACATTCCAATTCCTGCCTCGCCAGGCGTACACGTTACGGATGCCCTCAACAGGACATCCATGACTACCATTGAAACTCTACCTCAATCGTTAGCGGCGCAGCCCCAAACGCTGGATCAGCTCGTAGTAGCTCTCCGGGTTGGTCCGGCTGAGATACTTCAGATGCCGCCGTCTCTGGCCGACCAGCTTGAGCAGCCCGCGCCGTGAATTTTCGTCGTGCTTGTGAGTACGCAGGTGTTCAGTCAGCTGCTCGATACGCTGGGTGAGCAGCGCAATCTGCACCTCCGGCGACCCGGTATCTTTTTCGTGGCGGGCATAATCCTGCATAATCAATGATTTTTGGGATTTATCAAGGGTCATTGCCGTCCTCTTCGATTGAACGTAGAAACCAGTCACCAGGCAGGCCGGACAGTTGGCTTGCCGGTCTGGTGAGGCATTATAACAGACGGCATTTGACCTGCCAATGATGAAGAATCCCGCCGCGCGTTTTATTTTCGTAAATAGCGTGCTATACTGCCTTATAAGCGTTTCCCACTTTCCCAACACAACCGACAGTATGAAACACTTTCTCGACTTTACGGATTGGTCAACCAAAGAGCTGTGGCACATTATCCAACTGGCGATGCACCTGAAGCTGGAATGGCAGTCGGGGGGCAACCGCCCGGTGCTCAAAAATAAGACGTTGGGAATGATCTTTCAGAAGCCGTCGCTGCGCACGCGGGTCTCCTTCGACGTGGCAATGCACCACCTGGGAGGCCACGCCATCATGATTGGCCCGGACGAAATCGGGCTGGGCCAGCGAGAGAGCGTCGCCGACGTGGCGCGCGTGCTGTCGCGCTACGTGCAGGGCGTGATGGCGCGCGTCTTCGATCATCGCTACCTCGAACAGCTTGCGGCCTATTCCAGCGTCCCGATCATCAACGGTCTGAGCGATGACCGCCATCCCTGTCAGGCCATCGCCGACATGTTGACTCTCTATGAGCATTTTGGCTGTCTGGAAGGGCTGCGCCTGGCGTACATTGGCGACGGCAACAATATGGCTGCCTCGCTGCTGCTGGCTTGTGCGCACTTTGGCATTCATTTCGCTATCGCCTCGCCGCGCAATTACGAACTGCCTGCAAAGGTGATGATTGCAGCCGCCGACCTCGCGCGCGCCAGCGGGGTGACTATTGCGAGTTACAACGACCCTCTCTCTGCCGTCGAAGGGGCTGACATTATTTACACCGATACCTGGGTCAGCATGGGGCAGGAGGACGAAACGCAAAAGCGGTTGGAAGACTTAAAGGGTTTCCAGGTGAATCCACAGCTTGTCGAGCGTGCCAGGAAAGAGGTTGTCGTCATGCACTGCTTGCCCGCTCACCGGGGGCAAGAGATCACCGACGAAGTCGCCGACGGGGCGCACTCGATTATCTTTCAACAGGCGGAAAACCGTTTGCACGCGCAAAAGGCAATTCTTGTAAAATTAATGGCATAGAAGTGTAGAACACTCGCAGGAAGAAACAATGGCTGGAAATCAAGAAGCCTATCTACAAGCAATGAACGCGGGCGATAACGCCGCGTGGGATAAAGAGTGGGCGCTGGCGGTTGCCGCCTATGGACAGGCGATTCAGGAGTTTCCATCCGATCCGGCGGCGCACATCCAGCTGGGGCTGGCGCTCATGGAAGTGGGCCGTCTGGAAGATGCGCTGAAGGTGCTGACGCGGGCGCACCAGCTCTCGCCCAACGACCCAATCCCACTGGAGAAAAGCGCCGATGCGCTGGAGCAGATGGGACGCTTGAAAGAAGCGGCGCAGCAGTACATCAACGTTGCGGAAATCTACCTGGGCTTGCGCGACCTGGACAAGACGATTGCCAACTGGGAACGAGCCACACAACTGACACCCGGCCTCCTCGCCATCCACGCCAAACTCGCCCAGGCTTATGAGCAGCGTATCGGCGATAAGGCAAAAGCTATCCACCAGTATCTTATCATGGCCTATAACTTCCAGCGCATGAAGGAGTCGGACAAAGCGCGGAAGTCGGTGCAGCGCGCGCTCAAGCTCGACCCCAAGCATATCGCGGCGCTCAACGCCTTGCAGGCCATTGAAGCCGGGCAGAACGTGGTGCTGCCAGAGGAAGAAGAACCCCGGCCTAAAGCGGCGCAGAAAAAGACCGAGCCAGACGTTTCCCATGACCGCCGGGCGGAAGTGGGGGAGGCAGACCCCCTGGGGCCAATGGGCGAGGCCATGACGGATGCGCTGGGGCTGCTGGCAACTTATGTAATTGAAGGGGGCAACCTTGATGCGGCGGGCGGCGACGCCCTGCAAGCGATGGAACTTCAGCGGCAGGGCTTGAATGAACAGGCGATTGAGGCGTACCTGCGTGCCGCGCCTAAGCTCAACCATCCCGCGCTGAAGATGAACCTCGGCGGCTTGCTCGTGCTGGCCGAGCGTGGAGAAGAGGCGATCAAGCATCTGGGCGAAGCCGCCATGCACCCCCAGCTTGGCGCTGGCGCGTATCACGCTCTGGGTAAGGCGTACTTCAGCGTGGGCAAGCAGAAGCAGGCGACACGCTATCTTATCCAGAGCCTACAGGCGGTGGACACCAGTCTCGCCGTAGACGGGCGCGAAATCGAGGAACTCACCGGTGTTTATGAGCAGCTTCTCACGGCGCTCGAAGGCAGCAATGAAGAAGCGATTTCCCAGATCAACAACCGCTTTATCAGCTTGCTCAGCGGCAAAGATTGGAAGCAGCGGATTGCCGAAACCCGTCGCCAGCTTCAGGAGATGATGGAGCGTGACGACACGCGCGGCGTGGTAGATTTCCTGGTCGCGGCTCGCAGCGATGAACTGACCGAGTCCGTGTCGCTAATTGACCGCTACATCCGGCAAGGCTTGCTCACGCTGGCGATGGACGAAGCCCACCGCGCCGTCGAGTTCTCGCCGTTCTATCTACCTGTTCACATCCGCATGGCCGAGATTATGATGCGCGAGGGGCGCGTGCGGCAGGCCATCGCCAAGTACAACATGGTGGCGAAAACCTACCTGGTGCGCGGAGAAAATGACCGTGCGGCGTCCATCCTGAGTGAAGTGCTGGAGATGGCTCCCCTGGACATTGAGGTGCGCAAGAGCCTTATCAACCTGCTGGAGACCGAAGAACGTTGGGATGAAGCCCTCGACCAGCAGATAGACCTGGCGGACACCTATAACCAGCTGGGCAACTTTGAGATGGCGCAGGAGACCTTCAATCTGGCCGAGCGGCTGGCGAATCGCGTGGGGGCATCCACCGAGAAAATCGTGCGCATCAAGCACCGTATCGCCGATATTGACCAGATGCGCCTGGACATGCGCAAGGCGCAGAAAACCTACGAGGATATTATCCGGCTTGTGCCGACCGACGAGCGCGCCCAACGGATGCTCATTGACATTCACTATCGTCAGGGGAATCAGGTTGAGGCGATCAAGCGGCTTGACCAGCTCCTCAGCCTGTTTGCGAAGAACAAGCAGGCCAATCGAATCACACAGCTGCTTGAGGAATTGGTAACGCTCTATCCCAACGACGCCGGCTTGCGCTCGCGGTTGGCGGCGATTTACCGTCAGGTCGGGCGCAAGAACGATGCCATCAAGCAGTTAGATGCGCTCGGCGAGCTCCAGCTTGACGCCGGGCTGCACCAGGACGCGATCAACACCATCCGTCAAATTATCGCGCTGAACCCGGACGGAGTAGAGGATTATAAGCGACTGCTCTCGCAGTTGGGCGGTTGAGATCAGGCCGGTAGGGCGCTGCGCACTGCGCGCGAGGCGAGGTTGTAACCATTGGAACTTCTGTGGGCGCTTGAAAATCTGACCCCGCTTGCCATTGTGGATATTTTGCTGGTGGCGCTGATTTTCTTCGGGGCCAGCTTCTTCTTTCGCGGCACGCAGGCCGTCGCACTCCTGCGTGGGATGCTGTTCGTCCTGCTGGGCATGATCCTCATTTCCAGTGTGTTCAATCTGATGGCAATGGGCTGGCTGCTGCGCAATCTGGTGACCGTGCTGGCCGTTGCGATTCCGGTCATCTTCCAGCCGGAACTGCGCCGCGCGCTTGAACAGTTGGGGCGCGCCGGCGTTCTCATCAATCGCCAGCCGTCGGAAAGCGCCCGCGCCAAAATCATCGAAGATGTCTGTCAGGCAACCGAGCGGCTGTCGGAGCGGCGGCATGGCGCTCTGATCGTGCTTGCCCGCAACACCAATCTGGACGAGTACATCCGCACGGGTATCACCCTGAACAGCGAGGTCAGTCCCCAACTCTTGCTTACGATTTTCTGGCCGAAGACCGAATTACATGACGGCGCAGCCATTATTGACCTGGATGGCAAACTGGCGTCGGCGGCGTCGGTGCTTCCGCTCACAGCCAGTCGCAACCTGCCGGATCGTAAGCTGGGAACGCGCCACCGCGCGGCCCTGGGCATCAGCGAGGTGAGCGACGCCGTCTGCGTGGTGGTGTCGGAAGAAACGGGCAGAATTTCCATTACCAATGGTGGCCGTATGATACCGCGTCTCGACCCCAAACGTCTGCGCACCATCTTGCACGCCTTTTACGGCTCGGATCGCAAGCAGCCCGCGTCCCCCTGGGCGCGTCTGCGCGAGAAGAGCCAGAATCTCTTGGTACGCTTCCAGGATTGGCGCAAGCGAGCCTGATGCTGAAAAATCCCCCGATCAACCGCGCATTTCTGGAAAACCTGCTCTGGTTCTTGGGGGCATTGGCGCTTGCCTTTTTCGTGTGGGTGATCGCCGTTTCGCAATCGGACCCGATTGTGGAAAGACGGTTGCCGGGGGTGCGCGTGCAAATCATTACCGACGAGGGCTTGCTGGTCACCAATGACCCCCGCGACACGGTGACCGTCACCGTTCGAGGACAGCGCTCCGTCCTTGACCTTTTAACGGCGGATGACATTCTGGTGCAGGCGGATTTAACGGGGTTGCCGGCGGGGGAGCACACAGTGGAATTAGAAGCCGGCGTGGCCCCGGGGCGTAATGCGCGCGTGGTGGATACGTCGCCGCGCCAGCTTCCGGTTGTGCTCGAGATGGTCGCGCAGCGGTTTGTGCCGGTGCGCGCGCTGATTACCGAGGAGCCGCCCCCTGGCTTCCAGTATGAGACGCCGGTCTTCGACATCGCGCAGAACCAGGTGCTCGTCAGCGGGCCACAGAGCAAGGTGGATCAGGTGGCGGAGGCGCGGGTCGAGCTGGGCCTGGGCGAACGCCGCAATCCGCTGGAATTAGACACCTCGCTCACTCCGGTAGATGTCAACGGCAGCGTCGTCACTGGCGTCACGCTGGAGCCGCAAGTGGTGCACGTCGAAGTCGACATCCAGCGCCGCAACGATGTACGCGAAGTGCGGGTTAGCCCGAATATCCTGGTAGACACGATCCCCAGCGGCTATGTGCTCACTTCGGTCAGCTATGAGCCGCAAGAGGTGCTTATCGGCGGCTCACCCGACCGGATGGACAGCATCCCGGATACCGTTTCTACCGCACCTATTGATCTGACCAACCATACGCAGGACTTTGAAATTACCGTTCCGGTTGTCCTGCCAGACGAGAGTCTGCTGCTGGTGGGAAACCAGAGCATTACCGTATCCATCGGTATCGAGGCTCGCACCGCTAACCGGCAGTTTGACCGCGTTCCGGTGGAAATAACCGGTCTGCCTGAGAACTACAGCGTCCAGATTGCCCCTGACGAAGTGACGGTGCTGGTTACTGGCCCACAGCCCTTGCTGGAAGCGCTCTCGCTGGCCGATATTCATGTCACCGTAGACCTGAATGGCTTATCGGAGGGCAATTATCAGCTTGAGCCGCAGGTTACCGTTAATGGGGGGGACACCCTTGCGGTCAGCACTTCGGTGCTGCCTGCCGAGGTTGACGTACAAATCACGCCCCCCACAGATGGGCGATAAAAAGGGGGGACAGATGATAATTCTGTCCCCACAATTCACGTGCCAGATTTATGCTCGAATTTCCTGCCGCTGGAAGAGCACGTAAGCAACCGCGAAGAGCAGGATTGTAGCGGCAATCATGCCAGTCAGGTGCGGCCAGATCAGCATGACACTTTCGCCCAACGGCAGCGGCGTGCCCAGGATAGCGCCTTGAAGCTGAGACGGCAGCACCAGGCCAAAAGCGCGCGTGGCCGGGTTGAGCAACCCTACCATTGCTTCCACGTAGAGTGTGTTGGGCGACAAACGGTTGAGCGTCAGCGCCAGCTGCGCCTGGGCGAAGACCTCTTGCGGCGACCCACTGGCAATCGGCTGGAATGCCTGCGCAATCAGACGCGCCAGGATGCCCCAGAAGATCGTAATAAACAGCCAGACCGCAATCGAGGCGAGCGCCGCCGTCGCCGCCTGGCGGAAGAGCGTGGAAAACACCAGCGCCAGCGCGAGCCAGATGCCTCCGTAAAAAATCGTCACGAGCAGGAACAGGATCATACGTGCGACTTCTTCGCCGGTGGGCGGCACGCCCAGCCGCAGGATTCCCAGGCCGATGATGAGCAACCAGATGGCAGCCAGCACCAGCGCCAGCGTAAACAGGCCAGCCAGAAACTTGCCCAGCAACAGCGCATCGCGGTAAACGGGCTGCGCCAGGACTCGGGAGAGGGTGCGCTGGTTGAATTCGCCGTTAATAGCGTCGAACGCCAGCGCAATGGCAATCAGCGGCACGAGGAAGCCCAGAAAGCCGACGAACGCTGGCAGCGGCTCCTGAGCCGTCGTAAACAGTTTCAAGAAAACAAAGGGGTCTTGACGCGCATTCTGGCGGATATTTTGCAGCGCAATATAGACCGTACCACCAGCCGTTAGAAGGATCAACAGTTCGAGAATGCGCATCCGCGCGCTGGTGAGGTGATCGGCCATATCTTTTGCCACCACCACCCACAGCCCGGTCCACGGTGAACCTTCCCGCGAACGTTTAAGGGTCGGGTTAAGCGACATGCTCCACCTCCTTGAAATATTGCGCGTAGATTTCGTCCAGGCTGGGAGTCTCGATAGCAAGCGATTTTAATCTGCCGCCAGACTGGATGACGGTACTGGCCGCTTCTGCGCGCAAATCGCTGACGGCCTCCACAACATACAGGTCAGGGCTGTCGCAGCGGACGTTGACCACCCCCGGCAGGGAACGCAGGGTATCCGCCAGCGCGTGGCTGTTTACGGCCTCCAGTTTCACGCGATATGCGCCGCCGAGCACGCGGCGTGCAAGCTCGCTGACCGTCCCTTCCAGTACGATTCGCCCCCGGTGGAACAAACCAACGCGATCACACACCTCCTGGACCTGGTGCAGCAGGTGCGACGACAGCAGGATGGTAATGCCAGACTGTTTAAGTTCCCGGATAATTTTCAAGAACTGTCGTGCGGCTTCCGGGTCCAGCCCGAGCGTCGGCTCGTCCATAATGATAATCTGTGGCTGCTTGATGAGCAGTTCGGCTACCCCCAGGCGCTGGCGCATCCCGCGCGAGAACGTCCCTACCCGGTTCTCTGCTACCTCGCTCAATCCCATGCGGCCGAGGGCGTCATCAATGCGCTGGTAAGCCTCTGCCCGTCGCAGGCCGTTTAATTTGGCGATGTAGAGCAGGTTTTCACGGGCGGTTAGCCCATCGTAGAATCCTACTTGATCGGGCAAGTAGCCAACCCGCGCCTTGACGCTGAGGGGTTGCCGCACGGGGTCGAACCCCAGCACCCGCACCTGTCCGGCAGATGGCTCCGTCAACCCCAGCAGCATCAAAATGGTGGTGGTCTTGCCGGAGCCGTTAGGTCCCAGCAGCCCATAAATTTCGCCTTGCTGGACGGACAGGTTGAGCGAGTCGACGGCGACAAATTTGCCGTACCGTTTGGTCAGATTTTGCGTCTCGATGACCCGTTCGCTCATACCTTAGCCTCCTTTCAGCGACGGCCAAAGCGTGAGACTGCCAGGCCGACCACGCCAACCGCGATTGCAATCAGCGCCACGCCGGCAATACCCCATACCGTTGAGGTGCGTACCGTCACCCGATACTCCACCGACTCCGTCGCGCCGCCTTCAGGTTGCGCCCGGAAGGTAATCTCGTAGTCGCCCGCGATGGCTTTGTCCGAAGGCTGCACGCGCGCTGTGACCTGCGCCTGCGCGCCCGGCTCGATCTGCTCAATCATCTCTGGCTCAAATGTGACAGACCAGCCGCTAGGCGAACTGGCGCTCATTTCTATGCTCACCGCCGGGGCAGAACCTGTGTTTTGCACCACGAGCGTCACAGGAGTCTGCGCGCCGATTTCGGCCTCGCCCGACAATCGCTCATCCGGCGTTGTCAGGTTCAGCGCGGCTTCCCCGACGACCTCGGCGACCAGCTCGATAGCGGTCTCTGCCTCACCGCCCTGAGCGAGGACGGTGATGGGATAAGCGCCAGCCGGGATGATGCTCAACAGCGGGTCAACCTCGACATTCAACCGTTTTTCGCTGTTGGCTTCGACCGGGATGTTGGTTACTTCCTGGCCGCTTGACTTGAAGACGACGGTGAAGAAGGGGGGCGCTTGCGCCGAGAGGTCAACCGCCAGGTCTTCATCGCCTTCGTTGGTCAGCGTGAGGTTATAACGGAATGTCGTACTGGGGCGTCCCCTGAGCACGGGCAGGTCAGCGCTGAACGCCAGGCGAGCGGGCACTTTTTCCTGAACCGTCAGCTCGATGGGGAGTTCCGATTCCACGCCGTCACCGCGAGCGATCACGGCAAACTCGTAAACTCCGGGAGCAACATCGGCGGGCGGTTCTATTCGAAGCTCAACGGGAGCAGCGACTTCAGGCTCGGCATAAACTGACTCGACGATTCGCCCGTTGCCCCGGAAGTTGGCCGTCCAGTTCTCCGGCAGGTTTTGCACAGCCAAGTCTACTAACTCTGGATGCTGGCCGGCGCGGACGTTCAGATCAAGGGTTACACTTTCCCCAATCCCAACAACCTGTGAGGGATACTGGGTAAAGAGCAGCAGGCTCGGCGTATCCGCCTCTGCTGGTTCATCTTGCGCCAGCGCCGGCGCAACCATGAAAACGGCGAGAAGCAACATACATGCCGCAAACCAGTAACGTCGCATAGTTCACGCCTCCTGAAAGTATTGAGTTTAAATTTAGTGAGACGATGCGTTTGTGCTTCATTATCCGCATACTTTGGCAATGTAAGAAGCACATATAAATAAGCTAAGAATTTAATAAACACCTTTTTACGAGCGGTGTGGTCTACGATTCATCCTTTACGTCTGGTAGAATGCTTGAGGGGGCAAGTTGGGAACTTTTCAATGGATGTAGAGGCATCAAGATGGCGCGCAAACCCCTGGTAGCTCTGGTCGGCAGGCCCAACGTCGGTAAAAGCACTCTGTTCAACCGGCTGGTCGGCGAGCGGATGGCCGTCACGCACGAAATCCCTGGCACGACCCGTGACCGTATCCAGGCAGAGTCCGATTGGAACGGTGTCACTTTCAACGTCGTGGACACGGGCGGCATCGAAGTGTACGAACCGAAAGGCAGCCGTGACCTTTCGCCGCTGGCTGAGGGCAGCGCCGAGTTCGTCCCGCAGATTAAAGCGCAGGCGATGATGGCGGTGCAGGACGCCGATGTGATTGTCATGCTGGTGGACGCCACGCATGGTATCACGGCAGCCGACGAGGAAGTGGCCGAAATCCTGCGGCGCACGCAGAAGCCGGTGCTCATCGCCGCCAACAAGACGGATGACCTGAAACGCACAGAGGAGGCCGTTGAGTTTTACAGCCTCGGCCTGGGCGAAGTCTATCCCATCAGCGCCTATCACGGCGTTGGCGTGGGCGATCTTTTAGATGGCGTGGTCGCCGCGTTGAAGCAAGCGCCGCCTGATGTGGGTGAGGAGGAATGGGAAGACGACCATCTTAAGATTGCCATCGTAGGCCGCCCAAATGTGGGCAAAAGCAGCCTGCTCAATCATCTGCTGGGCGAGGAACGCGCCATTGTCAGCCCGGTGGCCGGGACGACGCGCGACGCGATAGATACTCGTATCATGTGGCATGGCGAGCCGATCACGCTGATTGACACCGCCGGCATTCGCAAGCGGGGCCGCATTGAGCCGGGCATCGAGAAGTACAGCGTGCTGCGGGCTATGAGGGCTATTGAGCGCGCCGACGTTGCCCTGCTGGTGCTGGACGCGATGGACGGCGTGACCGAGCAGGATACGCACATTGGCGGCTACATTCTGGACGCCTATAAAAGCGTGGTGATTGTGGTCAACAAATGGGATGCGGTTGAGAAAGACAGCTTCACGATGAACCGTTACCTGGACACCATTCGGGAACGATTCCGCTTTATAGATTACGCACCGGTAATCTTTATCAGCGCCCTTACCGGCCAGCGCATCCACGAAGTGCTGGAAACGGCGCATCGCGTGTGGGAGGCGCGGTTCGTGCGCCTGAGTACATCTGAAGTAAACCGCATCGTCCGGGCAGCCTACCAGAAGCACCAGCCCGTCTCCAGAGGGACGAAGCGACTGAAAATCTATTTCGCCTCGCAGGTGGCCGTCAACCCGCCGCTATTCCTCTTTCACGTCAACGACAAACGGCTGGTGCATTTTAGCTACAAACGCTATCTGGAGAATCAGATTCGGGCAGAGTACCCGTTTGAGGGAACGCCGATTCGGATGAGTTTCCGACCGCGTGAAGGCGCGCTGGAGGATTAGCGGCCAGGAGGCACCGACACCAGTCCCAGCAGTTCGTAGGCGTGGGTCTGTTTCTTGCGCCCTTTGAGCTTGACTTCGCCTAATGGTTTGGCCTGGACAAGATTGCCGAGCCGCTGGATGACCGCCTCGGAGACAAGAATCTGGCCGGGCTGGGCGTACTCTTGCAGCCGCTTGGCGAGATTGACGGCATCGCCGATGGCTGTATAGTTCATCGCGCGTTCCGTGCCGACATAGCCGACCACCGCTTCGCCCACGTTCACGCCAATGCTGTATGACAGATCGTGTCCGTGCATCGCAGTCACTTCGCTGGCGGCGCGCAGCAGCGCTAAGGCGGCGTCGGCGGCGCGGTGGGTATGGTCAGCCTGGTCGTCGGGAGCGTTGAAGATCGCCATCAGGCCGTCGCCCATAAATTTGTCCAGCGTGCCGTTCCATCCCAGGATAACTTCTGCTGCCATGCTCAGATAGTGGTTGAGCGTTTCAATGACCTCTTCCGGCGGGGCATTCTCGCTCCAGGTCGAGTAGCCGCGAATGTCGGCAAACAGGACGCTGATTTCACGGCGCGTGCCGCCAGGACGCAGGGCATCGGGTCGTTTGAGCGCCTGGTCAACGATGGCCGGCGGCACAAAACGCTCGAACGTCCCCCGGATATGCGCGTTTTTGGCCGTCTCCCACTCCTTGGCCGCCTTCAGCGCCTCGAAGTTGTGCGAGTTTTCGATGGCGATAGCTGCGTAATCCGTCAATGTGCTCAACATGGCGCTGTGATGCCGCGTGAAGATATGCGCGCCGACCGAGCTATTGTTCACACCCAGTACGCCGATGGCCTCATTACGAAGGATTAAGGGCGCATAGGCGGCAGACACGAGCGGGCTGCCCTGTCCGAGTTGTTCAGGCGTCAGGATGAGCGGCTTTCCCTTTTCGATGACGCTCTGAGCAATCGGGTCGTTTGCCTCGAACTCGGTTGGTTTCGCCGGGCTGCTGTTCGATTCTTTGTGCGCCCGGCAGACGAGCCGGTTGTTGTAAAGCAGGTACAGGCGCGCGTCTTCTGCCTGCGTGACTTCGGCGGCGGCGTCCACAATGCGAGGCAAAAGCTGGTTCATATCGGTGATAGACGTAACGCTTTTGCCCACGTTGTACAGGACCTTGAGTTCCTGCAAGCGCTGCTGTAAGTCCTGGTTAGCCTGGAGCACGCGCTGGGTCAGCGCCTCTTTTTCCTTGCGGACTCGCACTTCGCTCAGGCTGCGCTCGATGGCCTCCAGCATTTCGTCTACCGAATAGGGCTTGCGGACGTAATCGCGGACGCCTTTCCGGTAAACTTCGATGGCGATTTCCTCAGATCCGTGGAACGTCATCAGGATAACTGGGATGTCCGCATGTTGGGCAGCCAGCGCATCCAGCACTTCCAGGCCGTTCATGCGCGGCATCTGCAAATCCAGCAGAATCAGGTCGGGGCGGTGCTCCATCGCCATGTCGAAGCCCTCTTTGCCGTCACGCGCCACCAGCGGTTGGTAGCCGTTGGGCGTGAGGACGTACTCAACCAGGAACTCCCGGTTCTCCCGTCCGTCGTCAACAACCAGTATGGTTTCGCCTGCCAAAAGATTGTCCTCGCGCGATGTTAACCACTCTCTAATTACAAGTATATTGAAATCAAGGATTTGCGCCGCTATCCTAAAATGGAGAAACCGTTAGAAAATGCCAAAAATCCGTGAATGCGGATTGTTGGTATGCGGCGCACAGACTATAATACTACTATTCACATCCACCGAAAGGGCCAGCATGTTGCACCAATCCCCTGCCGAAATGACGGCTGTCAGCGAGTTACCCCGGCCCAGACTCCACCGCCGCAGCTTCCTCCGCGAACTCATTGATACGCTCGTCCTCATCGGCGCGATCTACGCGCTGGTCAATCTGGCAAGCGTTCGTTTCATCGTCGAAGGCCCCAGTATGCAGCCGAATTTTGAAACCGGCCAGTTTCTAATTGTCAGCCGCATCAATTATCTGCTGGGTGAGCCGCAGCGCGGGGACATCGTCGTATTCCATCCGCCCGGCAAACCGGAGGACGAGCCGCCGTACATCAAGCGCGTGATTGGCCTGCCCGGCGAGACGGTTGAGATACGAGATGCGCGCGTTTACATCAACGGCGTGGAATTGTTCGAACCCTACATCAACGAGCCGTGCATTCCGGCGCGCTGCGATGACCAGAGGTGGGAACTTGGCCCGGACGAGTATTTCGTGATGGGTGACAACCGCAATCACAGCCAGGACTCTAGAGGCTTTGACCCGATCCATCTGAGCAACATTATCGGCGAGGCCGTGATTCGCTACTGGCCGCCGCAAGACTGGGGTCTGGTATCGCAGATTGCTTATCCTGGGGATTCACCTCAATAGAAGGGGAGAAAGATGACCGACGCCATCTACACCTATCCATGCCCGCGCTGCCAGGTGGGCCACTGCCAGCGCAGTATGAAGCCGTACCTGCGGGTGTACGGCGATCTGTTGGTCAATGTACCCGACATGCCGATCTGGACGTGCGACATCTGCGGGTTCTACGAATATGAACGCGATGCGCTCGCCCGCCTGGAAAATCTGATGAGCAGCAAGGCCGCGCCGCGCACACGCCATAATAAGAACCAGACGAACCGCACCTCCAGGAGAGTCAAGCCGTGACGGTTGACCTCCGCAGCTATGTGTTTCTGGACAGCTTGCAGCCCCAACACGCCGCCTTCCTCGGAACAGTGGCGCGCGGCTTTCTGCCGCTACCCCATGACGCCTCCCTGTGGATTGAAATCTCGCCCGGTATCGAAATCAACCGTATCACCGACATTGCCCTGAAAGCGACTCAGGTGCGGCCAGGGATGCAGATTGTCGAGCGACTCTATGGGCTGCTGGAAGTGCATTCGAGCAGCCAGGCAGAGACGCGGGCGGCAGGCGCGGCCATCCTCGAAGCCCTGGGCTGTACCGAAGACCAGCGGCTCAAGCCGCGTGTCGTTTCCAGCCAGAT
>FLYN01004318.1_pt2 | contig 15263 bp, 13 predicted proteins | sample 1122621 | NCBI WGS metagenome assembly FLYN01 (sample SAMEA4346792, study PRJEB14843) | hot springs metagenome | biome: Terrestrial Biome; feature: Habitat; material: Sediment | place: India | collected 2012-06-12 | depth 1760 m
ACGAGATCCCGGGCGGTACCGAGCTCTTTGACGATCGGCACCTGCGAGTCATAATAGATCAGGCCCAGATCGTCGCGCAGGTCGGACTTCAGATCGACCACCAGGGCGTTGAGCTCGGTACGATCGATCAGATCGAGGTACTCGTTGACTGCAGCGGGCCCGGCGGCAGCGACGGCGGCGGTAATATAGATCGAGCGCACCTGGAAGGGCTCGAGCGCGATCCGCTCGGGCACGCTGCCCGGCTTCAGCTCCACCACCGCCTTTCGATAGCCGGGGGCTAATACCTGGACGAAGCCCTGCTCGGGGATGCCTTCGAGTGTGAACCGCCCGTCGGGGCTATTGTCAATGCGGGTAAAAGCGACATCGCTGCTCTGCAGCGTCGGCGTCGCGATCACCGTGGCATTTTTGATCGGTGCGCCGGTCGTGGCATCGACCAGCGTGCCGGTGAGCACATCGGGGCGCAGCCGCTCATCGAGCGTGGTCGTCTTCTCGATCGGACGAGTGAGCGTGGCATAGCCCTCGGCGCTGATCTCCAGCGTCACGCTCTCGGGGAGGGCGTCGAGGCGATAGCGCCCCTGGGCATCGGTGGTCGCCGATCGGTCGCCGGCCTTGACGGTCGCCCCAGCGATCGGCTTGCCGGTATAGCGATCGGTGATCGTGCCGCTGAGGACGTTTGGCCGCAGCGCCGCATCGAAGCTGGTTGTGCGTGCCAGCTCCTGGCGCAGGCTCTCGTGATCCGGCGCCGTGATGGTGAGGGTGAAGCGCTCGGGCAGGTTGGCGAGCGTATAGCGCCCATCGGCACCGGTCGTCGCGCTGATCGCTGCACCGGCCTGCACCAGCGCGCCGGCCAGCGGCTGGTTGCTATAGCTATCGATCACGACGCCGCTGAGCGTGTTGGGGCGGATAGCGGCATCGAGCGTCACCGCAGGGGGCGTTGGTCGGGCGACCTCGGGGCGTTGGGCGAGGGCGATGCTGAGCGGCTCATAACCGTTGGCCACGACCTGCAACGTATCGTTGTTACTCCAGCTGGCGAACTGATAGCGGCCGCTGGCATCGGTCGTCGACTCGGTATTCCCCAACTTGATGCGCGCTGCGGGGACGGGTTTGCCGGTATAGGCGTCGAGGATCGTACCGGTGAGGGCGATCTCCGGCCCACCACACGCAGCCAGCACTACGACGAGGGCAAGGGAGAGGGCCACGAGCGGCGAGCGGGAACGAATGTGAGCAGGCATGGATCTCCGCGCTCCTACCACGAACCAATGCTGACAAGGGCATGCCGAACGAATCGCTTCACGGTTGCGCATGGCAGCATGTGCTCGGCCAGCGAGGCTCCTTGCCTGAGCAGCCTGCCGTAGCGCATAAACGCGCCTATCATAAACGCTTGGCAGGGGGTTGTCAAACGCTCTCTTCCACCACGTAGTAAAACGCACCCCGAGCGCCCGCCTGAAACGGGTGTTTGGAAAGAGATCGGGGGTTTGACTTTCGGCGCTCGCTCGGCTATAATAGCGCAGCAGTGCCGAAGTGGCGGAATGGCAGACGCGGCAGTCTCAAAAACTGCTGGGGGCAACCCCGTGTGGGTTCGACTCCCACCTTCGGCACCAGTTGGAATGTGTAATCAACCACGGGGCGTGGCTCAGCCTGGTAGAGCGCCGCGTTCGGGTCGCGGAGGTCGGTGGTTCAAATCCACTCGCCCCGACCAGCACCACGAAGAGCCCATCGATCGACTCGATCGATGGGCTTTGCGATTTGCCTGCCGTGGCCCTGGCAGGGCATAGGCCATACCGTACGCCAGCGGGTGTGGGGGTCCGCCTTGACATCCGCCCGCCGGGATGCTAGAATCAGCCCATCGGAAGACCGCATGACCTCGTAGCTCAATTGGATAGAGCGTCAGCCTCCGGAGCTGAAGGTTGCTGGTTCGAGCCCAGTCGAGGTCGCCACGTCGTCTTCGCCGCCGTCAGGATCAGGCCCGCTTGGCCGCTGGGGGCGGCGATTATCGTTTCCGCTCCCAGCAGCGCCTGGCGTGAACGCGCCTGCCCCACCCCTTTCGATCCCTGGATCACCGGCTCAGGGCTTGTGGCGGATCGCGGCGAGCAGCTGCTCCAGCGTCTCACGCGTCGGTGCGTCATCCGGGTCGAGCCCATCGCGGAGGGCATAGAGCACATCGACAGCGCTGATCGCATTCAGCGGCGCATGGGTGGCACAGACCATGCCGCCGCGCTGCTCATCGAAGAAGAGCGCCGGTAGACCACAGGTGGTGTTGTCGTTCAGATAAGCGATACATTTAGGTGCACCCATGCGCCACCATCCCTCTCGCTGTGAATCGGCTTGCCAGAGTGCTCCCCGCGCTCCTACACCGCACCTCTGGCGCGGGTCACCGCCTCACGCACACCGGGAACAACCTCGGCGGCAAAGATCTCCAGTTGCCGCAAGCGATCCTCGGCCGGCCAGAAGATGAAGGTGTCCATCCCGACCTCGACCGCCAGATGAGTCAGCTCGGCGATCCAGGCGCTGGGTGGTCCATCCAGCACTCCCTGCCGTGGCCCACGCGTGATCCTGCCCATGACGTTGTACACCCGCCGGATCTGCCGGGGATCCCGGCCCGCCGCGCGCGCCGCCTCGTCGATGCGCTGCTGCATCGCGGGCAGCCGCTCGGGCGGCGCATAGCTACTGCTCGGCACCCAACCGTCGGCCAGGCGCCCGGTCAGCGCCAGCATCCGCGGGCGGTAGGCGCCAAGCCAGATGCCGATCGGATGCGCCGGCCGCGGGCCGGGGCGGGCGCCGCGAACCTGATAGTGCTGCCCCAAGAAACGTACCGCGCGCGTGTCGCTCCAGAACGCGCGGATGATCTGGATCGCCTCCTCGAGGGCTTCAACCGCCGCGCCGGGGCTGCGCGCGGGCCCACCCATCGCTACGATCCCCTCCCATATCGCTCCGGCGCCAAGGCCCAACTCGATCCGTCCACCGCTCAGAACATCCAGGGTCGCAGCGGCTTTGGCGAGCATGGCGGGCGGGCGTAGCGGCAGGTTCGCCACATTGGGGAAGAACCGAACGCGCGTGGTGGCCTGAGCCAGTGTCGCCAGCAGAGTCCAGGTGTCGAGAAACTGGGAGTTATAAGGATGATCCTGGATGCCGACGAACTCCAGCCCCATCGCCTCGATCGCGTGCGTCAGCTGCAGCGGCCAACGGGGATCGCCAGCGGTCGGATCGACATTCCCGCCAAAAGAGATCGGTCGGTAGAGGTCGCCCACAGATCGTTCCTTCCTGCGGTTGGTGCGGCCCCCAGCGGCTGGAGATCACAGGGTGAGCGAGGCACAGGCGCGCATCACTCTCCTATTATACTCCAGGCTGGCCATGATGGTTCTGCCGGATGCCCGCCGATGCTACACTGCGCCGTACGCCGCGCGACCGCCCCAGGGCCGGGCCCCTTGGATGGAGCCCGGTCATTGACTCGTGGCCACCGCAGGGGTATAATCTCCTGGTTCGCACCAGGAACCTGTATCAAGACGCGCTCCCTCGAACTCAGACCAGCATCCCCATCCCCGGGGAGCCCATCCTCAATTTGCCTGCCTCACAGCACCCGATCGTGGCATCAGGAGGGGCTTATGAGGTATCCTTGCACTTCCGGCTACTCGCGCATGTGGCGCCAGTAGCGCAGTCGGTGCATCCAGGCCAACCGTTGAAAAGGCTGGCTTCCTGTGGCCCGGCGGATACGGCGGCACTCCAACCACAGATGGTCCCCCTGAGCCATTGGCCGGCCACCGAGTGCGCCAACCCCGCTACGAGAACTCTTCCCCGTGGGCGGCGATCATATGTTGATAGGCCCGGAAGGATGCATCCTCGCCCGTGCCTGGCGCCACACTCACCGGCACCGACCGCGGTTGCCAGGTAGCGAGCGCGGCGGCGCAGGCAGCCAGCAACTCGGGCGTGAGCCCGAAGTCGCGGATGTCGGCCCCCGGCCCGGCGGTGCTGACGAACCGATGGCATACCTCGAAGAGCCGCGCGAAGACGGCACGCACCTCGGACTCGTCCATAGTGAGGCTATCCTTTCCGCGCATAGCCTAATTATACCGCTGGTACGTCGCTATGTGGTCGTCAGCTGGCACGCTGCTTGCTGCTCTCCGGTGCAGAGCCGATCGACAGAAGGGAGCCAAGACCATGAGTGCACCCGCATCATCGTACGGGAAGGACCCGTTCGGGACGGGCGTGCAGGCGGGCGCCTTCCGAAGGGGCATCGAGGTGTTGCGAAACCTGAACGATCCCGAGCTGTTGGATGCCTATACCAGATACGTGGAACGGCTGGAGACGATCCTGGCGCCCTATGAACTGAACGCTTTCGCCGCGTTTTATCAGCGCCAGCGACGGCGAATCACCCACCAGTCCGCCGATACCGCCATGCTCGAAGTGGAGGAGTCGGCCCTGCGGAAGGTCGCCTCCGATGCCGAGGTCCAGCAGCTCTACGACCGCTACCTGAACCTGCTCGCCCGGCGCGGGCTGATCGACAGCAAGTACGAGCATACCCCACTCAGCGAGTTGATGCCCGCACCCGCGCCGACCGCCGCGGAGTGAGTGCTGGCGTTGCCCCTAGCTATCGGCGCTGGCCGCTCCGTGCCGGTTGTGCTTCTCCAGGCCTGAGCGCTGATCCGGGCCCCCAGCACTGCAGGGCGATCGCGCCCGGCCACCTGGCTCTTGACAGGGTGGCCTTTCTTCGCTATACTGATCCCACCCCCCGGGGGAGGGGGTATCGGGAAGCGCAAGGAAGGGTGCCGATGTCGGATACCAAACAACAACTGCTGAGCCGGCTCAAGACGATCGAGGGCCACGTGCGCGGGGTACAGCGCATGGTCGAGGCGGATGCCTACTGTATCGACATTCTCAAGCAGACGCAGGCCATCCAGCGTGCGCTGGACAAATTCAACAGCATGATCCTGGCCGAGCACCTCAAGGGCTGCGTGACAACCGCGATTCGTGGCGAGGATCCCCAGGAGCGCGAGCGCGTCGTCAACGAGCTGCTACAGGTCTTCGAGGCCAGCAGCGCCGTTTAGCCCTACTCATCGTGACGCGGCTGCACCGCGCAGTGGGGCAGCCACAGCTTTGCCCTACCCGCCTCGCCCGGGGCGAGGTTCTCAAGCACATGACCCCTCTGAGGGGTGGGCAGTGGCGAGGCACACAGCCTTCCCCCTGCCCACAACTGGACCATTGGTTGAACTATGCCTCATCCTTTAGCCGAACAAGAACTCCAGCTTGCGGTGACCGGCATGACCTGCGCCTCGTGCGCCGGTCGGGTCACCAAAGCCTTGCAGAAGGTGCCCGGCGTGCGCGCGGCCCAGGTCAACCTGGCAAGCGAACAGGCGACTGTTCGCTACGACCCGGCGCAGGCCGAGATCGCGCAACTGCGGGCCGCGGTCGAACAGGCCGGTTACGGCGTCGTGACCGATCAGCTCACCTTTGCGGTGACCGGCATGACCTGCGCCTCGTGCGCCGGTCGGGTCGAAAAGGCGCTCAAGAAGATCCCCGGCGTGCTCGATGCGAATGTCAACCTGGCCAGTGAGCAGGCGAGCGTGACCTATCTGCCGGGCGCACTGGGCTGGCGCGAGCTGCAGGCCGCGGTCGAACGGGCCGGCTATGGCGCAGTCGCGCCGCAGGACAGCACCGGGGACAACGCGGACAGCGAGGCAGCCGCCCGCGCGCGCGAGGTGGCCGACAAGCGGCGCAAGCTACTGGTCGGCCTCGCCCTTGGCCTGCCGTTGTTCCTGCTCTCGATGGCGCGCGATTTTGGTCTGCTTTTACCCTGGCTGACGCCGTTCTGGGCAGCCAACGAAGCGCTGATGGGCCACGCCGGCAACCCCGATCCGATGCACTACCCGGCGCGCGGCGACCTGCTCAACTGGTTGTTCCTGCTGCTGGCGACCCCGGTGCAGTTCTACAGCGGCCGCGACTTCTACGTGCACGCCTGGAAAGCGCTGAAGAACCACACCGCCAACATGGACACGCTGATCGCCCTTGGCTCGTCGGCAGCCTACTTCTATAGCGTCGCAGTGCTGCTCCTCGGCCTGAGCGGGCACGTCTACTTCGAGACGGCGGCGCTGATCGTCACGCTCATCCTGCTCGGTCGATTCCTGGAGGCGCGCGCGAAGCGCCAGACCAGCGCGGCGATCAAGGCGCTGATCGGCCTGCAACCCAGGACCGCGCGCGTGCTGCGCGGCGGTGCCGAGCGGGACGTGCCGGTCGAGGAGGTGCGCCCGGGCGAGATCGTGATCGTGCGCCCGGGCGAGCGGATTCCGGTGGACGGGGTGATCGTCAGCGGCCGCTCGAGCGTGGACGAGAGCATGATCACCGGCGAAAGCCTGCCGGTCGAGAAAGGGGCAGGCGATAGTGTGATCGGTGCCACGATCAACACCACCGGCAGCTTCCAGTTCCGCGCCACGCGGGTGGGCACAGCGACCGCGCTGGCCCAGATCATTCGTATGGTGCAGGCGGCGCAGGGCAGCCGCGCCCCCGTACAGCGGCTGGTCGACCGAGTGGCAGCGGTATTCGTGCCGATCGTGATCGCGATCGCGCTGCTGACCTTCCTGGCCTGGTTCTTTATCGGCGGGGCCGGCTTCACCCAGGCGCTGATCTTCGCAGTGGCCGTGCTGGTGATCGCCTGCCCATGCGCGCTGGGCCTGGCGACGCCGACCGCGATCATGGTCGGCACCGGCGTCGGAGCCCAGAACGGCATCCTGATCAAGAACGCGGAGAGTCTGGAGCGTGCCGCCGACATTCAGACTGTAGTACTGGACAAGACCGGCACCATCACCATGGGCAAGCCGGTCGTGACCGACGTAATTGAAAATGCAAAAGTGCACGTCGCACACGAGGTCCTGGCACCGGCCAGCAATGAACCGATCGCCGAGCCGGCGCCTTCGATCTTATATTTAGCAGCCTCAGCCGAGCGCGGCAGCGAGCACCCGCTGGGCGCGGCGATCGTGCGGGCAGCGCAGGAACAGGGGCTGGCCCTCGCGCAGCCAGAGCAGTTTCAGGCGCTGGCGGGGCATGGCATCAGCGCCGTGGTGGATGGCTATCTGGTGCTGCTGGGGAGCCCGCGGCTGATGGGCGAGTGGAGCATCGACCTGAGCGAGGTCGCAGCGGCGATCGAGCGGCTGCAGGGCGAGGGCAAGACGGCGATCGTCCTCGCCGCCGATGGGGTGGCGCTGGGAGTCCTCGGGATCGCCGACACCGTCAAACCGACCTCGCGCGCGGCGGTCGCAGCACTGCATCAGATGGGCATCGATGTGGTGATGCTGACCGGCGACAACCGACGCACCGCCGAGGCGATCGCGCGGGCGGTAGGGGTCGATCGGGTGCTGGCCGAGGTCTTGCCCGAGGGCAAGGTCGAGGCGATCAGGGGGCTGCAAGGCGAGGGGCGGGTGGTCGCCATGGTGGGCGATGGGATCAACGACGCGCCGGCGCTGGCGCAGGCCGATGTGGGCATTGCGCTCGGCACCGGCACCGACGTGGCGATGGAGGCCGCCGACATCACGCTGATGCGCGGCGACCTGCGCAGCGTGCCGCAGGCGATCGAGCTGAGCAAGCGCACGCTGGCGACCATCCGCTGGAACCTGTTCTGGGCCTTCATCTACAACATCCTCGGCATCCCGATCGCCGCAGGCGTGCTCTACCCATTCTTCGGCATCCAGCTCAGCCCGATCATCGCGGCGGGGGCAATGGCATTCAGCTCGGTGTTCGTTGTCACCAACTCGCTGCGGTTGCGCGCGCTCCCGTCCGGGCTGCACGCGCGATAGCGATCCTCATTCTGGATCGGCTGCCCTGGCGCTGCTGGCCTCTGGCGCATCACCAGGCGCATCGCGCCGCGGTACCTCGTAGCTCCACAGATCATAGGCCAGGCGCGTGTTCGGAAAAACCGCCTGCGCTTCCGCCAGCAGCGCATCCAGCCGCGCGCGGCCGTCGGACTCATAGCGCGGGCTGACGTGGGTCAAAATCAACAGCCCCACGCTGGCCTCGTGCGCGACGCGCGCCGCCATGGCAGCCGTCGCATGCAGCGTCTCCTCGGCCCGCTGCAGCTCGGTGTGAGCAAAGGTCGCCTCGTGGATCAGCACATCGGCCCCGCGAGCCAGGGCAACCGCCTGCGGCGTATATGTTGTATCGGCACAATAGACCAGCTTGCGCCCCGGGCGGGCCGGCCCGACCAATGCCGCCCCCTGGATCGTGCGCCCATCCGGCAACGTGACCGTTTCCCCGCGCTTCAGTGCGCCGTACAGAGGGCCAGGCGGGATGCCGAGCGCCTGGGCCTGCTGAACGTCGAACCGGCCCGGACGCTCGCGCTCGATCACCGCATAGCCAAATGTCGGGATCCTATGCTCAAGCGGGCCGGCGACCACCCGTACGCCCTCGTCGGCATACACCTCCCCCAGCTCAACCGTCTCCACCTGCAGCGGAAAGCCGAGCCGGGTCCCGCTGGCCTGTAGCGAACAGTGCACATACTCCGCCAGGCCCGGCGGGCCATACAGGGTCACCGGGGTTGGGTTGCTGCCCTGGAGCGAGCGGCTGGCAAGCAGCCCCATCAGTCCGAACAGGTGATCGCCGTGCAGATGGGTGAGAAAGATGCGCTCGAGCTGGCTGAGGCGCAGCGGCGTGCGCAGGATCTGATGCTGGGTACCTTCGCCGCAATCGAAGAGCCAGAGTGCAGCGCGTTGGGCAAGTTGCAGGGCGATACTGCTGACGTTGCGCGTGCGGCTCGGGGCGCCGGATCCCGTGCCTAAAAACGTGATCTTCATCCGCCTGATTCGCTCCACCCGCCGGCACCGGCCGGGGGGATGGGAAGCCAGATCGTGAACGTGCTCCCCTGCCCCTCGGTGCTCGCGACCTCGATCGTACCGCCGTGCAGGGCGACGATCTCTTTGACGACGTAGAGCCCAACCCCCATCCCGCTGCTATTGGATGCATCGGCGTTGGGTGCCCGGTAGAAGCGCTGGAAGATCCGATCCAGCGCATCGCTCGGGATCCCGATCCCCTGGTCGCTCACGCTGATGGCGATCTGATCAGCGCGCCGCTCGACCTGCACAGCGATCGGCCCGCCCGCCGGGCTATACTTGATCGCGTTCAGGAGCAGGTTGTGCACCACTTGCTCAAGCCGCAGATCATCGCCTTCGACGACCACCGGTTCAGCCGGACAGGCGAGCTGGATGCTATGCCGCTCTAACGTCGGTTGGAGCGATTCGACAACCCGGCGCACCAGCGCGCCGAGGTCCACCCGCCCGCGCTCGAGGTCGAGCTGGCCGGCTTCGATGCGCGAGGCATCGAGCAGTTTGCCGATCAGCCGGTTGAGCCGCTCGGACTGCTCGACGATCATGCTGATCGCCATGCGGTCGCGCTCGGTGAGCGGCTGTTCATGTGTGGCACGCTGTTGAAGCACGTAGGCATAGCCGATGATACCGGTGAGCGGTGTCTTCAGCTCGTGCGAGGCGATCGCGAGGAACGCCTCGCGGGCGCGGATCATCTCCTGCATCTCGCGGTGAAGCCGCAGATTGTCGATCGCCAGCGCCGCGCGGCGCGCAAACTCTGCGGCCAGGGCCAGATCGTCCGTGTTGAAGCGTTGCCCCGGAGCGCCGCGCGCCAGCAGCAGCAACCCCAACGTCTGCTCGCGGGCGCGCAGCGGCACCACGATCACCGCGGCGACCCCCAGCGCCTGCAGGAGCGCACGATGTTCCTCGTTTTGGGCGATCGCCGCCAATGCTGCGTCCGGCGCATCGGCGACGAGCACCGGCTGGCCGGTTCGAACGTGCGCGACCGGTCCGGCCCGACTTCGACCCGGCGGATAGCGCTGGCGCAGCGTCTCGAGCAGCGGCGCCTTCGCCGGGTCGGCGTGTGCCGCAGCCGCCAGATGCGGTGGCCCACCTGCCTCGACCACGTCGACGACGCACCAGTCGGCGAGCGTGGGGACGGCCAGGTGCGCGACAGTCTCGAGCAGCGTTTCCACGTCCAGCGCGGCCGCCAGCGCCGCACCGACACGCAGGAGGAATGCCAGGCGCTGCTCGGGCGTTGGGGTTGGAGGGGCAGTTGGCGATTCGATGGGCTTCTGTCCTGACTGCTGGGCTGGAAGCGCATCGATAGCAGCCTGCAGCTTTTGCAGGGTCTGCCCCAGCCCTTCCTGCTGTGGCGTCGGCACAGCAGCGATCTGCTGTTGCAACGCCTCGGTATAGGCCCGTATAGCCGCTAACGGCTGAGAAAAGGTATCGTCAGGCATGCCGGCTCTCCTTGTACTCGCCAGCCATGATCTCCTCACTCCTCCGACAGCCACCCAGCGGTGAGCCTTGCATGATAGCGCAAAGCGCGAATGCCTGCCTGGCAGCCAGACAGCACCTGGATGCCGCATTCTCCCGGCGCGGGGTGCCGCAGGTCGCTGGGCTTCGAGTCGCATTGTATGCCCCCTGCCGCTGGCGCGCAAACAGGCTGGTGGCAGGCTTTGCCCGGCATTGGCACCGCCCTGAGGCGCCGTTATGCTATACTGCTCTGAAGCAGTTGTTGGTGAACGCCAGGACGTACCGTGAGCGATATTGCGCTGATCATCCCCTCGCTCGATGGAAAGGTCGAACCACTGCTCGCCAGCGTACGCCACCAGACGCTGCCGCCGGCCGAGGTCGAGGTGGTCTGCGGCGTCCGGCCGAACGGCCGCGCGCGCAACCTGGGCGTCGCGCGCACCAGCGCCCCGCTGCTGGTCTTCGTGGACGATGACGCCGTGCTGGGCGACAAGCACGTGCTGGCCAACCTGACGGCGCCGCTGCGCGCCGACCCGGCGATCGGCGTCACCGGGGCTTCCAAGCTCCTGCCCCCGGATGCATCGCCCTTCCAGCGCTGGGCTGCCCGCGAAGTGCCGCGGATCGTCCACCCGGTCGTCGAGCGCCCGTTGGAGACCAACCCCGACCCGCCGTCGTTCTACTGCGAGATCACCACGACCTGCTGTGCGATGCGCCGCGAGGTGTTCGAGCAGGCCGGCGGCTTCGACGAGACGTTGCTGCGCGGGGTGGACACTGAGTTCTTCGTGCGCGTGCGCCGGCTGCCAGTCGAGCGCCGAGAACCCGCACGGGAGAACCAGCACGTTCGTCCCAGAACCAAAGGCCAAGACCAGGAGAGGGGAGAGGGGAGGCGGGAGACGGGAGACGGGAGACAGGAGACGGGAGACAGGAGAGGGGAGACGGGAGGCGGGGGACGGCCAGGCAGCACGGATCACGCCGGATGTAGCGTGCAGCCCGCATCCTCGCCTGGAAGCCCGGCTCTGAGCGCATGCGAAGGGGCAGCCCAGGGACGCAGCACGCACTACAGGTTCGTGCTGGTGCCCCATACCTGGGTTTATCATCCCGCGCCGCCGACGCTGGGGGCGCTGCTGCGCAAACAGTTCGCCTATGGCATCGGACATGCCCAGGAGGTACGGCGCGACCCGACGCGAGCGCGCGGGCGGGCGCTGCACACGCCACTGCACGCTGCCGCATTCCTGCTCTTCCGCACGGCGATCCTGCTACCGAACGTCTTTTTACCCTACTCGTTCGCCGCGCCCTCCTGGCGACCCGGCTTCAAGCCGCTCAAGGCGCTCGCCTCCTACGCCAGCGCGCTGGGGTATCTCTGGGGATGGTATTACGCGGATCGCTAATACGAAACGAGAACCGAGAACCGAGCCATGCCCTGACCCTGGGCCCTCATCCCGGCTCGGGCCGGGGGGCGGAGCCCCCGATGAACGGAGGGGGGAAGGGGCAGCGAAGGGATCGAGAACCGCGCCCCGCGCCCCTGCATAAGCGCCCCGTCCCATTTTGGAGCGGCGCAGCCGCATGGGAAGGCTAACGCGACTGCTGATGATGAGACACGTTCGCTTGCAGTTCCATGGTGAGTTAAACGCCTTCCTGCCACCTGCCCGGCGCCAGGCGGCCTTCACCCACACGTTCAACGGCCGCGTGTCGGTCAAGGATCTGATCGAGTCGCTCGGTGTGCCCCACACCGAGGTCGAGGGTATCCTGGTGAACGGGGCGTGGGTCGACTTCGCCTACCTCGTGCAGGATGGCGACCAGATCGACGTATACCCGGCTTCGGCGCCCGGCGTTGCCGCAGCAGGCGTATCGCTGCGCCCACCGCTTGTGGGTATACCGCGCTTCGTCCTCGATACCCATCTGGGCCAGCTCGCCGCCTACCTGCGCATGCTCGGCTTCGATACGCTCTATCGCAACGACTACTCCGACGAAGAGCTGGCGCACCTTGCGAGTACCGAAAGGCGGATTCTCCTGACCCGCGATCGCGGCCTGCTCAAACGCAGCATCGTGACCTACGGCTATTACCTGCGCGAGACCGACCCACAGCGGCAGGTGGCCGAGATCCTGCGCCGCTTCGACCTGGTGCTGGCGATCAGGCCGCTCCGGCGCTGCATGCGCTGCAACGGCCTGTTGCGCCCGGTCCCCAAGGAGGCGATCAGCGCGCGGTTGGAACCGAAGACCCGCGCGTACTACGATGAGTTCAGTATCTGCGAAACGTGCGACCAGATCTATTGGAAGGGATCGCACTACGAGCGCATGCAGGTCCTCATCCAGGGGCTGGTAGGTCGGTGAGGAGCAACGGCCATGCGCATCGCGATCGACGCTCGCTACATCGCCGACCACTTCCCCGGCATCGGGCGCTATCTCTACAATCTGCTGATCGCGCTGGCCGGGCTGGATCACCCGCACACCCTGATCGTGCTGCACAACCCGGCGCTCGCCAACACCCGCCACGCCATAGCGGCGCTCGCGCGCTTCCCGGCAGTCGAGCTTGTCGCCACCGGCGCGCGGCCCTTCACACCTGGCGAGCAGGTTGCCATCCCGCGCCTGCTGCGCCGCCTGGGCGCCGGGCTCTACCACGCGCCCTATTATGTGCGGCCCTACGCCGGCCTGCCCTGCCCATCGGTCACGACGCTCTACGACATCATCCCGCGCCTGTTTCCGGCCGCGGTTTCGCTGCCCGCCCGGCTGCTGTTCGACCTGTTGACCCGGCTGGCGATCCGCGCGTCGCGCCGCATCATCGCGCTCTCGGCGAGCGCACGCGCCGACCTTAGCGCGGCCTACGGCGTGCCCATCGGGCGCATCGATCTCACACCGCTCGCCGCCGACTCACGCTTTTATCCGCAGCCGCCCGCGGCGATCGCCGCAGTGCGGGCGAAGTACGCGCTGCCCGAGCGCTACGTTCTCTCGCTCGCTGCCAACAAGCCGCACAAGAACCTGGCGCGGCTGGTTGAGGCGTTTGCCCGCCTCGCCCCCTGCAGCGCCAGGTTGCAGCTGGTGATCGCCGGGCATTGGGATCCGCGCTACCCGCAGGCGCGGCAGATCGTGGCCGCCCGTGGCCTGCAGGAAATCGTTCGGTTCGTGCCGAATATCGCCGAGGCTGACCTCCCGGCACTCTATAGTGGCGCCACGGTGTTCGCCTTCCCATCGCTTTATGAGGGGTTCGGACTGCCGCCGCTGGAAGCGATGGCCTGTGGCACGCCGGTGCTTTGCAGCAATCGATCGAGTCTGCCCGAGGTCGTTGGCGATGCCGCGCTGCTGGTCGATCCGACCGATGTCGAGGCCATCGCCGCCGGGCTGGAGCGGCTGCTTGGCGACGGCGACCTCCGCGCGATGTTGAGCGCGGCCGGGCAGCGGCGGGCGGCGGCGTTCTCCTGGGAGAGAACGGCCCGGGCGACGCTGGCGGTCTACGAGCGGGCGGTGCACTGAAGAACCGCGGAGACGCAGAGATACACTGTATTCCAACACGACTCTGATCGCCAAAAGCATGAGAAAGCGGGCACAGCGTCTAACGCCCTGAACCCTGCGCGCCCCTGCGCTTTCTCTTCGTTTCGCTCAGAGCAGGATCTCACTGCGCTGTATTCCGTTCTGGGCGTTGAACAACAGCGTCGATCCAGTGCAAATACGATTCGGATCCTGCCACGATCGGGAGGGCGAAGATCGCCGGCACCTGATAGCTATGAAGCTCCCTGACGCAGGCTTCGAGCGCTTCGTAGGCTTCCGCGCGGGTCTTCATGAAGATCAGGTACTCGTTGTCCTCGGTCAGCTCGCCCTGCCACCAATAACACGAACGAATCGGGAAGATCTGCGCAGCGGCGGCGAGCTTACGCTCGACGATCGTTCGCGCGATCGCCCAGGCTTCGTCTGCATCCCTGGCCGTGACCTGGACCAAGAGATAAGGCAGTGGGCCGTTCATCGGCTGGTCCCTCCCCAAACGCTGACGGCGTGTCCAGCAGGCTACCGTGCCACCTCACCAGAGCACTATCGCGCTCGTCCGGGGCCGGCGGGGCATGGCATACCGCTTGCTCATCCCCCCTGGCACTGTCTGGGTGGAAGGAGTAAGCAAGGATGATCCGCTGTGCGAAATGTGACAACGAGACGCGCACCAGCGCCCTGGTGACTGCACAGGGCGAGGTGATGCTGGCCGGAACGATCGGCACCGACCCGCAGCCGATCCTGGCACAGGTGTGTACTGCCTGCGGCTACATCGAGCTCTACGCGCCCCAGCCGCTGAACCAGCCGGAGCAGGCGGCCCAGCACGAGGAGCTAGCGCCTGCCGCCCCCGCCGAGGCGACGATCCCGGCGGCCTATCGGGGCTCGTAGCCCGGAAGCGTATGCAACAACTCCTGGGCGCGCTCGTCGCGGATGCTGACGATCTCGCCCTGCGCGTCGCTCAGCACGATCGCCGCGATTAGCCGCGCCGGCTCGGCCGGGTCGCGCAACTCGCCACGCTCATAGGCGCCCCGAAAGCGCGCCGACGTCGCAGCGCCGATCTGATCGATGGGGGTCGTCCGGAGCGTGGTCTGCATCGCCGTGTCGACCATGCCGGGGTGGATCGCGTTCACCGTGACTCCCGAGGACGCGATCTCGGCGGCCACGGCACGGGTCAGCATATCGAGCGCGGCCTTGCTGGTCGAGTAGGCGCTGGCGTTGAGGATGCCGCTGCCCGTCGCGGCACCAGAGGAAACGTTCACGATCCGGCCCCAGCCGCGGTCGAGCATGCCGGGCAGCACCGCGCGCAGGCAGCGGTAGGCGCCTACGACGTTGATCGCGATCGCGCGCGCCCAGGCCTCCGGGTCGCTTGTGGCGGTCGGGCCAAGCGGCTCGAGCACTGCCGCGTTGTTGATCAGGATGTCGATCGGCCCCAGCGCGCGCTCGACCTCGGCCACCGCTGCCAGCACTGCAGATCCCTCGGCGACATCGGCGCTGAGCGCCAGCGCGCGCCCGCCGCGCGCCGCGATCTCATCG
>FLYN01003252.1_pt1 | contig 15258 bp, 14 predicted proteins | sample 1122621 | NCBI WGS metagenome assembly FLYN01 (sample SAMEA4346792, study PRJEB14843) | hot springs metagenome | biome: Terrestrial Biome; feature: Habitat; material: Sediment | place: India | collected 2012-06-12 | depth 1760 m
CTTCATCCGGGGGCGGGTCGAGCCGGAACTGGCTGCCGGACTCCAGCACCCAGGTTTGCCACGCGCCGGCGTCCGGTTCGACCTGGGCGGCCACGTCCGCCGGCGGAACCGCTGTCACCTGACCGAGCATCCCCAAACCGGTCAACAGAAGAAGCCCTATGACCAAGACACGAACATAGAAACGATTGATGGGAAACATATTTTAACCTTCCTATACCTAAACCTGCGTGCGATTTGAACCCACGCCTATCCACCATGCTCAAACGGCATAGCCCTCCTCTGATGAACTTTGGGAGGCTTGCCGGCTTGTAGAGATGGCAGCGTAAGGCTCTACGTTTTATGGTAGAGGCAGCGTAGGTAGGGAGTCACCCAACTAAAGTAGGGAAAATGGGAGGGCATTTGACAGCCGTGACTAGCCGCCGATCATCACCCGGCCAACGGCGACGACCTTGCCAGCCGGCAGGTCCGCCGGGTCGTTGCAGGTGATGGCGGTGTCGCCGTTGCGGGCGGCAGGCTTGCCGTTGATGAACACGGTCGTGCTGCCCATCATAATCGTGCCGCGATTGGTGGGCGGTTTCTGGAACGGGCCGCCCTGGGGGATATGGGGCGGCGTGTTGGTGGCCGTGCTGCCGACGGTGGCGGCTGGCCGGCCCTCAATTTTGACATTGGTGCTGAGCGAGCCGTCAATCAGGCCGTTAAAGGGATGGGGCAGCGGCGTCGGAATGGGCGGGCCAGGGGGCGCGGGAATCAGGATGATGTGAATATCGGTGGCGATAATATGATCGCCCTGCTTGGCCGCCGGTTGTCCCATGATCGCTCGCCCCTTTCGCAGAAGTCTGCCTTACATCATTTATACCACAAATTTACCTCATCATCGGATTTCGCATCCGATTTTTACAACTTTTTACTTAATCGTTAGCGTAATCAAACTTGCAATAAATTTGGAGTGCCCTATAATGAGATTTATAGATATATTAGCATCGCCATATTCCCGCAGCGTACAGCACAATCCAACCAGAGGTGTACCGGGCGAGGGGATCGGTGACCAACAGCTTAGGAGAAGTGCAGGAGCTATTGGCGCAGGTGGAGATGTTCATCCGTGCGGCAATGGCACGCGCCCAGGAAACCGGCTACAACCCTACCGATGCACTGCGCGGCTTGGTCATCTCGGCAGAAGAGGCCAACCATCTCCTCGCCCGCGAGCCAATGGCCGGCTTCTGGCCGAAGGAAGCCCCCGAAGTCATTCAAATCAAGCCCGGCTCGCGTTTTGCGTCGCTTATTGAAGCCTTTGAACTGACCGAACTGGATGCTCGCATTCTGCTGCTGTGCGCCGCGCCGGAGTTCGACAGGCGCTACGAACGGCTGTACGCCTTCTTGCAGGACGACGTATCGCAGCGGCGGCCTACGGTCAATTTAATGATGAACCTGCTCGGTGGGGACGTGCAGAGCCGGTTTGCCGTGTGGGAACGGCTGGCCGCCGACAGGCCGCTGCGCCGCGCGCATCTGGTCAACTGCCTGTCTGACTCCAACCAGTCGTCGCTGTTGGGGCAGCCGCTCAAGGTTGACCATCGCATCGTCGCCTACCTGACGGGCGATTCGACGCCGGACGAGCGGCTGAAGGGCGCGGTTGCCCGGTTAGAGGCCGGGACTATCCACGCGCCTGAGCCGTTGATTGAGCCGATCTACCGGGCGCTGCCGGAAGCGCCGATTATCTACTTGCAGGGACGAGAAGGCGTCGGACGGCGCGAGACTGCCGCAACGCTGTGCGCGCAGTACGGTGCGCCTCTGATCGGTGTTGATCTGGCGCGGCTGGACATCACCCAGACGTGGCCGCTCGCCCTGCGCGAGGCGCGGCTGGAAGGCGCGGCGCTGCTGCTCGCCCACTGGGAAAGCTGCCTGAACGAGGCGACGGGGCAGCCGCCCGACGACCTGTGGCAGGCGCTGTTAGCGTTTCCCTATCCGGTGTTTCTGTGCGGCAAGGACGCCTGGGAGCCGCAGGATGTCCGGCGGGGGCGGCCTATGCTGCGGCTGGCCTTCGACCTGCCGGCCTATGAAGACCGCCGGCGGTTATGGGCGCAGGCGTTGAAACAGCGCGGCGTCACCCTGAAGAAACTGGATGCGCTGGCGAGCAAGTACCGCTTTACGCCCACGCAGATTGCCCGCGCGGTCAACACGGCGGCAGACCTGGCGGCCTCGCGCGGCGACTCTGTCACGCTGAGCGACCTGTACGCGGCGGCGCAGGCGCACTCGACGCTGCGGCTGGGGCGGCTGGCAAAGCAGATCACGCCTCGTCATACCTGGGACGATTTGATCCTGCCGCCGGACCGGCTGGAGCAGCTGCGCGAACTGCGCTCGCGGGCGGAACACGCTTACACGGTGCAGGACGAGTGGGGCTTTGGCCGGAAGATCGCGCCCAGGCCGAGAATCAGCGCGCTTTTCGCCGGCGAGAGCGGCACGGGCAAGACAATGGCTGCCGAGGTGATCGCGCACGACCTGGGGCTGCCCGTGTACCGCATTGATCTGTCCGCCGTCGTGAGCAAGTACATCGGCGAGACCGAGAAGAATCTGAGCATCATCTTTGAAGAGGCGCAGGCGAGCAATGCCATTCTGTTCTTCGACGAGGCGGACGCCATCTTCGGCAAACGCTCCGAGGTGAAGGACGCGCACGACCGCTACGCCAACATCGAAATCGCCTACCTGCTGCAACAGATTGAAGACTACGACGGGATTGCGATTCTGGCGACCAACCTGCGGCAGAATCTCGACGAGGCGTTCACGCGGCGGCTGGATTTCGCAGTGGATTTCCCCTTCCCCGAACCCGAATACCGCCAGCGTATCTGGGCGGCGCACTTCCCGCCGGAAGTGCCGCTTGCACCCGACGTGGATTTCGCGGCGCTGGCCGAGCGCTACCCGCTGGCGGGCGGCAATATCCGCAACGCCGCCGTCGCCTCGGCGTATCTGGCCGCCGCCGATGGCCGGGTGGTGACGATGCAACACATCTTGAGCGCTATCCGGCGCGAGCACCAGAAAATGGGGCGTCTGGTGGCGGACGAGTTCTAAGGACAAGATTGCATGATTCATGACCTGGACAGCACGCTGAAGAAGTTGTTAATCGAGCGGGGCAAGCTCCAGCGGAGCAAAATCGAGATTTCTTTCGAGCAGCCGACGGGCGAATGGGCGTCGCACTTAAGCGTGCCGACGATTAATTTGTGGTGCTACGACGTGCACGAAAACGTAAAGTTGCGTAATATGGAGATGAAGGTCTCGGACAATGGCCGCCGGGCGATGCTGCGCCTGCCGCCCCTGCGCTTCGATCTGACCTATCTGGTGACGGCGTGGGCGCGCGAGGTGGAGGACGAGCACCAACTGTTGTGGCGGGCGCTGGGGGCGCTGTCGCAGACGAAAGTCTTAAGTCCTGAGACCTGCGAGGGGGCGCTCAAAGAACAACCCTACGAAATCCCCATCACCGTCGCCCAGACCACCGAACTGGGCGTGAACATGTCGGATTTATGGAGCGTGCTGGACAACCAGATGCGGCTGGGGTTCAACGTCGTGGTCACGCTGGCGCTGGATATTGAACGCGGCTTTGAAGCGCCGCTGGTGCTGGAGAAGCGCATTGGCGTGGGCCAGGCCGAATACCCACCGGACGAGGAGTTAAGCGCCCTGGATCGCCAGATTATCCAGAAAGCGGGCGAAACCGAGGGGAGGGAGAGGAGACGCAACGAGCGGCGATAAACCACACGGGCTAAACACACACCACCAGAAGCATAAACAGCAAGGAGCGAATTCATGCCAAGCTATCTTTCACCAGGGGTGTACGTCGAAGAGGTTGATAAGGGGACGAAGCCGATTGAAGCCGTCGGCACGGCGGTGGCGGCCTTCGTCGGCTATACCGAGAAGGCAGAGATGGTGCAGGACGGCCAGACGGTCTCCCTCCTGGGCAAGCCCACGCTGGTCACCAACTGGAGCCAGTACGTCCAGCGGTTCGGCGGGTTTGTCGAGGGCATCTACCTGCCGGACGCCGTGTACGGCTATTTCGCCAACGGCGGCGGGCGCTGCTACATCGTCAGCGTCAAGGCGCTCGGCGCGATTTCCGACCCAGGGATGGCGATTCCCGCCGAAGTAACCGTGCGCGGCGGCGACGACAAACAGACCGAACTGCTGACCTTCACGGCCAAAGAGCCGGGCATCAAGGGCAATTCCCTGCGCGTCGAGATCAAGCCGACGGCGGAGGACGGCGGCGCGGCGGGCAGCGGCTCGAACTTCAATCTGGTCATCAGCGTGGCCGGGAAGGTCGAGGAGACGTTCGAGAACCTGACCACCGGCAAGGGCGAGCGCAACGTTGCCAACGTGCTCAAGACTCAGTCGAAGCTGGTTGATGTTAAAGTCGTGAGCAAGGCGGAACTGGCGCCGGCGCCGGGCGCGTACAATCTGGCCGGCGGGCAGGTCAAGACCAAGCAGATCACGGTGAAGGACTACCAGGGCAGCGTGGCCGAACGCCGGGGCATCGGCGGGCTGGAGGCGCTGGAGGACGTGACGATGATCTGCGTGCCGGACCTCATGGCGAGCTACCAGGCCGGCGAAATTGACCTGAAGGGCGTGCAGGCCGTTCAGCAGATGGTGATTGACTTCTGCGAGCACGTCAAATACTGCTTCGCCATTCTGGACACGCCGCCAGGGCTGCTGCCCCAGCAAGCGAAAGAGTGGCGCTTGGCCGTCAACTACGACACGTCGCGGGCGGCGCTGTACTACCCCTGGATTGAAATCGCCGACCAGACGGGCGCCAACGGGCGCACCCGCACCGTGCCGCCTTCCGGCCACATCGCCGGGATTTACGCGCGCACCGACGAGACGCGCGGCGTGCACAAAGCGCCGGCCAACGAGGTTGTGCGCGGCGCGCTGGGGCTGGAAATCCAGATCACCAAAGGCGAGCACGACGAACTCAACCCGATTGGCGTGAACGCTATCCGGGCGTTTCCTGGGCGCGGCATCCGCGTGTGGGGCGCGCGCACGCTCTCCAGCGACCCATCGTGGCGCTACATTAACGTGCGTCGGCTGTTCAACATGATCGAGAAGAGCATCGAGAACGGGACGCAGTGGGTGGTGTTCGAGCCGAACGACGAGAATCTGTGGGCGCGCGTGCGGCGGGATATTTCGGCGTTCCTCAAGCTGGTCTGGCGCAGCGGCGCGCTGTTCGGCAGCACGCCGGAGCAGGCGTTCTACGTCAAGTGCGACGAAGAGACCAACCCGCTGGAGGTGCGCGACGTGGGGCAAATGATTGTCGAGGTCGGCCTCGCGCCGGTGAAACCTGCTGAGTTCGTCATCTTCCGTATCAGCCAGTGGGCTGGGCCAAGCACCGAGTAATTTGAAGCATATCTGTAGGAGGAAATGCTATGCCAGCTAGAGAGTCCGATCCCCTTGTAGGTTTTCATTTTGCCGTCGAGGTGCAGGGGCAAATCACCGGCTACTTTACCGAGTGCAGCGGCCTCGGCTCTGAAACCGAGGTCATCGAGCATAAGGTGGTGGACGGGCGCGGCGTTGATGTCGTCCAGAAAATCCCTGGCCGCCTGAAGTGGCAGGACATCACGCTCAAGCGCGGCATCACGGCGCAGATGGACATGTGGCAGTGGCGCAAGATGGTGGAAGATGGCGACATTCAGGGCGCGCGCAAAAACGGCTCTATCGTCATGTTCGACCAGAGCTTGAAGGAAGTCGCGCGCTGGGACTTCGAGCGCGGCTGGCCGAGCAAGGTCACCGGGCCGCAGTTGCAGGCGGACTCCAATGCCTTTGGGGTCGAGGAATTGACCATCGTCCACGAAGGCATCACGCGCAAGAAGTAGCGATGTTGCAGACGGTGTTTGAGTTCACGCTGCCCAAGGGCTACGTAGACGCGGAAGGCAGAGTGCACCGAGAGGGAACGATGCGGCTGGCGACGGCGATGGACGAAGTCGCCCCGCTGCGCGACCCCAGGGTACGGGCGAATGAGGCTTACCTGGCGCTGATCCTGCTGTCGCAGGTGATTACCCGCCTGGGAAGCCTCACCCAGGTCACGCCCAACATGGTCGAGAATTTCTTTGCCGCCGACATCGCCTACTTACAGGCGTTTTACCGCCAGATCAACGGGTATGACGACCTGGAACGATTGCACGTCACGTGCCCCAACTGCGGACACGCCTTTGACATGGAGACACCCCTGCTGGGGGGGTCATAAGCTACCCCCTCGACCGCTTGCACGAGGAGGTAGCGTTCATTGCAGTCGGGTTGGGTTGGAGCTACAATGAAATTCTGGCGCTCACGCACCGCGAGCGCGCCCGCTGGGTGCAGCAGGTGAATCACATTAACGCCCGCCACAACCGCGACGTTCGCAAGCAAATCGAGTATCTGAGGCGCACGCATGGCGAATCCGGCGCGTCGTAATGCAGCATCCCCCTCCCCTAACGGGAAGGGTACGGACTATGACCGGCTGGTGCGCCAGGTGGCAGACCGGGTGTGGCAGTTGTGGCGCGAGGAGCTGCGCCGCGCCCGCCAGCGCCCGAAAGCAGGGAGATAGGCGATGCCCAAAGCAGGCGACCAGGCCGAGATTCACGCCAATTTTCGCTTTACGGTCAGCATTGATGGGATGGTTTACGCCGCCTTCACCGAATGCACGCTGCCCAGCCTGCAAGTCGAGACGCAGGACATCAACGAAGGCGGCATGAACCAGTACGTCCACAAGCTGCCGGTGCGCGTCAAACCCGGTTCGGTGACGCTGCGGCGCGGCATCACCAAAAACGACGAACTGCTGAAATGGTATTTGCAGGTGCTGCAAGGCAAGATCAAGGACGCCACTCGCACTGTCACCGTCGTCATGTACGATTCGATGCTCAAGCCGATTGCAACCTGGACGTTCCAACGAGCCTATCCGATCAAGTGGGGCGGGCCAACGCTCAAGTCGGGCGATCAGGCGCTCGCCATCGAGGAGTTAGAGATCGCGCATCATGGGTTTGAGGTGGAATAGCGGTGGCAGCGCATAAAGCCGGCCCCGGCGCAATCGGGCTAAAGCTGTTGAACTTTTCGCGGGTGCGGATCAACCATTACGTGCCGCAGCCCAATTTTACATCACGCGCGACGCTGCCCCCCTCGTGGCAGGAGGCCGCCGAGACGCCGCTGGTGTGGAAGGCGTCTGAGGTTGAGCTGCCCCCACCTCCAGAGCCGGTTATGGAGGAAGAGGCTGTTCCCGTTCCCGACCAGCCTGCGACGGCTGCGCCCAGAGAGGGAAAGATCGCGCCGGATTTGCTGCGCATTTTAGAGCTGCATCAAGAGCGGCAGGCGCGCGAGCAGGCTGAGAAGTCTCAACTGCCTGAGCCGCCGCGCCAACGCCCTCCCGCCGTACAGCGCAACATGGCGCGACCCAAACCCGGACTCGTGGCCGAAGTCACGCCGAAACAGGCAGCCCCGGAGGAGAGCGCGGAACTGCCTGAGGTGGACTCGTGGGATGCGCCGCCCGCCGAGGCTATGCCTCCGGTTGAATACGAGGTGGGCGAACTGTCGCCCAATAGGGGACTGTCACAGCCTGACGAGCAACTGTCGGAGTCTTCGCCGGTCAAACCCGCTGCGCCGCGTCCAAGTCCAAAGGCCGATCAGCCCGCACACAAAACACATACCCAACCAGAATCACGTGTACAACGGGCGAGCACGTCAGACAGCACTCAAACGCAGACAGAACAGCCTTCTGTTCCTTCGCCTGCGACGCCATTTGCTTATGCGCCAGAATCTCCAGATGAACCGGTGGCTGAGGGTGCGCCGGAAGCCTATGATGTTGAGCTGGATGAACCTGCGCCGCCCGTTCGACGGGCGACAGTGTACGAACCGCCGAACCAGCCTTCATTCGTCAGCGAACCTTCCGAGCAACGTCCGCCTGCAAGCGAGCCGCCGCCCGCCGCCCCATCGGCGAAGCAGCCGGAGTTCGCGCTGCCGCTGCTGGACGACGACGGCGACACCGAGCAAATTGATTACGCCAATGTTGACCCGGCGGCAGGGATGAGCACGCCGGCGGCCAGAGCCTCGCGCCTGGAGGCGATTCAGCGCAGCCTGGAAAGCGTTCAGGAAAGCCTGGACAACATCCAGCGATTTGTCGAGACGCCGCGCGCCCGCAAGCCCGCGCCAGCCAATCCGCCAGCGGCTTCTGTGTCGGAGCCGGGATTCAGCCAGCAGACGGACGATCAAGCCAACGAGCCGCCAGCTATATTTGATGAGCCGTCAGCAGCAATGGAAGCGAAGGGCGAGCCGCCGGAATATGCTGACTACCCGGTTGAAGCCGCGCCGGACTCGCAATCCGACATGGAGTGGGGTGAGCCTTCCTATTTCGCTGCTGAGGCCGCGCCGGACGTAACCTCTGCTGCGCCGCATGTCGAATATCCGGAATCGCCCATACCCGATGGCGTCCGGCGGGTGGAAACCATTGAACCGTCTGACGACTCCGCGCCCGATGCAGAAGCCTTTGCGCAGCAGGTAGAGCGGGTTGAGCAGCCTGACGAACCGCGCGTATCCCCTGTTGTGCAGCGTGAGACGCACGAGCCTACTGCTCCCACGCAAACGCCGGAGACGCATTACCCGGACATGGCGCTCGAAGCCATCCCGGATGATTTCGAGTGGACGGAAACGCTGCCCGTCGATTCGACTCCGGTGGAACTGGGGCCCGGCACTGTCATGCCGTCCGTATCGGAAATGCGGGAGTTTGAGCCGCGACTCTGGCCGAAGCACGACGACGCGCCGCAGAGCGCATCGCCCAACGTCATCCAGCGTCGGGCGGTTGAACCAGAAGAACCGGAGGCTGATGGCGGATATACAGGCAGCTATGATGAACCAGAAGCATATTTAGGTGAAACCGGGTCGCCGGAGAATGGTGCAGACAGCGCGGACGCCGATCTGCTGCGGCTGTTAAATTTGCCTCCGGATACGCGGGTGGTGGGGCGGAACTCGCCTGCCAGCAGCCCCAGCCTTGCGCGAGCGCCGTTCGTCGAAGACGAGCAGGACTGGCAAGACGGCGATGTAGACGAACCCCGCTCTAATCCCGTCCAACCGCTGCCGCTGGACGAGGCGCTGCTGTCGAACGGCCACGACGAGGCGGTTCAGCGGACGCCGACAGACAACTCCGCCCTGGAGTCATCCGGTGTAGAGGAAGAAACCGGCGCTGAAGGGGAGAACGGGGCAGAACCGAACGTGGACAGGCTGGCGCGCGATGTGTACCGGCTGCTGCGCGCGCGGCTGCGCATCGAGCAGGAACGGCGAACGGATAAGTAAAGGGAACTTTTGTGACGAACACCACGCGCGGGGGATTGAAGCCCGCCAAGCTCATCAAAATCGTGAACAACCAGGAGGTGGCGGTTGTTCGCTGCATGTTCAACCCTTACGAGTACACGTTGAGCAAGCAGAACCAGTGGCAAGAACAGCCGACCAGAGGGCGGAACGTCGGCAGCGCCAACTTCGTCAAAGGCGGGTCGCAAATCCTGAAGCTGACGCTGTACTTCGATGCGTCGCTGGAACAGGACAAGGACGTGCGCAAGTACACCGACCGCTTGTGGGAAATGATGATGGTCGAGGACACCAGCCGGAACAACGAGTCCGGCAAAGGTGTTCCCCCGGAAGTCGCCTTTGAGTGGGGGCGGCTGTATTTCCGTGCGGTGCTCACCAACATGTCGCAGAAGTACACGCTCTTCACCGAAGACGGCACGCCGGTGCGCTGCCAGGTGGACATCACGCTGGAACAGAAAGTAGATCGTGAGGACTACCGGAAGCGGACGGATCCGCCTCCCGCCGCAGAAACCGCCAACGTGCTGACGGCGACAGCCGGCAGCCGGATTGACAACATTGCAGTGGAAAGCGGCGGCACGCCCTCCATGCGGGAAGTGGCGGAAGCGAACAACATTGACAACCCATTGAACGTCCCGCCGGGGACGCGACTGCGAACGCCGCGATAATACCGGCAAATGTAGGGGCGACCTGGCAGGTCGCCCCTACCACGAGCGATGTCGAGACGGTTTCTAGGCTAGGAAAACGGGTCTATGGTGCAACGCAGCACGGAGTGGATGGATCATGTCGTCGTCAAGGTGGACGGAACGGCTCTGCGCCCAGCCTTGATGAACGCCCTGCTGGATGTCACGGTGGATACCAGCCTGGACATGCCCAGCATGGTCGTCATGCGGTTTCATGACCCGAATATGGAAGCGCTGGATGGCAGGACTTTTAATTTGGGCGCTGCGATTGAGGTCTTGCTGGCTTCCGGCGGCGAGCGACCCAAGCGCGTGTTTTCGGGCGAGATTGTAGGCATCGAACCGTCGTTTACCGAAGACATCACGCCGTTCCTGACCGTGCGCGGCTATGACCGCCTGCACCGGCTGAATCGCGGCACCAAGTCGAAGGTGTTTCTGCAGGTTTCCGACAGCGACATTGTGCAGCAGGTGGGGGCTGCGGCCGGCCTGCGCGTAGAGGCCGAGTCGACCTCTCCGGTTTACGAGCATGTCTACCAGCACAACCAGACGGATCTGGCCTTCTTGCTCCAGTTAGCGCGGCGCAACGGCTTCGAACTGTTCGTGGACGACAGAACGCTCTACTTTCGCAAGCCTCGCGGCGCGCGCGGCAGTCTGACCCTGAGTTGGGGGGAAACGCTGCACAGCTTCCATCCCCGGCTGACGCTGGCCGAGCAGGTGAACGAGGTCATTGTGAAGGGATGGAACCCGGCGAACAAGCACGAAGTGAGGGGACAGGCAACCGACAGCGACAGCGCGCCTGCCATTGGCTTTAATGGGTTCGGCGGGCAGCTGGCGTCCAGGGCTTTCTCCTCCGCCAGTCAGGTAGTGGTTCGCCATGTGGTGACCACCCAGGCTGAGGCCGACGCGCTGGCGCGAGCCATTCTCGACGAAATCAACGCAGGTTTTGTGGAGGCGGAAGGCGTGGCGCTGGGAAATCCCGATCTGGTGGCCGGGACTGAACTGGATATTCAAAACCTGGGGCAGCGGTTCAGCGGCAAGTATGTGGCGACTTCGGCCACGCACCTGTACAGCCAGGACGGCTACACCGTTCAGTTCCGGGTGGAAGGGGCGCGCGCCAAGCTGATCTCCGATCTGGTGAGCGAACAAAGCACTGCCGACGCGCAGGTCAACGCCTGGGGCGGCGTCGTTCCAGCTATTGTGACGAACAACAATGACCCGGACAACATGGGGCGCGTGAAGCTGAAATTCCCCTGGTTAGACGACTCGCTGGAAAGCGATTGGGCGCGGGTAGTGGCTGTCGGGGCGGGCGCTGATAGGGGCTTTTTCTGGCTGCCGGAGATAAACGACGAGGTGCTGGTGGCCTTCGAGCACGGCGATTTTCGCCATCCCTACGTCGTCGGCGGCCTGTGGAACGGGCAGGATTCCCCGCCGGAGCGCACCAGCAGCGCCGTGAAAAACGGCAAGGTCGAGATTCGGACGATGAAGACGCGCGAGGGACACATTATCCGGCTGGTAGACGACAGCGCCGGCCAGTTGATCGAGATCATTGACTGCAAGGGCAACCACCACATCAAGCTCGACACGACTTCCAACAAGCTGACGATCACCACCAAAGGCAATCTGGAAATCAAGAGCCAGGGCAACACCAACATCGAAGCGGCGGGGAATCTGACGCTCAAAGGAACAGCCAACGTCAACATCGAAGCGAGCGCGCAGTTGAACCTGAAGGGTTCGATGGTGAATATCAATTAAACAAGATGCCAGGCATACCAGAGGGACACGCATGAGAACGAGCATCACCGGGCGGGGCTGGGCCTTTCCGCCCTATCTGGATGACCGCAACCGCATCGCAATGGCCGAGGACGACGTTGACATCCGGCAGGCGATTTTCATCATTCTCAATACCGTCCCCGGCGAGCGGGTCATGCGGCCTGACTTTGGCTGCCAGATTCACGAGTTGATTTTCGCGCCCGCCAACGAGCAGACCGCCGCCACCGCCGAGCGCTACGTCACCGAGGCGCTGAACCGTTGGGAGCCGCGCATCCGCCTCCAGCACGTATCGGCGACACCCAGCCCGGATGGGCACGGTTCGCTGTGGATCGAGATTGTCTACGAGATCAAACAGCAGCATGACGTGCGCAGTCTGGTCTATCCCTTCTATCTGATTCCGTCTTAGTAGGGGCAGGTCTGAGACCTGTCCCTACGGAGAACCTGCCGTTTCAAGTGTCTCTTAGAAAGGGTTGCGAATGCCATTAGAAGCCCCCCGCCTGGATGACCGATCTTACAATGATCTGGTGGAGGAGGCCCTTCGCCGGATTCCGGTCTACTGCCCGGAATGGACCGACCACAACGCCAGCGACCCCGGCATCACGCTGGTCGAACTGTTTGCCTGGCTGACGGACATCGTGCTGTACCGGCTCAACCGTGTGCCAGACAAGCACTACATCAAGTTCATGGAGTTGATCGGGATGCGGCTGCACGAGCCGGAGCCGGCGCGCGTGCCGGTCACGTTCTGGCTGTCCGCGCCGCAGCCGACGCCCATCACCATTCCAATGGGTACCGGCGTGGCGACGACGCGCACAGAAACCGAACCGGCCATCACCTTCACCACCGACGTAGACGCCGACATCCACCTGCCCGAACTGCTCTACGTCATGAGCAGCCAGATGAGCGGCGAGCAGCACCGCATGTTCAACGATTTCAACCTCAAGCGCATGGAAGCTGGCTTCGAGGTAGCGACCATGTTCCAGACCGACCCGCCCGCGCCGGGCGACGCCCTCTACCTGGGCTTCGAGCAGGATTTGAGCCACCATCTGCTCGGCCTGGAAATCGAGGTGGCGACGGCAGAGGGCGCCGGCATTGACCCGCGCAACCCGCCCTACGTCTGGGAGGTGCTAGGCTCCGCCGCAGACCAGGACTGGACGGCAGCCGAGGTGGATTACGACGGCACGCTGGGCTTTAACGTCAGCGGCCTGGTACGGCTGCACCTGCCGCCGATGGAGCGCGCCACGCGCAACCAGCACGCGGCCTACTGGCTGCGCTGCCGCCTGATGTCGGCTGAAGAAGGCGGCGGCCCAATCTACCAGGTCAGCCCCCGGCTTCAGGCAATTACGGCCAGCAGTTGGGGCATTACCGTCAGCGCCAGCAACGTCACCTCGGTGCGCAACGAAATTCTGGGTCGCTCAGACGGCTCGCCGGGCCAGCGATTTTACCTGGAGCACACGCCCGTCGTGCCCCGCCAGCCGGGCGAGCATCTGGTCGTGCGATACGAAGATGGCAAAGTCGAGCATTGGACGGAGGTCAGCGATTTCGCCAGTTCGGGGCCTGAGGATAAGCATTACACGCTGGACAGCATGACCGGCGAGCTGCGGCTTGCGCCGGCGCTGCCCCAGCAGGATGGAACGATTCACCGCTTCGGGGCGGTTGTCCCCAAGCAGGCGGTGCTGGTCATGCGCGCCTATCGCTACGGCGGCGGGCGGGCGGGCAACGTGGGAAAGGGCGCATTGAACGTGCTCAAGAGTTCGCTGCCCTACGTAGATCGCGTCGAAAACCGCGAGGCGGCGCAAGGCGGGCTGGACGCCGAGAGCCTGGAAGACCTGAAGCTGCGCGTGCCCGGCCACCTGCGCTCGCTGGGGCGCGCGGTGACCGCCGCCGATTTTGAGTACCTGGCGCACGAGGCCGCCCCCAATGAGGTCGGGCGCGTCCACTGCTTGCAGCCCTCAAACCCCGGCGAGGTCAAACTCCTCGTCATTCCTGAAGTGCCGTACTATCAGGGCTACATCGCGCCGGAGAGCTTGCGGCTGCCCGCCGACGTGCGCGAGCAGATCAGGCTGTTCCTCGACGAGCGCCGTCTGCTGTCCACCCGGCTGGAAGTGAGCGAGCCGCAGTACCATTGGGTGCAGACCGAAGTGCGCCTGCACCCGGCGATGAAGAGCGTCCCGGAAACGGTGCGCAAGGCCGTTGAAGGGCGGCTGTGGGACTTCCTGAACCCGCTGACCGGCGGCGACGGCCAGGGCTGGCCGTTCGGGCGCAGTCTGTCGGCATCGGACATCATCGCCGTGCTGCACAGCGTTCCCGGCGTGGACTTCATCCGTTCGGTGAAGTTGTATCCCATCATGCACGACAACGGCGAATTCACCAGAGGCGGCGAGACGCAGGAAATCGGCGTGAGTCCCGACGGCGTCATCGTGTCCTTCGAACACAATGTGATAGTAGAATAGACATCGGCGCATCGCTCGAACAGGGGGCTGACGCCCCTTGTTTTCAGACGGTCAAATAATCATGCAGGAAATCAGCGGCAGTTTTCGGATTACCGGCCCCAACATCGAGCAAGATCACGTGCTCGTCCCCCGTTCGGGGTGGACGATTGGGCGCACGGCCAACAACGACCTGATGCTGGCGCATTCGCAGATCAGCCGCCAGCACATGCGCCTGTTCTGGCAGGACGGCGGGTTCTGGGTGGAAGACCTGGGCAGCACCAACGGCGTCTGGCTGAACGACGTGCGCCTGGAGCCGCTTGTCCCCGTCCGGCTGCAAGAAGGCTTTGTCATCGGCGCTGGCCCGTATACGCTGACTTTCGAGGGGCTGTATCGCCCACAGCCGTCGCCACAGGCCATATCCACCGTGCGCGAGCTGCCGGTCGCGCCGCCCGGCGTGATTGAAATGCCGCCCGTGACGGTGCGCCCCAGAGTTGCGTCCCCGCAAGCGCCCGCCATCGCCGCCGAAGCCGTTATCCCCAGGGTCAAGGTGCGCGACAACCGCTACCCGCAGGGCATCCCGCGCGACCGGAGCAACTGGCTGCAATACCTGCCGGCCATCTATTCCGACCCGGCGCTCGACCCGACGCACTTCATGGGGCGCTTCCTGCTGGTCTTCGAGTCCATCTTGAGTCCGATCATCTGGATGGTGGACAATTTTGACCTGTATCTGTCGCCGGAGACCGCGCCGCCGGAATGGATGCAGTGGATGGCAAGCTGGTTTGACATCACCATTTTCCCCGAACTGCCGGTGGAGCGGCAGCGAGCCATCATGCGGCAGGTCGCCTGGCTGTTCCTGCGTCGCGGGACGCGCGCCGGGCTGGAACGCATCTTAGAGCTGTGCTTCGGCGTGAGGCCGGAAATCTTCGAGGATTTAGATGGCTCGTGCCATTTCACGGTGCGGCTGCCGCTAAGCCAGAGCGATGGCAAGCTGGATCGCAGCATTGCCGAGCGCATCATCGAGTCGCAAAAACCTGCCTTCACCACGTATACTCTGGACATCACCTGAGGCAGGGCTATCGGGCGATGAG
>FLYN01011521.1_pt2 | contig 15256 bp, 11 predicted proteins | sample 1122621 | NCBI WGS metagenome assembly FLYN01 (sample SAMEA4346792, study PRJEB14843) | hot springs metagenome | biome: Terrestrial Biome; feature: Habitat; material: Sediment | place: India | collected 2012-06-12 | depth 1760 m
CCTGACCGGCCATATCGCGCAGACCGGAGTGGCGGAGATCGTCAACGATCCGCAGTCCGACCCGCGCGTGGCCAGCATCCCAGGCACCGAAGAGGACGACGCAACCGAAGCGATGATCTTTGCGCCACTGCTTACGCGCGAGAAGGTGATCGGGATCATGACGGTGTGGCGCGATAAGACTGTGAGTGGCCCGTTCACACAGTCTGAGCTGGACTTCATGGTTGGCCTGGCGCGCCAGGCGGCGATCGCGATCGCGAACGCCAATCTGTTTGCCACTGTGCAGCGCGAGCGCCAGTATTTCGCCGATCTGGTGCGCAACAGCCCGGTGGCCATTGTTACAATTGATCGTGGCTACCAAATCACATCGTGGAACCCGGCGGCAGAGCTTCTGTTTGGCTACCGCGCCGACGAGGCGCTGGGGCGCAATATCGATGATCTGATTGCGCAGAGCGCCGCGATCCAGCAAGACGCGCTGGCCAAATCGCGGCAACTGGCGCAGGCGGGCCAGGCAGATCGCATGGTTGCCCAGCGCAACCGCAAAGATGGCAGCGTGGTCGATGTCGAAGGCCGCGCCGTAGCGGTGAGCGTCGATGGGCATCAGTTGGGATACATCCTGATCTATCACGACATTACCGAGCTGAAACAGGCACAGCGAGTTGCTGAACAGGCTAATGCGGCCAAAAGCACGTTCCTGGCCAATATGAGCCACGAGCTGCGCACGCCACTGAACGCGATCATCGGCTTCACACGGATCGTGCGCCGTAAGGCCGAGGGCGCGCTGCCTGAGAAACAGCTCGACAACCTCGACAAGGTGCTGGCCAGTGGTGAGCACCTGCTCGGGCTCATCAACACCGTGCTCGACATCGCCAAGATCGAGGCCGGCCACATGGATGTGCAGCCGGCCAACTTTAGCCCCACCGCACTGGCCGAAGCCTGCACGACCATTACCCAGCCGCTCTTGCGCCCCGGCGTCGCACTGGTCACGAACTTCGCCGCCGACCTACCGCCGGTCTACTCCGACCAGGACAAGGTCAAGCAGATCCTGCTCAACCTGCTCGCCAACGCCGCCAAGTTCACACACGAAGGCACGATCACACTGCGCGTCCGAACGCTGAAGACGGGGTGCGGAACGAGGAATGGCGACGAGGTGCGCACACCCGATCTCAGCGTTCAGCATTCAGCGTTCAGCGTTTTTGAGGTGATCGACACCGGCATCGGCATCTCAGAGGAGGCATTGGGACGCATCTTCGAGGAGTTCCAGCAGGCCGACACCAGCACAACCCGCCAGTACGGCGGCACGGGCCTGGGGCTGTCGATCAGCCGCAAGCTGGCACGCCTGCTGGGCGGCGACCTGATGGCCACCAGCACGCCGGGCCAGGGGTCGACCTTTACGCTCGCCATTCCGCTGCATTATGCCGAGCAACCTGCGCGGGCTGACCCGGCCACCCTGGCAATCAGCGCTGAGCGACCGATCGTGCTGGCGATCGACGATGACCCCGATGCGATCGAGATACTGCAAGACAACCTGGCCGACGCGGGGTACCAGGTGGTGAGCGCGTGCAACGGCGACGAGGGAGTGCAGCGGGCGAAAAGTCTCAAGCCGTGTGCCATCACCCTCGACATCATGATGCCCGACAAAGACGGCTGGCAGGTGTTGCACGACCTCAAGCACGACCCGGCTACGTGTGATATTCCCGTTATCCTGCTGACGATCGTGGACAAGCAGGCGCTGGGCTACCAACTCGGTGCAGCCGATTATCTGGTGAAGCCGCTGGACCGCGAGGCACTCCTCGCCGCGCTCCAGCGGGTAGCCCACATCAACGGCGGAATCGCGCCGAAGCAGCTGCTGGTGGTCGCCGAGGACGCCGATCTGGTCGAGCTTGTGCGCCAGCAACTGACGGAGACTGGCTGTGAACTGGAGGTGGTAGCCGATGGTGTGGCCGCCCTGGAGGCGATCAACCGCCGTCGGCCCGATGCGATCCTGCTCGACCTGATACTGCCGCGGCTGGACGGGTTCGGCCTGATCGAGCGACTGCGGCAACGCCCGGACCACCAATCCATCCCTATCGTCGTGTTGACAGCCAAAACCCTGACCGTGGCGGAGTCGGCGCGTCTGTGCGAGAGTGTGTCTCAGATCATACGGAAACAGGGCCTGGACGGAGATACCTTGATCCGTGAGTTGCAGCGGGCGTTCCAGCGCAATGCTACGCCATAGGCCAAGGAGACCGATATGAAAAAGATCTTGATCGTCGAAGATGTGGCGTATAACATCGAGCTCCTGGAGCAACTCCTGGAAGAAGACTATGAGCTGGTCGTCGCTGGTGACGGCGCACAGGGGGTGGCCATGGCCGAGCGAGAACGGCCCGACCTCATTCTCATGGACATGTCGCTCCCGGTGATGGATGGCTGGGAGGCGGCGCGGCGGATTAAGTCGAACGCCGACCTGGCGCACATCCCGATCATCGGGCTCTCGGCTCACGCGATGAACGGCGACACCGAGAAAGCCCGCACAGCCGGATGTGACGATTACTTGACCAAGCCGCTCAACGAAAGGCTGTTATTCGAGAAGCTGGATCGCTTTTTCGTGCAATAGCCATGCTGCAGCGCCCGAAAATCCTGATCGTTGACGACGAGCCGTTCAATATTTCGGTGCTCGAACAGGAGCTCGGCGACCTCGACTACGAGACCATGAGCGCCGCAAATGGGCAGGAGGCGTTGGAACGCGTCGCGGCCGGGGCACCGGACTTGGTGCTGCTGGATATCATGATGCCGGTGCTGGACGGCTTCGCAGTGCTGGCGCAGCTGAAGGCATCCCCGGCCACGCGCGATATTCCGGTGATCGTACTCTCGGCCAACAACGACATGCCGAGCGTGGTGCGTGGCATCAGGCAAGGCGCCGAAGATTACCTGTCCAAGCCGTTCGACCCGGTGCTGTTGGAAGCGCGCATCAACGCATGCCTGGAAAAGAAGCGGCTGCGCGACCAAGAGATCGAATACCTGCACCAGGTTGAGCGACTCACCCAGGCCGCCGCAGCCGTCGAAAGCAATACGTTCAGCGAAGAGAGCCTGGCCGGCGTGGTGGAGCGGAGCGATGCGCTGGGCGGCCTGGCGCGCGTGTTCCAGCGCATGGCCCGCGAGGTGCATGCCCGTGAACAGCGCCTGCGCCGGCAACTCGAACAGGCGCGCGTGGATCTGGAGGAGCGCCGCCAGGCCGCCGCCGAAACCGTCGCAGCCTATATCCCCATGGACCGACGTCAGGCGCTGGCACGCGGCGCAACGCTGCCTGAGCGCACCCAGGGCGCAGCCTTGCTCGCCGATATCTCCGGCTTTACGCCGCTCACCGAGGCGCTGGCTAAGGAGCTTGGGCTGCAGCGCGGCGCGGAAGAGATCACCCGCCAACTCAACCGCGTCTATGGCGCATTGATCGACGAGGTGCATCGCTACGGTGGGAGCGTGATAAGCTTCAGTGGTGATGCGATCACCTGCTGGTTCGACCAAACCGAGGAACGCGGAACGATGAACCATGCAGCTCCGCACGTTGAGCGGTATGCATCGCTCCGCGCTCGTCGTTCATCGTCGCGGGCGGTCGCATGCGCGCTCGCGATGCAAGCCGCGCTCGCTCGGCTCGGAGCCATGATAACGCCGAACGGAGCGGTGATTGAGCTGGCGATCAAGGTCGCGGTAGCTGCGGGTCCGGCGCGCCGCTGGCTGGTAGGCGACCCAGGCCTCCAGCACCTCGAGGTGCTGGCCGGGCAAACGCTCGATGCGTTGGCGATCGGCGAGCATCTGGCCGGCCAGGGCGAAGTGCTGGTGCAGGCGGCGATCGCCGAAACACTCGGCCCGCACATCAGCGTCGCTGGTTGGCGCGGCGAGCCCGCTGCTGGCAAGCGGTTCGCGATCGTGAGCGGCTTGGCCGAGCCAGTGCCGGTGGCGCCCTGGCCAGATCTGGCACCCGGGGCGTTGGCCGCAGACCAGGTTCGGCCCTGGCTCCTGCCGCCGATCTATGAGCGCGTGCGCAGCGGGAAAAGTGAGTTCCTGTCCGAGCTGCGTCCGGCGGCGGCGCTGTTTCTCACGTTCGCGGGCATCGACTACGATGCGGATGGGGATGCAGGCGCCAGGCTCGATGCGTTCGTACGCTGGGTCCAGGGTGTGCTGGCGCAGTATGATGGCGCTTTGCTGCAGCTGACGATCGGGGATAAGGGCAGCTATCTGTGCGCAGGCTTCGGCGCGCCGATCGCCTACGATGATGATGCTGTGCGTGCTGTGGCCGCCGCATTGGACCTGTTGGCCCCACCGCCGCATCTGCAGTTCGTGCAAGCGATCCGCATCGGCGTGGCGTATGGGCAGATGCGCACAGGCGCGTATGGGAGCCTGGCCCAGCGCACCTATGGCATGCACGGCGACAGGGCCAACCTGGCGGCGCGGTTGATGCAGGCCGCGCCTGCAGGCAGCGTTCTCTGCGATGAAGCGATCTATCAGGCCGCGCGATCGCGCCTGTCATTCGTTCCGCTGGCGCCGCTCGCCATCAAGGGCAAAGCCGAACCGGTGGCGGTTTACCAACCGATCTGCGCAACGCTACAGGGAGCGATCAACAGCCGCATCGATCAGTTGCCGCTGGCCCAGCAGCTAACACTCAAAGTCGCCAGCGTGATCGGGCGGGTCTTCGCAGTTGATCTCCTCCGCGCAATCTATCCGGTCGAGGATGAAAAGCCCTATCTGGACGAACACTTGCAGGCGCTCCATCGGGTTGGCATGATCGCACCGCGTCCGGCGGCAGCCGAGCCCTCGTTTGCATTCGGCGATTCGCTGGCCTGGGCGGCGTCCTACGACCGACTGCTGTTCGCCCAGCGGCGGCAGTTGCACCGCGCAGTGGCCGAGTGGTACGAACGCACCTACCCCGACGACCTCGCGCCGTACTACCAGCTCCTGGCGCAACATTGGAGCAGGGCCGAAGATGCGGCCAAGACCATCCGGTATCTGGAGCAGGCCGGCGAACAGGCCCTGCAGTGTGGCGACTATCAGGCGGCGCGCAGGTATTTCAACGAGTCGCTGGCCCTCAACGAGAAGGCTGCCGTTTTGAGCGCGGACTTCTATCGGCTCGCTGAACAGGACGCATCCGCAGGATAATGCATGCGTCGTTATCGCGCTGGGCTGTGGAGAGGGCTTCTTTAGGTTGCCGTGGCAGCCGACCTGCTCGCCATCCCGCACTTTCGAACACGTGCCCCCGCCTCCCACCTCTGCTCGCCGAGCTGCCCGCAGCTGCGGGCCCTAAGGGTGCGCGGCGAGCAGGGGTTCGCTATGCCGCTGGCGTTCCCGCTCGCCCTGAGCAGCGTGCTGCCGGCGTGCAGGTCGTTGTCGGTCATCCTCAGGCGGTTCGCAGACGATCGCGACTCGGTCGGCCTGGAGCGAGGCTGCACCAGGTACAGCGCGGAGGCAGCAGCGGGCGCCGAGTATGGCGCGCGTAGGCCGCCGCGCTGGACGATGTGAGCAGTGGGCGGATGGTGCTGGGGCTGGGGGCCGGCGGCGGGCAGGATCGTGGGCGTCGCATGTTTGGCTACCGCATGGGCGATATACCAATCCGCATGGCGCGGCTGGAGGTGATCACGCGCCAACGATTCGGATGGTCGCAATCTGGCATGCTTGTCCCTTGGCACCGTCGCGACGGTCTCCGGTGCGCTTGCTTTCTTGAATCGCATGGATATGGCATAATAACAGGCGTTCCGCGGTCAATGTGGTGTGCTCCTCCCTCCGCCCGCTCCCTGCCGGGGAGCGGGGCAAAGGGGTGAAGGGAACCACCGCGGAAATCCTGATAATGAGTGCCGAAAGGAGAAACACGATCCGCCAGTGGGGGCATGGACGGCCCTGCTCCTGGCGGGGTGGTACGCTTGGAAGACGACATCCGTGCAGGCTAGAAAGCGAGCGATCCCATGGCCAGCACCAACCCAGCGCCTGGGACCGGCTGCGCTGAAGGCGGCGACACCTACGACGTGATCATCGTCGGCGCGCGGGTGGCGGGGGCCGCCACCGCAGCGCTGCTGGCGCAGCAGGGGGCGCGGGTCCTGTTGCTCGAGCGCGCGCGCTTCCCCGCGCCGATCGTTTCGTGCCCGATCTTCTTCGGCAATAGCCTGGCGGTGCTCGAGCGCATCGGTGTCCTCGATGCCGTCGAGGCGATCGGCGCGCCGCGCATCCGCTATTACGGCACACGCACGCCCGATTTCGACCTGGTCGCGCGGCTGCCTCCCTCGCACGGGCGCGACTATGCCTACGCGATCCGCCGCGAAGTGTTCGACACCGTGATACTCCGGCGCGTGCAGACGTATCCTGGGATCACAGTGCGCGAGGGTTTTACGGTGACCGGGCTGGTGTGGAGCCTGGGGCAGGTGGTCGGGGTGCGCGGGCGCCAGGGCGGGGGCGCTGAGCAGGTGTTCTATGCCCGCGTGGTCGTCGGCGCCGACGGCAAACGCTCGCTGGTGGCGCGCGCTGTGGGCGCCCCCACCTACGCGCGCCTGGCGGGGAAGACGTGCGTCTTCTACGCCTACTACCGCGGTTTCGCGCCGCTGCGCGAGCCGAGCGCCGTCGCTTATTGGGGCGCAGATCGCCGGCACGGCGCGCTGGTCTTCGACGCCGATGCGGGATTGACGCTGGTTGCAGCGGGGCTGCCGGCCGAGGAGTTCGCGACCGCGCGCAAGGATCCTGAGGCAACACTGGAGCAGACCTGGCGGTCCATTCCCGAGCTGGCCGCGCGCGGGCGCCGGGCGACGCGCGCCACGCCGGTGATGGGCCAGGGGCCGGTCGATAGCTTCTATCGCCAGTCGTATGGGCCAGGCTGGGCGTTGGTGGGCGATGCCGGCCACTATATCGATCCGATCACCGGGCAGGGGATTAACAATGCGCTGCGTGGGGCCGAGTTGTTCGCCGCGGCCTGGGCGCGGGCCCAGCGGCGGGCCGCCTGGCGGCGTGCGATGGCCGAATACCAGCGCCAGCGTGATGCCGAAACGCGCCCGATGTACGATTTCCTGGCCTTCAGCGATCGGCTCCAACACATCGCTGAGGCGGGCCTGGATCTGAGCACGCCGCTGATGCAGGCGATCGCTCGCCAGCCAAAGACGGCGTTGCGTTACGCCGGCATCTACAACGGCGCTACGCCGGTCCAGGCGTTCTTCAGCCCGCTCAACCTGGCGCGGATTATGCTCGCAGACAGCCTGCGCTATCAGGTGCCGCGTCTGATCGCATCCGTGCTGGGCCAGGCGGCAGGATCGGCCATGATGCGCGATGAGCGCGTGTCCCTGTGACCGGAAGCGATGCCGCGCTACCGCACCCCCACGCCCACCGCTTCCCTCCCGCTCGCGGGTTAGGAGCCCGGTGGTGCGAGCGCCGTGTCCATTAGCGCAGGGCAGATCCCCTCGACGCACACGGATGGGGCGGCGCGCCGCGAGTGGAGCCGCGCGATGATCGATCGTCTCTCGATACGTACCCGCCCGCCCGGCGCCCCGGTCATGCACCAGTCCTGGGGTAAGCTGCTCTTTATGCACTGGGCGCTCCCGGTAGACCGGCTGCGCCCGCTCGTCCCGCGCCGCCTGAGCATCGACACGTTTGAAGGCGCGGCCTGGATCGGCGTTGTGCCGTTCACCATGTGGGGCATTCGCCCGCCGTATGTGCCGCCGCTGCCGGGGCTGAGCCGCTCGCACGAGCTCAACGTACGTACCTATGTTCATCTGGATGGTGTCCCAGGGGTCTGGTTTTTGTCGCTCGACGCGGCGCACCCGCTGGTGGTGTGGGGAGCGCGCCTGGTGTTCCATCTCCCGTATTTCATCGCTCGCATGGAGCTGAAGCAAGACGGTGCAACGATCCACTACCGCTCCCGGCGCACCCATCGTGGCGCACCGCCGGCTGTGTTCGACGCGGTCTGGACGATCGGCGAGGCGCTGCCGCAGGCGCAACCCGGTTCGCTGGAGTTCTTTCTCACCGAGCGCTACTGCCTGTATGCCGTGCACAAGGGCGCGCTGTATCGGACGCGCATCTTTCATCCGCCGTGGCCCTTGCGCCGGGCCGGGCTGGAGCGCTGCGCTTCGACGATGGTCGAGGCGCACGGCCTGCCCACATCGCGCGGCGCGCCGCTGTTGCACTACGCCGAATCGCTCCATGTAGCGGTCTGGCCGCCGCGGCGCGTGGTAGCACCGGCCTGGTGAGCTTCCGTGGAAGTATCGAGCCTCGCTCGAGACGTGGAGACACACCATGCAGATCTTCTACTCCGACACCTTCGTCCTCCCGCTCCCGCCAGGCCACCGCTTCCCGATGCAGAAGTATGTGCTGCTGCGGCAACGCGTGAGCGAGTCGGGCTTCATCATGCCCGCGGAGCTGCGTATCCCACCCGCGGCGACCGACGAGGAGCTCGCGCGTGCGCACAGCCAGGAGTATGTGCGGCGCGTGCAACACGGCGAACTGACGCCGCAAGAGATCCGCTGGATCGGCTTCCCCTGGTCGCCACAGATGGTCGAGCGCGCGCGGCGCTCGTGCGGCGCGACGATCGCGGCCTGCCGGGCCGCGCTGGAGTACGGTGTGGGGGTCAGCCTGGCCGGCGGCACGCACCACGCCCACAGCGACCACGGCGAGGGTTTCTGCGTCTTCAACGACAGCGTGGTGGCAGCGCGTGCCATGCAAGCCGAGGGTCGCGCCGGGCGCGTGGCAATCATCGATTGCGACGTGCACCAGGGCAACGGCACCGCCCAGATCTGCGCGAGCGACGAGCGTATCTTCACCTTCTCGATCCATGGGGCGAAGAATTTTCCCTTCCGCAAGGAGCGCAGCGACCTGGATATCGCGCTGGACGACGGCACCACCGACGACGCATACCTGGATGCGCTGGCGCATGGGCTGGCCGAGGCGCTGGAGCGCTCGCGCGCTGAGCTGGCGATCTACCTGGCCGGCGCCGATCCGTTTGTGGGCGACCGCCTGGGCCGGCTGGCGCTCAGCAAGCGCGGCCTGCTCGAGCGCGATCTGCTGGTGCTCGATATGCTGCGACGCGCAGGCATCCCGGTGGCGATCACCATGGCCGGTGGGTATGCGCACAACGTCGCGGACACGGTCGATATTCACTTTCAAACAGTGCGGGCGGCTGCCACGATGATCAGATCAGGGACAGCCGGCCTCAACGACGCGCTGGCTGCGGCCAACTGCTGATCGGCAACTGCAACGCACCGCTCGCAGACGCCAGTCACAGCCGGCAGCCAAAAATGGCAGACATACCATAAGCAGCGACCCTTTCCCTTCGCTCAGGATATGGCTCAGGGCGCCAGCTACGCTCGGGATACCATGGCCAATCTACAATCTGCAATCTATAATCTGCAATCACAAGGGAGGATCGCATGGCACATCTCGCACTCAGGGGTGGCACACCGGTACGCACGCAGCCGTATCCGGACTGGCCGATGTGGGATCAGCGCGAGATCGAGGCGGTCACGGCGGTTATTCGCAGCGGGCGCTGGGGTGGCTACCCCGAGCCAGGCCCACACGCCGCAGCGTTCGCTGCAGCCTTCGCCGCGTTCCAGGGCGCGAAGCACGGTATCTGCATGGTCAATGGCACCGTCACCATGACCGTTGCCCTGCGTGCGGCCGGCATCCAGCTCGGCGACGAGGTGATCGTTCCGGCCTATACTTTCGCTGCCACCGCCTACGCGCCGATGGAAGCCGGCGCGGTGCCGGTGCTGGTCGATATCGACCCCGAGACGTTCTGCATCGACCCGCGCGCGGTCGAGGCGGCGATCACGCCGCGCACCCGCGCGATCATCCCGGTCCACCTCGGCTCGCTCATGGCCGACATGGACGCGATCATGGCGATCGCACGCCGCCACCACCTGATCGTGATCGAGGATTGTGCCCACGCCCATGGCGCCCGCTGGCGTGATCGCGGCGCCGGCAGCATCGGCGATTTCGGCTCGTTCAGCATGCAGTCGTCCAAGCTGCTGACCTCCGGCGAGGGCGGCATTGTACTGACCAACGACGATGCCTACGCTGAGGCGTGCCATTCGCTGATCGATTGCGGCCGCCCCAAGGACCCCGCCCAGACGCGCTATCACCTGGGCGCTAATCTGCGCCTCAGCGAGCTCCAGGCCGCGTTGCTGGAGGTCGGGCTGGCGCGGCTCGCCGAGCAGACCGCGCGGCGCGAGGAGCACGCCGCCTACCTCGACGAGGCGCTCTCGGAGCTGGAGGGCGTGCGCGTGCTGCGGCACGACGCGCGCCTGACTCGTCGGGCGGTCTACAAGTATATCTTCGCGATCGAGCCGGATGCGTTCGGCGGCGCGACCAACGCGCAGATCTGCGCCGCGCTGGCGGCCGAGGGCATCCCCGCCTGGGTCGGCTACGAAGCCATGCACAACTACCCGCTGTTTCGCCCGACGCCGGAGAACCATCCGGTTGCGAAGCTGTTCCCTGAGCGGTTCGATTTCAGCACGCAGGAGTATCCTGTGGCGCGGCGCGCGGCGGAGCGCGAGGCGGTCTGGCTTGACCATAGCGCGTTCATCGGCGACCGGCAGGACGTCGACGATGTGGTCGAAGCGATCCGCAAGGTGCAGCGCTACGCCGATGAGCTCCGGGAATGAGCGCTTACTGGTATGCTATGAGTATCCCGGTATGGTAGTGAAGGAGGTGGCAGACCATGACGCAGCTTCCGCATCGCGACGTCGAGAAGGTCTACGCGGTCAAGGATTTCGTAGCCAAACTACGCCGCCTGGCAGATGCGCTGGAACAACAGCAGCCCTTCACTATTCAGGTGGCTGGCGAGCGATTCACCGTTCCCGCCGATGCCAGTATCAGCATCGAGCACGAGCGCACCGAGGATGGGGAGGAGCTGGAGTTCCAGCTCACGTGGCAGCGGCGGTAGGCGCACGGTCCGGGAGGCGTGTGCTCTGCGTACCATCGCCCTCGCTGCTCAGGCCGTCCGCTCGAACGCTCCTGAGGTCGGTGGTGTCGGTCAGTCCTCGGCCGATCACGATGAGCGAGATCACGAAAAGGAGTTTGCGATCGCATGCGTATCGCCGTCCTGGCCGACATCCACGGCAACCTGCCGGCCTTCGAAGCCGCCCTCGATCACGTCGTGCGCCAGCGGGTGGACCAGCTTGTCATCGCTGGTGACATTGTTGTCGGCGCGCCGGACTCCGCCGCCTGCTGGCGCCTCGTTCAGGCGCTGCAGTGCCCGGTGGTGCGTGGCAATCACGAGCGCTACGTCGCACACTACGGCACGCCCAAGGCTGCGCCGGCCTGGTCGACGGAGCAGTTCGCGCCGGTGCATTGGGCCGCCGCGCAGTTGACCGCCGAAGAGCGCCAGGCGTTGGACTGCCTGCCGCTCGTTCTGCGCCTCGACGGCGCGCCCGATCTGCTGATCGTGCACGCCTCGGCGCGTCACGACCGGGACACGGTCGCCGCACACACGCCGGATGCGCACCTGGCAGCGATGTTCCCCGCTGTCCAGGAGCACGTCATCGTGCGCGCGCACAACCACGTCGCGCAGGTGCGGCTCTGGGACGAGCGCCTGATCGTTACATCCGGCTCGGTCGGCTTGCCCCTCGATGGCAACCCGACCGCGCAGTATGTCATCCTGGAGCAGCGTGCTGCCGGGTGGCGCATTCAGCATCATGCGGTGCCCTACGATGTGGATGGCGTGCTACGCCGCTTCCAGGCGAGCGGCTATCTGGAGGCGGCGGGGCCGATGGCCCGGCTGTTCATGCGCGAGGTTGCTACCGCCAGCTACCAGATTGTGCCATTCTTACGCGCCTATGAGCGTTGGTCGGTGCGTGAGGATCTGCCGCTTGCCGCTGCGGTTGAGCGCTTTCTGACGACGTGCTGATGTATTTCAGGTAGCCTGGTTCAGGTTCCTGCTCACCCAACATGTCGGATGCGCCGTTCCGCATCCGAGAAAATAACTGAAGCTGTCGCGCCATTGCGCGCGCCTGGCTGCGGTTGCTGACGTTGAGTTTGCGGTAGATGTTTTTAACGTGTGTTTTGATCGTGTTGACGGACACGATCAGCTCCTGAGCGATCTCTGGGTAGGAGAGTCCGGCTACGAGCAGGTAGAGGACGCGCTGTTCTTGTTGGCTCAGCGGCTCAACCAGCGACCCGCCGTGCGCCGCATGGGCGAAGGGCCCTTTGGCTGTGAGTTGCCTTGCCCCCCGCTCCAGCTTGAGGGCGTGCAAGAGGGCTCGCACATAGGTCGCGAGCGGTTCGGCGCGCACATCCGGCGCGATGGCGTGCAGCAGGGCTTCCATCGCCTCGCCCGCATCCAGGAACAGCCGCAGGTATCCGTGTGGATGGGCGATCGCCAGCGCCTGCAGCAGAGCATGCCTGGCGGCGCGATGATCGTGGTGCGCCTGGTAGGCCAGTGCGCGCAGCACCATGATCTCCAGCGCGCTGCGCATGCGCCCGTGGGCCTGGGCGTCGGCCTGCCAGCGCTCGAGCAGTTGGAGCGCCGCTTCTCCGTCGCCCTGGGCGATCAGCAGGCGGGCGACGATCAACGCCTCACGTTCCTGTTGGGCATGAGGGATGTCTGCGGGGTGCTGCGCATAGTTCGTATACCAGCGCTGCGCCGTGGCCATGTCGCCGGAAGCGAGGGCGAGCCAGGCCTGGCAGGCGTGTGCTTCACGAACCAGCGGGCGCCAGCGGCGCTGCGGCATCGCGGCAATGAGCCGCTGCAATACGTCTTGGGCCTGGGCTCGCTGCCCACGCGCATGCAGCGTGCGCGCCAGGGCCAACGAGGTAGGCACCAGGATCTCCAACGCTCCGATCTGGGTGCCGATCTCGAGCGCCTGGGCCGCGTAGTGCTCTGCTGACTCCAGATCGTTCCACTCGAAGGCGAGCGCGGCCAGCCCGGCCAGTGCGGCGCCCTGATCCTCGCCAGGCTCCCCGACCTCCGCTTTCTCGGCCTCGGCGAGCACGTACCGATAGCATTGGGCGGCCTGATGCAGATCCCCCTGCTCTACGCACACCTGGCCCATGAGCAAGGTGGCGGCGAGCACGCCGTGCGGGTTGCTGCCGGCCTCACAGCGCATGCGCGCTTCAAGGAGCGCCTGCCAAGCGGCCGCGGGCTTGCCGGCGTAGAGCTCTTCCATCGCCACGCTGATCAGGCTGATGCCGCGGTGCTCCAGCTCGTCCTCGGGCAACAGCGCCAGCGCCTGCCTGGCCGCTGCAAACATCTCGGGCAACTCACCTTGCCACCAGGCGACCAGGGAGCGGAAGGCGAACAGTACGCCCAGGTTGGGCCGATCGCCGGCGGCCTGCCAGGATTGCTCGGCCAGCGCAAGCGGCAGCTCCAACTGTGCGGCGGTCGCCGGCGCGCGACGATCCGAGGTGAACAGGATCGCCACTGCATAGCGCAGACCGAGTGCCGGATGCGCACGGAGCACATCGTGCGGCACCTGGTCGATCCAGCGCCTCAGGGTATGCAGCTCGTGCTTGAAATCCGGATGCTCGATCCAGCGCTCGATCAGCGCGGCAGCGCGTGGGAACGCCTGTGCAGCGAGGGCAGCGTCGACTGCCTCAGCGCGCAGCGCGTGCTGCGCGTACCAACGGCTCGCTTGATCATACAGCGCGCGCACACCGTCGGCGCCGAAGTGCAGCCGGGCGTGGTGGCGCATGGCCTCGGCGAACAGCGCGTGATAGCGATACCAGTGTCGCTCGTCGTCGAGCGGCACCAGGAACAGGTTGGCGCGCTCCAGGTGCTCGAGGCAGCGCGCGCTGTCGGTCCGCCCGGTGAGGGCATCGCAGAGCGGAGCTGTCAGGCGGTCCAGCACGCTGGTCTGCAGGAGAAAGCGCTGGATCGGCGCGGGCTGCGCAGCGAGCACCTCCTCGACCAGGTATTCTGCCACCGCGCGCGAGCTTCCGGTGAAGGTCGCCAGGGCGTGTGCGATCGTTTGTGGCTCGTGGTGCCCTTCGAGTGCCAGCGCCAGCAGCCGCAGCCCGGTGACCCAGCCTTCGGTGCGGGCCTCCAGGGGGGCAACTGCCTCGGGCACAAGTGGGAACGGCAGCGCCTGCGCAAGGAATGCCTGCGCCTCAGCCGGCGAAAAGCGCAGGTCGGCTGCGCGCAGCTCGCTGAGTTCGGCGCGCGCGCGCAGCCGCGCCAGCGGGAGCGGCGGATCGCTGCGCGTGATCACAATCAGGTGCAGCGCTGGTGGTAGGTGGTCAAGCAGCGTAGCGGCCTGCGCGTGAATTACCGGTGTGGTGATCGCATGATAATCTTCCAGCACCAGCACGCAGCGGCGCGCGAGCCGGCCCAGGTCGTTGCTGAAGCGGGCGAGCACGGCATCCCATGGCGGTTGGGTACGGTGCAGCAATGGGAGGACCGATTCCCCGATCGCCGGATCGAAGGCCCGGCAGGCGGCCAGCACATAGCGCCAGAAGCGCACCGGGTCGTTGTCGCCGTGATCAAGCGCCAGCCACGCCGCCCGGAGGGCTGGAGTTTGGAGGGTTGCGGTTTGCGCTGAGTCGGTCCAGGGGGACCCAGGACTCGACCCTGAGAGCTCAACGCCACGCGTGGTGAGCCACTGGAGCACCAACGTGGTCTTGCCGAAGCCGGCCGGCGCCGAGATCAGAGTCAATGCGCGCTCCAGGCCAGCGTCCAGCCGGGCGAGCAGCGCGGGCCGCGCCACCAGCGGGACCCGCAGCCGTGGCGGGGCCAGCTTGGTGAGCAGCAGATCCGCTTCCCCGCCGGAGGGCGGCTGGGGCAGCGCTATCTCACCCCGCCGCTGTGCGACAGTACCCGGGTCGCCGGTGTGGTCATGCACCATGGTGAGAATCCCCGATCGTTATAGCGTTTATCATCATTTGCATGGCAATATTATCCCATCGGGTTTGATTTGTCAACACGAGCGGTGAGCGGTCGCGCGCGGCCTGGGCGATATGCGGTTCGATAGCGAAGGGCCCGTGCTGATCAGCACCTTTCCCGAGTTCACCCTGCTCAACGTCTACTTTCCGTCTGGCAGCAACGGGCCGGAGCGCGTCGCGTACAAACTGGCGTTCTACACGTGCTTGCTCAACACGGTCGGCTTCCCTGTACCAGGGTTGTGGGGCAGCTCAATCTGGAGTACAATGGCAGCGACGAGCAGCTGTACAGGATGGGGCCGCAAAACCCGCGGGCGATCGCACACAGCCATCAGCTGACAGGACTTCCGCGGTGGTGCCCCTCACCCCTTCCCCCCGCTCCCCGCACCGCGGGGAGGGGCGGGGCGCACCACGCTGACCGGGGAACGCCTGTCAGCTTAAAAATGGG
>FLYN01040778.1_pt3 | contig 15222 bp, 12 predicted proteins | sample 1122621 | NCBI WGS metagenome assembly FLYN01 (sample SAMEA4346792, study PRJEB14843) | hot springs metagenome | biome: Terrestrial Biome; feature: Habitat; material: Sediment | place: India | collected 2012-06-12 | depth 1760 m
ATCTGCTCGCAGACGGCTACGTGATAGCCTTTTTCGATGAGGCGGGCAATGTAGCTGTCTACGGCGTGATACGGCACGCCGGCCATCGGCACGCGCGTATTTTTGTTGACCGGGCGGCTGGTCAGTACCAGGTCGAGTTCGCGCGCGGCGGTCTCGGCGTCTTCGTCAAATGTCTCGTAAAAATCGCCCAGACGGAAGAACAGAATGCAATCGGGATATTCCCGTTTGATGTCAAGATACTGCTGGCGGAGCGGCGTGACATTCGCCATTTTACTTGTCCTGTAAGATGGGCCTATCGGTGGGATATAATGGCTGTATTTTAACAGTGGCTTCAGGCCACTTCAACTCCCGACTAGAACAATTGTTTGCGAAGAATGGAGCGTCATGACCGACATTATCATCGGCGTTGATTTGGGTGGCACTCAAATTCGAGCCGCGCGACTCGACCAGCGCCTTCACATTTTGACCCGCGAGCAAACGCTCACGTTGGCCGATCAGGGACTTGAAGCGACCTTGGATCGCATAAAAAACCTCATTCGCGCTGTTTGGCCGCAGGATGGCGCACGAGTTGCGGGCATCGGCATATCCGCGCCAGGTCCGCTGAATCCAGCCACAGGGATAATCGTCGCCCCGCCCAACCTCCCCGGATGGCACAATGTACCGCTTCGAGACATCTTGCAAGAAGCGTTTAGCGTGCCCGTCTATGTAGGCAACGATGCCAACGTTGCTGCGCTGGCCGAGACCGCGCGCGGCGCAGCGCACGGCTTCCGGCATGTAATCTACATTACGGTCAGCACCGGCATAGGCGGCGGCGTGATTATGGACGGACGCCTCCTGCTCGGCAAGGATGGGCTGGCCGCCGAAGTCGGCCACATGGTCATGGTGGTGGATGGGACGGTGACGACGCTGGAGAAAGAGGCGGCGGGGCCGGCGCTGGCAAAGCAGGCGCGGGCGCAGATTGAACGGGGCGAGAAATCGTTGATTCACGAATTGGTGAAAGGCGACCTCTCCCAGATCAGCGCCAAAACGGTTGGGCAGGCCGCCGAAGCCGGCGATGCGCTTGCGCTGGAAGTCGTCCGGCGCGGCGGGCGTATTGTCGGTCTGGGCATCACCACCTTGCTGCACCTGTTCAATCCGGAGATTGTCGTCATCGGCGGCGGCGTGAGCAAGTTGGGCGAGCTGTTGTTTGCGCCCATGCGTGAGGCGTTTCAACGCTACACCATAGACACGGCCTATTGGAGCAACCTGCGTATCGAGCGCGCCGCTTTAGGCGACGATGTCAGTATTGTTGGAGCCGCCGCGCTCGTGGTCACCCAGGGAGGCCTGAAAGAGGTGTATCAGGCGATTGCCCAACTGGACGAAGATGAGAAGCAGTATTAAAAATTTGTAGGAAAATTTTAATGCCTCGACGCATTATGCTAAACTAGCACTCTTATGTTAATGCTCCCTGACTATCGCGTGCGCCAGCGCGACTTCCTGCTGGAAATATCGCGGGCGATGACCGCTCAGCTCGAATTGAGCGAGGTGCTCCGCCTCGTGCTCAATGCGTCGGTGGTCATGCTCGGTGGGCAGGTCGGATTGATTGCGCTCCGTGACAGCAACGGGCTGTACCGCGTTCGCGCCACAATGGGGATGGAAAACGACCTCGTGCCCATCCTGAATCAGCAGCTTCGGGAGTTGTTTAAGAGCGTTGGTCGTGACCCCGATCCTGAAATGCTCAACGAGAAGCTGCGCGAAATGGTGGTGGCCCTCGACCGGCGGCTGCGCCAGTTTATCAACTTGCCCCTGGTTATCGCCGGGCAGCCGCTTGGGATGTTGATTGTCTTTCGCAGCTACCGGGGCAGCGCGACAACCAATGACCTTCAAATCCTGGAAAGTTTCGCCGATCAAGCCGCTATCGCCGTCCACAACGCCCAGTTGTACGAGAAGATAGACCAGGATCGGCGGCGGCTGGCGGCCATTCTCGAAAACAGCGCCGACGGCATCATGATCCTGGATAGCGAGTTGCGCATCAACAGTTTCAACCGCGCTTTAGAGCGCATGACGGGCTGCTCGGCCAGGGAGGCCGTTGGGCGGCATCAGGACGAGGTCATTGTCTGGAAGCGGCTCGACAACGGCGATTTGAAGTCGGCGCTACAAGAGGGTTGGCCGTTCCGCATTTCATCCGATGAGCATGTCGAAACGCTGTACGTCGAAGGCGATTTACTCCGCCGGGATGGCTTGACCCTGAGTATTGGTATTACCTATGCCCCGCTGTTGGGCAGTGATGGACAGCTCGCCAACATCATTGCTAACGTGCGCGACATCACCCATTTTCGCAAGGCGCAGGAGATGCAGAGTGTCTTTATCTCCACCGTCTCTCACGAGTTGAAGACCCCGGTTGCCCTTATCAAAGGTTACGCCGGAACGCTGCGGCGCGAGGACGCCATGTGGGATCCCGAGGTGATTCGCAATGGCCTGGCAGTCATTGAAGATGAAGCGGATCGCCTCACCATACTCATTGAGGACCTGCTGGAGACCAGCAAGCTCCAGGCGCAGCGTATGGAGCTTGACCTGAGCGATGTCCACCTTGACCAGTTGGCGGCGCAGTGTGTGGAGCGCTTTCGCACGCAGACGGACATTCACGAATTTATCCTGAACTTTCCAGCCAATTTTCCTGTCATTCAGGGGGACGAAGCCCGTTTGCGGCAGGTGCTCGACAATCTGGTGAGCAACGCCATCAAGTATTCGCCCGATGGCGGGACGATTGAGGTGGGGGGCGAGGCTGACGATGAAACGGTCACCGTCTACGTGCGCGACGAGGGCATTGGCCTGTCGGAGAGCGAGCAGGAGCGCATCTTCGAGCGGTTTTACCGTGTAGATGATACGCTCAGACGCACGACTCAGGGCGCGGGGCTGGGATTGTATCTGGCAAAAACGATCATTAGCGCGCATAATGGCGCTCTGCGGGTGAAAAGTAAGCTAGGTCACGGTGCTACCTTCTACTTTACCATTCCCCAGCAGTAACATCTGTTCAGTAACTTGGAGTTCACATGCCAAGAGCAACACGCACGACCATTCAGTGTGCCAACTGCCGCCAGCCCGTTCCGGCGATTGTCGAGTCCATTATTGATGCCGCCCAGGACCCGCAGGCCAAAGTCCGCCTGCTCACCGGGCGGCTAAATGTCATTCGCTGCCCCAACTGCGGCGCTCCCAACACCGTTTTGACGCCGCTGCTCTACCACGACCCGAACAAAGAACTGCTGATCGCCTACATTCCAATGGAACTGGGGCTGCCCAAAGAAACTCAGGAAAAGGCGATTGGCGACATGATGCGCGAGCTGACCGGCCAGCTTCCCCAGGGCGCATTCAAGGGCTACATGTTCCAGCCGCGCCAGGCGCTCTCCATGCAAGGCTTGATTGACCAGATTTTGCAGGCAGACGGCGTTACCCCCGAAATGATGGAAGAGCAGCGCGAGCGCGTCCGGCTGGTCGAAATGTTCCTCCAGACGCCTGAAGAAAACCTGCCCGCCCTGGTCGAGCAGTACGACGATCAAATTGACGCGCGCTTCTTCCAGACCATGACGCTGATGATGCAGCAACTCGCGCAGGATGGCCGCCCAGACGTGGCGCAGCAGCTTCTCGATGCGCAAAGCCGCATCGCTGAGTTATCCACGTTTGGGCGACAACTGATCGAACAGGAATTGAACCAGGAAGCGGTTGTGCGCGAGGTGGCAGACGCCATCAATCAACTGGGCGAGCAGGCTCAGCGCAGCGATTTTCTCGACCTTGCCCTGCAATTCGCGGGCGACGATCAGCGGTTGCAGGCGCTCGTCGGGCTGGTACGCCCGGTGATGGATTACACCTTCTTCCAGGAGCTAACCATGCGCATCGGCCAGGCTCCGGCAGACGAGCGCGAAACGCTGGAAGCCTTGCGTGATCGCCTGCTTGAACTCACGGCGATGGTTGACCAGCAGACCGAATTGGCGCTGCAAGGCGCAGCCCGTCTGTTGCAGACCATTCTCGTGAGCGATAACCCTGACGAAATCATCCGCGAAAATCTGCCGGTATTCGATTACACCTTCATGCAGGTGCTGGCCGCCAATATTCAAGAAGCGGAACGGCAGGGTGATGTCAATGCCGCTGCGAAGCTGAAAAACGTCTACGAGCGGATTGTCTCCATACTGCAAGAGGCCATGCCGCCCGAACTGCGCTTCATCAACGAACTCTTATCTACACAATCCGAAGAAGACGCCCGTGCCCTGATTGCCGACCGCGCGCCCGAATTTGGCGAGCCGCTGCTGGAAGCGATTGATGTGGTGGAACAGCAGTTGGCCGGGCGGAGCGATCCGGCGCTCCTGCAAAAACTCGCCTTCCTGCGTGAAGCGACGGCGCAGGCGCTCGGCTAACTGAAAAATTCCGTATGACCTGAAACAAGGGGCGCTTAAGCCCCTTGTTCGTTTCCTGACGATTGCCCTACGCACGTCAGTTCAACATGGAAAAAACACGCTTTTGCGGTATGCTTTGGGGCAGACTCGACTACGGAGGTTACAGGATGCACAGCTTTTCGCGTTTATCTAGACGAACCGGCGCTGTTCTGGCGTCGGTCATCATTCTGGCAATCGTGATTTCACTCCAGGCCTCTGCGCCTGTGATGGCGCAGGGTGGCCCAACGCCCACGCCAACCGATCCCATCTGGCGCGCCTTCTCGGCCATACGAGATGCCGTCGAAGCCGAACACCGGGTAGACCTGACCATTGTCCGCAGCTACGAATGGGAGCAGGCGCAGTGGCAGGGCGGTATTGATTCCTGCGTCGAACTTGAAGACCCGAACGCCGCCCGCGAGGTTTTCTTCGGATGGACATTCACCATAACCAGTCTGCGCGGCAGCACCTACCAGGGGCGGGTTAGTTTCGATCTGGAACATGTAGTGGTGTGTGACGAGGTCGTAACTGCTGCGCCGCCAGCGCCGGCTGCTGCCTCAGGTGGAAATCTGCCGACTCCGGTTGCGGGCAGCGCGGTCAGCGGCTCGTTTGAACTCGGTGGGCAGGCATTGGAAATGAGCCTCAATACCTTCGGCCTGATGCGCCGCGCTGGGATGACCTGGGTGAAGCAGCAGTTTGTTTATGACCTGGGGGCAGATCCCAGCGCTGTTGCCGGGATGATAAACGTCGCTCATAGCAACGGATTCAAGATACTCCTGAGCATTCGTGGTCACAAAGACCAGATGGGCGATTTTAACGGCTATATCAACACCTTCGCTCAGTTTCTCGCCGGCGTGGCCGGGCTTGGCGCAGACGCCATTGAAGTCTGGAACGAGCCGAACATTGACCGTGAATGGCCGACTGGTTCGGTCAACGGCGCTGCCTACACGCAGATGCTTGCCGCCGCCTACAATGCCATTAAAGCCCGCAATCCCAATACGATGGTGGTGAGCGCTGCGCCAGCGCCGACTGGCTTCTTTGGCGCGGCAGGCTGCGCGGCGGCGGGCTGCAACGACGATGTGTTCATGCAGCAGATGGCGGCAGCGGGCGCTGCGCAGTACATGGACTGCGTGGGTTTGCACTACAACGAGGGCATTATCCCGCCCTCGCAAAACAGCGGCGACCCGCGCGGCGGCTATCCCACCTACTATTTCAACTCGATGCTGGCGCGGGGCTATACGCCGTTTGGCGGCAAGCCGGTTTGCTTCACCGAGCTAGGCTACCTGTCGCCCGAAGGTTTCAGTACTCCGCTTCCTGGCAACTTTAGCTGGGCGGCCAATACGTCCGTCGCCGAACATGCCGCCTGGCTGGCCGAGGCCGCGACCCTGGCTGCCCAGAGTGGCCGCGTTCGGTTGATGATCGTCTTTAACGTGGACTTTCCCGTGTTTGTCGAGAACGATCCAATGGGCGGCTACGCCATGTTCCGGCCTGGCGGCGAGTGCCCGGCGTGCGACTCCCTGGGCGCTGTCATGCGCCGGTAGAGCGTTCATCGCATTTCAGGCCCGACCCATACCGTATTCAAACCGATTTCGTATGGTCGGGCTTTTTCTTTTGCCTGTATCATTGGGGCAGCACAACTCGAACCACATGAACCCTATTGACCATGCGAGCCTCTCTCGTTTTGCTGCTGTTGATTTTGTTCGCCGTCTTGACCGCCCGCGCTGATGAATCTGCCTTGCCAACCGAGACCAACCGGACATTTGGCGTAGTCGAAGCGTTTTACCGTCCCGATGAGGCGCAGGCATTAGGGGTGACCTGGGAACGCATTATCTTCGCCTGGGACCGCTTCCAGCCCAACAGCCCACACGAATTTGTCACGAGCGCTGTTCCTGAAGAATATCTGAGCGCTGCACAGGCGGCGAACCGTCAGGTCGTCGGCCTTATCAAGGGAACACCGGTCTGGGCGTCCGATTCCGGCTCGGTTGGGGCAGTACCTCGCGGTATTGAACTCCCTTACGATCATCCCGATAACCGGTTTGGCGCTTTTGTCCGCCGTCTGGTGCGCTATTACAGCGCTCGCGGTATCCATCACTGGATTATCCTCAACGAGCCGGACGTGCGTTCGCCCGACGAGGGCAATGTGGTGGAGTTTGAGGGCGACGTTGAAGACTACTTCGCCATGCTGAAGGTTGCCTATCTCGCCGCAAAGTCCGTTGACCCCAATGCCCACATCCAGATTGCAGGTATGGCCTGGTGGTCCGACTGGGTGAAAGGCCGCGAGCCGTATCTCCAACGATTGTTACATCTGATCGCAGCCGACCCAGAGGCGGATGAAAATCAGTGGTACTTCGACGGAATTTCGGTGCATGTCTATTTCACCACGTCCAGCGTGTGGTTGATGCTGGACGCCTATCGCGCGTTCCTTGACGAATTCAACCTGGAAGACAAAGCCATCTGGATTACCGAATTTAATGCGAGTCCGCGCCGTGATCCTGTTGGGGGGCTGGACGCGCCGTTCCGCGTGTCGTTGCAGCAGCAGTCGAATTACATCGTTCAGGCCAGCGCGCTCGCGCTGGCGGCGGGCGTGGATCGCCTCGCCGTGTATCGCCTCTACGACGATCACTTTATCCCAGGGCAGACCGAACCCTGGGGGCTGGTGCGCTACGACGGCTCGCTCCGGCCAGCGTTCTATGCCTACCAGAACGTCATTGCGCGTTTTTCCGGCGCACAGCGCGTTCGCCGCTACAGCCTCCAGGAAGCGACGGTTGTGACGATGGCTTTCCCCGATCATACCTTGTACGTCATGTGGAGCGACACATACGAGCCGGGTCAGTTTATCGTCAATGCCGGCAGCCATAGCCAGCCCGTGACGGTGATGGATGCGCAGGGGCGTTCGTGGACGCAGCCTACGATTCGACGCGCCGGGGCATATGTCGCCTTGATTGATGCGCCGCCTGCTGAAGCGATTGATATTCCCTGGGTGGTCGTCGGAGGAGCGGTGCGCATGGTTGAGATCGAAGGCCGCCCCCGCTCCGTCTGGTACCGAAATGCCGATGGACAGGTGGCGCAGTTCAGCTAAGCAATAGAAATTGGAGCAGGAGCGAATCAATCTCCCGGCGACGACACAGGTGCTTCTTCCAGGTCGTGGCGGGATAGCATCGCGTAGTATTTCTGCAATACAGGATGGCCGTGATCGTTGAAATGCCCCTTTACCTGGCGCTCGTCCAGTTGGGCCGATGACCAGGGCGGGTGCATTTCCTGAGCGAAACGACGCAGCTTTCGCCGGTACTCCCACCGTTCCAACACGTCGCCAAGCCGCCCACCCAACAACCGCTCCAGCCCTTGTTTCAGCGCCAGCCATATGTTTCCCACCGGGCGTTCGGAAATGGGGTAGTAGGGTCCATCTGAATTGGGCAGATGCTCCCGTACCCAGCCGTTCGCGTCGCGCATCTGCCGGTACAACTCATGACCGTAAAGCGGCGTCATTTGTGCCACTTCATGCGCCATGAAGAGATCGCGCTTTTGCTGTTCGAGCGCCGTTTCGGCCAGCACATAGTTCGGGCAGATTTCCACGCCCCGCAGCCGTCCCCATCGCACAAGCAGGATGGCGAACGCCCGCGCCAGCCACACCCGTCCGGGGCTGGTCACCAGCAAATAGTCCAGATCGTCATCTTCATCCGAGGCGTTACGCATCGCCAGCGCGCCGGTGATCGCCACCATGCGCACGAACGGCAGCCGCGCCAGCCATACCCCATATTTCAGGGCAAGCGGCCAGAGGCGCTGCGATGCCTGCTCATGCGCCTCGCGGGTGGCAAACAGGTCATGACGGCCTGCATACGCAAAATAAACGCCGTTTGATTCTAGTTTACGTCCCAGCCAGGGCGAGCGAGCGAGGAGCGCTTGGATTTGCTCCAGGCTGGTCGGCTCGTCGTGTATAAGAAAGTGGTGGATTTCTTCAGCGGTCAGCGGGAAGTTGAAAACGTCCGCATACAATATCGTCCGTAAAATGGCGGCTTCAATCTGTTCCAATCTCACACCCCCACTCGTTTTCCAGAACAATCTTCCCAATAATATTTGTGCTTATTCCCAGCGCCACACCCAGGTATCGTCAAACTGGCAGGACGTGTGGATGGGGTCGAAGTTCACCACCGCATTTCCGACAGCGCCTTCAGCCACGTCATTGTCTAGCGTCCCAACATACGATCCGTCAACGTAGTAATGCACCGTGTCCCCGTTCGCAATCACCAGCAGATGTCGCGTCCCCGCCGCCCATTCGCTGTTTTCTCCAAAGATGCCCGGATGGAACGTATCGCCTTCCCGTTGCGACACGCCGTATCCGCCCGTCTGATCCACGTAGGCCAGGGTGTAGTGGCTCTCGTCGGCTGCGCGGAAAATGAGTCCGCATCCCGTCGCCCCCTCGTCCAACGCCTGCCAGGAAACCGTCGCCGCCAGCACAAAGTTTGTGTAGACCGCCCCGCGCCCCAGCATAAACGGATGGACGCCGGGACGCGACGATTCGACGAAACTCTCCTCAACGGTCAGCGCCATCTCGCCGCCCGCCGGAATCAGGTGCCGGTGTTCAAGCTCCCGTACCATCGCCTGCGGTGGATTTAAGATGAGCTGCTGTGGGATAACGATTTCCTGATTGACCAGCAGTGGTATCGTAATCGTCAGATCGTCGAATTGGACAACGGTGGTGCTGGTAAGCGAATCTGTCGTTGCGGCGACCAGGCCGATTCGCCCTGCCTCTTCGAGCGTCGTATCGGCTGCCTGTCCGAACAATTGTCCATTATAGAAGAAATCGAACCCGCCGCTCTGAGCCATAAGTCCCAGCGTGAAATCGGTTCTGCCGGCGGCGATAGCAGGGTGAGCGACCCAATCGCGCAGGATGCGCTCGCCGTCACGGGTATGAACGGCGAAGCGCCACTGGCCGTTGTGATTGATCGTCAGCAGGTAGTAATTGTCGTCATCCTGCTGGCGAGCGGTCAGTCCGACAATCCAGCCGCTCTGACTGTCAACGACCGAGACCTGAACTTGTGCATAGAAATCGGTCAGACTCTCCATATCCCGGTTGAGCGCGATTCCGGTCTGTTGAATCCCCGCCAGCGCCAGCAGGATATTGCCGTTTGAGATGTCAATGTCCAGCGCCTCGCCGCGCGCCCGCCAGTTCGACGCCGCGTTAAAGTTGTCGCTGTGGGCAACGTCGGCAAAGCCCGCCAGCATTGTCAGGGTATACTCGCCCGAAGAGCCATTGAAGCCTGAAACGCGCGCGCTGTAGCTGTCGGTTCGCGGAAAAGTGATGGCTTCCAGCAGCGCGTCGCGGCTGTCGGGGTAGTGGTAATCGTCGTTGCGAATGAGGACATCTCCCGCGCTGTTCACGATTTCCAGCACCGGATCCAGCTCGTCCGATGCCTCCACCTTAAAGGATAGCACCGCGTCGCTGGCAGCGGTGAATGTCCACGTTTGCGGCGCGCCGTTCTCAATGCGCCCTGTGACGGGTGTAAACAGTGTCAGCGTATCTGAATTCTGAGCGTATGCAGGCAGGCTCAGCGCCAGCAGCCCTATCCACGCTGCTTGACGCATCAGTTGGCGGACATCCATCGGGAGAACCGCCTCTGTAAATGTGTAATGTACGTCTCAAAATCCTGGTTGCTCATCTCCGCGCCGTGCATCCAGCGATGCTCCTCGGCGCTACGCAGCCGCCGCTGCTCGCCCGCCAGCCGCAGGTCTTTGTCAGAGTCTTTGGTGGGCAGCAGCATTTTGAAGCGGCTGGCGACTTCCGGCGCGTTGACCTGCTCCGACGACATGAACGTGTACACCGCCAGGTAGTTACTGTCCTGCTCCAGCGCGCAGGCCACCACGAACCAGCCCTTCATGCGCGAGCCGCGCTTGATCTTGAAGCGCCAGCACAAAACGTTCACATGTTGGTCGGCGTTAATTTCCTGCTGTACCACATCCTTCGAGCGTATCTGGATTTTGTCTCCCTGAATGGCGACGGTGCGGCCGCTCGGCCAGCGCCCCTTCAAGAAGCGCTCGGACAGCCACGTGACGACCACCGCCGCCGCGAAGGCGAGGATGCCCGCGATGAAATTGATGCCTTCGCCGGGAATCAGGCGGTTGAAGATGATAAAGGCTATGACGAAGGACGCCACCAGAATGGCAATCACGCTGAGGCGGAGGGCGTTATGTTCGGGGTCTACCGGCAAGACGAGGGAAGGGCTGTCTGCTGTTGTTTCCATTGCACGAAACCGCTACTGTTTCTCCGCAACAAAGATGACGCGCGGCGCGCGCGACACCCCCGGTTCAAATGTCTCGAAATTGAGGTTGAGCACCGCCATAATGCTGTAGCCGCTGCGCTGCAACAGGGTCGCCACCGCCTGCACCGGAAACGCCCGCAGGATGCGCGTCGTCTCACGCCGCTGCCACGCTTCGCCCGCCCGCTGGAAAATCGTATAGTGGCGCGTGTGCATCTGCCGCTCGTAGTCGTACTCGTTGCGCGCGAACACGGTCAGCGCTGTCCGGTCATCGTGAACCAGGCTGTCGCTGCTCTGCCCTGCCTGCGTCAAACCCTCGATAGTGTACATGTCGAAGATGAACAATTTATGAGAACTCAGCGCGCGGTGCACGCCTTTGAACACTGCCTCCAGATCGCGCAGCGTGTCCAGCTCATTCATCACGTCCAGCGCCAGCGCCATATCCATTGTGCCGATGCTTTCATCCAGTTCTCGAATATCGCGCTGCTGCCACTTCAGGCTGAGTCCGGGATTGTCCAGCGATTGGCGCGCAATCTCCAGCATGGCCGGCGAGTTGTCCACGCCGGTCATCATGTAGCTGTAGCGCGAGAGCCACTGGAAACTCGCGCCGGTGCCGCAGCCCAGGTCGAGGATGCGCCGTCCCAGCCAGTCGCGCTGTTGCGCGTATTCAATCAGGCGCGGGGTCATCACCTCGGCAAATTTTGCCATGCCGATCTCGTTATAGATCGGTGCTAGAACGGCGTAGTCGGCGGGCACAGCGTTTTCCTTGTTGTAGAGTGGGTTTCAATACTTCCTCTTTTGTAGCACAAAGTCCGTCTATCAGCCAATAAAAAACGCCTGTGACCGTCACAGGCGTTTGAAAGCCAACATTGTATCTTCTATGCGCGGTTGGCGGGCATCCGGTATCCCTGACCGGGAACGGTGACGATGTAGGTAGGGTGACGCGGGTTTTCTTCGAGCTTCTGGCGCAGTCGCGAGATGTTCACGCGCAGCACCGAAAACTCCCCGTCGTAATTGTCCCCCCACACCGCGCGCAGCAGTTCCTCGTGGCTCACCACCTGTCCCGCCGAGCGCATCAATACCAGCAGCAGGCCGTACTCAATCGGCGTCAGGTGCAGCTTTTTCCCCCGTATCGCTGCCTGGCGACGTGGAATATCCAGTTCAAGCTGGCGCACGACCAGCTTCGTTTCCGGCTGCGGAGTCCACTGCACCCGCCGCATGAGCGCCCCCACGCGCGCCAGCAGTTCCTCCGGCGAGAATGGCTTGGACAGGTAATCGTCCGCCCCGGCTTCCAGCGCGACCACTTTATCGCCCTCTCTTGTGTAGCCGCTGAGCACGATGAGCGGCGTAAACGACTGCGTGCGCACCTTGCGCAGCACCTCGAAGCCGTCAATGTCCGGCAGATTGATGTCCAGCAGCACCAGATCGGGCGTGGACGTGGCGATCTCGTCCAGCGCCGCCATCCCCCGATCCACCACCACCGGCTCGTATCCCGCATTCTTGAGCAGCGTGCAGACGACTTCCGACGTGTTCTCGTCGTCCTCCACCACCAGAACTTGCAGGTTTTGATCTTGTGTTGTGACCATTGCGTTTTCTCGTGTATAACAGGTCTCAAACAACAATCAAACTTTACATAAACTCACTATATCACCGATTCAAAATTCGTGCCAGTTGAGGGAACCTATACGCGCAGCAAATCAAAACGCCCATCCCGAAGATGAGCGTCGGATAAATGGTCGAACTAGGGCTCGAACCTAGAACCGCCCGGATGTAAACCGGGTGCTCTTCCAATTGAGCTATTCGACCCTATTCAAATTTTACATGAGCCAATCCGGTTTTTCAATCCCCGTATACTCTTGAATTGCACCGAGAACATGCACCATCACATTACAAACACCGTAAACCAGTTTTCGGCCTTTTTGTTGGCTACTTCTTGGTTGCGCATTGACTGTCGAACTCCTAAGACAGGTTCGGGGTAAGCGAAGTAGATTCAACCAATAGTTTTCGATCTCTTGCAGAGTAATGCCATTACCCAGATAGCAATTGATTTATCTTCGACCAGCAGACTTTCACGTTAAGAATCGTAGGTAAAACATGAGCATATCGGGATCGGAGTTGATGAGAGCAAGCGCATTCTTGTGTTTTCTCCCCTCCGCCCAATACAGCATACACCCTGCAAGGCGCAGCGGATCGCCTTCTCTTGCCTTTGCTCTACCTTCTTCCTGATATTGTCTTCGCAGCTCTCGATACTTGGCGGCGACGGCGCGGCTGCCTTTATGTTGGCCTGGATAGCCAGGGTAATGTTTCTTCAAAGTCACGCACCCAAGCGCTGACGGAACTCTTCGCAACGCCGAGCATTCTACAGATTTCCTTCACTGAATGTCCGGCACGCCGCAGCTCTCTTGCCTTTTCACGTTCCTCTTTTTTCATTTTCATGCGACCCCCTAATTGTATGTTGAACGGATTATAACCTGAGGGTTGGCAAAGCGAGAGTCACTGGAACTTATAATCGCGGCGGCGTCACGCCTATCTGCCCCTGATACTTCCCCTTCTTATCAGCATAGGAGACTTCGCACTCCTCGTCAGCTTCGAAAAAAAGCACCTGGGCAATGCCTTCATTGGAGTAAATTTTTGCAGGTAGGGGGGTAGTGTTGCTGATTTCCAGGGTAACGAAACCCTCCCACTCAGGCTCAAAGGGAGTAATATTTATAATAATACCTGCGCGTGCATACGTTGATTTGCCCAGACATACACATAGCACGGAACGCGGTATGCGGAAGTATTCGACGGAACGGGCTAATGCGAATGAATTCGGCGGAATGATACAAGCCTCGCCTTTGAACTCCACCATAGATTGAGCAGAAAAATTTTTAGGGTCAACCACTGTCGAGTACACATTTGTGAAAATGCGAAACTCATCCGCCACCCGCATGTCATACCCATAGCTCGACACGCCGTAGCTGATGACGCCCTCCCGCATCTGCTTCTCCACAAACGGCTCGATCATGCCGTGTTCCAGCGCCATCTTGCGTATCCAATGGTCAGGCTTCAGTCCCATCAGTTGCTCCTCACTTGACTATTGACAGATTAGAACTTTTGTGCTATAATTGTACGTTACTGAAGAAAACAGTTATCCCTCTACAAAGGTGAAACAAAGGTCGGACATGCTCCATGATGCCTTTAATCCCGAACGGGATTTGGTTTTTCGGCAGCATTTCAATACTTGGCGGCGTACATTGCCGGAATTCGGCGGGAAGACATCCCAAAACGGCGGGAACTCCCCGTGTTCCCGCCGGAAAAAAATATAGTAACGGTGGCGGCAACAACAAGCGTGATTCCCGCCGCTGCCCGCAGCAATCGCTACATCCGCTCTGGCGCGCTCATGCCCATCAGCCGCAGCACCCGCCTGAACACGACCTGCGCCGCTCGATAGAATCGCAGCCGCGCCTTTGACACGTCCGGGGGCACATCGCCGTGCAGCGCGCGCACGGTATCGTAAATCGGGTGAAAGATGCTCGCCAGTTCGTGCGCGTAAAAGGCAATCCGGTGCGGTTCGAGATTCGTCGCCGCCAGTTCAATCTGCTCGCCCAGTTCCAGCGCCTTGCGGATGAAGCTGAGTTCGGCTTCTCCCAACAGGCTTAAGTCCGCGCCCTCGTCGCTCATGCCACGCGCCTCCGCCTCGCGGAAGATGCCGGCGCAGCGCACGTGAGCGTTCTGGATATAGTAAACCGGGTTCTCGTTGCTCTGCTTCACTGCCAGATCGAGATCGAAATCCAGGTGCGAATCCGGGCTGCGCGCCAGCAGAAGATAGCGCACGACATCCGGGCTGGTCAGATCAATCAGGTCATCCAGCGTGTCGTAATCGCCGCGTCGAGTGCTCATCTTTTTCACTTCGACCCGCTCACCTGTTTCCGGATTCAGCCGCACGGCGCGTACCAGCTGGATGATAACAACCTGTATTCTGGAGGCATCCAGTCCGAGCGCTTTGATGCCGGCCTTCACCACCTGATGCTGCACGTAATGATCCGCGCCGAGAATGTTCACCGCCAGGTCGAATCCACGTTCCAGTTTGTTCACGTGGTAGGCGATGTCGGGCAGGGTATACGTCGGGTCGCCGTCACTCTTGACCAGCACATGGTCTTTATCAATGCCGAATGGGGTGCAGCGGAACCAGGTCGCCGGCGCTTTGTTAGCCGCCTTCGCCTTCTCCTCGTCGCTCGCGCCTTCCCATTCCGAAGCCTGGTACACGTAGCCGCGCCTGTCCAACTCCTCGAGGACTTGCCAGATCGCCCTGCTGTCGTACAGGCTGTTCTCGTTGAAGAACACATCATGGTGAATATCCACTCGCGCCAGCGTCGCTCGGATGACCTCAAACATCTTCTTCTCGGCGTATTCTTTGAAGGGCAGCCAATCCTCCTCGACCCAGGCGCTACCCACCTCGGCGATTAGGTCGCGGGCGAAGTCGCGCAGGTACTCACCCTGGTAAAAGGTTTCATCCTTCTCACCGGGGATTTCAACGGGCAGCCCTAGCGCTTCCAGGTAGCGAATGCGCAGGCTGTTCCCCA
>FLYN01001024.1_pt1 | contig 15204 bp, 15 predicted proteins | sample 1122621 | NCBI WGS metagenome assembly FLYN01 (sample SAMEA4346792, study PRJEB14843) | hot springs metagenome | biome: Terrestrial Biome; feature: Habitat; material: Sediment | place: India | collected 2012-06-12 | depth 1760 m
CCTGCGGCAAGCACGGCGGCAAGCGCCCGGCCGTCACCTATCCCGCCCGCGGCGAGCGCAGGGATGCGCAGTACCTCCACCACCGCGCTGAGCAGTGGAAGGAGCGCGGCGTACCCGCGAACGTGCCCGCCCGCCTCGTTGCCCTGGACGATCACGACATCGCAGCCGGCGGCCTCCGCTGCCTGAGCTTCCTCCAGCGAGCCGACCTGCCAGGAGACGAGCGCGCCGCCACCGTGGGCGAGGTCGACAAGTGAAGCGTCTGGGTCGGACCAGAAGAAGTCGATGATGCGCACACGTTGCGCGGCGGCGGCGAGCGCGTCACGGTCGACGTTCGCGGTGAGGAAGTTGGCGGCAAGCACGCCGCGCGTCCGCGACGCCATGTGGGCGAGGAACTCGTCCAGGTCCTTCGCCCGAAAGCGCCAGGCCGTGATGGTACCGACGCCGCCGGCGTCAGCGACGGCAACGGCGAGTTCTGGACTCGATATGTGGCCCATTGGGGCCTGCTGGATGGGGATGGAACAACCTGTGAGCCGGGTGTAGGGCGTTTGCAGCATCGGGCTCCCTCCGTGGCACGGATGGAATGCATGGTACCACGCAGGCCGAGAGCGGCCGAGCCGCCGCTAGTCCACGCCCAGGATGAGCGTGCCGGTGGAGGAGAGGGAGCCGCCGGTGCCGTTGACCAGAGCGGTCCTGGCGTTGGGGACCTGGCGTTCGCCGCATTCGCCCCGAAGCTGGCGGACGGCCTCGATGATCAGGAACATGCCGTACATGCCCGGGTGGGTGTAGGAGAGGCCGCCGCCGTTGGTGTTCATGGGGAAGTCGCCGCCGGGCGCGGTGCGCTGGTTCGAAAGGAACGGCCCGCCCTCGCCCTTCTCGCAGAAGCCCAGCTCTTCGATGGTGACGAGCGCGGTGTAGGTGAACGAGTCGTACACCTCGACCACGTCGATGTCCTTGTGGGTGAGGCCGGCCATCTCGAAGGCGCGCTTGCCGGAGTAGCGGGCGGGCGTCTGGGTGAGGTCCGGGTTGTTGACCATTGTCTGGTGGGTGGTTGCTTCGCCGGAGCCGAGGAGCCAGACGGGCTTCTTGGGCAGGTCGCGGGCGCGGTCGGCCCCGACGATGACGCAGGCGCCGCCGGCGTCCGTGACCAGGCAGCAGTCGTAGAGGTGGAAGGGGTAGGCGATCCAACGCGAGCTGAGCACATCGTCGATGGTGAGGGGGTCACGCATGAAGGCCTTCGGGTTGAGCTGGGCCCACTTGCGCGTGGCGACCGCGATCTCGGCGAGCTGCTCGTGGGTGGTGCCGTACTGGCACATGTGGCGCATGCAGGCCATAGAGTACACGCTGGGCGGGCCGCCGGTGCCGTAGGGCATCTCGAACTGGGCGGCCGCGGAGGAGGGGTCGATCATGAAGCGGCGCGGGTCGGCGCCGCGGACGGCGGTGCCGCGCCGTGCGGAGTAGCCCATCTCGCCGTGCGTGATCAGCGCGACGTTGCACAGCCCGGCCTGGATCGCCGCCGCCGCGTGCTCGACCTCGATCACGAACGACGAGCCGCCGACAGAGGTGCTGTCCATGAACGACGGCTGGATGCCGAGGTACTCCGCGAGTTGCATGACGGACGGGCCTGAGGTGAGCAGCCCATCGACGTCGGCGAGCGTCAGGCCGGCGTCGCGCAGGGCGTTCTTGGCAGCCTCGGCGTGGAGCATGAGGGCGGTCTTGCCCTCGCAGATGCCGATCTCGTCGGACTCATCGACGCCGACGAGGGCGACTTTTCGGGAAAAGCTTTCAGGCATCAGCGGTCAGCTTTCAGCAGGCCTGAACTTCGGCAGGCTGATCTCGTCCGTGATGTCTTCGAAGACCACTTCGAGAGGCATGTCGCAGTGGAGCTTGTCCGGCTCAGGTTCGATGTCGACCAGGTTGGTCATCATGCGCGGCCCCTCTTCGAGCTGGACGATGGCGGTGATGTAGGGCGGCTCGAAGCCGGGAGCCTGCGGTCGATACTGGATGGCGTAGGTGTAGAGCGTGGCGCGGCCGCTGGCCTGGCGCCACTCGATCTCCCAGCCGAAGCAGCGAGGGCAGAAGGCGCGCGGGTAGAAGAAGAACTGCTGGCAGGCGGGGCAGTAGGGGAGCCAGAGTTCGTGGCGCTTGCAGCCCTCCCAGAAGCGCCGGGTCTCGGCGCTGGGCTGGGGGATGGGCTTGCGGTACTCGACGCGCTGCTCGGTGGTCACAAAGCGCTCCTTACGCAACAAGAGGCGCGCCCCCTTCGGCACGCCGAGGCGAATACTAACGTGTACGTGAGGGGGAGATCAAGGGGGGAGGTTGGGCCTACCGCCCGTCCAACTCCGCGTCGTAGTCCCGGCGGCGGTCTTCGTTGCCCAGGACCTCGTACGCCTCGTTTAGGAAGGGGAGCTTGTCGCGCTCGGTGCGGGCCTTGCGCCAGTAGGCCTCCGCGATCTCGCGGAAGGTCGCGTTGCGGGGCACACCGAGGATCTCGTAGTAGTCGCGGGCCTTGATGCCGTTCCGAGAGCGCATCATTCACTCCTTCCAACGCCGGCCGGTTGGGGGGCGTTTCAGGGCAGGTCAAGGGTCAGGGGGCAAGGGTCAGGGCGACCAGGCCTCCCTTGAAGACCACCACCCCCGACCCGCGATCCCTCGACCCATCCATGACCCGTGTCCCTGGGCCCCGATCCTCCATCAAATGTTCCCCAAGTCTGGGTGCTGTGCTATACTCGCGCTTGACTAAGCGAGAAATTTCACAATCGAGGCCAGCACCGTGCTTGAGGAATTCGGCCGCAGCGGGTTTCTGCTCCTGTTCGCCCTCGCCTTCCCCCTGATCCCGATCGTGGCCTCGGTGGCCTTCGGGCTGCTCAGAATCCGGCCCCGGCGCCCCGACCCAATCAAGCAAGACACCTACGAGTGCGGCGTGGAGACGGAGGGAGACGCGCTGGGGCAGTTCAATGCGCGGTACTACGTGTATGCGCTGATCTTCGTGGTGTTCGATGTCGAGGTGGTGTTCCTGTACCCCTGGGCGGTGGCCCTGCCCACGGCAGGGATGGCGGCGTTCGTGGCGGGCTCGCTCTTTCTGCTGATCCTGACGCTGGGCTTCGTCTACGACTGGGCGAAGAAGGCGCTGGAGTGGACATAATGGCGACCGCGACGACGCTGGTCCCCGGCCCAGAGCTCGCTGAGCGCATCGAACGCGCGCTGCCGGGCGCCGTGGAGGAGACCGACGAGCGCTGGGTCTACGTGCGGCCGGAGCGGCTGGTGGAGGTCGCGCGCTTCGTGCGGGACGATCGCGCGCTCGACGGGCGCTACCTGCGCTCGGTGAACGGTGTCGACCGGTACGACTGGTTCGAGGTGGTGTACAACGTCGCTTCGCTCTCGCACAACCATGATATGACGCTCAAGGTGCGCCTCGATCACGAGCGGCCCGAGGCGCCGTCGGTCGTGTCGGTGTGGTTGGGGGCACACCTTCAGGAGCGCGAGATCTACGACCTGCTGGGCATCACCTTCCGCGGGCATCCGGACCTGAAGCGCCTCTTTCTGTGGGAGGGTTTCCCCGGGCACCCGCTGCGCAAGGACTTCATGACGCTGCCGGGCGGCTACCATCCGGGGCTCCAGCGCTTCCCGAATGAGGACCCCGAGCAGTGGGGTGGTGAGTTCCGTGGCGCTTAAGACCGAGCCCCTCATCGTCAACGTAGGGCCGCAGCACCCGTCGACGCACGGCGTGTTCCGCATGCGCGTCACGCTCGACGGCGAGCGGATCACGGACGCTGAGATGGTGATCGGCTACCTGCACCGGAGCATCGAGAAGCTCGCCGAGGAGCGCACCTGGACGCAAAACATCCCGTTCACGGACCGGATGGACTACCTGGCGGCGATGACGGGCAACCTGGGCTACTGCCTGGCGGTGGAGAAGCTGGCCGGGATCGAAGTGCCGGAGCGGGCGCAGTACCTGCGCGTGATCTTCGCCGAGCTGCAACGCATCGCGAGCCATGCCATGGCGAACGGCACGTTCATCAACGACTGCGGTGCCTGGCAGACGCCGCTGATGTACATGTTCCGCGACCGCGAGCGCATCCTCGACCTGTTCGAAATGACCTGCGGGGCGCGGCTGACGATCAACTATATGCGCATCGGGGGCGTGGCGTTCGACATCCCGGACGAATTTCTGCCGGCGCTGCGCAAGCTGATGGACGAACTGCCGCAGCGCATCGATGAGTACGAGGCGATGTTGCTGGACAACGAGATCCTGCTGCTGCGTGGTCGCGACGTGGGGGTGCTGCCGGCGGACCTGGCGATCAACGCGTCGGCGAGCGGGCCGGTCCTGCGCGGCTCCGGCGTAGCGTGGGACATCCGGAAGGCGGAGCCCTACAGCCTCTACGACCGCTTCGAGTTCGACATCCCGGTGGGCCACAACGGCGATTGCTTCGACCGGTTCATGGTGCGCATGGCGGAGGTGCGCCAGAGCGTCCGGATCATCAAGCAGGCGATGGAGCAGCTCCCGCCCGGCCGCCACGCCGCTGAGGTGCCGTTGCAGCTCCGTCCGCCTCCCGGCGAAGTGTACGCGCGGATCGAGTCGCCCAAGGGCGAGCTGGGCTTCTACCTGGTGAGTGACGGCGGGCCGACGCCGTTCCGGTTCCACGTGCGGTCGCCTTCGCTGATCAACCTTTCGGCGTTGCGGGAGATGGTCATCGGCCAGACGGTGGCGGACGCGATCGTGACGCTGGGGAGCATCGATATCAACGTAGGTGAGGTGGACCGATAGTGCCCCTACTGGACGCCTGGTACGACTTCCGTGACTTCGGCAACGCGGTCGGCCGGATGGTCGAGGCGCTGCGCGACGTGGGCGCGCCGGATGGGGTGGTCTACGCGCTGGCGGCGCTCGTCGGCTGCCTGGGCGTGCTGGTGTTCGTTGGCGTCTCGACGCTGATCAACATCTGGATCGAGCGTCGGGTCGTGGGGCGGATCCAGGCTCGCCAGGGGCCGAACCGGGTCGGGCCGTTCGGACTGCTGCAGCCGGTGGCCGACGCGCTGAAGCTGATCCAGAAGGAAGTGCTGGTGCCGCGCAGCGCCGATGGCTTCGTGTTCGCGCTGGCGCCCATCGTCATCTTCGTTCCGGCGATCCTGGCCTTCGCCGTGCTCCCTTGGGGCGAGAAGATGGTGCTGGCCGATCTGAACGTGGGCGTGCTCTACCTGCTCGCCCTCAGCTCGACGACGACGCTGGTGGTGTTCATGGCGGGCTACGCCTCGAACAACAAGTACGCGCTGCTCGGCTCGATGCGCGTGATCGCGATGCTGATCAGCTACGAGATCCCAGGCGTGCTCGCGCTGCTCGGCGTGGTGACGCTGGCGGGCTCGATGAGCCTGCGCGAGATCGTGGCGTTTCAGGAGCTGCACTGGTCGTGGCTGGTGTTCTACCAGCCGTTGGCGCTCCTGATCTTCCTCATCGGTTCGACCGTGGAGCTGAACCGGTCGCCGGCGGACATCGCGGAGGCGGAGTCTGAGATCATCGCCGGCTATCACATCGAGTACTCCGGCATGAAGTTCGGGCTCTTCTACGCGGTCGAGCTGGTGAACGCGATCGCGGTCTCGGGTGTGATCGCGGCGTTGTTCCTGGGCGGGTGGTGGACCTTCGGGCTGGACCAATGGGTGCCGGGCTGGATGCTGTTTATCGCCAAGATCTACGCGGTGTACTTCGTGTTGATCTGGTTCCGGGGCACGCTGCCCCGGTTCCGCATCGACCAGCTCATGGCGTTCTCCTGGAAGTTCCTGCTGCCGCTCTCAATCATCAATGTCTTCTTGGTGGGGCTCGAGGTGCTCATCTGGCGCGAGAATGAGCTGAGCGCGGGCGTGGTGTTGCCGATCTTCGCTGTGGTGAACGCGACGATGGCGGCGCTGCTCACCGTGGGCTTCTCTCGGCTGCTGGCGGGCCAGTACCTCCGCGTGCCGCGACGGCCGCGCCTGGTGCGCGAGATCCAGGTGCCGCTGCCGGGCGAACCGACGGCGGAGGCGTCGGCTGCGAGCGGCGCGGCGCGGGCGAGCGCCTAGGGGGAGGTCGCGCTGGAGGACACCGGGGCCGTCATCGCATTCTGGGTCCTGGCGGGTGTGACGCTCGGCTCGGCGGCGATGATCATCGTCGTCCGGAACCTGATGCACGCGATCTTGTTTCTGGTGCTCAGCTTCATCGGCGTCGCAGGCATCTACATCACCCTCTCCGCCGACTTCGTCGCGGTGGTGCAGGTGCTGATCTACGCGGGCGCGATCGCCGTGCTCCTGATCTTCGCTGTCATGCTGACGCCGCGCGGCAGCCGCGACAACGCTGAGGGGCTGCTCCAGCTCCCGGCGCTGGTCCTTTCGGGCCTGGTGGTCGCGGCGGTGGCGTTTGTGGCGATAGAGACTGACTGGCGCGAGGCGACGGCCTGGCGGTTCGACACGACCGCGACCGCGATCGGCCGGGCGCTGGTCGACCCGTTCGTTCTACCGTTCGAGATCGCGGCGGTGTTGCTCACCGTCGCGATGATCGGCGCGATCGTGCTGGTGCGGGAGGACTAGGGTGACCGACGCGTTTCTAGCGCTGCGCCTCGAGCTGGAGCAGGTGCTGATCGTTGGGGGTGGCCTGTTCGCGATCGGGCTGTACGTCGCGCTCGCGAAGCGGAACGCGGTGGCGGTGCTGATGGGGATCGAGCTGATGCTGAACGCGGTGAACCTGACGTTCGTGGCGTTCGCACGCTTCGTGCAGTCGCCGCGGCCGCTCGACGGCCACGTGTTCGCGATCTTCGTGATCACCGTCGCGGCGGCTGAGGCGGCGGTCGCCTTGGCGCTCGCCGTGGCCGTGTATCGTCACCGCCAGACGGTGGACGTAGACAAGATCGACCTGCTGCGGTGGTGAGGTGACGCAACGTGTGGGCGAAGTTCATGGAGGTGAAGAGCGGCTACGCAGCCGAGATGTGGCGCGAGTTCTTTCGCGCCGAGGGGTTGGGGGTGCGCATTGTTCCACCGCTCGAGAGCGACACGCCGATGACATCGCCGCGCGAGCTGTGGGTGCCCGATAGCAAGACGCACGTGGCGGCGGAGCTGCTGAGGAAAATTTAGGCATGCTGCCGGAGATTCCGGAAGGCGTCGTCTGGTCGATCCTACTGCTGCCGCTCGGCTCGGCGGTGGCGATCGCGCTCTGGACGCGCCCGGAGCCGCGGCTGAGTGGCTATCTCACGATCGCCACCATCGCCCTCTCGTTCCTGTTCTCGCTCTGGGCACTGGACAGTGTGATTGAGAGCGACGGCGCGCCGCTGGCCTTCCGCACGCACGAATGGCTCACGATCACGCCGCCGGTGGGGAACGAGCTGGTGGTGAACGTGGGCCTGCGGGTTGACGGACTCACGGCGATCATGCTGGTCGTCGTGACGTCCGTTTCGCTGCTGGTGCAGGTCTACTCGCAGGGGTACATGGCGGGCGATGGCGGGTACTCGCGCTACTTCGCCTACATGTCGTTGTTCACCGCCTCGATGCTGGGGCTGGTGCTGGTCGACAGCATCCTGATCTTGTTCCTGTTCTGGGAGCTGGTGGGGCTCTGCTCGTACCTCCTGATCGGCTTCTGGTTCCACAAGCCATCCGCAGCGCGGGCGGCGATGAAGGCGTTCCTAGTGACCCGTCTGGGGGACGTCGGCTTCCTGCTCGCGATCATCTTGATCTGGACCAAGACCGGCACGTTCGACATCGGGGAGTTGCAGGAGCTGGCCGTGACCGGAGCGATCAGCGTGAATGTGCTGATCCTGTTCGCGCTCGGCGTCTTCGCCGGCGCGGCCGGGAAGTCGGCGCAGTTCCCGCTGCACGTCTGGCTCCCCGACGCGATGGAGGGTCCAACGCCGGTCTCAGCGCTGATCCACGCCGCGACCATGGTCGCCGCGGGCGTGTACCTGGTCGCGCGTCTGTTCCCGATCTTCGAGGTGGCGGACGACGCCCGGATGACGGTGGGGGCGATTGGTGGGACGACGGCGCTGATCGCCGCGCTCCTGGCGCTGGTCGTCGTCGATATCAAGCGCGTGCTCGCCTATTCGACGATCAGTCAGCTCGGGTACATGATGCTGGCACTGGGTGTGGGCGGCTACGTCGCGGCGATCTTCCATCTGCTAACGCATGCGTACTTCAAGGCGCTGCTCTTCCTAGGTTCGGGCAGCGTGAACCACGCGACGAACACGTTCGACATGCGTCGCATGGGCGGCCTCCGGCGGGTTATGCCCTGGACCTACGCGACGTTCCTCATCGCGTCGATCAGCCTCGCGGGGGTGTTTCCGTTCGCGGGCTTCTGGAGCAAGGATGAGATCCTGGGCGACGCCTGGAACGAGCAGCAACCGCTGTTCTGGGTCGCGCTCGCGGTCGTCTTCCTGACGGCGTTCTACATGTTTCGGGCGATCTTCATGACCTTCGAGGGGGAGTACCAGGGCGGAGAGGCGCCGGAGGAGGGCGGTCACGGCGCGGACCAGGCCCATCCCCACGAATCCCCGTGGGTGATGGTCGGGCCGTTGACGGTCTTGGCGGTGCCTGCGGTGTTGATCGGCTTCGCGAACATCGACGATGGGGTGACGCACCTGCTCGGGGGAGCGCTGCCTGCCGAGACGCATGGGGCGCTCCACGAGTTCGAGTTCAGCTACGGCATCGCGATCGGCTCGACGGCGCTCGCGCTGGCGGGCGTCGGCGCGGCGTGGCTGTTCTACGGCGCGAAGGTGCTCTCGGCTGAGCGCGTGCGCAGCGCGCTGCGTCCCGTGCACGTGGTGCTTGAGCGCAAGTACTTCCTGGACGATCTGTACGAGGGCGTGATCGTACAGCGCGTGATCATCGGTGGGGTAGGGGGCCTGTTGTCGTGGCTCGACTGCTATCTCATCGATGGCGTGTCGGCGGGGATCGCCGGTGGTCTCCGCCTCGGCTCGGAGGGGCTGCGCCGGCTCCAGACGGGGCAGGTGCAGGTCTATGGAGCGATCGCGGTGTTCGGTGTGCTGCTGGCCGGCTGGTTAGTGTTTCTGCTCAACCCGCTGTGAGGGACATGCGCGCATGCTGACGTTCTTGGTGTTCTTCCCGGCGCTAGGTGCGCTCGCTATCGCAGCGCTGCCACGCGAGCAGGAGCGCAACGCGAAGGCGCTGGCGCTCGCCGTGACGGGCGTGGTGCTGGTCGGCGCGGTGGTCTCCCTCGGGCTGTTCGACCGAAACGAGGCGGGGCTACAGCTCACCGAGCGCATTCGCTGGATCCGCGCGGAGGAGGTGGGGTTCGACATCCAGTACTTCCTGGGCGTCGACGGCCTCGGCCTGACGATGGTGCTGCTGACGGCGTTTCTGTTTGTCATAGCGACGCTCGTCTCCTGGAACATCGACCTCCAGCCCAAACAGTACTTTGCCTGGCTGCTTGCGCTGGAGACAGGTGTCCTGGGGGTGTTCACCGCGCAGGACTTGATCCTGTTCTTTCTTTTTTGGGAAGTGGAACTGATTCCGATGTACTTCTTGATCTCCGTCTGGGGCAGCGGGCGGAAGGAGTACTCGGCGATGAAGTTCCTGCTGTTCACCATCTCGGGCAGCGCGCTCATGCTCGTGGGGTTCCTGTTGATCGGGAGCGCCGCTGGCACGTTCGACATGGAAGAGCTGTCGCAGATGGAGGTGACGGGCACGGCGCTCCCCCTGACCGCGGTGTTCTTCCTGATCTTCGCCGGCTTCGCGATCAAGCTGCCCATCTTCCCCCTTCACACGTGGCTGCCGGACGCACACACGGACGCCCCGACGGCGGTGAGCGTGATCCTGGCGGGCGTGCTACTGAAGATGGGCGGCTACGGGATGATCCGCATCCTGGTGGGCATCCTGCCGGAAACGGCGCAAGACTACGCGGTCTGGCTCGCCGCGATCGCCGCGATTAGCATCATCTACGGGGCGATCCTCACGCTACGCCAGACCGACCTTAAGCGGCTGATCGCGTTCTCCAGCGTGAGCCACATGGGCTACGTGCTCCTGGGCATCGCCGCGTTGGGCGAGGTCGGCCTGACCGGCGCGACGCTCCAGATGTTCAGCCACGGCGTGATCACCGGCCTGCTCTTTGTCATGGTGGGCCTGGTGTACGACCGCGCCCACACGCGCGACATCGACGAGCTGTCCGGCCTCGCCCACGTGACCCCGATCATCGCGACGACGTTCGTCATGGCGGGCCTGGCGTCGCTCGGGCTGCCGGCGATGTCCGGCTTCGTCGCGGAAGTGACGGTGTTCCTGGGAACGCTGGAGCGCTTCGAGGCGCCGACCGTGCTAGCGGTGTTCGGCGTGCTGCTGACGGCGGGGTACATTCTGTGGATGCTGCGGCGCGTGCTGTTCGGGCCGAAGGACCCGCGCTGGGCGGATCTGCCTGACGCGATGGCCTGGTGGGAGCAGGTGCCCATGGCGGCGATGTTGGCGGTGATCCTTGCGGTAGGCATCTTCCCGTCGCGGTTGGTGGACGTCATCGAGCAGGCGATCGTGCCCATCGCCGGACGGCTGTAATGCGAGGCGTCTGAGATGCTGCAAGACCTCGACCGGCTGGGCCCCGAACTGATCCTGATGGTGGCGGCGGGCCTCCTGCTGTTCGGCGACCTGGTGGAGTCGAACCTCGCCGGGGCGGACGGGCGCCGGCCGAACTGGCGGCCGCTGGCGGTGCTCGCGGGGCTTGGGGCGGCGATTATCTGGACTGTGGTGCTGATCCTGCGCGACCGCGAGGCGGTGGTCTTCAGCGGCACCTATTCGCTCGACGAGTTCACGATCTTCTTTAAGTTCCTGTTCATCGGCGTGGCCGGGCTTGTGGTGCTCGCCTCGGCGGACTACGTGACCAAGCTCCGCCACCAGGCCGAGTTCTGGGCGCTGCTCATGATCGCCACCAGCGGCATGATGTTGCTGGCCGGTTCACGTGACCTAATCCTGATCTTCGTCGCGCTGGAGCTGACGAGCATCTCGCAGTACGCGTTGGCCGCGTTCTTGCGTGACGATCGTGCGAGCGAAGCCGGCCTGAAGTACATCCTGCTGGGCGCGGTGGCGTCCGCGGTGATCCTATACGGCATGGCGTTCTTGTTCGGCATCACGGGCACGACGAAGCTGGTCGCGCCGGATGGGGGCCTGAGCATCGCGTCCTTCATCGCCGAGGGCGATCCCGACGCGCGCGCGGCGTTGCTTGCGGCCGCGGTCCTGCTGGCGGCGGGCTTCGGGTTCAAGCTGGCGCTGGTGCCATTCCAGATGTGGGTGCCGGATATTTACGAAGGCGCGGCGACGCCGGTCGCCGCGTTTCTCTCGGTGGGGAGCAAGGCGGCGGGCTTCGCCGTGGTGCTGCGCATCTTCTACGAGGGGTTCGGCGCCGATACGTTCGTCGGGAGCGACTGGTCGAACGTGTTCGCCGCGTTCGCCGCGATCTCGATGACCGTGGGCAACGTGATGGCACTACGCCAGTCGAACATCAAACGACTGCTCGGCTACAGCTCCATCGCACAGGCGGGCAACGTCGCCGTCGGTCTGGCGGCGATCAGCGCGCCGGACGGCGTGACCGCAGGGGGGAGCGCGGTGACGTTCTTCCTGGCAACCTACGTCTTCACCAACCTTGGGGCGTTCTTCGCGGTCCTGGCGATCTCGCAGCGGCTGGGCTCGGACGCGATCCCGGACTACGCCGGTATGGGTCGACGGTCACTCTTCCTGTCCGGGGTGTTGGCGTTCTGCTTCCTTTCGCTCACGGGCATTCCGCCCACGGCCGGCTTTGTCGCGAAGCTCTTTGTCTTCAGCGCAGCCGTGCAGAGCGACCTAGCCTGGCTGGCAATCGTCGGCGTGGTGAACACGGCCATCTCAGCGTACTACTACCTGAGCGTGGTGGCCCGCATGTACCTGCGCTCCGCGCCGGACGAGGCCACCATCACGCCGGGGCCCTGGCAGGCCGCGGCGCTCGCGGCCACCACGCTGGGGGTGCTGGTGCTGGGCATCGTGCCGACGCCGCTATTTGACGCCGCGGAGCGGGCGGTGAGCGTCTTCGGGTAAAGACGCGGATCACATTAACCGAAGCGCAAACTTGGACACGGGGCCTTGGCGGGTTCTAGGCCGGCCCCTGGATGTTGACAAGGGGCGGTGCTGCTGCTAGAACCGACTTGCTGGTCGGTACGTTCCCTTGATGGGGCCAGCCATGGCAATCCCAAGGAAGGAGGGCAGGGAGCATGAAGCTACTGTGGACTGGTCTTGCGGTAGCGCTGTTCGTTGCGGCTGCCGCCGCTCCGTACGCACCCACCATCCTAGGCGTTCGCTGGAAGTAGGCGACACGAAGCGTATCGGCCTAAGAGTCAGTAGCCCTTAGGCCGATGTACCCCCTAGCTGGCCCCATCGTTCTCGGACAGCGCGGCCCCTTTCCCGGCCGCGCTGTGCCTTGCGCGGGGGCTAAGCGGCGCGCGCGGGCTCCAGGCGGAGGCTGTGTTCTTCCTGCCGCTCGGCATGTTCGGCCTTCTCGGCCAGCTCGTCAAAGACCAGCAGGAACGCCTGCACCACCTCCGGGTCGAACTGGGTGCCGCTGTTGCGCAGCACCTCGTCGCGGGCGAGCTCCGGCGGCATGCCCTTGCGGTAGGGCCGGTCGGAGGTCATGGCGTCAAAGGCGTCGCACACGGTGAAGATGCGCGCCCCCAGCGGGATCTGGTCGCCGGCCAGCCCGCGCGGGTAGCCCTTGCCGTCGAAGCGCTCGTGGTGGGCGTGGACGATAGCGGCAGCACCCTCTAGGAACGCGATGTCGTGCAGCATCTCGTGCCCGATGCGCGGGTGGCGCTTCATCTCGTCCCACTCCTCCGGCGTCAGCGGGCCGGGCTTGTGGAGGATGTAGTCCGGCACGCCGATCTTGCCCACGTCGTGGAGCAGGGCGCCCCGTTGCATGTCGATCCACTCTTGAGAGTGTTCGTCCATCCCCATCTGGCGGGCGATGGCCATGGCGTATTCGGTGACCCGAAGCGAGTGGCCCTTGGTCTCACGGTCGCGCGCGTCCAGCGCCAGGACGAGCGCCTCGAGTGTGCCATTGTAGGTCTCCGTGAGGCGCTGGGCCATCTGGGTGATGTCGCGGTTCGCCGCGTTGAGTTCGGTGTTCTTTTGCTTGAGTTCTAGCACCGTTTGCTCAGTCTTCGTGACGTATTCGTGGAGCGCGAAACGCATCATGAGCGGTGGCGCGACGAACGCCAAGATGCCCGGGACACCCAACGCCAGATAGGCCGTCGCCAGGGCGGCGCCAAGCAGGCCGAACACGACATAGTAAGGCAGGAGCCACCGGTGCTTCTCCCGCCAGACGGAGAGCCAGTTCTCGCCTGTCTCCAGGTTGACAGCGACGCCCACCAACGGGATGTTGACAAAGTAGTCGCATAGTGTTGCAAGGACCGCGACGGCGACCCACCAGGCCGTGACATCCCGTTCCGTTTCGATGAGCCCGTGGAATACGAGCGCGGCAGCTGTGCTGGCGAGGACGTAGCTCGATATGTCAAACAGGCGATGGTGCCAGCGGCTGCGCGTGAACATCGTCGCGGCCAGAATGACGATCGGCGTGGCGATCACCGTGCCTGCGGCGCCGTAGATGATAGCAATGGCGAGCAGCGCGACGACGCCGGCCGAGACCTGCGTGTCGCCGTAGATCTTGATGCCGACGCGCTCGAACGCGATGGCAAGCAGGATCAGGGTGACGAAGCCCTGCCATTCGTCCCAGACCATGTCTGGGGCGAAGAACGCGACGCACAGGCCGGCCAGCAGCGCGACGATCGCGATGTAGACGGTGGTGTTGCGGGTGAGCTCCTCGGAGGTGGCTTCCGGCGCGATGGGGCGCTCGGCCTGCTCGATGTGGAGCGGCTGTGCTACAGGATCACCGACGACGAGCCGGGGGGTAGGTCTGTCCTGTTCGGTCATGGGTACCCCAGGCCGCCCGACGGATGCCGGGCTTCCTGTTATGTTATCGGCAGGATGGGACGCCGGATTCAGGGCCGCCCTTCCTACGCCGCCTCCTCCAGGGTCTCCGTGAGCTGCTCGCGGAGGTGGCGGAGGATGCGCTTGTGGAGCTGGCACACGCGCGACTCTGAGAGGCCGAGCAGTTCGCCCACCTCATGGAACGGCCGTGACTCCCCGTAGCGAAGCTGAAGGATGGCCCGATCGCGCTCGCTGAGCTGGTCGATGGCGTAGCGCAGGAGCGAGAGGGCCGCGTTCTGCTCCGCCGCGACGGCCGGGTCGCCCCGTTCGTCCTCGTCTACCGGGTCCCAACCGAAGACCGTCCCATCGCGCGAGCGCTCCTGGAGCGTATGTTCGAGCGAGACGAAGCGGGAGGCGGCGTGGCGCTGGATCTCTTGCACCGATTCGGCGCTGGTACCCAACCGAAGCGCAAGCTCTTTACGTGTAGGCCAGCGGCCAAGCTGGGCGGCCAGGTCTTGGGCCGCTCGCTCCACCTCACGCGTGCTGCGCCGGAGGGAACGGGGCAGCGGGTCCTGACGCCGGATGGCATCCAGAATCGACCCCCGTATCCGCCGGACGGCGAAGCTCGCGAAGCTAGTGCCGCGCTTCGGGTCGAAGGCGTCGACCGCCTGGATCAGGCCTTCGATGCCGTAGCTCATGGCGTCTTCGCGGTCGAGGCCCAGGATGCGACTGCCATCGGAGGACAGCCGGTTGACGACGAACGCCACCAGGGGCATGTGCCGCAGGATGAGGTCTTCTCGTCTCGACATGACTCGCCTCCCCATGCCCCGAACGGTCGGGGCGCTGCGAGGCTCCGAGGAGAGAAGCTGAAGGGCGGTGCTTGGGAGGGAAGGTGGGTTGTCCGAAGTTGGCGGTTCGGCAGCCCGGCGGCCCTACTCCCGAAGAGCGATAGGCCCGTGGCTTTGCGCCCCCCTCTTTCGAGGGGTTTGCCCTTCTCGGCGCCTCGTATGCGATTGTCGAGGCGCTCCATGCCTGTGTCCCGAACGGGTCGGGACGGCGGGGTCACAGGTGGACCGGCGGCCCATTCCTGGCCAACCAAACCCCTAACGCGGTAGGCGCCAGAAGCGTTACAACGGTGCCGGAGAACGTTTTGCAGTCGTTGGGCCGCCAGTCTGGTGAGGAGCGTGTCGATGAAGCCGGTCGAACCTATAGATTACATAACGCGATGGCGGGACATGGTGGCGGCTCGCCGCGAGCAGCACGACGTGGCCTGCGCCCACGAGGGGCGCACGACGGCGGACTACTGGG
>FLYN01013096.1_pt2 | contig 15137 bp, 13 predicted proteins | sample 1122621 | NCBI WGS metagenome assembly FLYN01 (sample SAMEA4346792, study PRJEB14843) | hot springs metagenome | biome: Terrestrial Biome; feature: Habitat; material: Sediment | place: India | collected 2012-06-12 | depth 1760 m
AGAGCGCAAGCTCCTCGGGGGTCAAGATCGCCTTGAGGCGCTCCCGATAGCGCCGGAGCACCGCCTGGATCTCGCTGCTGGTCATGGCCGCCTCCTCGGCCATCGAGCCAGATGAGCCGCCGGATGAACAGCCGTTCCGTCCATACGACAGGCCGACCAGCGGGCGTTGGTATGAGAAGGAGATAGGCTGGATGTAAGGCAGGTAGCGCTGCGCTTATTATACATCGTCCGGCGCACGCATACAATCGGCGCGACTGGGCGTCCAATCATCCGCGGCCTACGCCGGCCAGGATAGCTGCGCTGATGGCGGGGCCGCGGCGGAGCAGCCAGCCGCCATCGGCGGTACGTGCGCCCAGGACGGCCCACGTGAGATCGGTGGCCGGAACGGCCCACGCAATACAGCCCGAGCCGCCGCTGTGCCCGAACGAATCCGGCCCGGCCTGGGCCGGAATCCAATGTGGCTCCTTGGTGCCGCGGATCTCCGGCCCCAGCCCCCACGGGCAGGGCGACCACATGAGCGGTGGGCGAAAGCCACCGCCGAGCATGTCGGTCTGGTTGTGCGTCGCCTCGGCGTGTGTCTCGGCGCGCAGGAAACCGGCGGGCATGCCAAGGAAGGCATGGAGCAGGCGCAGCGCTCCGCCAGCGGTCGTCAGCATTCCGGCCCATGGCAGGGCGAGCGAACGCCAGAACGGCGAGTTGTACGGTTCGAGCGCGCTGTGCGTGTGGGGGCCGCGGACATCGGCGATCAGGGCCGGCGGGCGCGCCGGCTCGGTCCCCAGGTAGGCCTCGACGCCTAGCGGCTCGAGCACCAGCGCGGCGAGCGCCCGGGCGAACGGCTGGCCGGTCTGCCGTTCGACAATGATAGCCAGCAGACCGTAGCCGACGTTGCTGTACTGCACACGCGTGGCCGGCGGCGCTTCGAGCGGCGTCTGCAGGCACGCCCGCGCGAGCGCAGGCCAGCTCAGGCCGGGCGCATAGGGCGCCACATGGTCCGCAAGGTCTAACGGCAGGCCACTGGTATGACACAGCAAGCGGCGCAGCGTCACCCCGTCTTGTGCCGCGGCAGCGTCGGGTAGATAACGCCCAAGCGGATCGTCGAGCGCAACGGCGCCGGCATCCACCAGGCGCAGCAGCGCAAGCGCGGTCGCCAGCTTGGTGATCGACGCGACCGGGAAGAGGCTGGCGATGGTGAGCGGGCGGCCGCCGGCGTCGCTTCCGAGCGCTATCTCCACGGCGGGCTGCTGCCCGCGCGCCACCGCGATCACCATCCCAGGCACCTGGGCCGTGGCAAGCGTCTGAGCGGCGATGCGCCGGATTGCCTCCTGGATGGTCGTCTCCAACGCTTCCTCCTGCTGGTGCCGCGCTGCATCACAGGCGCGCCTATGGTTGTGGAGCAGCACGGGCAATAGAGTGATGGGGTCGATCCCGATTTCACATGATTGACAGAGCGGGTGTGAGCGTGTAGAGTAGTAGTACACTCGCTGGTTTCAATGCGACGATCATGACAGCGCGCACCTTCCCAGGCATACGGCGGGCCCTGCTCGCCGGCATCGTCCTGTTCATCCTGATCGGCGGGTTGCTGGCCATGGCTGCTCTGCCGCTCACCCCCCGTGACCTGCGTCTCGCCGCGCAGCGCCGCTGGAACGCGCGCCCCTTTGTGAACTATCGCCTCGCCGTTCAGGTTGTGTTCGCCAATAGCCTCTGTCTCCAGGAGCTCGAGGTGCATGGCATCCAACCAACGATGCTGCGCGACACCTGCGAGCAATCGTGGCTCTCGGCGCTCACCGTCGCGCGCCTGTTCGAACTCAGCGAGCGCCTCGAATATTCCCCCGTCTGCTATTTCTCGCCCCAGAACTGTGTGTGCCAGCGCTTGCGAATCGGGCAGGCGATCTACGACCCAAGCCTGGGCTACCCACGCCTGATCACCTGGCAGCGGACTGCACGCCCGAACTGGCGTCACCCCGACTACTGGAAGCGTATGTGGGAGACGCGGACTCTGCCGAACTGCGCGACAATTGGCAACCGGCTGGAGATCACCGTTATCTCGCTGACGCCACTCCCCTGACCCTCTGCATTGAACATGCACGCGGGGAACCGGTACAGTGAGGCGCGGCCAATGCAGCAAGCGGCTCACCGGCCGCCTCCAGGCGGCCCGCTGGATCGCGCGTGCCATGGAGATGCGGATCGTCGGACGCAGCGCGCATGGCTGGGAGCCGAAATCGACACTGGCTCAGAGCTGCCTGGCCCGATCCGGCCCGCCGACCCAGGGCCGCACGGCCTCCTTCTGCATCACCGACCCCATCCCCGTCGTCGACACCTCTGTGCCAGGGAGCGACAATGATTATAGATCAGCTCAGCCGAACTAACGCGCACTGTTTGATGGTATATTCTCTATTGTAAAGGACTTCCGCGATCGGCGTGGTGTGCCCTTTCCTCCCGGTGGGGAGGACTTACAGGGGGTAGGCTTTTCTTGCGCATCCGGATGCCCGCGCCCCTCACCCCCTGCTCCTTACTTCCACGTGGGGAGAGGGAGCGAGAGAAGGAGAAGAAAGTGGAGGAACAGGTCCGTGTGGTGGTCGGCGAACACATCGCCCCCAAAAGAGCGAGAAGGGGGGACATCGTCGCGGAACGCCTGTGTTGTACAAACTAGCGCCTCTCCATGAGAGGCTGGCTGAAACGCCGCACCGCGGGGGGCGGTGGGCGGCAGGACCCCAACCCACCTGTTGCAGACAGGCTCTTCGAATCATCAGAATCGACCGATTTGAGCCACCAGCGCTGAAGAGGAGGATCGGCCATGTATCAGACCGACATGTACGAGGGCATGCTCGCGGAAACGATCACCATCTCCGGGTTTCAGGGCGACCTCATCAACGCCTATTTTGCGCGCCCGCTTGGCCCGGGGCCGTTTCCTGGAATCGTCGTGATCCACCACATGCCCGGCTGGGATGAATGGTACCGCGAGGTCACGCGCAAATTCGCTCATCACGGCTATGCGGCCCTGTCGCCCAATCTCTACTTCCGCGCCGGGCATGGCACGCCCGAGGATGTGGCCGCCAAAGTGCGTGCGGCGGGTGGCGTGTCGGACGAACAGGTCATGGGGGATGTGGCTGGCGCGCTGCACTACCTGCGCGCGCTGCCGTTCAGCACCGGCAAGGTCGGGGTGTTCGGCACCTGCTCTGGGGGCCGGCACGCCTTCCTGGCCGCCTGCCGGGTGCCGGGGTTTGACGCAGCGGTCGACTGCTGGGGCGGACGAGTGGTGATGGCGCTCGACGAACTCACGCCCAAGCAGCCGGTCGCCCCCATCGACTACACCAAAGACCTCGCCTGCCCGCTGCTCGGCCTGTTCGGCGAAGAGGACCAGAACCCCACCCCGGCCCAGGTGGCGCAGCTCGAGCAGGAACTCAAACGGCACCGCAAGACCTACGAGTTCTACATGTATCCGAAAGCCGGCCACGGCTTCTTCTACTACGATCGGCCGAGCTACCGCCAGGAGCAGGCGGTCGATGGCTGGAAGAAGCTGTTCGCCTTTCTTGACAAGCACCTGCGCACGCCGGCAGCAGCGTGAAGAGCATCAGGAGGACGCGCATGTGTACCATGATCGCCATCCAGGTGAACATCGAAGGCAGCGGCAAAGGCGCGCATGGGTGGTTCAAGTTGCGCCAGGCCGACGTGTCCTATGACCACCCCTTCGACGCGCCGCTGGACCACGCGCTGAACATCGACTTCGTGAACGAGGCGTTGGGTCCGGGCGCGCGCGTGGCAGTGGAACTCAGCGTGGAATCCGCGCGCGCGCTCGTGGCGGCGATCGGCGCCGTGCTTGCGCGCGCGGAGGCAGGTGGATATCTGGAGCCGTCGGCGCCGTTCGCACAGGAGACCTGACCAGGCAGGCAAACGAGCGTTGCCGCGGCGGTCAAGCGATCGGTCGACCGCGGTGCCGCAGGCGAGCCAGGAGCAGGCCAACACCTCCAGTATCCATTCCGAGGCTGCTCAGGGCGATTCCCAATCCGGTCGCATCAGGGCCCGGCTTGCGCCTCGCGATGACAGGCACCGATGCATGGCCCGAACTCGCTACACCTGGTTGGCCGGTAGCGTGCCGCCATCACCCGACTCGTGCAACCACCTCGTCGGCCAGTCGGGCGACGATCCCATCGGGATAGGGGTAGGTTAGCATCAGAATCAGGTGAGTCGCGCCGGCATCGACGAGCGGCTGGAGCGCTGCGACCGTCGCTGCGAGGTTGTCATAGGAGACACGCACCTGTACTGACAGCTCGATCGCGTTGGGGTCGCGCCCCACGGCGGCGCAGTGCTCATGCAGGACGCGCACTTTGTGCCGGAAGGTCTCGACGTCCGTGCCGGTGAAATTCCAGACGTCAGCGTAGCGCGCCGCCACGCGCAGCGTGAGCTGCTCGCCGCTGCCACCGATAACGAAGGGCGGATGCGGCTTCTGGATAGGCTTCGGCTTGCAGCGCGCCTGCTTCAACTGGTAGTAGCGCCCCTCGAAGTCGGTCAGGGGCTGGGTGAAAAGCCGCCTGGCGATCTCGCAGGCCTCGCCGAGGCGCCGGATGCGTTCGCCGGGTGGGTAGAGCGGGATGCCCATGCTCTGGTGCTCATATTCGTTCCAGCCCGCACCGATGCCGAAATCGAGGCGACCGTTGGAGATCACGTCCACGGTGGCGGCCATGTGCGCGTGGACCGCCGGATGGCGGTAGGTGTTGCCCGCGACCATCAGCCCGAGACGCAGGCGCGAGGTCTGCGCCGCCAGCGCTGCCAGCAGCGTCCATCCCTCGAAGCACGGACCGTCTAGATCGCCCTGGATCGGCGAGAAATGGTCGAAGAGCCAGGCGTGCTCGAACGCTGGCGTCCGGTCGGCTTCCTGCCAGACCTTGACGATTGCCTCGTACGTCGTATGCTGCGGCGCCGTCTTGATTCCCCACCGGAGTCGTGGCATATCGCGTTCTCCTTGATGCTGTTCCAAATGAGGGGTTCGCGTTTTGTCGTGCTCACGCCGAACCCTTTATCCCTGATCCTGCGGTTCGCCATCCTGCATGCAGGCCGCTCTTCGGGAAGCGGGCATCACCTGGCTGCCCGATAGTGCTCGTCGCTGACGTGCTCCATCCACTCGACCGCCTTGCCGTCGAGCGCTTCCTGAATGGCAATGTGGGTCATGGCCGTGGTCTGCGTCGCACCGTGCCAGTGCTTCTCGCCCGGTGCGAACCAGACCACATCGCCCGGCCGGATTTCCTCGATCGGGCCCTCCCAGCGCTGCGCGAGGCCGCAGCCGGCAGTCACGATCAGGGTCTGGCCCAATGGGTGGGTGTGCCAGGCCGTGCGGGCTCCGGGCTCGAACGTCACACTGGCGGCGCGCACGCGTGCGGGTTCTGGGGCCTCGAACAGGGGATCGATGCGGACCGTGCCGGTGAAATACTCGGCCGGACCTTTGCCAGAAGGCTGTGAGCCGCTCCTCCTGATTTCCATGGAAGGACCTCCTTTTCGGGCGCCCAACTAACGTGACCAGGGCGCCTGATCTTGACCTAGTGTAGCACAGTTCGTGGAGGGCTTCGTGGCCCCGCCAACCTACCCACAGGTGGCAACCGCAGAAGCCGTCTGATCGACAGGCGTTCTGCGGTGGTGCCCTTCTTCTCCGAGCACAGCCAGCGAGGCGGCACCCAGGGGCGCGTTGACCACGAGCCCTGCGTGTGCACCTGCCTTCGGGAACGACAGCAGGTGCACGTCAGGCTGGGCCCGCTGCCACTCAGCATAGTCGGTCCGCGCGAACGTCTGCTCCACATTCCACACCCTGACCACAACGGTATCTACACCGAATCCGATGGCCCAAAACGAACTCCAGTGATGTGCTCACAGATAGCGAGGAATTCGTCCTGCAATAACGACTCAGTCGTGGATTTCTCTGGTGCCTGGCGCTTTCACCATCGCCGGGTCGCGATGATCGAAGACGGCACTTTGTTTGCTGTCAAGCGTCCCATAACCGTTGCGCGCATTCGACCCCGGCCGCGTCAGGCGCGAGCGTACATCGATAGACCGCGATAGACCGAAATGTTTGTAACGAGCCAGTGACCGGGCTCGATTCTTGATGCAAAGCCCAGGTCGTGTTCTGGGTCGGAGTGATCGTTCACCCCTTGAGGGCCATGATAAGAGCTCAGAGGTGCGGGGTGGTATAATAATCCTCCAGGATCATTGGAGGATTCTGCACATCAGTGCGGAGGGGGGATACGGAAATGAGCGCCGTGGCGACGATGGAGGTGCCAGGCGTCTGGTCAGCCGGGCGCGAGGTCCAGCGGGTGCAGGCCAATCGTGAGGAGCTGGTCGAGCGGCTCCGCCGCGCCTCCCGGTGCCCACGGGGCTGGCGCATGGTGTGTCCTTCCCTTCCTTCTGTGTGGTCGGGCAGGGCAGCAAGGAGCTGCTGCTGGGCGACCGCCGCTACCGGTACGGTCCTGCGCACTATCTGATCGCCACCACCGCCCTGCCCATCGCCAGCCGCGTCGCCGAAGCGTCGCCAGCGCGCCCCTACCTGGGCCTGGTCCTCAGGCTCGCCCCCACCCGGGTTGGCTCGGTCCTGGTCGAGGCCGGCCACCTCGCGCCGCGGCGCCCTGCCACCGTGATGGCCATCGATGTGAGCCCGTTGGATGCGGGCCTGCGCGACGCTGTGGTGCGGCTTGTCCGGCTCGTGGACTCCTCGACCGAAGCGCGCTTCCTGGCGCCGCTGGTCACGCGGGAGATCGTCTATCGGCTGCTGCTGGGCGCGCAGGGTGGTCGTCTCCATCAGATCGCGGCTCTGGGGGGCACCACCCACCGCATCGCCGAGGCGATCGAGCGGATTCAGCACGCCTTCGACCAGCCGCTGCGGATCGTGGAGCGCGCGCGCCAGCTCGGGATGAGCGTCGCGAGCTTCCACCACCACTTTCGGGCGCTCACCGCGATGCGCCCGTTGCAGTTCCAGAAGCAATTGCGGCTGCAGGAAGCTCGTCGCCTGATGCTCAGCGAGGGGCTCGATGCCGCCAGCGCCGGCTATCGTGGGAGTACACCAATGCCTCGCACTGCACCCGCGAGTACCGGCGGCTCTTCGGCGCGTCGCCGATGCGCGATGTAGAACGGCTACGGGATGGGGATGGTGAACATGCTGCCCCCAACCGGGGTGACGATCGGGAGCTGCCCTGGCAGGTGTGTGGGCCATGGGCTACCGTCGCTCACGCCAGACCACGACCCGCACCGGGGTCTCGCCGGCCAGGACGTTCAGGACCAGGCTGACGATCGAGATCACCAGGCTGCCGCCGACCGCTGGCCAGAATCCGTCAACCGTGAACCGGACGCCCAGGCCGCCGGCGATCTGCGCCGTCAGGGCCAGCAACAGCGCATTGATGACCAGCGTGAACAACCCCAGCGTCACAATCACCAGCGGGCAGGTGAGCAGCGTCAGGATCGGGCGTAGCGCGACGTTCACCAGCCCGAAGAGCAGCGCAACCAGGCCGAGCTGCCATCCCGGGCCGACGAAGTCGACGCCCGGGACCAGCCACACCGCCGCGAAGATCGCCAGGGTGTTGATCAGCCAGCGCAGGATCAGGCTCCACAGCCAGCGCCAGAACGGAGGTGATTGAGCAGGATACGTCATCGCACCAGACTTTCTGCGGCCAGAGCGGGCGGGGCCTGGCTGCATAGCGTGCCTCCTACGGAGCCAGGCGCCGGTACTGGCTGCCGAAATAAAGCAGCGGGTCGTCTTGCCCCTCCGCGACGCCGGCCGCGACGACCAGCCCGACACAGATCGTGTGGTCGCCGCCCGGGTAGGCCTGCCAGAGCCGACAATCGAGCCAGGCCAGCCCTCCCTTGAGGACGGGCGCACCGGTGACAAACGTGCGGTGCGCGATCGTGCTGAAGGCTGGATCGGGGCGTGGCGCACGGCCGGCGAACATCTCCGAGAGGATCTCCTGGCGGCTGCTCAACAAGGTGACCGCGAACGCGCGCCGCGACAGGATCGCCTCGAGCACCGCGCTGTGCTCGTGAATGCAGGCCAGGATCAGCGGTGGCTCCAGCGAGACCAGGCACAGAGCCGTCACCGTGATGCCCAGATAGCCCTCGTCGCCCACCGCCGTCACCACCGTCACGCCGGCCGCGAGGCGCCGCACTGTGGCCCACAGCGCTCCCGAATCGACCCCCTGTTCGGCGACGACCTCCAACCCCTCGATTCGTCGCTCTGTCTTGGCGCGCGCAGCGCGGCCCACCGAGATCACCCCGCGCTCAAGATCATCCGGCACACGCTCTTCGTCCGCACTCATCCTGTCCCTCGTGATATTGTTTCGCTCATCCGACTGCGCATCGCTACCCACGATGCCCGATCGGCGGCAGCGGGCGCAGCCCTGCGCTTATGCCTCCGGTTCGGCGATCGTGATCAGCCGATGGCTCATATCCACCACCTCGCCGCCGGATATCACGCGCTCGCCGATGCACGAGACCATCGTGATACGCTCGCTGCCCTGCGGCATAATATACTCCACCCGGTCGGGTGTCACCCAGAGCTGCTGCGTGACGACGTAGACATGCATGCCACCCGTGCTGTCGTATAGCACCACCCGCGCCCCCGGTCGCAATTCCTTGAGCCGGGCAAACGGCGCCGGGATCTGAGGCGCATTTCGGAACCGCAGCACATGCCCCCAGAACACGATGTTCTCACCCTGGCCCGGCATGGCGCTCTGGTTGAACCAGCCGATGTCGTGGTCAGGCACGATCGGGTTCCCCTGGTGATCGACGCCAACCGCAACCACCCGCTGATCCAGGTCGATCGTGTCGATCACCATCCGCACCGGGGCCGCAGCAGCAGCCAGCGGTTGCGCCGGCGCACGGGCGACCGGCCCGGCCTCGCGGCCCAACAGGCCCAGCTGCACGTTGTGCGGTGGGTGGTTCTCGGGGTGCAGTTCGAAACGCCCGCGCTCGAACCATTGTACCTGGTAGCGCCGACCATCGCCGAGCAGTTCGGTGCGGACCTCGGTCAGCGGCAGCCCGAACAGCGCCAGGCTCTCGGCCTCGCTTTTCCCCGGCCGACCGTCCAGCTCCAGGCCATTGGCGCGCCAGGCGTTCAGGATTTCGCCACAAACGTTCTGCCCGGTCTCGGTGAAGAAACGGCAGCCAGCGCGCGGTGCCGAGCGCGGCGTGGCCGATCCTCCCAGCCGATCGGCGCCCAGCCGGCCCAGCAGCACGTCGTAGGGCCGGAGGTTCTCGGGATGCAACTCCAGGCGATTGCGCTCGAACCATTGGACCTGGAGCGAGCGCCCCTCGATCGTCTCGATCTGCTGGGGCGTGATCGGGAGGCCGAACACCGGCAGCCCGCCGTTGCGCTCCCAGAACTCGCGGATTCGCCCGGCGATGCAGTAACCCGTCTCGGGAAAACAGCGGCGGCCCGCCTGAGCATGCGCGGCGCCCACCGTGGCCGGCAGCAGAAACACGCCGAGTGTAAGGATCAGGACGATGGATCGAAGCCGGCCAGGGACCATAGTTGCCTCCTTGTGCGTTCGCGATCGGTCGGTCGAGGGAGCAACCGGGCGCTCCAGCGCGCAGCGCGTGCGGGTCCTGCGTGGTCCGATAATACGGCTGGAGCCAGAGGAGCACAGCGACGGCCAGTGCACGCGAGCTGGAGCGTTGGATGGGCGACAATGTCGATCGAACCGGCCAGTGTAGGCCAGAGGCCTCGGTGTCTATCATCGCTCTCTGGCATTATAGGAGACGGCTCGCGTTGGCGCAACCTGCCCGTTCGATGGACAGGGTGGCTTCGATCGTTCGCGCATGGGGCCTCGGGGCCCGCCGATCGATGGCCGGCGAAAAGCTGGCCGCTGGCACGTCGCCGAATCTTCCACTCTTTGACCGATTGACGGCCACCGGGTGCGTGGCTAGAATAGCTATATCGTGCATGCAGTGGGCCAGCGCGGAAGAGGGCTGCCAGCGCCGCGCACCGCACGGATCATCGTGTGCGACTCGATTCGTATCTTCCGCTGATGCGGCCGGAAACAAGCTTCCATAGAGGCATGCCCCAATGTTCCACTCCGCCATGACTGCCTGGTGCCATCCGCTTCCCCCTACTCCCCGCTCCCAACCCTGGGGCGTGGGGTAGCGAGAGATCGGTCTTGACAAAAAACCGATATATCGTTATACTCGTCCTCGATAACGATATATCGGTTTTGACATGGAAAGGGGTGGCGCATGTTCGGCAGACGATTTGCCTTTGCATTCGCGGCAAGGCCGTGGGGATGGCGCTGGCGGCGGGGTGGTCGCGGTTGGTGGATGGGCGGCTGGCGTGGCCGGCGGCGCCTCGGCTGGTATATGCGGCGCGGGTTTTTTGGCCGCGGCGGTCCGTTCGGCCCGGGCGGCCCGTCGGGCGACGAAGACTTCCCGGGCTTTCCCGGCGGTCCAGTTTGGGGCCGGCGCTTCTTTGGCCGCGGCGATCTGAAATACGCCCTGCTGGAGCTGCTGCAGGAGCGTCCGATGCACGGCTACGAGATGATGAAGGAGTTGCAGGAGCGCACCGGCGGCATGTACACACCCAGCCCCGGCTCGATCTACCCCACGCTCCAGATGCTGGAAGATCGCGGCTTCGTGACGGTCAGCGAAGTTGAGGGCAAAAAGGTCTACACGATCACCGACGCCGGGCGGGCTTTCCTCGCCGAAGGCCAGCAGGAGGAGCGGGGCGGTGCATGTCGGCGCGGCCCCTGGCATCCGGCGGAGGAGGAGTGGCCCGAGATCGCGGCGTTCTGGCAGGAACTGCGCTCGTTCGGTCCGCTCCTCGCCGGTGCATTGCATAGCGCGATGCGCGACCCGGAGCGGCTCAGGCGCCTGCGCGCCTGGCTCGCACAGGTACGCACCGGGCTTGAGGAGATCGTCAGCCAGACCGGTCGGCCAGGTGAGTGAGCCATAGCAGGAGAATCGTCGTGCAAGCATCTCCCGCCCAGCAATCATGGGGCAGGCAGCGCGGGCGTGGATCGCGCACACCGCGCCACGGCGGGCTCGGGCGCGCGCTGCGCTACCTCGCCCGGCAGCGACGCAGCGCCGTGCTGGCCTACGGCGCACTGGTAATCGCCACGATCGCCCAGCTCGCGGTGCCGCAGCTCGTCCAGAACATGATCGATGCCGTCACGCGCGGCGCGCTCGCCAATTTCATCCTGACGCAGGTGCCGGAGCAACTCCAGGCCCAGGCGGCCCAGCGCGTTGGCACCAGCCTCGACCAGCTCCGACTCGACCAGGCCAGCGCCGAGTCGTTGCTGATCAACGCCGCGCTGATCATCGTCGCCTTCGCAGTGCTGCGTGGTATGTTCTCGTTTGTGCAGGCGTTTATGGCCGAGAAGACCTCGCAAGGCATGGCCTTCGACCTGCGCAACGAGATCTTCGCCAAGATCCAACGGCTGTCGTTCAGCTACTACGACCGCAATCAGACTGGCCAGCTTATGATCCGCGCCACCGACGATGTCGAAAAGGTGCGCCTGTTTATGGCCCAGGGCCTGGTGCTGGCCGCGCAGGCCTTCCTGCTGCTGATCTGCGCGCTGATCATCCTGTTCCTGACCAACTGGCGGCTGACGCTGTGGATCCTGCCGATGCTGCCGATCGCGCTGGGCCTGTTCATGCTCTTCGGCGCCGTCAGCCAGCCGCTGTTCGCCGAGGTCCAGCGCCGCCTCTCAACGCTCAACACGATCCTGCAGGAGAACCTGGCCGGCATCCGAGTGGTCAAAGCGTTCGCCCGCGAACCCTATGAGAAAGAGCGCTTCGCCCGTGCTACCGCGGCGCTGATGGAGCAACAGCTCAAGATCAGCCGGACCTTCGCCTTTCTGTTTCCGGTGATCTTCCTGATCGCCCAGATCGGCCAGGCGGTGATCCTCTACTTCGGCGGGCGGCAGATCGTGGAAGGAACGCTGAACCTGGGCGAGTATCAGAAGTTCAGCCTGTACCTGATCTACGTCTTTTTCCCGATGGGCCAGCTCGGCTTCATCATCTCGCTGATGGCCCAGGCCGGCGCCTCGGCCAGCCGGATCTTCGAGATCCTCGATTCACAAAGCGATATCGTCGAGAAGCCCGACGCGGTGGTGTTGCCGCCGATCCAGGGTCGGGTCGAGTTTCGGCATGTGACCTTCCGCTACTTCGGCAGCGGCGAGCCGGTGCTGCAGGACGTCAGCTTCGTGGCTGAGCCAGGGCAGACGATTGCCCTGCTCGGCGCCACCGGCAGCGGCAAGAGCACGATCATCAACCTCATCCCGCGCTTCTACGACGCGACCGAGGGGGCGGTGTTGATCGATGGCTACGATGTGCGCGATGTCACGCTCGATAGCCTGCGCTCGCAGATCGGCATCGTGCTCCAGGAGACCAATCTGTTCAGCGGTACCATCCGCGACAATATCGCCTTCGGTCGCCCTGATGCCACGCTGGACGAGGTGATCGCCGCCGCCAAGGCTGCTTCGGCGCACGATTTTATCATGAGCTTCCCTCAAGGGTATGATACGCCCGTCGGCGAGCGCGGGACGACCCTCTCGGGCGGGCAGAAACAGCGCATCGCGATCGCCCGCGCGCTCTTGCTCGACCCGCGCCTGCTGATCCTCGACGACTCGACCAGTAACGTCGATCTGCAGACCGAATATCAGATCCAGCGCGCGCTCGATCGACTCATGCACGGACGCACCAGCTTCGTGATCGCCCAGCGCATCAGCACGGTGCTCAACGCCGACCAGATCCTGGTGCTCGACAGGGGGCGGATCGTCGCCCGCGGCACGCACGAGGAACTGATCGAAACCAGCCCGCTCTACGCGGAGATCTACCATTCGCAGTTGGTCGGCGATGCCGTCGCGGCGTGAGACGATGACAAGGAAAGGGCATTCAGTATCGGCTGGCCGTCGGGCTGAAGCCTTCGGCTATGGGATCCCAAGCCCGCCCGCGTGGGCTCGCCTGGCGAATGCAAAGCTTGAACTTCATCATCGTATCGTGTGCTCTGCATCATCCTGTCATCTTGTCGTCTTGTCAGGGTTGCCGACTCGAATGCCATCGCAGACCAGATTGGAGCTATCACTATGATGGGAGGACTCGAGGGGCCGCGCCGGCTGATGGAGCGTGACGTGCTCAAACCCCGAAACGTCGGCGCGACGCTCAGGCGCTTCGGCGATTATTTCGGCGCGTACTGGGTTGGGCTGGCGCTCGCGCTGCTGCTGATCGTCGCCGCGCTGTGGGCCCAGGTCACTGCGCCCGAACTGCTCGGCCAGGCGGTCGATTGCTACCTGGCGCCGCAGGCCGGCATCGCCAACTGCTGGTACACCACGCCCAACCCGAACGCCACTGCCCAGGAACGGATCGCCGGGCTGGGTGGGCTGGTCGGCATCCTGGTGGTGCTGTTTGTGGGCGGCTCGCTACTCAACGGCCTGGCCTTCTATGCAATGAACTGGTCGGGCCAGCGCGCGCTGCGGCGCATCCGCGAAGACCTGTTCGCCCACATCCATCGCCTGTCGCTGGGCTACTACGCCCGGCACGAGGCCGGCAACATCATGAGCCGGATCACCAGCGATACCGATACCATCCAGCAGGCGCTCGGCTTCGCATTGGTCCAGGTTGTCAGCGGCATCCTGCTGATCGTCTGGATCGTTATCAAGATGCTGCAGGCCAACGTGCCCTACGCGTTGCTCAGCCTGAGCGTCGTGCCGTTGATGGCCCTGGCGACGTTCTATTTCTCCAGCCAGGCGCGCAAGGCCTTCCGCCAGAGCCGCCAGCAGATGGGGAACGTCAACGCCGGCCTGCAAGAGAGCATCGCCGGCGCGCGCGAGGTTCAGGCGTTCAACCGCGAAGAGGCCAGCATCGAGAACTTCCGGCGCACCAACGCCGCCAACCGCGATGCCAATATCCGCGCGGCCAGCTTCACCACCGCGCTGAACCCGGTGCTCGAGGCGCTTGGCTATGTCGCGCTGGCGATCGTGGTGGTTGTCGGCGGCCTGGCGGTGCTGCGCGGCCATCCGTTGTTCGGGACAGGCACGATCACGCTGGGCGTGGTTTTCACCTTCCTCCAGTACGTCCAACGCTTCAACCAGCCGATCCAGCAGATCGCGGTGTTGTGGACCAACGTGCAGAGCGCGATCGCTGGCGGCGAGCGGATCTTCGGCCTGCTGGACACCGCGCCCGATGTGGTCGATAAGCCGGGGGCGATCGAGATGCCGCCGATCGTCGGCCGCGTGGTGTTCGACCACGTCTCGTTCAGCTACGATCGACCGGCCCAGGACGCAGAGGCCGGCGGACGAGACGAGCGGGAGATACGGAGAGCGGAGGGTACGGGCGATGGGCGTCTCCCAGGCTCCCGATCTTCTGGGATCCCGGTCTTGAAGGTGCCGGTGGTGTTGAAGGATGTGTCGTTCGTCGCCGAGCCGGGCCAGATGATCGCGATCGTTGGCCCGACCGGCGCCGGCAAAACCACGATCATCAACCTGATCCCGCGCTTCTACGATGTGACCAGCGGCGCCGTCACGATCGACGGCATCGACGTGCGCGATGTCACGGCTGCCAGCCTGCGCCGCCAGATCGGGATCGTGCTGCAGGATACCTTTTTGTTCTCGGACACGGTGATGAACAACATCCGCTACGGTCGGCTCGATGCCACCGACGAGGAGGTGATCGCCGCGGCGAAGCTGGCCTCGGCCGATAGTTTCATCGAGCGGCTACCGGAGGGCTACCAGACGGTGCTCGGCGAGCGCGGCAGCGGCCTGAGCCAGGGCCAACGCCAGCTGATCGCGATCGCCCGCGCGGTGCTGGCCAACCCGCGCATCCTGATCCTCGACGAGGCCACCTCCAGCGTGGATACGCGCACCGAGCGGCTGATCCAGCAGGCGTTCGACCAGCTCCTCGAAGGGCGGACGAGCTTTGTCATCGCGCATCGCCTGAGCACCATCCGCAACGCCGACCAGGTGCTGATGATCACGGATGGTCAGATCGTCGAGCGTGGCACCCACGACGAGCTCCTGGCGCGGCGTGGCGCGTACTACGAGCTGTATATGAGCCAGTTCCGGCGCACGGAGGAGCCAGCCACGGCGGCAGCCTAGGGCACCTGCAACTGGGTCTGGAAAAGCACCGAGTTGGGGCAGCGGCTGCGCCGCCGCCGACGCGGCGAACAGAAGCGGGGT
>FLYN01008319.1_pt1 | contig 15123 bp, 13 predicted proteins | sample 1122621 | NCBI WGS metagenome assembly FLYN01 (sample SAMEA4346792, study PRJEB14843) | hot springs metagenome | biome: Terrestrial Biome; feature: Habitat; material: Sediment | place: India | collected 2012-06-12 | depth 1760 m
GGGGGTTCGAAAAGCACCCGGCGGCCTGATTTATGACCACGCTTCACCTAGCTCACGCGCAGCACCGCTGCCAGCGCGTCCACCATACCGTGACCGAACTGCTGGCGATCCCCCAGGCTTTGCGCCGTCTGTTGCAGCCGCGCTTCTACCTGCTGCGGGTTCAGGCCGGGATTGACATCCTTCATCAGGCCGGCGACACCGGCGACGTGCGGCGAGGCCATGCTGGTACCGGCGGCAAAAGCATAACCAGGCGGGCAAGACGCGGTTGCGGCGCAAGCTGGACTAACCGTTACAAAGGAACTAAGGACTAAATAGTTGAACCAGTTCGCCGGACGGGTAGCGGGGTCACAGCTATCGGGCAGGCCGCAGTCGCCCCCTGGCGCTGCAATGTCTACCGCCGCGCCATAGTTGCTGTAGAAGGCGCGCACGTCGAAAGCGCCGGGCTGAGGGTAGGCTGGATTCGGACGAATGCCGGTCGCGCCCACCGAGATGACATCCGATAGATCGGACGGGATGTGAGCAATCGGGCCATTGGAGCTGGTGTTATCGTTGCCGGCAGAGGCGACAATCGTGACGCCCTGGCGGGCGACATAATTGGCGACGCGACTCCAGGCGTGCCAGGTGGCGTTGCCGCTCTGATCGTTCCTGAAGATCGTGCCGCCCAGGCTCATGTTAATCACTTCAAACCCCCGGCTGGCAGTATCGAGCATCGCCGCCCAGATCGGCTCGTCATAGGCGCAGATACCGCAGTCCGGGATGACCTCGAAGACATTGTAGCTCGCCAGTCCCAGATTCGGGCCAACGCCAACCACACGCCCGCCGCCAAACGTGGCAGCCACCGTGCCCGCAACATGCGTGCCATGCCAGTGCAGGTCAGGATAGACGCTGCATGTTGGCGTGGAGGCGTAACAGGCAGCATAAACCAGATTCGGTGCGAGGTCAGGGTGATTGGAGGCCACGCCCGTGTCAATGACGGAAACGACGGTGTTATGCGAGCCGGTATAGCCTTCCGCCCATGCCTGGTCGGCGTTGACGCGACGTATATCCCATTGCAGCGGGAAAAGATTATCAACGGCGGGATTAGGGGCATCCGCATTGATCTGAACTTCCAGCGGGGGTAGGGAGCGGAAGTTCATCGCGCCCACCGCCAGAACGCCGCGCGCGCCACTCAAATTGGCCGCGAAGTTCGGGTTACTGGAAACCGCCGACGCAACGCCGACCTGTGGGTGTGTCCGCAGCAGTTGCCCGCCCGCATTCTGGACGAGCTGCGCGGCATTGCTGGGAATGCTGTTTCCGCGAAAAACGATGGTGTACAGCCTGCTTGTCCCCTGCGCGCTGACAGCGGCGACAGACAACATCAACATCAAAGTAAATGCCAGCAAGGCAAACCCAAAACGCTTCATATCAATTGTCTCCTTATAAGCTGTCGTACTGAGAAAGAACGATTGCCCTCTCTATCTGGCTCGGCTACCCTCCTTCGATAGATAAACCGGTCACGCCTGATTCCCGCCGGGCTGGTGTGGCTTCAGTTTCATCTTAACCACAGGTCTATTATAGATATAACAGATAGTTCAGTAATATGCAAGCACATAAATATATAAATTATCGGCTACTATATAACGCTATTTGATGGCATCTCCCAAACAATAAGGTAATATATTGGCTGACAACTTAGCCAATAATTTGTACAATTTAGCCAAATTATATTGTACAAAGGGTCTAAAGTGGGTCGCGTTTATCTGATTTACACGCATGACGAGAAGGGTTTTGTCCGCAGTCTGGGCAACGCCCTGGATGATGCGGGCCACGCCGTCTGGTTGGAGAACGTGCAGCAAGATTTCACACCCGACCAGAGCGAGCGCCTGCGCCGCGCCCTGCGACTGTCCCATCTGGTCGTTGTCCTCCTCAGTCCTCCGGCCATTGAATCGCCCCGGCTGCGCCAGCGCTTGGTTACCGCCAGACGCTATGATAGGCCGATCCTGCCTGTGCTCGCTGAACCAATCACCCGTTCGCCGTTCGCCAGGGTGCTGGACGCCACCGCCGACCCGGACGCTGCTATCGCCCGCATTGTGCGCATCGCCAACCGGCATCTTGGCGCTCCAGAGGCGCGGTCTCCCTTTCTCTACCGTCGGGTGTTTGCCACGCTGCTGCTCTTCGGTCTGGTCTTGCTCCTGCTCACAGCCCTGACTTTGGCGCAGCAGCCGATCTTCGAAGTGGTCGAGAGCGCCACGCAAATCCCTTCGCCCATCGAAGCGACGTTCACCCGCACGACGACGCCTACCGTCACCGCGACCAGTACGCCGTCTGCAACTCCGACGCAAACCCGCACGCCGACAGCCACCCTCACGCCTGTCCCTGAAACGCCCACGCCAGCAGGCATTCCGTTCGCCGCGTTTTCGGCCAGCCCACTGCAAGGGAACGCGCCGCTGACCGTGACGTTCACCAACGAGTCCGGCGGGAATATCGCCGAGTATAGGTGGGACTTTACGGGCGATGAAGTCACCGACAGCACCCGGCCTGCTCCCCCGCCCGTGACGTACAACACGCCGGGCATCTATCACGTGACCCTCACTGTGACCGGCCTGGATGGCGCGCGCGACTCGACCACAACCTCGATTGTCGTGTACGGCAGCGCGCCTAACCCGCTGCGTGCAGCGTTCACAGCCCATCCGACGACAGGCAGCGCGCCGCTCACGGTCCGGTTCACCAACCAGTCGGCGGGCAATATCACGGCCTATGCCTGGGATTTTGACGGCGACGGCGCGGTGGACAGTACCGACCCGAATCCTGCGTCATTCACATATCTGCGCCCTGGAACGTACACCGCCTCGCTGGTTGTATCGGACGCCAGCGGCCCCAGCCAGCCAGCCACCACGACCATCACCGTCTCCGCGTCCAACGCGCTCAGCAGCGACGAGCCGGTTGCCAGCTTCTCGGCCAACCCGTCGGACGGCAATGCGCCGCTGACCGTCAGTTTCGTCAACTGGTCGCTGGGCAGCATCACGGGTTACGCCTGGGACTTCGACGGCGACGGCACGGTAGACAGCACTTCGGCTAATCCGCCCGCGTTCACCTATGACACGCCGGGCATTTACACGGCGGCGCTGGTCGTCTCCGGGCCTGGCGGGCAGAGCGACCCGGAGGAAGTATCTATCGCCGTCTACGAGTACGTGCCCGAAGCGCCCATCTCGGATTTCACGGCTGAACCCACCAGTGGGCCAGCGCCGCTGACTGTTATCTTCACCGACAAGTCTACAGGAGAGGCGGCAATCGTCGCGTGGGAATGGGATTTCAACGGCGATGGCGTGATAGACAGCGACGCGCCGAACCCACCCCCCTATACCTACACCACGCCGGGCACGTATGAGGCCTCGCTGCTGGTGTACGACGATTACGGCGAGGGCATTCCCAGGAGCATCACCATCACGGTCGGCCAGCCCGCTTCTGCGACACTCACCTTGACTGCCTCACCAACTGCTACAGGCACGACCACGCCTACCAGCACGGCGACGTTGACGCCCACGCGAACCCCCACTCAGACTCCGACACGAACGCCAATCTTTACAGATACGCCCACGCTCACAGCTGCATTGACGGGCACGCCTACCCCAACTCCTAACGCCTCACCAACGTCTACGGCTTCGCCAACGCCGACGGCTTCGCCAACGCCATCTCCGACAGCGACGCTCACATCTACACTTACAAGTACGATGACGCCATTCTCTACCCCTACCAGCACCCCAACGCCCAGCAGCACGCCAACATCGCCTCCAACGTCTACGGCTGTAGAAGCTACCGAGGAGACAAACGCACCTTGACGACCACGATTACCTTGCGTCCTGTCCAGCCGTCGGATTACGCGCCGATTATTCGCGTGGTCAACGAGTGGTGGGGCGGGCGCGCGATGAGCGACATGCTGCCCAAACTGTTCTTCGTCCACTTTCAGGAAACCAGTTTTATCGCCGAAAAAGACGGCGAGCGGGTGGGCTTCCTAATCGGCTTTCTTTCGCAGACCTTCCCGGATGAAGCCTACATCCACTTCGTCGGCGTGCACCCGGCTTACCGCAAGGCCAGCGTTGGGCGGATGCTGTACGAGCGCTTCTTCGAGACCGTCCGCGCGCGTGGGCGGCGGGTAGTGCGCTGCGTGACCGCGCCGGTCAACCAGACCTCGATTGCCTTTCACCTGCGGATGGGTTTCGTAGCCGAGCCACAGTCAACAGCGCTAGATGGAATTCCTTACGCCCAGGACTACGACGGGCCAGGCGGGGATCGCGTGGTGTTTGTGAAGCGGTTGGATTAAGATACCGCTGCTGGACTTTCAAACTGCTCAGCTGCAAAGATGGTGGTTGGCAGGGACACAGCGCGTCGTGTCTCCACCGCCATTCGGAAACCTCTCAAGAGGTTGAAATTCACTTCTCACTTAACCTCTTATGCTCTTTTACCAAATAATATGGAGAACAAAGACGACCTTGTAGCCCCTTTAGTGGGCTTGGCTTTTCTGGCAGCCAGATGGCTTTAGCCTCTGGCGACGCTTCAAGCAGTCCTGGTCATTGTCGGCACGAGCCTTTCCGGCGTATCCGAGCAGATGCCGTCCACGCCGAGCGCCTGAAGCGCGGCGATTTCGGACGGGCGCTCCTCGTGCCAGCAGATGATGCCGAGTTCGGCCTCGCGCACCGCCCGCATCCAGTCGGGCGTGAGCAGCCGGTGCGGTTCGGGGGCGGCGTTCTCCCAGCAGGGGTGGACGTAATCGCAGCCCAGGGCGCGGGCCAGCAGCACCGGGTCTACGTGCGTCGAGCTGAACAGGATGGAGGTAGATACATCGGGGCTTGCGGCTTTGATCTCGGCTACCCAATCATGGCGGAACGAGCCAAAAATCGTGTAGCGCGTCATGCCGTGCGCCTTGAGCGTGGCGAAGATGGATTCGGCAGCCGGGCGAGAGAACTCTTTGATGTCCAGGTACAGGCCGAGTCCCAACGCCTTGCAGGTGGCGACCACTTCTTCAAACGAGGGGACGGGTTCGAGGCCGGGCGGGGTCGCGGCGCGCAGCTGCTCGAACGTCAGGTCGGCAATCGTGCTGTTGATGCCGAACAGCCGCCTGAGGTCGCTGTCGTGGGCGACCACCGGAATCTGGTCGGCGGTGATGCGAATATCCACCTCCACCATGTCGGCCAGCATCTCGGCGGCTTTGTGGAAGGCGGTCAGCGAGTTTTCCTGGGCATAAGCCGACGCGCCGCGATGGGCGATGCGCAGCACGCGCTGTTGGTGCGGCGGAATCGTGCGGCGAAGCTCCTGACACCACCATGCGACGCGCTCTGGTATCCAGCGGAACAGGTTGTCCCAGGGCACGAGGATGCAGGTCGCCAGGTCAAACTCGTTGGCGAACTCGTAGGCCGGCTCGAAGGCCAGCCGCTCAAGATAGGTGTGAACGAGGCGGTTGTTGAGGGGCAGACGATCACGAATGATGCCCTCGAATAAAGGCGTGACATGGACGCCCATCATGCCGGAGCGCAGGCCGCAGCTTGCACGAGTTTCAGGAGCGCGTTCCAGCAGCCATTGGGGCGACGGGGCAAAGGCGTGTTTGCCCGGCTCGGAGTAAACTACGACTCGATTGCCTTGCAGGGGTACGTTCCCCTGCTCGTCAACCATCGCGTGATAGCGGCCATGCCAGCTTGCGTCGGCGGCCACCACCCGCTCGTCCGCGTCCAGGTAAACCCAGATGTGCTCCAGCTCGTAGAGGTGCTGGATTTCCCAATCCCACCAGACGGCGTATTCAATCGCGCAGGCGGCGTTGGCCGGCAGGATGACCTCGCGCGGGAACGAGGGCGAGGGCGCATTCTCGCGGAACACCGTGTAGCCGACGACGGAGGGCAGGAACGGCTCGCGGGCGTCGAAGCGGATACACGGGGCATGGCGCAGTGCCAGGGCATGATCGGAGTCAGACTGAATAGTGCGGTCAAGCGTATCGAAATAAGGGTTCGGTGTCAAGCTGTGCCTCTGAGGTTGTTACTGAAGTTCTTCCTGGTTCGCCGGAGGAACACGTGGATAGTGTCCCAATTCCACGAATGCCCGCCGTTCTTCCAGGCGTTCCGTAGTAGGAAAGCGGTCAGCCGACCTTCTGGAAAAAGGGGCTTGATATATGGCCCATCAAGACGGAAATGATCGTCCCATCGCTGGCGGCGGGGATTATACATGAAGGTCGGATTGCCGGTTTCGGGATCGGCTCCCGCCACGTTGACCCCCTTGTGGAGATTGCAGCGCACGCAGCTCAGGCAAAGGTTGTCAGACGTGGTTCGTCCACCATGAGAAATGGCGATAATATGTTCGACGTGAAAGCTGGTATCACTATCTTCCTGGCTGATGAGGCAGTATTCGCAGCAACCGCCAGCACGCTTGGCGACGAGTCGGCGTAGCTCGGACGGAACATAGGTCATGCTCGCCCTTCCAACTTCAGCCGCGCTCGCGCCTTGGTCAGTGTCATCAGGTGCGACATCGCCAGAAACCGTTCCATCTCTTCGCGCTCCTCCGGCGTCAACCCTTCCTCGCGGTTTTTTTCCAGCAGATCATGAATGCGCTGTTCCAGCGCCGCCGGTACGCCATAAGCAGCGATAGCCTCTAGCGAGGGCTGCGACACGATAAACTCAGCCAACTCGCTGAAAATAGACTCCTGCATGTTAAGTGCCATGCGACCCTCCTGCATCCAGTTCAATTGTACTGGAAGATGCGCGCGTCCCCAACAGGTGTTCTGCATGGAGATAGTGTCACGCTAAATGAAATACAGACTGGGCGTATTAAGGACTGCTTTTAGTCCGGTTAGGACTTGGTTGTTCGGCAGCCGGGCCATTCAATGCCTGGCTGCTTTTAGCTCCACAGCAGCGAGCGCTCGCTGTCCCGGTCAAAGAACTGAACGCGGTTGGCGTCGAGGCGCAGGCGCACCGTGTCGCCCGCCTTGATCTTCTGTGCGGGGTCGGCCAGCACCAGCAGGCTGTGGCTGCCCACGCGCACGTCCAGCATATCGTCGCGTCCCAGCGGCTCGACAATCGCCACCTCGCCGGCGATGTCCCCGTCAGGCGCAACGGCAATGTCTTCGGGACGGATGCCCAGCACCACCTGACCGCGATGACCCGCCGCTTTCTCCCCTCGCTCAGCCGGGACGGTCACTTGCAGCGCCTGATTCTGGGCGACGAACTGGCCGTCTGACCGTGACATTTGCACCGGGATAAAGTTCATCGGCGGGTTGCCGACGAAGCCGGCGACGAACATGGTCTTGGGCCGGTCATACAGGTCGTCGGGCGTGTCGAAAGCCAGCAGCTTGCCGCCGTTCATCACGGCGATGCGATCTGCCATCGTCATGGCTTCGATCTGGTCGTGCGTGACGTAGATAGCCGTAATCCCCAGCCGCTTCTGCAACTGCTTGATCTCGCCGCGCATCGTCAGGCGCAGGCGGGCGTCCAGATTGGACAGCGGCTCGTCAAACAGCAGCAAATCCGGCTCTTTGACCAGCGCCCGCCCCAACGCCACGCGCTGCTGCTGGCCGCCGGAAAGCTGGCCGGGGCGGCGATCCAGCAGGTGGCCGATGCCCATCACGTCGGCAGTGCGCTTAACGCGCTCCATCTGCTCTTGCCTAGGAACCTTCTTCAGCTTGAGCGGATAGGCCATGTTGCCGAAAACGGTCATGTGCGGGTAGAGCGCGTAGCTCTGGAAGACCATGCCGATGTTGCGGTCTTTGGGCGCGACGCGGTTCACCACCCGCTCGCCAAAGCGAATCTCGCCGGAGGTGGGCTTGTAAATGCCCGCGATCATCAACAGCGTGGTCGTCTTGCCGCAGCCGGACGGGCCGAGGAAGGCCACGAATTCGCCGTCGTGGATGTCCAGGCTCAAATCGTCCACACCCACAACGCCGCTGAAGGATTTGGAGAGGTGGTTAAGTGTCACTTTCATTGCGATTTCTCGAATTCGCCGCCACAGGCTGGAAGACCTGCGGCTAGATTGTTTTGAAGCCTGCTGGAAGCAGGCTAAGCGACCTCTAACGGACGATTAACCAGCCACCTTCAGGTGGCTTCCAAACATCGTAGCCGGATGGCTTTCAGCCTCCGGCGGCGCATTTATGAACTTCCCTTTGTACCTCCGGCATAGATATTCAGCAAATATTCCTGCGCGAAGACGAAGAAGACGATGATCGGAATTAGTTGGAACAAACCGACGGCGGCTACCTGATTCCAGCTAACGGGAGCGGTGTCGCCGCGAAGCTGGTTGAGAAACACGGCCAGCGTGACGGTGCGCGTGCCCAGGCTGTACGTGCGCGGAATCAGGTAGGCGCTCCAGCCGGACAGGAAGGCGAAGATGCCCAGCGCCAGAATGCCCGGCCTGATCTGGGGCAATATAATCTCCCAGAAGGTGCGCCAGCGCGATGCGCCGTCAATCAGCGCCGAGCGCTCCATATCCCAAGGGATGTTGTCGAAGAAGCCCTTCATCAGCCAGATACCCAGCGGCAGCTCGAAGCCCACCATCACCAGCGCGATACCGCCGAGCGTGTTGTAGCCGAACAGGCTGCCGATGACCGGGATGCCGCCCAGGAAGTTAAGCACGAAGAAGATCGAAATCAGCAGCGTCACCGCCGGGAAGCCGTGCAGGATCAGCGTGAAGGACAGGAACGTTTTGCGCCCGCGAAAGTTCATGCGCGACAGCGCGTAGCCCGCCATGGACGAGACGATGAGAATGAGCGCCGTCATAGTCAGCGCGACGGCCAGCGTGTTGAGCGTAATGACCCAGATGCTGGGGTTCGTGCCGGCGGTGCGGTACAGGAAGCTCCAGTTCTCCAGCGTCAGCCCGCCGATGTTGCCCTGCCCATCCAGCGGAAGCAGCCCTTCGGTGCGGTAAGAGAAGGTGGCGATGATGAGCCAGGCATAGCCGACCAGCATCGGCGATAGAAATAGGATCAGCAGGATGTAGGGCGTCACGCCGCCCGGCCAGAACAGCGAGACAACGCCCACGACCAGCGCAATCCCCAGCCCGCCCACGATCGCGGCGGTATCGGCTTCGGCGGCGCTGGCAACGTTGACGGTGAGCTGGATTTCCTCGCCATTGCGCAGGATGCGCAGGCGCAGCGGGTCGCCGATTTCAGCCTGGGCAATGCGCGCCAGCAGCGTCTCTAAATTAATCTCGTCGCGCCGGATGGCGGTGATGATGTCGCCCACCTGCACCCCCGCCTGCTCCGCCGCGCCGCCAGGGGTCAGTGCATCCACGCGGACGCCGTTCTCGGCCTGCGAGACGGTGAATTGCAGTGAGGGGCGGGCATTGAACGCGCCGAGGCCAAAAATGAGCTGGCCGGTGGTCACGACGGCGTAGACGATGGCGACGGCCACCAGAGTGGTGACAATGGCGCGGCCTGTCTCCAAGCGCGCCAGGTGGCGCAAGGTGCTGGCGCTGGCGATGTAGGCGGCGTAGGGCAGGAGCAGCGCCAGCAGCCGCGCCAGCGTGTCCGTAACGCTTTCCTCGACGCCCACCGACATCACCATTGGCCGCAGCACCCCCTGAAACAGAACAATCAGTACGGCCATCGCCAGCGCGACCAGCAGGCCGTTGCGCGCCGCCCGCACGATGTCGGCAATACGGATGACGAAACGGGGCGTGTCGCGCTCGGTGGGGGCGGCAATCTGGGCAGTTTCGGTGACCATCACAAATCCTCAATCTTCGGCTCGGCGACCAGTTCGTTGAAACGGAAGACCCGCATGTACACGGCGGCCATCACCACGCCGATCAAGACGAGTATCACGGCAAAGGCCGCGCCGTAGCCCCACTGCGCATTGCCGAAGTAGTTGGACAGCGCGCGGTGATAGGCCGTCAGCGCCCAGACTTCGGTGCGGTACAGGCCGGGGCCGCCGTCGGTGAGCAGCAGGATTTGCTCGAACGAGGTCAGCAGCGAAAGGGTCTGGTAGGTGACGACGAACAGCAGCGGCCAGCGCAGTAACGGCAGGATGACGTAGCGGATGCGCTGCATGATGGATGAGCCGTCCACCAGCGAGGCGTTCATCAAGTCCTTTGGGATGGATTCGATAGCCGAGGTGAAGATAATCATCCCGAATGATACGCCGATGAAGCCATTCACCAGAATGACAAATTCCCAGGGCTTGTCGGCGATGTAATTATACGTTGGCTGTCCCAGCAGTTGGTTGAACTGGTTGATGATGCCGTAGGGGGCTTCCGCCGTCAAACGCCGCCACATCATGATGTAGATGACCGAGGGCGTGATGCGCGGCAGTATCCACAGCGTGCGGAACAGAAAGCCGGCGCGCCGCTCGATGTGCGTGGTCAGCAGCGACACCACCAGCGCCATACCCACGTTGAACAGCGACAGCGTGACCAGCACGTAAAAGATGGTGTTGAAGAAGATTTTTGACGCAAACTGGTCGGCAAGCAGCGTGCGGTAGTTGTTCAGGCCGATGAACTCCATCTCCCACACGTTAGTGGTGAAGTTGGAGTTGGAGAGATTCGTCATACTCAGGTAGATAATGAGGATGACCGGCACGAAGAAGAACAGGATGATAATCAGGCCGGCGGGCGCGAGGAAGCCATAGGGGGTGAGGTCCGGGCGGCGTCCGGGCGGGCGCGCCGCCGCCCGTTCATAAGTCAGTGTTTTTGCGGTTTCTGCCATCGTAATTTAGGCGCATCGTTTTAATAACGCTGATATACGGCCAAAAGCTCATGATACGCTGTGATTTGAAACACGCTCCTGGACATGTAGCATAAGTGATATTCCCCGCTTTTGAGGCCACTAAAGTGGACTCACAGGTTTTTCGGTTAGCCTGGGGTTTTGAATCCCTGGCGTCGCTGTACCCCCTCTCCAACTGGTGAAGAGGGGGTGAGGTTGATATTTTACCGGATCACCACCTGGTCGCCCAACTCGTTGGTGAGCTGGTCAACCACCAGTTGGACCGCCTCTTCCGGTGTGGCATCGCCCGACTCTACCGCCTGGATGCCCGTGTAGTAGGCCGTTGACCACCGTTCCCAGCCGGGATGGTTGGGCAGGAAGGTGGCGTATTCCAGCATGTAGTGGGCCTGGCTGACCGCCGGGTTGTTCTGGTATTCCTCCGACTCGATCTGCGTGTTGAGGATGCCCAGGTGGAAGCTGTCAATCGCGTGGCGGTTGTTGGCCTCCGGCGTGGTGACGGCGGCGATCAATTCCATGGCGACATCCGGGTTCTCGCTGCCGCTGCTAATCATGTAGGCCAGCGGATGCGTGAGCGTGATCGGCTCGCCGGTTTCCATCGCAGGGATGAGCGTCAGGCCGATGTTCTCGAACAGGTAATCGTTGCCGCCCCGGTCAGCGACGAAGTTGGCAGCCCAGGTCGCCCAGTTCCAGGTGCCGCCTGCCGCGAACAGGACGGTATCGCCAGAAGCCACGCTTGGATGCCAGACTTCATTGGTGTCCATGCCCAGGAGGTCCGGGCGCATGACGCCGCTCTCGACCATGCCGCCGAGCAGTTCGTAGACCTTGCGGGCAGCCTCCTGGTCAAAGACCAGATTGCCGTTTTCGTCCAGCACCTCGCCGCCCATCCCGAAGTAGTAATACAGGAAATCGGGGCCGTTGGCCGTGCGATGCCAGAAGCCGTTGCCCTCTTCGACCACGCCCTCGTCAACCGCCTGCTGGGCGGTGGCGATCAGGTCTTCAAAGGTGAACTCGCCCGTGCGGACGCGCTCCGGCAGCGACTCGATTTCTTCTTCGCTCCAGCCCAGGTCGCGCAGCAGGGTCTTGCTGTAGAAAATGGGGCGCGCTTCGGCGTCCTGCGGCACACCGTAAATCACGCCGTTGTACTTCATGGACTCCCACAGGCTCGGCACGACATCCTCAAATTCGGCATGCTCGGCAATCATGTCGTCCAGCGGGAGTATCAGCCCGGCGGGCGCCCACGCGCCGATGTCCTCGTGACCGGAGAGGATGATGTCGGGCGCTTCGCCCGCTTCGGAGGCCAGCACGAACTCAGTCTTGTAATCGCCCCAGTCCTTGTTGTCCTGGATGAGATTGAGCGTGAGATCAATGCCGAGTTCCGACTCCACCTGCTCCTCGACTTCGGCGAAGTTGTTGCAGCGCCAGTCTTCGGTGGGCGGGGAGGCTTTGCAGCGGATGGTGATGGTCACGGCGTCCTGCGCGAGCGCCAGACCCGTGAGGGCGAGCATGAGGCAAACAACGAGCAGCGTAAGACGGAAGTGTTTCATCAATACAATCCTTTCTAATCACGAATTCCATTCATTTTGTTGTGAAAGCTCTGGTTAGAGCGTAGCCACCTTCCTTTGCGACTTGCTTATGAGCGCATGAAGTGAATGCCGACAGTTTGTTAAATTTTGTTTAAGAGCACTTTAACGTAACTATAGAACATCTGGCAGGGGAGTGTCAAGGGATGCAGTATGCTTATATCATGCAATATTCATCTGTGCTGTTGGGGGGGTGAATTATGTCGGCGTTTGACCAGTGTCACGAACAGGTTGTTAGAGCGCTGGAAAAAGCGGGGTAGCGTGTTGAACATACGCCCTATACCTTGCGCCTTCCATACCGCTTAGTTTACATTGACATTGAGTTATCACGGGGAACAAATGGAAATCGAGAATTGGGATTGTTGGTAGAAGTCAAATGCTTTCCAGACCCAAAGAAGACCACCAGAGATAGGTATACTTCTATCGGGCAATATCAGGTCTATCGTGCTATGATATTTGAGTTAGGATTACCACACACCTTGTATCTGGCAGTACCGGAAACGATTTTTACAACCAGCTTTGACCCGGCGGTTATGCAAGTTGTGAGGAGCAGCCAAATCAAGATCGCTATTGTTAATCTTGAACAGGAGGTTGTAACCCGATGGATTCAATAACTGAATTAACTGCTACCGTTCAGCGCGAGGTGGAGGCCTACGGACAGGGTGGCTCCTGGAGGCGATCATTTATCCTGTATCAGACACTGTTCGCCAAACTTTCACTGTGCTGCATATCCCCGACTATCCGCGCCCGTTCCCTGCCGCCATCGTCGTCGCCGCGCGCATTGTGGACGGCTGCGTGGTGATTGACGAGGACATCACCGACAGGCCGCTGGTGAATGCCTTGATCGAAGCCGGTATCCCCCAGATTATTTGCACCTACGTTGGCGAGCAGCTTCCCGCGAAGGAGGCCTAGCGCGACCTGTCATCGTGGCCGCCAGCGAGGGGCAAAGTTCGGCAATCCGTTGCTCACCAGTGTGACTTCGCGCCCGCTGTCCAGATGGCGCATAATCAAATTGGTCTGCGCAGCCGCCCTTCTTCCCCCTCTTGCAAACACCAGCCACTCCCCATCCGGCGACCAGTCCGCGTCGAACCCGTCGGCAACCTCAACGGGTGTGCCGCCGCTCGCCGAAATCGTCATTAACTGCTCGTCGAATGTCGTATGGTAAGCCAGTTGCGTTCCGTCCGGCGACCAGACTGGATTCAGCCCGGTTGCCAGCCATCGGCTCTCGTTGCCCTCCAGGTCGAGCACGTATATACTGGGCGCCTCGTCGTGAGCGCCGATGTAAGCGATTGTTGAGCCGTCCGGCGACCATGCGATATTGGCGTAAGTTCTGCTCCCTCCTGGCCTCACCGCAGCAGGTGGCTGGTCGAGGCCATTCACGTTGAGCATCAGAACGCCGTCGGCAGCGGCATACGAGATGGATGTCCCATCGGGCGACCAGGCGGGCGTGTCGTTCCGGTAGGTGATCTGGCCGGTGCAGCGTATATTCGTGCCCTCAGGCTCAGCAATACACAGCTTCAGGCTCGTGTCAAGGCGGCTGCGATCACGCGCCAAAAATGCAATTTGCGTCCCGTCGGGTGACCAGGATGGCGCAGAAGCATCGTGCGACTCGAACCGAAGGATTTGTTGGATGCGGGTACGCAAATCCAGACGGTAGATGCTGGAACAACAATCGTTGCGCGTGTAAAACGCAATTTCATCGCCTGGAAAAGCCGCCCCAACGCCCATCGCACCGAAAACGAGGACAGCCAGCAGGGTACTCACGACGGCTTGCAGGCGCAGTAACAGGCGCATGTCTTCATTTTAGCGCGCGTTTGCTGTCGAACGCTGAAATGAATTTTGCAAACGAGGCGGATGTAGGAGCGAACCCCCGCTAATAGCCGGTTAATCCACCGTCGTCGGGTCGAACGCATCCCGTACCCCGTCGCCGATGATGTACAGGCACAGCACCGTCACCACGATCAGCAGCCCCGGCAGCACCACCAGATGCCCGCCCAGCGTAAAGTACGTCTGCGAATTGCTGAGCATATTGCCCCAGGTGGCCGTCGGCGGCTGCACGCCCACGTTGAGGAAGCTCAAGGCCGACTCGATCAGAATCAGATTGCCGATGCCGTTCGCCAGCGAAATCGCCGTCACCGAGATCAGGTTCGGCAGGATGTGGACGAACATGATGCGCCATGGCGACGCACCAATTGCCCGCGCGCTGATGATGAATTCGCGCTCTCGGATAGACAGAGTCTCGCCGCGAATCAGCCGCGTCGTGGTCGTCCAGCCGACCAGCGCCAGCACGATAATCAGCGCTTCCGCCGACGGCGACAGAATGGCGGCGATGATGAGCAGCAGGTACAGCGATGGAATGGAATCCAGCGTGGTGATAACCCAGTTCATGATGTCGTCTACCATGCCGCCGAAGTAGCCCGTCATCGCGCCGAAAAACAGGCCAATTGCCAGCGTTAGCGTCGCTCCGGCAAAGCCGATGCCTAACGAGACGCGCCCGGCATGCAGCAGCCTTGCCAGATGGTCGCGCCCCAGGTCATCCGTTCCCAGCAGCCGCCCCGGCGACCCGATGGGCAGGAAACGCGCCTCGGAGTTGGTTCGGTTAGGGTCTACGTGTAGAAGGTGGTCGGTGATAAACGGCGCGAAAATCGAAAGCAGCGCCAGCACCACAATGACCGCCAGGGCAATCATTGTCAGCCGGTCACGCCGCAGCCGGCGCAGCGCCTTTTGCAGCAGCGATTCGCCAACTTCTCGCTCCGCGCCTAACGAAATCACGCTTGCCGGATGGGTTTGCGTCGTCATTGGCCCCTGCGATATATGCCTAATTAAACCGTATTCTCGGATCAATCACCGCGTACATGATGTCGGACAGGATAT
>FLYN01002492.1_pt1 | contig 15104 bp, 11 predicted proteins | sample 1122621 | NCBI WGS metagenome assembly FLYN01 (sample SAMEA4346792, study PRJEB14843) | hot springs metagenome | biome: Terrestrial Biome; feature: Habitat; material: Sediment | place: India | collected 2012-06-12 | depth 1760 m
CAACAGACGGGAGATAACAGACGGGAGACAACAGACGGGAGATAACAGACCGCAGACCGGAGACGGGAGACGGGAGACGGGAGACGGGAGGCGGGGGGCGCCTGGCATCGGCAGTTCGGCGATGCACAAGTCTCGTTGGAATACTAGTGCAGGTTATCGCACATGCGATCCGCTGGTTGGCACCCTTCGCGTTCCCTACGCTGCCTCTGCGCTGCGCTCAGGGCTTCGTCGGGCCCTGCGGACTTCGCCCTCAGGAGGGTGCAGGATAACGCCGCGCAGAATCTCGGCATGGGGGCACACCGGCGACCCTGCGCGGAGCCTCCGGCGCCGATCCTGAGCGGAGCGAAGGCGTAACCGCCCACGCCGGTGCGCCCGTGCGGGTGCTTTGTTCTTTCAGAAGGTCCGCGTCCAGCCACCGACGAAGCGCCGGACACCACCGACAAAGTTGCGCGCCACCCCGAGGTAGGCGCCATAGACCGAGGCGCGGCCGATCATCAACGGCGCAGCGACTAGCAGCAACACCAGCGCCAGCGCGTACCACAAGACGCCGAACGGGGGAAAGCCGCCGTTGCCCAGGAAGTAGAAGATCAACCCGCCGCCGATCAACGTGTTGAGCAGCGCCGTGTTGGAGCGGGCCGGATAAGGATTGACGATCAGGTCGCGCAGGTTCCCCAGCACCAGCACAATGCCCGAAGCGAGTGCGAAATAACTCTCGATGCTGGCGCGGAAGAAGCCGGCCAGCAGCCAGATGCCAAGTAGCACCAGGAGCGCGAGACCGATGTAAAGATAGAGCGGCGGAATCCCCCGGGCCCGCCCTGGTGTCTGGACCGTGTATTTGTTCCCGTTATCGTTGTACATTTCGACCCCCTTTATGCCCCGCGTTACGCCTGCCGGTGTGACGACCGGAGGGGCGATAAAGTTGCGGCCGCCCCTGGCTACTCGTCGAAGATCGCCTTGACGCGGAACATGCCATCCTGCTGGTCGGGTGCATTAGCCAGCGCATCCTCGCGCGGGAGTGAGGGGCGCACTTCATCGGCGCGCATGACATTGACGAGATCAGTCACCTGCGCTGTTGGGGGCACAGCGCTGACATCGACCTCCTTGAGCATGTCGATGTAGGCGAGGATCTCCGAGAGCTGCACGCGCATCTTCTCGAACTCCTCCGCAGAGAGCCGCAGCCCCGCCAGGCGGGCGACGTGTTTCACCTGCTCGATCGTGAGTGCCATTGGGTTTCCTCCAGGGAACGCTGGTGCGTAGCTTGCGTCGGGTATCTGGCACCACCTAACGATGACTAGGGCCCCGGCGGCGCCACCTCGGCCGGGGCGGCGGTTGGCGTCTCGACCGGCGCAGGCGGCGGCGTTCCGGTTGGCTGCGCCGAGGCCGGAGTCTCTGTCGATTGCGGCGTCGCGGTCGGTGGCGGCGTCGCGGTTGGCGTCGGCGAGGGCAGCGGACGCAGTGTCACCGTGACTTTGGGCGGCTCGCCTGCCAGCGAGATCCCGGCGGGGAGCGCGAACGTCGGCGCGAGGGTGTAGGTCCCAGCCGACAGCCCACGCACACTGACGGTGGCCTGGAGCGTTGCAGCATCCAGCGCGGCCAGTTGCGCCGCCGATCCTGTAAGCGTCACCTGCACGATCGGCGGATTGACGGAGGCGAGCAGCCCGGCGCCAATATCGGTGATCTGCACCGGCGCCGGCAGCGTCACCCGGAACGGCCGCTCGATCGGCGCGACCCGCACCGTCACCGTCGCGCTGACCGGCTCGCCGGCCAACAGCCGTGTGCCAGCTGGCTCCTGCAAGGCAACAGTGCGCGAGAACGTCGCGCTCGCTCCGCTGACGTCTACCGCCTGCGTAGCGATGCTCTGCACGCTTTCGAGCGGGCCGGTGCTGCCGGTCAGCCGAACGAACTGCGGCTCGACCGACAGGCCGGTGACGACATAGCCACTGGCCGGCTCCCCTGCCAGGCGGGGCACCACCGGCACACGTTTGATGCCAGCGCTGGAGGTGATCGGCACCAGCACGTTGACCATCTCCGGCTCAACGGTGACCCCCGCGACTACCTGGCCATCGTCCGCCACCGGCTCGAGCGGGCGGCGCGAGTCGTAGTTGGCGGTCAGCCGATCGATATCCGCGGTCGCACGGACATGGTCAACGCGTGCGACGCGGCTGCCCGGCCCCATGACCCGCGCCTGCGTCACCGGCTGGCCATCGGTAGTAACGCGCGGCTCCCCCGCCTCGAAGCTGAAGGGCACGTTCCCGGTGACTTCGACCGTCAGCGGCACCGTACGGGTGATCAACTCCTCGAGCTGGATCTGCAAGAACTCCGGCGCGACCGAGAAACTCAACTGCGACAGATCGGGGCGATTGGCCTCCACCTTCACAGGCACGACATGGCCTCCGGCACCGCGCCCGCTCAAATCGACAAACGCGCGCAGGTCGCTGGGCTGAAGGTTCTCAAGCGTCTCGGCGGCGGCCTCCACCGTCACGCGCACCGAGCCCAGGGTGGTGCGTTCCAGCCCGTTCTCATCGACCACCACCAGGCCGGGCGTCAGCCCTTCGATTCGTACGGGCACGCTATCGAAGGAGGCTCGCCGGTCAGGATTCTCGGTATAGGAAACGAAAATCCAGAGCGCGAAACCCAACCCGAGGGCAAGCACAAGCCGCAACCCCACCGAACGCAGCCAGGCGATCACTTGCCGCTCTCCTCCAGCGGAACTTTCAGCAGCCCCGCGAGCATATTGCGCAGCCGCGCCTCGTTGAGATAGCTGACCATGCGGCCATCGTTCACGAGCGAGATCGCGCCGGTCTCCTCGGAGACCACCACTGCGATCGCATCCGACTGTTCGGAGATCCCCTTGGCCGCGCGATGGCGCGTGCCATAGCGCCGCTGGCCCACCACATCCTCGCTGAGCGGCAAGACCACGTTGGCGGCGAGGATGCGATTGCCGCGCAGGATCACCGCCATATCGTGTAAAGGCGCATTGGGATAAAAGATATTGAGCAACAATGGGACGGCCAGCCGGGCATCAATGATCACCCCGCGATCGGCATACTCCTGTAGCCGTGTCTCGCGCTCGATCACCATCAACGCGCCGATCCCCTGCTGGGAGAGCTGGTGCGCCGCACGTGCAACACCGTTGATCGTTTCTAACAACTCGGATCGATTGGCGCGGCCAAACGGGCGCCCAAACAGGTCATTCGTCCGCCCCAGGCTTTCCAGCGCGCGGCGCAACTCGGGCTGAAACAACACCGGGATGGCCACGATCAGCGCCGGGCGCAGGGCGTTGCTCAGCAGCCAGTTCAACGTTCGCAGATCGAGTACCGAACCCAGCAGGATGGAGATCGCCAGCACGATCCCGATCCCGCGGAGCAACTGGACCGCCCGCGTGCCCCGGATGACCCCCAGCAACCAGTAGAAGATCAGCGAAACGATCGCGATATCCAGGAGCGGGAGGGGGTTGATAAACGGATTGAGGCGCGCAAGAATGCGTAGGACATCAGGCATAATACCAGGGAATTACGAATGGTGAATAACGAATGCCTTCCACATTCAACATTGTGCCGTCTGTAGTATGCAGTCCGCAGTCCACAGTCTGCCGTCTGCATTGCTACGAATTTTTCACCTGAAGCTGCTGCTCGTACATCCGCTTGGCCGCGGCCTGCAGCGCCTCCACACGTTCGAGCTCGACGTTGGGCATCTTGGCGAGCCGTCCATAGATCCGCAGCGCCTGCTCATACTCGTGGCGCCGCATCAGCACATCGCCGAGCTCGAAATAGGCATCAATATCCGACTGGTCCAGGGCGATAATCTGGTGCAACTCGGCGATCGCGCCATCATAATCGCGCTGTTGCAAGCAGATCCGCACGATCTGCCGCTTTTCTGCGATCGCCTCGGGGATGCGCGCGGCGAGCGTATGCATGAGCGCGAGCCACTGGCGGGCATCGATATCGTTCGGCGCGATCTGCACGATCCGGTCGTAGATCGCGCGCGCCTGCTCCTGACGACCCAGCGTCCAGTGCACCTCAGCAGCCTGCTGCAAGCTTGCCACGGCGTCCTTGAGCTGCCCGGCGCGTCGTTGTTGCTCGGCTACACGCATCAGGCTATCGACGCCTTTATCCAGAAAGCCGCGCCGGATGTACAGGCGCGCCAGGCGGCTGCCGAGCGGGATATTGTTGGGCGCCAGCTTGACCGCATATTCGAGCGACTCGATCGCCCGGTCGAGGTCCTGGCGGCTTTCGTAGTGGGTCGCCAGTTCATCAAGCTGCGCCAGGGCTTCGCTGAGCTTGCCCTGCCGGAAGTAGATATCGGCCAATTTGGTATAGATGGCGCGGTCGTAGGGCAGATGTTGTTTGGCCTGTTGCAGCGCCCGTTCGGCCCCTTCCAGATCGTCGGAGGCGGCATAGGCTTCGGCCATGCGCCGCACCAGATCCCCCTGTGAGAGGGGAGTGGAGAACGGGTAGCGGCAGGCTGGATCGACGACGACATCTTTGGCGACGGCCTGGCCCTTTTGGAGCTGGGCCAGCGCCTCGTTGGCCTGGCCCAGCGCGATATAGCTATCGGCCATGGCCTGATGGATCAGCACCGTTGGCAGCAGCGGGTCCTCGTCGCCTTCGAGCAGCGCCAGGGCCTGCTCGAACTCCAGCAATGCCGACGGATGCTGGCCAGCGTTTTGTTGGATGATCCCGAGGATATAATGCAAGATCGGCTCATCGGCCACCAGCAGCGCGGCCCGGTACTCGGCCTGGACATCGCCGAGCTGCTGGGGCTGTGCTTTGAGTTGCTCCAGCAACGTCGCCAGCGACTGCCAGACGGCGGCTGGCTGATCGCCCATCAAGGCGAGCGTCAGGTTGATGCGCGCGATACCGGCCAGGCTCTGTTGGTCGAGCTCGAGCGCGCGCCGAAACTCGCCCAGGGCGGCCTCGTAGCGTTCGAGCTTGAGCAAGGCCTGGCCATACTGGGCGTGCAACTTCGCGCTCTCGGGGGCCCATTGCAAGCCGCGTCGATACTCCTCAAGGGCCTTGTTGGCCTGCCCCATGCGGAAATAGGTTGCGGCGACGATCGCGATCTGCTCGGCGGCCTCGGCGGCACGGCCCTCATTTTTGAGCAACTCGGCCAGGCGTGAGCGGGCGTTGATCGTATCTGGGGAGAGCTCGATCAGCCGCCGGTATACATCGATCGCCTGCCGCGGCTCGTTGCGCACCATGAAGGTATCGATCAACAGCTGATATTTGGCGAGCGCCTCATCGGGGCGCCCCTCGCGCTCGTAGATCTCGCCCATCCGCAGGTGGATAGGCAGGTAGTCGGGGTTGAGGCGGATCACCTCCATGCAGGCATCGAGGGCAGCCAGCATGAGGCCCTGCTCGATATATTTTTCGCTCGCCAGGACATAGCGTTCGCAGACTTCATCCAGGCCGGTAGTATCGAGAGGGGTGACCGGCTGAAAGCCAGGGCGGGTCGGGGCCGGCAAGCTATCGAGGACCGCCAGCGGGTCGGGGGGCGGCGGCTCGGCGGCCGGTGTCACCGCGAAGATATCGACGCTGCTGGACTCCTCGATGCGGTCGGATTTCAGGAAATCGGTGATCGGCCGGATCTTGCCCCATGTTTCCGGCATGGACTCGGCTGGCGGCGGCGGCGGCGCGCTCGGCTCGGGCATCGTCAGGGCGCCGGTGCCGAGCGTGCGCAGCTTGGCGAACATATTGCGCTCGGTCAGCTCCCGAGCGCGCTGACGGAACTCGGCGGCGCGTTCCTTGCCCCAGCGCTTGCTCTGCAAGAAGTTGGCCAGGGTTGAATACAACGAGGCAGCGCGGGCGATATCGTTCAGCGCGACATAGATCTGCGCAGCGCTCTCGTACATCTGGATCAGATCGTCCGCCTCGGCCCGGCCGATCGATTGCAGGTCGACCAGGCGGATGGTCTGCTCGTATTCCTGGGCGGCCTGGGGGAGCTGACCAAGGGCCTGATAGGAGGTTCCGAGCGCATAGTGGGCCGAGAGCGCGTACTCGGGGTCGGTGGCAGCGCGGGTGAGCACCTCGACGGCGCGCTGGTGGTCGCCGCGCTCCTGGTAGAGCAGCCCCAGGCTATAGAACACATCGCTGCGCTCCATACCGAGGCTCACGGCCCGTTCGTACTGCGCGATCGCTCCCTCGGCGTCGCCGGCCTCCTGATGCTCTTGAGCCAGGGCAATAATCTTCTCGATCGCGAACTGCTGCGCGCGCAGCGAGCCGGTCATGCCGCCGCTGGAGAGCGGGAGCGCGCTCTCGCCGGGCGTTGGCGCGGCGCTGACGGCCTCCTCGGCTGCGTTGGCCAGCGCCTCGTGCAACGCGGCGATCAACTCCTTGGCCTCGCGGCTCTGTGGCTCGAGGCGCAGCGCTGCCTCGGCGGCGATGTTGGCGTCATCGAGGCGGCCTTGTGCCTGGTGGCGGCGCGCCAGATCCAGGTACTCGGCCGCGGCCTCGCTGGCGCTACCGGCCTCTTCGAGCAGCCGGGCCAGCCGCGACCGTGTTTCGTCGGCGCCGGGGTGCAGGCGCAGGACCTCGCGCAGCGCTTCGATCGCCCGTGCGTTCAGACGGCGGCTCTGCTGCAGATCGGCGAGCTGGGTATACGCAGCGATCGCAGCCGGATGGTTGCCCATCGCCTCATGGGTCCGCGCGATATATTCGAGGAAAAAGGGATTATCCGGGGCGTTTCTATGCAACTCCTCGAGGATCTGCAGCGCCTGGGGGTGCTTACCGGTGTTAAACAACGCGACCGCAGCCGAGGAGCGCGCATCAGCGTCCTGCGGAAACTCCTGGAGGGCGCGCACCGCCTGTTTGAGCGCCTCTTCCCAATTCTTCTGCCGCGCAGCCTCACGGCTCTGTTCCATCGCCCGGTCGTACAGGGCTCGATTGCCTGGCATCGATCGCCTCCCGGTGGTGGCAGGGCATGATCCGAAACGCACGCTACACCCCTGGCACGATCGCAGTGATCGTGCTGCCTATATGATAGCACAAACTCCAAACCGAGAGGACCCGAATGGGGGATGCAGAGGCCCAGGGGCACGATGTGGGGCCCTAAAAGAGCGCAGACCCGCCGGGCCACCGGTGCTACCCCTGGAACCGCCGCCGCAGACTACCGATCGGGTAGCGCTGTTGGAGGCTCAGGCGCCGATAATCGCCGGCCTCGATCAGGATGATCTCCTCGCACAGCATGCGGTCGCACATGCGTGAGAAGATGCGGGGCTCGATGTCTTCGGGCTTGCGATTGCTGGTGATCACGGTTGGCAGCGCGTAGTTGTAGCGATGGTTGATGATCTGGTAGAGCTTCTCGCGCGCCCAGGGGGTCGTGTTCTCGGTGCCCAGGTCGTCGAGGATGAGCACCGGCACATCGCGGATCGCCTCGAAGCGATCGTCATACTCGATCTCGCTGGAGGGGCCGAACGTCGACCGCAGATGGTCGAGCAAATCGGGGACGATCGCGAAGAGCACGCGGTAATGCCGACGCAGCGCCTCGTTGGCGATCGCCGCCGCCAGGTGGGTCTTCCCGGCGCCGTAGTTGCCGAACATAATCAGCCAGCCCTGGGGGCGCTTGGCGTATTCGACGGCGCGGATGTAGGCGCGGCGCACGCCCGGCACATCGGGGTTGAAGCTTTCGAACGTCTTGTCGCGGAACGGCTCCAGGTTGCTGAGCCGATGGAGCTCCTCGGCTGCGCGGAGCTCTTTCTCGCGCAGCTTGCAGACGCAGGGGAACAGCACACCGAAATGGGGATGCCCAAACGGGACCGCTTCCTTGTAATAGCCGGCGCCGTCGCAGTGCGGGCAGACCGGCTCAGAGGTCGGAGGTATCGCTTCCGCGGCGGAAAACGTCTCCGTACGGTCCGCTGGTATACTTCTCAATATCGATAGGTCGCTCGGGGTGATCCTGCGCATCTTGTCGTCCATGGGCGGCCCACCTCTCCAGAACCTTCTTGATATAGCGCCACGAGCGGGCGTTGGCGCGCACCGCCTCGCGGATAGCGTCTTCGATCCAGTGCGTCGGGTAGCGTTCCTCGGCCTCGCGCAACTCATCCAGAAGCAGCGGCGTGACGAGGCCGATGTTCTGCTCGTAGAGCGTGATCAGCGTCGGGCGCTCTTCGGGCAACGGCCCGTTGGGGGCCAGCGCCACGCCGGCCTGCCCGACGCGTTCAGCCCATGCGCGGTTGGCCGCGGTGTTGACCACATACCAGTTCACCGCGCGCCCATCGTCGGGCACGACGACGTGAAGCAAGGTGGCCCGGCGCACGGCCGCATCAAGCCCTTCGGCCAACAGTTCCTCGGGCGGGCGCAGCTTCGAGATCGCGCGCAGGCCGCGGCGCAGCGTCTTATCGGCGACCAGTTCGTCCCAACTGACGCGCCTTGGCGCCGAGCCACGCATCCGGCTCATTCGATAGAACACGTGGAGCGTCACCTTGAGCTCGCTGGGCAGGGTGATCAGCGGGATCACCTCGGTGAAGAGCTCCGGCGGCAGGCCCACGAGTTTATCGGTTGTGAAGCCGGTGAAGGGCATAGCTGGTAAGGCGTAAAGCGTAAAACGTAAAGCGTAAGGATGCGGAGCTTAGAAGTTCTGGTCTTTCCGGTGGAACAGCCGGCGGGCGCGCCAGACGAGCACTCCCAACAGAAGCAGGCCGGCCCCACCGGTCACGATCCAGGTCAAGATCACCCAGCTTTGCTGATCCACGCTACTCAGGCGATCGATGACATTGAAGGTATCGGCCAGGAACGACGACACGGCCAGAAAGAGCACGATCGTGGCGAGCACCACGCCGAGGCTGTTGGTGCGCTGCGCCTGCCATTGGAGCCGCATATCGTTGTAATACGACAGGAAGAAATCGAGCTGCTCGACGTTGGTGTTCACCAGATCGAGGGTCGCATGCACGCCCAGCTCGCGCAGCAGGATCTCGAACTTACGCCGGACATAATCGGCACGGAAGGCGGTGGCGGTGACGGCCATGCTGCGCTGCTCCGGCAGACTATCGAAGATATCCGACAGGCCAGCAGCGAGATGGTCGATCAGGGCGAGGTCCTCGGCGCCCAGATGGCCATCGTTGACCTTGCGCGTCAGGCCCGGGATGCGGCTCAGCAAATCGGTGGTGCGGCGCTCGGCCTGCTGCACTTCGGAGCGAAACGCCACCAGGTGCTCGATCCCGCGGACGATGCCGGCCCAGTAGGTGCTGTAGGCGTGCGCATCCAGGCCCAGCGGCCCGCCGATATAGGCCAGCCCTTCGCCGACGAGCGGATAATACAGCAACGCGCTCTCACCGGTGAACAGGCACAGCTCCTCCTCCCAGGACGAGCTATCGCTCTCGACCAGGGTGCGCGCTTGCTCGGCGGAGTAGAGCGGGAAGCGGCGCACGCCCGCGTACTCGACCAGCGCGCCCTCCATGAACGACGCCAGGGTCTGGGCATAGGTATGCTTGAGCTCGTTGGGCGTGAGCGGGTGCGCGCCGTGGGCGATCCGCCGGAACGCATAGATCAGGTAGCGATCGAGCCACAGCGTATGTTCGGCGTGCGCCGTCGGCGTGAAGTGGATCGTCCGGTTATGACCGTGCACATTCAGCAGCATTTGGTAGCCGATGGCATCGAGGAACGCGCGCAGGATCGTCACGCCCAGCCCCCACTGATCCTGGACAGCCGGGCGCTGGCCGTGCGTCGGCAACTCGAGCACCTGCCGGGTACACTCGACCAGCGCGATATCGTCGAGCGCCTGTTCGAGCGTAATCACTGCGAGGCCGTTGCGCGAGAAGCGAATGCGGGGCGTCCAGCGCAGCCAGTGTTCGCTGTTGGCGCACCCGCTCGCCCTGAGCTGCTCCTGCAGGGTACGATCCCAGGCTGCCCGATAGGTCGGGAAGAAATGATTATGCAGCAGGCGCGAGCGGAAGATCCGCAGCTTGTAGGCAGCCTGCTCGATCGCGGCGGTGGCCTCGTCGAAGCCGAAGGGCGGCTGGGGCCGCAGCGCGCGCAGCGCGGCTGCGAAGGCTTCCGAGCCGCGCAGGTGGCGGAACGCGTCGGCATCTGGCTCGGCGACGAAACTGCTCAGGTTGATCACCAGCACCAGCCGCACACTGCCGGTGACGCGCAGCGCATACTCCGGCAGGGCCGCATCCGGTGCGGCGTGAGGGGATGGCGTAAGCCCGGCAGCCATAGGCGCTCCAGCGTGTACTCGCATAGATGTGCTCATTATACGCCTCTGCCCTTGGTGACGACAAGAGCCAGGCATAGAGATCGCCACCCTACCGCGAAAACCGACCTCCTTCTCACGCCAGGGGCGTGGGGCGGGGGCGACCACGTCGCTGCATGCTTGTGGCGCATGCTCAGGACCCGTCCGGCATTCGATACGTCAGGTCCATGAAGCGGGTCGTGGTGGCGTCGAAGCGCAGCGGCACGACACCGATCGGGCCATTGCGATGCTTGGCGATATGGATCTCGGCGATCCCTTTCTTGTCGGTATCTTTCTCATAGAGCTCTTCGCGATAAATAAACATGACGATATCGGCGTCTTGCTCGATGCTTCCGCTCTCGCGCAGGTCGCTCAGCATGGGCACGTGGCTGGTACGGCCCTCGACGGCGCGCGAGAGCTGGCTGAGCGCGAGCACGGGCACATTGAGCTCGCGCGCCAGCGCCTTGAGGCCGCGTGAGATCTCGCTGACCTCCTGGACGCGGTTGTCGGTCCGCCGCCCTTGCATCAGCTGGAGGTAATCGATGATCAGCAAATCGACGCCCGCCTGGGCCTGCAACCGCCGGGCCTTGCTGCGCACCTCCATCACGCTCAGGCCCGGGGTATCCTCGATATAGATCGGCACCGAAGCGAGGCGGCCCATCGCCTCCATCACGATCTGGAGCTCGGATTCGCGGATGTGGCCGGTGCGCAAGCGGTGCGTATCGATGCGCGTATCCATCGCCAGCAGGCGCTGGACGAGTTGCTCGCGGCTCATCTCCAGGCTAAAGATCCCCACCGTCCCTTGATATTGGGTGGCAACGTTGTAGGCCAGACTGAGGCACAGGCTGGTTTTCCCAACCGAGGGGCGGGCGGCAAGGATAATCAAATCGGAGCGTTGTAATCCACCTGTAATCTCGTCCAGGTCGCGGAAGCCGGTGGGCACACCAACGACCTCGCCGCGATGCTCTTGCAGGTAAGTGATCTGTTCGTAATAACTATCGATGACCTGGCCGATATGGACGAAATCCTGGGTCGAGCGGCGTTGGGAGACCTCGAACAGCGTGGCCTCAGCCTTATCGAGGGTCGCCTCCAGGTCGTCCTGCTCGTCGTAGCCAAGCGCAGCGATCTTGCCGCCAGCGACGATCAGCTTGCGCAGCAGGGCGGTGCGTTCGACAATCCGGGCGTAATACTCAACGTGATACGAGGTTGGGACGGCATCGACCAGTTCGCTGAGATAGGGGATACCGCCGACCGCATCGAGCCGGTCGCGGCGGCGCAGCTCCTCGGAGACGGTACGGGTATCGGGGGGGATGCGCGCGTTGTAGCAGGCCAGCATCGCCTCATAGATCCAGGCGTGCTTTTCGAGGTAAAAATACTCGGCCGCCAGCCAGGGCGCGATCGCGATGATCGCCTCGCGGTTGAGCAGGATCGAGCCTAAGGTCGCGCGTTCGGCTTCGATGTTGGCAGGCAGGGCTTTTTCCATAGCTTTTCCCCAAAAACGCGGCCGTCGTCGACAACGAATCCCGAACTCATCCACATGGCCCTTAGACGCGATAATGTGCCACACTCCGCAGAGCGTGACACATTATCGCACAAGTGTGTCAGATTGTGGGGCCGGCACTACGACGCGCCGTCGGTGGCATCCTCGTCGGCGGCGTTCGGGTCGGGCGGCAGTTGGATCGCGCCCGCTTCACCCTCGACCACCACGTTGATCAGCGGTTCAAGGCCGGCTGCCAGGCGCACCTTGATCGGATAGATCCCGATGCGCTTGATCGGCTCATCGAGCTCGACCTTGCGCCGATCGATCTCGACGCCCAGCTGTTGGGACAGGCGCTCGGCGATATCGGCGTTGGTGATCGAGCCGTACAGGCGGTCGAGCTCGCCGACGTGCGCGGTAAAGCGCAGCGTCTGGCCGTTGATGCGCGCAGCCAGCGCCTCGGCGTCCTTGCGGGCGGCCTGCTCGCGCCGGCGCTGCGCTGCCAGCCGCTCCTCGGCCTGTTTGATCTGGCCGCGGGTAGCCAGCACGGCCATCCCCTTGGGGATGAGGTAGTTGCGGCCATAGCCACCTGCAACTTCTTTCACCTCGCCGGCGACACCGAGCTTCTCCACATCCTGGGTCAACAACACTTTCATTTTCTTGCCCACGCCGGTATCCTCCAAACGTGCAGTTTGCCAGCAGCCCCATTGGTGCCAGAGATCGCTGCTCGACCCCCAATGCGAACGAGCGCTATCATACCACAGCCCCCGAGGGGCGTCAATCGCCGCACCGCAGCGGCGTGGGGGCTCACAAGGGGAAGCGGGGAAGGGGCCAGATGTAGTACAATAGCACTCGCCCCATCACAATCGCCAGTAGTCGCAAGCCCAGGAGGTGCGCCATGGAGCTGATCAATCCGATCGTCCGCCGGTGGCTGCGCGAGGCTGCCGACGACCCCGAGGGGTTCTGGGCACGGGCGGCCGAGCAGTTGCCCTGGTTCCGCAAGTGGGATCGCGTCTTCGTATGGGAGCCCCCCACCTTTCGTTGGTACGAGGGCGGGCTGACCAACCTGGCCTTCAATTGCCTCGATCACCACACCGCACGCGGCTGGGGTGGCCACACGGCGCTGATCTATGCCAACGAGCGCGGCGAGCGGCGCCTGTTCACCTACGCCCAACTGCGCCACGCGGTCGATCAGTTTGCTGCCGCGCTACGCGGGATAGGCATCCAGAAGGGCGACCGCCTGACGATCTACATGCCCACCTGCCCGGAGGCGATCATGCTGATGCTGGCAGCGGTGCGCATCGGCGCCATTCACTCGGTGGTCTTCGCCGGCTTCGGCGCGGGCGCGCTGGCCGAGCGAATCCGCGCTGCCGGCGCCCGGCTGGTCTTCACCGCCGATGTCACGTTCCGCAAAGGCAAGGAGGTCCAACTCAAGCCGATCGTTGATGCGGCGCTCGAGCTGGCCGGCGACAGCGTCGAGCACGTGGTCGTCCTACGCCGCGTCGCCACCGACGCACCACCAATGCGAGCAGGGCGTGACCTCACGTGGGAAGAATGGTTGAGCCGCACCGCCGGCCAGGACGGCAGCGCGGTGCCGATGGAGGCCAACGAGCCGGCCTATATCCTGGCCACCTCGGGCACCACCGCCAAGCCGAAGCTGGCCGTCCACGTACACGGCGGGTACCAGGTCTTCATCCAGAGCATGGGACGCTGGTGCTTTGGCCTCAAACCCACTGATGTCTGGTGGTCGACCTCGGACATCGGTTGGGTGGTCGGCCACAGCTACATCGTCTACGCACCGCTGCTGACCGGCTGCACCACGATCGCCTACGAAGGCGCGCTCGATCACCCCGGCCCCGAGACGTTCTGGCGCCTGATCGAGGAGTTCGGCGTGAGCGGGATCTTCACCTCACCGACGGCCGTCCGGCTGCTGATGCGCTACGGCGAAGCACCGGCGCACGCAGTCGATCGGTCGTCGCTGGAGCGCGTGTTCTGCGCCGGCGAGGTGCTCAACGCCCCGGCCTGGGAATGGCTGCAGAAGCGAGCGCTGAACGACCGGATTCCGGTGATCGATCATATGTGGCAGACCGAGACCGGCGGCCCGGTGTTCGGCAACCCGTACGGCCTGGCGTTGTTGCCGATCAAGCCTGGCTCGGCCGGGATCGCGCTTCCCGGCATCGAGGCGGCGGTGCTGACCACGGAGGGCACACCGTGCGCGCCCGGCGAAAAGGGGATCATGGTGATCAAACGCCCGTTCCCCGGCCTGACGCCGACGCTGTGGGGCGAGCCGGAGCGCTACGGCCGCGATTATTGGGAGCGCATCCCCAGCGTCTACTACACCGGCGACTCGGCGCATATCGACGAAGACGGCTATGTCTGGTTCGCAGGTCGTGCCGACGAGATCATCAAGATCGCCGCGCACCGGATCGGCACAATCGAGGTCGAGACGGCCTTGTTGAAACATCCGGCGGTGGCCGAAGCTGGCGTGACCGGCCGGCCCGATGAGGTGCGCGGCGAGGTGATCTCGGCCTTCGTGGTGCTCAAATACGGCAACCAGCCCACCGAGCAGCTGCGCCAGGAGCTGCTCGAGACCGTCCGGCGCGAGCTGGGGCCGGTGGCAGTGATCGGCGAGCTGAACTTCGTGAACATGCTGCCCAAGACCCGCAGCGGCAAAATCATGCGCCGGGTGTTGAAGGCGGTGATCCTCGACCGCGACCCCGGCGATATCACGACGATCGAGGACGAGGGGTCAGTGGAGGAGGCGCGGCAGGCCTGGCAGCAGATGAAGGCCGAGGTCGGCCGCGCAGCAGGGAGCTAGCTTCCCGTCGCCACCGGGCGTTGCGGGTCGCTGCACCAATCGCTCCACGAGCCTTCGTAGAGCAGCGCATCGGGGTAGCCAGCCAGGTACAGCGCGAAGATATCGTGGGCGGCGGTGACGCCGGAGCCGCAGTAGCAAACGATGCGCGCTGCCGAGTCGGCGCCGAGCGCAGCGTAGTGGGCGCGCAGCTCGGCCGGGCTTTTCATGTGCCCGTCGGGGCGCAGGTTGGCGGCGAAGGGCGCCGAGCGCGCGCCGGGGATGTGCCCGGCGCGCGGGTCGATCGGCTCAACGCGGCCTTCGTAGCGCTCGATCGCGCGGGCATCAAGCAGCAAGGCCCGCGGGTCGTGCCGCAGCGTGTCCACCGTCGCGGCATCGACCACCAGCTCGGGCTGCGGGCGGGGGACGAAGACCGCCGGTGCCACCGCCGCAGCACCGCGTTCAGCCGGGTAGCCACCCGCCTGCCAGGCCGGCCAGCCGCCGTCGAGCAGCGAGACGCGCGGATGGCCGAAGTAGCGCAGCAGCCACCACAGCCGCGCCGCGTACGCGCCACCGCTGGCGTCGTAGGCGACGACGTGGGTATCGGGGCCGATGCCGGCGCGCCCGGCGGCCGCAGCGAACGCCTCAGGCGCGGGGATGGGGTGC
>FLYN01027155.1_pt1 | contig 15086 bp, 14 predicted proteins | sample 1122621 | NCBI WGS metagenome assembly FLYN01 (sample SAMEA4346792, study PRJEB14843) | hot springs metagenome | biome: Terrestrial Biome; feature: Habitat; material: Sediment | place: India | collected 2012-06-12 | depth 1760 m
CGCGTTCAACCGGCTTCACACGCAGGCTGGCGTCCGCCGCCTGGAACGTCAACCACTCGCTCACGCGCATGGTCATCCCGTCTACGCCAAGTGTTTTGCCCTGCAACCCAAGCTCGCGGATAGCATCGGCAAAAGCGCCTTCGTAGCCGTCCTTGTCCGTCCAGCCGAAGGCGCGGGCTTCCAGATCAGGACGCGCATCCAGCTTGGGGATTTCCAGTTCGGGGATGATAACGGACAGATGGCCGTCGGGGGTGAACAGCGCGATGATGGGACGCTCGGACAGGTGAAAATGCAGGCCGGTGAAATAGACCATGTTGGGGCCGGGGACGATGGCGATGGCTTCCGCGCCGGCGATGCTGCGAAGTTTGGCCTGGCGGGCGGCGTAGTCGGGGGTCATGGAGGGCGCTCCTGATTGAGTTGGGTGATAAGGTATGATTCTTAACGCAAAGTCGCAAAGATGCAAAGTCGCAAAGCTGTGGACTGGTCTATCGTGTATGACAAACGGCAGTGAGTAGACTACAATTACTGGTGATAGAGCTTATCCCAAACGAGAAGCTTCATGGAACTAAACCCCAACCACTTCCGCGAATCCGCCGTTATCGCCATCCAGGATATTCGCCTGCAAACGGCTCTGGATCGCAGCACGAACAATGCCGACAGCCGGCGCAGGCAGGTCATGGCGGAACTCGGCAACGAATACGCCTACGCGCTGCGCCAGCAGGGGCGCGCCGCCAAGCTGCGCGCGCTGCACGATCTGCCCGAACTGCTGGAGGAGGTCGAGCGCAAGGTGACGGCTAACGGCGGGCATGTGCTGTGGGCTGCCGATGCGGACGAAGCGAACCGGCATGTGGTGGACATCTGCCGCAAGCACAACCTCAAGCGCGGCGTGAAGAGCAAGAGCATGGCGACGGAGGAAATCGGCCTGCTGCCCGCGCTGGAGGCGAACGGCATCAAGATGGTTGAAACCGACCTGGGCGAGTACATCATCCAGCTTGCAGGCGACCACCCCAGCCACATCGTCATGCCGATGATGCACATGACAAAGGAGCAGGTACGCGAGCTGTTCATGGAAAAGCTCGACATGCCGGACAGCAACGATGCTGCGGCGATGACAGCCCACGCCCGCAAAATTCTGCGCGAGGAGTTCTTACAGGCGGACTTCGGGATGAGCGGGGGAAACATGATTATCGCCGAGACGGGCACGGTGCTCATCGTCACCAATGAGGGCAACGGGCGGCTTTCGACGGGGCTGCCGCGTGTGCATATCGCGGTGGTTGGGATTGAAAAGATCGTACCTACGTGGGAAGACTTTGGGACGCTTATCCAACTGCTCCCTCGCAGTGCAACGGGTCAACGCATGACCGTCTACGTGAACATGTTTAACGGCCCAGCGCGTCCCGGCGAACCGGATGGCCCCGAAGCGTTCTATCTGATTCTCCTCGACAATGGCCGGAGCGAGATATATGCCAGCGAGTATGCAGAATCTTTAGCCTGCATACGGTGCGGCGCTTGCTCCAACACATGCCCGGTATACGGAACAACGGGCGGACATGCCTACGGCTCAGTCTATAACGGGCCAATAGGCGCGGTTGTCACCCCCTTGTTGAAGGGCAAGGAGAACGCCAAATATCTGCCCTTTGCCAGCAGTCTTTGCGGCGCTTGCAAAGCTGCTTGCCCTGTAGACATTGATATACCCACGATGCTCCTCAAGCTGCGGCGTGACCTCGAATCGGAGCAAGAGGCGATCTGGCGTTTAGGTATGAAAGCATGGAATTTCGGAAACAGCCATCCATTGCTGTTTGAGTTAGGTGGCAAGGCGGCCAGTGTAGCGACACGGGCAATTGGTGAAGCGACAGGCAAAGAGCGCCTTGAGGCGCTGCCATATCCGTTGAGTGGATGGACAGCGTACCGCGATTTTCCGGCTTTCGCGCCAAAGAGCTTTCGAGAGTGGTGGCGGGAGAATAGAGACTCCGACTAGCGTTCAGCGGGCAAGCGTCAACTTTCCAGCGGTGATTTTGCAGGATAATAAAAGAAACCGCTGCGAAAAAGTCGAGGCAAGCCCGCGTGATAAACCGCCATGCTCCCCTGCTATTTCTCTCCCTTCTCACACTCATTTCTGCGCCTCTTTACGCTCAGGAGGCAGAAGTTCCCTGGCCGCTTCGTCCAGAGGATATTTTCACCGATGCAGTGGAACTGGTGGAGATGTCCGTCACGCCGGAGTTCGACAACGACGCCCGTACCGTGCGCGTTTACGACGTGGACACGCAGGCATGGCGTGAATTCCCCTATCCCGACGAGTTTGACCATATCACAAACATCAACAATCGGAATGAAACACTGATATTGACTGTGGTTGAACACCGGGATTATGCGGCGGATAGTCTTCAGTGGACTCCCTACACACTCAACTTAGAAACCGGCCAGTTTGCCCCTTATGGAACGTCTTGTCTCATGGACAATGCTTACTTCAATGCCTCGTCGTATTGGATCCCTGGCAGCTGGGTCTTTTATATTGATGCACGCAGCCGACGGCGTACTGCTCTCTGCAATCTTGCGACGGGTGAGCTTCGCGGTTTCTTGCCTCCGCAAGTCCCATATTGGTGGTCACTGTCAGAATCACCAACTGGAGAATGGCTTATCCTTTCGGGAGGGACAACGGATTTTATAACTGCGATGAGTGTCGCCGACGTTTATGCTTACGAAATCGCAAGCGACACTTTAAGATACATGGGCGAGATGCCGATTCGTGAAGTCTCTCGTGATCAGCAGTGGATAAGTGATATTCGTGCAATATTCTATCGCGGATTTATGCCCGAATGGGGGGAGAAGGATTACTATGCCTTTGATGTAACCCAGGAAAACAGCATGGTGTCTTTTACAGGCTGGGCGCGATACCAGGAAAACCCAACGCGCTACGAGTACCTTCAAACTTACTATGAGCTTACACACAGATCCGACGCACCGGGCTATCCATGGTGTGAGATCATGGTCTATAACCCCTTGACGATGACGGCTCAGACCTATACTTTGGCACACGACTGCTTTGGGCGCGTTATGTGGGACGGGCGGCGTTATTTCTACGCGAGCTATACTTCCGACAATAGTGATGGCCTGACCCTTTATAGTCTCGATATCGAAACAGGTGAAACAACAGCATGGGTTACGAGAAGCGATCTCATGGCGCTGGATAGCCTGTCGCCGGATGGCCGCTATGTGGTGATGATGCTCAACGATGGGCAGCGGGCAAACATAGAAGGGCCATATCCACCTTATGTTGAGCTTGACCCATTTATCTACGAGGGTCCCTTCACGTCATATTTTGCAATTTTCGACACCTTTGAAGGCCGTTGGGTTTACGAGACGGATAATTGGCAGGGCAGCATCGCGGATTGGATTGACTCAAACACCTTCCTCTGGTTCGGCTGGGAGACGCCCAGCACAGCACATATCTTTCAAATAGATGATACGGGAGTTACAGAGATAGGACAAATCAACAATGTCGTTGCCCAGATCAGCCCTCTGTCACCTGACAGGCATTTTTTACTAATCTGGAACGAGAATGAGAGCGCTCGTAACAGCCTCAATGCGTTCGACGTTCAAAATCAACGGGAGCTTTCTTTAGTTTACTGGCCTGATCCTGAACATTATTATGTCGCACTGAATTGGGCGGGCGAGCATAACGTCACACTGACGATTTACCAAAGCATAGATGGTAGAGTTGATAACCGGAAGTCCGTCACTTATGTCATAAATTATCCGTGATGTGCGCTTCAATCTCGCATCCTTCATCCTTCGGGCAGGGTTATAATTGGGGCAGTATCGTCTATCCAATGTCTATACACAAATAACCCCCAAGGCATAGATAAATGTCCACCACCACTCAAGCCCAATCCCATCCAACTATCGGCGCGATACCCCTGCTGAAGCGCTGGCAGCTTGCAGTAGATACGTGCAACTGCCCTGACATCCATCAGGCCGACTTCATCACGCGCTGGCTGGTCATCTCACGCGCGTGCGTCTTTTCGATGACGTTTACCTCGGCGCTGATTGGCGTGCTGCTGGCTGCGAGCATCGGCGCATTCGCCGAGAATACGCTGTTCAAAATCTGGCTGGCGTTCCTGTGCGTCGTCGGCTTGCTGGCCGCCCATGCCACCAACAACCTCGTCAACGACTGGACGGATGTACGCAAGGGCGTGGACACCGAAGACTACCCACGTTCGCAGTACAGCCCGCATCCCATCCTCGGCGGGCTGACGACGCCGGGCAACCTGCTCAAAGGCGCGCTGCTCCTCACCCTGCTGGACGGCATCATCATGCTCTACCTGGCGTCGGCGAGCGGGCCGCTGGTCATCTTCTTCGCAGTCAGCGGCCTTGTCCTCAGTCTCGGCTACACCGTTTTCCTCAAGCGCTATGCGCTGGGCGAGCTGACGGCGCTGCTGGTCTGGGGGCCGCTGATGACGGGCGGGACGGTGTACGCGATCAGCAGTGTCATCACACCGGAACTCCTGCTGATGACCCTGCCCTACGGGTTAATCGTCGCCTCGGTGCTGATCGGCAAGCATACCGACAAGATCGAGAACGATAGGCCGGTTGGCGTCAATTCTGTGCCTGTCCTGCTTGGTCTGGGGCGCTCGCTGATCCTCAACAAGATTACGTTCATCCTGTTCTACGCGCTCATCGTTGGGCTGGTACTGGCGCAAATTACTGGCCCCTGGATACTCATTACCCTGCTGGCGCTGCCTCGTCTATGGACAGCGTGGAAGGTGTACTCGCAGCCGAAGCCGGCGAAGAAGCCCGACAACTGGCCGGTGTGGCCGCTCTGGTACGTCGGCTGGGCGATGTATTTCAACCGGCGAGCAGGCGGGCTGTTCATCCTGGGGCTGATTCTGAACCTGGTTGTCCCTCAGGTGATTCGTTAGCGACTTACGATTCATCGCCTTCGGGTGGCTTCTGGCCGGGGTTCCAGCGTCCCCATGACCAGATGCCATAGAGTATCTGGTCATCCAGCCGATGGCCGGACTCGGTGAGCGTCATGCAGATTTCGCCGATGTGATACCACTCGTGGGCGATGAAATAGCTGAAGCTCCCGATGAGATGGGGCTTCATGCCCTTGAGTTTCCCTGCTTCAAAGCTCTGCTCAACCATGTCCCGAACTGCCTGCGCCGAGCGTTCCAGAGCGGGACGGAGCAGGGCTTTGGTCAGGGCTTCTTTGTCGGCTTTCTTGCGCGTCGGGATTTTCTCAACGCCGTCGAGCAGCGCGGGCGCAGCCACCTCGACCCAACCCCTGCGGATGTTATGCAGATGGGCGAAGATATTGCCCACACTCCGCCCCGTCATCCCAGTTGGCCTGCCCTGAAAGCCTTCCGGTTCAATCGCGTCGAACAACATGAACAGCATCCGGTTGTGAATGTCCCAGGAGTCCAATAGCTGCTCGCGCATAGGCGACCTCATCAGAACAAAGGAGCGATGAAGGGACATTATACCACCGGATGTTTCTGGACTGGCTATAGATACGCTACAATCCATGCTATGAAACGACCAGTAAAACGGCCAAAACGGCAAGCCAAACGCATGGCGACGCCCGTCTACCGGCTGGAGGCGGACGTGGCCGAAGGGCTGGAGGAAATCGCCCAGGACGAGATCAGGGAGCGGCTGGGCGACAGGGTAAAACTTCGACCTCTTGACGACAGGCCGGGCGTCATCCGCTTCGATTACATTGGACGCGACCTGCGGGAAGTGCGGGGACTGCGTACCGTGCAGTCGGTGTATCTCACGCGCCGGTTTGCGATTCCGCGTCCAAAGGCGCTGCTGGGCGACGAGCATTTCCGGGCGCTGCTGGGCATGATCGAGACGGTGCGGAAGTTGTGGCAGCCTGGCGCGTTCCAGACGTTGTATCTGAATGCTGCCGGATCGGAGTCATCGGTCATGCAGCGCATCAAGACGGAACTGTCGGGCAAGACCGGCCTGACTACAGCCGAAGAAGGCGACCTGCTTATCCGACTGCGACATCCCCCCAACGACGAGGGATGGGAGGCGCTAGTGCGGATTTCGCCGAGGCCCCTGGCAACGCGAGCGTGGCGCGTGTGCAACCGGGAGGGGGCGCTGAACGCTGCGGTTGCCCACGTGATGGTGCGGTTGACCCAGCCGAAGCCGGACGACGTGTATGTGAACCTGATGTGCGGGTCGGGGACGCTGTTGATCGAGCGGCTGGCTGCGGAGCAAGTACAAAGCGCGGTAGGATATGACCACGACGAGACCGCGCTGGACTGCGCGCGGGAAAACGTCGAGGCGAGCGGATATGGGGCGTTCATTATGCTACAGCGGGCAGACGTGCGGGCACTGCCGCTGCCAGATACGAGCGTGGATGCGCTGGCGGCTGACCTGCCGTTCGGCCATTTGAGCGGGTCGCATGAGGGAAACGTGGAACTGTACCCGCAGATTTTGAGCGAGGCAGCACGAGTCGCAAAGGCCGGCGCGCGGTTCGTGTTGATTACGCATGAGGTTCGGCTGATGGAGTCGCTGATGGCCGAGTCGGATGTGTGGGCGACAGAGCGGGTGATTCGGGTGGCGCTGGGCGGGTTGTATCCGCGGATTTTTGTGCTGCGCAGGACGTGAGCGCGTTGTCGCCGCCGCCGTCGAATAATTTTTTTTCCGGCGGGAACTCCCCGTGTTGCCGCCGAATCACGGCGGAAGGACGGGCAGGGATGAGTGAAAAAACAGAGCAAGCATAGCTGTATTATACAGGATTTTGTGGGGTCTGCGATGAACATTCGTTCGAACATTTGGTAACAATTTTTGGGAGCGCCGCCGGAGGCTGGAAGCCCTCCGGCTAGGGTTTTGGGGTAAGCCCCCTGGAAGAGGGCTAAGTGAGCGATTGCCAGACTATGAGCAGAATGAAAAACGGCGCAGGCAGGGGATTGGAGGGATACATGAGGCGTGCTGCCCTGGCGTTGTTCATGCCGGTGGTGGTTGCGCCGGGGGCGAGCGCGCAGGAGGACGCGCCGTGGCCGCCTGACCCTGATGCGATTTTTGCGGAGGGGGTGGAGGTTGTTGAGGCACAAATTATGGAGGAAAATCCACGGCGCAGAAATGAATTTCCGTATGTTGATAATGCGGCTCGCATGATCTATATCTACGATGAAGCGACGACAGCATGGCTCGAATATCCTTACGCCGAAGATATTGAGGCGATATACGGTATCCGCGAAAGGTCGGACGGCACTTATGTTATCCGAATTGCAGAACTGTCACCGGAAGAATTCAATCAATTTCCTGCTGCGTCGGTATCTCTGATTTTCAATCCGGCTACGCGGGAATTCTCACCGCCAGAAGCCGTGTGCGATGACCAAATCCGAACCTTGCCGGGGGAAACCCAATGGCGTTTCTACGTCAATCCCGCCGATGAGCAAACCTATTTGTGTTCCACCGAAACAGGCGAGTTGGAGGGGCCGCTGCCAGACGAACTCACCTGGTCGAATGATCTGGATGCAGGCGGCCAACCGCCCCGCTTGTCACCGGATGGACGGTGGGCAGCCTTTTTCGGCTATGGTTCTGAGCGGGGTTATCTGGTCTACGGCTACGAATTTACCACCGACACACTCAATGAACTCGGCTTTATAGACGCAAGCTTGGATCACACCATTGGCATCGGGCAGTGGGTCAGCAACACGCAAGGCGCGGCTTATAAGCTGTCCAATTGGGTTTACATTCCGGGCTTGTACTATGCCTTCGATGTAACCCGGCCAGGCAGCCTGGAGTTTGCGCTAGCTGGCTGGCCGAACTTTGATGAGGGCCGCCTGCGCTACGAGGATGTCACTTCAAGTTACCGGTTAATCAGAACTACAGGTTCAGTACCGCAGGTATATGTACCGTGCGCGCTCACGGTTTACGACAGCGCCGGAATCCGTCAGTATCCATTCGGCTATCACTGCATCCCGATTGCAGGCGACCTCGATAACTGTAGCGACGCGCTGCGAATGGAGAATGGCTATCTGTATCTGCGCCAGGATGAGGGCAACAGCGCCTTTTCCAACCTGGTTTATTTTGATCTCCAGACGGAGCGTTTCACCGAAATATTGACAGGCGAAATCGAGCGCATCCTCAGTACGTCGCCGGATGGACGGTACATTGCGCTTGTCACCGACACCAATGGAAATCTTGACCTGGCGACGCAGTGTGGAGATCGTTGGTATGGATTGGGTGATGCGCGGATCGCGGTTTTCGACAGGGAAATACAGACATTCATCTACAGCCCAGAGACGGCAGGATTCGCCGGAAATAAAGTGATTTGGTATGACAGCAGCGCGTTTCTCGTCTACATCAGCGACAGTATTCAGACCTTTCAGGTGGAAGGGAGTGACAGCATAACGGCTAATGCTTTTTCTGATTCCGTTCGCCTTGTGACCATCCGATCTGACAACACGGTACACGCCAGCACAATCTACGCCCGTAACATCCCGGAATCCCTGTGGCCGTCTCCCGATCAGCGGCATGTGATTGCCGAATACAGCGTGATTGATTTCCAGAGTGGCAGCATTGTGCCTGTTCTCCAGGACAACGCGCCGAGAAATTATCGTATCCGCCTATTCTGGGCTGAGGATGGCGCGCTTTCTGCGTCGGTCAGGCCAGATTTCAATGACAATCGCGTTGCGCGTTTCACCCTCCGCCTCCCCCAACCCGCAAGCCAATAGCCAATCGCCAACAGCCAAAGGCCAACCACCATGACTTCTTCCCGCGACAAAATTCTCAACAAGCTGCGCGCCGCCCGCCGCCCCTTCGAGGATGCGCCGCCGCGCCCGAAGGAGTATCTACCTGTCACCCATATTGACGACATCTCGCCGGACGGGCTGCTGAGGCGCTTCACCGAGGAGATGGAGCGGCTGAAGGGCGAGGTGTTCCCCGTCGAGGGCGACCAGGCGGCATGTGACAAGGTGCTGGAACTGCTGCGCTCGCACAATACGACCAGCATCCTGGCGTGGGATTTTGCCTGCATTCCGGTGCATGGGCTGGAAGCGGCCATTCGAGAAGCCGGTATCCAGATTATCCAGCCCGACCTGCGCGACGAATTCCGCGAAGAGGTGATCGAGGCGATGCGTGACGCGCAGTGCGGTGTCACGGGCGTGGACGCGGCGGCGGCGACGACAGGCACACTCATCGTGAGCAGCGCGCCGGGGAAAGGACGGATGCCAACGGTGCTCGCGCCGGTGTGGATTCCGATTCTGACATTCGACCAGATTGTGCCGCGCATCGAAGACTGGATTGCCAGGGAGCGGGCGAGCGATTTGCAGACGATTCGGAATAGTTCGAACGTGGCGTTTATTTCGGGGCCAAGCCGTACAGGCGATATTGAGATGGAATTGATTCTGGGGGTGCATGGTTCGGGGACGGTGCAGGCGGTGGTGAAAAGATAGGCTATTGGCTAAAAACAAAAGAGGGGGAGCTATGCGGGATTTCAGGACGCTGGAAGTGTGGCAAAAGGCACATGCAGTGACATTGGCCGTCTATAAGGCCAGCGCTAATTTTCCTAAAGAGGAGTTGTATGGATTGACCAGCCAGATAAGGCGCGCCGCGGCCTCAATTCCTGCCAACATGGCTGAAGGCTGTGGCCGTCGAGGTGGAGCGGAACTGGCGCGATTTCTGACGATTGCGATGGGTTCGGCAAGTGAATTAGAGTATCATCTGCACATGATCTCACTTTTCTGGACAGCCAAATTTATCACCAACTGGATGAAGAACTAGTCCGCGTAAAACGGATGCTCAATGTCTTCATCCAAAAGCTAACCGCCAGCGGCCAATAGCCAACAGCCTATGACTCATCATCACCACGCCGACGAGGCGTATCTACACCGCCTGCAACAATTTGATCGGGTATTGGAGCCGATGCATCGCGAGATGGTAACATGGCTGAATATCACGCCGGGAAGTCACGTGCTGGATGCCGGCTGTGGGGCCGGTGGGATGACCAGGCTGCTGGCGGAGGTGGTTGGCGACGGCGGGCAGGTGACGGCACTGGATATTGAGCTTCAACTGCTCGAAGCCACGCAAAATCTCGTGGCAGCGACAGACTTCAGCAGCCGCGTGAAGTACGAGCAGGCGAGCATTGACGACCTGCCTTTTCCTGATGGGACGTTCGATCTGGTCTGGTGCAGCCGCGTCATTCACCACATGCGCGATATGCTGGCGGCGGCGCGCGAGATACGGCGCGTGTTGAAGCCAGGTGGGAAGTTCGCCATGCGGGAGGACGGCCATTTGGTGCAGCTTCTCCCCTTCGACATCGGGCTGGGCGAGCCGGGATTGGACGAGCGTCTCAATGCGGTACGGGCGTGGGATTTTGCGCAGGTGCGCCCGTCCATCCCCGACAGCGTGCCTTACCCGTTCGGCTGGACGCAACTGCTGCGCGACGCGGGTTTCACCGACGTGAAGGCGCGCAGCTTCCTGTTCGAGGCGCTGCCGCCTTTCGACGACAACCTGGGCAGGTTCGTGCTGCGCCACTGGCGGCATCCCCTGGAAGCGGCGGAAATCCGCGCGCGGCTGAGTCCAGAAGATCGGCAAACATTGGAGCAGCTGGTTGACGAGCAAAGCCCCCATTTTCTGTTGAAGCGACCTGACCTGCATTTCGTGAAAGTTTCATCCGTGTTCGTGGGCGCACAATAAGAAACGGGCTATTGGCTGTTGGCCGTTAGCTATTGGCAAAACAAAAGGGATATATGGCTTACACGCTGATTCACAACGGTACACTGATTGACGGGAACGGCGGCAGGCCACTGGAAGATGCGGCGGTGCTGATCGAGGACAACCGCATCCGTTCTGTCGGCCAGATGCGGAATATCACCCTGCCCGACTCCAACGTGACCCAGGTGAACGCGCAGGGCGGCTATATCCTGCCGGGGTTCATTGACACGCACGTGCACATGATGCTGGAGATGGAAGGGCTGCTCCAGATGATGGCCGTGCCGTTCTCGCTCAATTTCTACAAGGCCATCGGCTACATGCGCCGCACGATTGAGGCCGGAATTACGACGGTGCGCGATGCTGGCGGGGCGGATCTGGGCGTCAAACAGGCGGTGGAGCAAGGGCTGGTGCTGGGGCCGCGAATGCAGATCAGCATCACGGCGCTGACAATTACCGGCGGACACGGCGATGGGTGGCTGCCGTCGGACAACCGCATCAAGCTGTTTGCCGATTATCCGGGCAACCCCAGCGGCATCTGCGACGGGGTGGAAGACGTGCGCAAGAAGGTACGCGAGGTGCTGCGGGCAGGCGCGGAGGTCGTCAAAGTACACGCGACAGGCGGCGTGATGAGTCCCACCGATCACCCGGAGTTCACGCAGTTCTCGCCGGAGGAACTGTCGGTCATCGTGCAGGAAGCGGCGTTCCGGCGCGGCGTGAAGGTGATGGCGCACGCGCAGGGGGCAGAGGGAATCAAGAACGCGGTGCGCGCCGGCATTCACTCGATTGAGCACGGCATCTTTCTGGACGACGAGGCGATTGAGCTGATGCTGGAACATGGCACGTATCTTGTGCCAACCCTGCTCGCGCCGGTGTCAGTGGTGGAAATTGCCGAGGCGCAGGGCACGATGCCGGAATGGGGCGTGCGCAAGGCAAAAGAGACGATAGAGATTCACCGGGACAGCATCGCGCGGGCCTATGAGGCTGGCGTCACGATAGCAATGGGGACGGACGCGGGCGTCATGCCGCACGGGACAAACCTGCGCGAACTGGGGCTGATGTGCAGCGTGGGCATGTCGCCGATGGAGGCGATTGTCGCCACGACGAAGGTGGCGGCGCAATGCCTGGGTTGGGATGACCGGTTAGGCACAATCGAGGCGGGCAAGCTGGCGGATATTGTCGTGGCGCGCACCGACCCGCTGACCGATATTCGGGCGCTGGAGAATGCCAATCATATTGTGCTGGTGATGAAAGACGGTACAATCGTCAAGGACTTACGGGCGTAGTCCACCTGGCCTTTCTTATAAATTTCAAATGCGGTAAACGCTATGATTTAGATGGGAAAGGCTGCACACAAAGGAGACGAAAGGTATGAATACGCCTGTAACCGTCACATTTGTCCCTGAGCAAGTGATTACCTGGATCGTGATTGGCCTGATCGCCGGGTTCCTCGCCAGCATCTTTGTACGCGGGCGTGGGTTGGGACTGCTCGGCAACGTCGTGGTCGGTCTGCTGGGTGCGCTGATTGGCGGTTTCCTGTTCAGTGTGTTCAACGTTCAGGTATCGCCGGCGCTGGCAGGGACGATTAACATCCGCCTGATTGACATCATCGTGGCGTTTATCGGCGCGCTGATCGTGCTTTTAATCATCACGCCGTTCTATTACCGGCGGGGGCCTTTATAATCGGAGGTTGAGCGCGGGTTGCAATGACATCTCCCATCGAACTTGCGCGACAACTGGCGCAGGCATTCGCAACCCGTGCTGACGAAGCGGACCGGCTTGGGCGTCTGCCGCCTGAGGACGTGCAGGCGCTCAAAGAGTCCGGTTATCTCACGTTAAGCGTACCGCGTGAATACGGCGGCCAGGGGCTTTCGCTGCGGGAGTGTCTGGCCGCTCATCTTGAACTGTCGCAGGGCAGCGCGTCAACGGCGCTGGTGGCGGGGATGCAGATGCACATCTTCGGCCACGCGCGGGAAACGCAGCCCTGGCCGGAAACCTGGTTTGAACGCTTCTGCCGGGCGGCGGTGAACGACGGCGCGTTGTTCAACTTTGTCGCCAGCGAGCCAACGCTGGGCAGCCCATCGCGCGGCGGGCTGTTCGAGACGTGCGCCGAGTCCACGCCAGATGGCTGGGTCATCAACGGGCGCAAGACGTGGACGACGGGCGGCAGACATCTAACGCACCTGCTGGTCAGCCTGACGATTGAAAACGACCCCGCTCTGATGCTGGTGCTGCACGATACGCCCGGCGTCGAGTGGGTGGAGACGTGGGGCGACGCGCTCAGCCTGCGCGCCAGCGACAGCCATGACGTGTATTTCAGAAATGCGTGTGTGCCGCACAGCCACCTGATTCAGCGCGGGGCGGAGGACGCGCCGCCGAATGCCTGGTTTCCAATGGTGGTCGCAGCCGTATATCTGGGAACGGCGATGGCCGCGCGGAATGCGCTTATCCAGTATGCGTTGGAGCGTGTGCCGACAGCGCTGGGCAAGCCGATTGCGACGTTGCCTAAGATTCAACGGCAGATCGGGGAGATTGATGTGGCGTTGCAGGCGGCGCGGGCGCTTCTCTTTGAGGTGGCCGGCGAATGGACGGGACGCGACCACCGCCAGCAGTTTCCGCGCGTTGTCGCCGCCAAGCATGTTGCTACCGAGACGGCGATTGACGTGACCGACAGGGCGCTGCGAGCGGCGGGCGGCCTGAGCCTGACGCGGGCGCTGCCGCTGGAACGCTACTTCCGCGACGTGCGCGCCGGGCTGATGCACCCGCCGTCGGGCGACACGGCGCTGGAGATTGTGGGGCAGAAGGCGGTGGAGAAAAGAACGCTCAAGCCTGAGGCTAATGAAACAAGCCTGCCGAAGCAGGCGCGTTGATACCGGCGCTCCACGAGTCACCCCTTCACGTGGCTTCACCAGGGGTCTTGCCGGATGTTTACGGCATGGCCTGGCGAAAATTCGGGATGACCCATTGCCATATATTGCCTAAGGTTCTATTCGCTCTCGGAGGGATAATGCTTATGACGCCATCAGGAAAGCACGTCTACAAGCCGGAGTTTCTGTACCTTACGACCACTGGCCGGAGGAGCGGCGAGCCACACGAGATTGAAATCTGGTTCGTGGAACACGAAGGCCGGTATTATCTGGTATCAGAGCAACGCGAGCGCTCGGATTGGGTGCAGAATATCCTCCACAATCCGCGTGTATCGTTCTGGGTCGGCGGGCAGACGTACCAGGGGAACGGACGCGCGATTGACCCGCAAGTTGAGCCGGAATTGGCCGCAGCCGTGTCAGCCAAAATGGACGCGAAGTACGGGTGGAGTACAGGCCTAGTCGTCGAATTGTCGCCCTCGTAAATCACTTCTTCCGAAATGTCCAGCGCAATTTAAGAATTGTGATAAGATATACATGAATGAATTGCGCTCGGAGACCTGTCAGATGTCCATTCGACACCTTCAATTCGTTTCGCTTTTCGTGGTCGGCATCATGCTGTTAGTGCTGTCGCCCCCGTTGGGGCTGGCGCAGACGACGTGCCCGGCTTTTGTCGAGCAGGCGATCACCACGCTGGGCGACAACTGTTCGGGAATGGATCGCAACACGGCCTGTTATGGATACACCCCGCTGGAAGCCACCTTCAGCGAAACGGTTGCGCCGGATTTCTTCACCCGCCCGTCAGACCGCACCGCCCTGACCACGCTGGATTCCCTTCGAACGGCCCCACTTGACCTGGCGACAGGACGATGGGGCATCGCCGTGATGAGCGTGCAGGCAAACGTGCCCAACACCGTGCCCGGCCAGGCGGTCACGCTGCTGCTCCTGGGCGATGCAGTTGTAGAAAATGCAGTGGACGAGGAAGATGTCGCCCTGCCCGCCCAACCCATTACGGTTATCACCCAGACAGCCACCGACCTGTTCGCTGAGCCGGACGCGACGGCGACAATCCTTGCGTCGCTCCCCGCCGGCACAGTTATCGAAGCGGACGCCATCAGCCCGGACAGCGCATGGGTGCGGGCCTTCTACCAGGGCAGCCCCGGCTGGATCAGCAGCGCCGCCGTGAACATGACGCAGAACGCCAGCAGCCTGCCCCGAATCGGCCAGGACAGCCGCTCGCCGATGCAGGCGTTTTATTTCCAGACCGGCTTCGGCACGTCGGACTGCAATGAAGCGCCCTCGGTCGTCGCCGTGCAGGGGCCGGCCAATCTGACGGTAGACCTGACGGTGAACGGCGCGGACATCCGGCTCGGGTCGCTCATCACGCTGCAAATGCTGTCTCCCAACACCATGCTCCTCGTCGTACTCGAAGGGCGCGTGGAGACTGCCGACGGCCTTATCCTGGAGGCAGGCCAGGCCGTCACCGTCGAGCTGGACGCAGAAGGCAATATCATCCTCTGGGGCGAGCCGCGCCCGGCGACGCCCGACGAATTG